>LFIK01005634.1_pt1 | contig 10035 bp, 10 predicted proteins | sample 643401 | NCBI WGS metagenome assembly LFIK01 (sample SAMN03777447, study PRJNA286221) | soda lake metagenome | biome: soda lake; feature: Kulunda steppe; material: water; isolation source: sample T5-Br brine of Lake Tanatar-5 | place: Russia: Kulunda steppe | collected 2010-07
AAGTCCACGCCACCGGCATCGATCCGGGCCTGCCCCTCCACGATCACGAGGATCGCCTCGCGCGCCCCGGTACTCTCGACGGCCTGCTCGCCGGGCGCCAGCCGGTAGAGCCCGAAGCCGACATATCCCCAGCCCGCGCTCTCGGGCGTGACATCATGGACCTTGCCGCTGCCTCCCGCGGGCCGGACATGCAGATCGCGCATCGCTCAGCCTCCTCCTCGCTGGTCGGGTAATGGCGCGCCCGCGGACCGCTCGCATGCGGCCGGCGGGCACGATCAGGGCGCCGCGTCCTCGACGCGCAGCATCTGCCCCTCGCGCAGCGACCGGTAGGCCGCCTCGGCGAGGATCAGGGCGCGCTGCCCGTCCTCGAAGCTCGCCTGCACCGGCGCGCCCGTCTCGATGCTGTCGAAGAAGGCATCGAGCTGGGCGCGGAAGGCCTCGCCGTAACGCTCACCGAAGAAGAACTCGTAGGGCGCGGCCGCCTCGGAGCGCGCGGCGGTGTAGCTGCGCAGCTCGTGCGGCTTGCGGTTGTCCGAAACCAGCATGCCCGCATCGCCGAGCAGCTCGACGCGCTGATCGTAGCCGTAGACGGCGCAGCGCGCGTTGTTGATGTGGCATTGAACGCCGTCTGCAGTGCGCATCAGGATCATGGCGCTGTCATGGTCGTCGAGCTCGGCCATCAGCTCGGGATCCGTCTGCCGGCCGGCCATGGCGAAGATCTCGACGGGCTCGGCGCCGAGCATGAAGCGCGCAAGGTCGAAATCGTGGATCGTCATGTCGCGCATCAGCCCCCCGGCGGCGGCATAGTAGGCGCGCGGCGGCATCGCCGGGTCGCGCGAGGTCACGACGATCTGCTGCAGCGCGCCGATCTCGCCCGCGCGCAGCGCGTCGCGCGCGGCGCGGTGGCCCGGATCGAAGCGGCGGTTGAAGCCGATCTGGACCGGAACGGTCGTCCCCGCAATCGCCTCGGCGCAGCGGGCGACGCGCCGCGGATCGAGGTCGATGGGTTTTTCGCACAGCACCGGCTTGCCGGCGGCGACGGCGCGCTCGATGAAGTCGGCATGGGTCTCGGTCGCCGTGGCCACGAGAACGGCATCGATGTCGGCGCCGAAGGCGTCCTCGGCGCCACCCGTGGGCACGCCGAGCTCGCCGGCGACGGCCTTGGCCGCTGCCGCGTCGAGATCATGGAGCATCGCGAGGCGTGCCCGAGGATGCGCCGCGATGTTGGCGGCATGCATGCGCCCGATTCGGCCACAGCCGAGGACGGCGGTTCGGATCATCAGGTATCTCCCTTGCGGCGTGGCCTTGCGCTGCGATGCTGCCGCACATGCGTGCGGCGCGCCTTTTTCCCGGTTTGTCGGGATGTCTGGCGCGTCTGTGGGGGCAATATTCGTTGCAAGAAGGCTTTTGTGTCAATAAACGTTTTGATACGGGGCTGCGATGCGGGGGAGGAGCCGATGGGCCGGGACAGGATTCGCCTCACCATGGCGCAGGCGCTGGTGCGCTATCTGTGCGCACAGCACATCGGGATCGACGGCGCGCGGGTGCCGCTTTTCGCGGGGGCGTTCGCGATTTTCGGCCATGGCAACGTGACTTGCCTTGGTGAGGCGCTCGAGGCCGCCGGCGATGCGCTGCCCACCTGGCGCGGGCAGAACGAGCAGTCCATGACGCTGGCCGCCATCGCCTTTGCCAAGGCCAGGCGGCGCCGGCAGATGATGGTCGCGGCCTCGTCGATCGGCCCCGGCGCCACCAACATGGTCACCGCCGCGGCGCTGGCGCATGCGAATCGGTTGCCGGTGCTGCTGCTGGCGGGCGACGTGTTCGCCAATCGCCGGCCCGACCCGGTGCTGCAGCAGCTCGAGGCGTTCGATGACCCGACCATCAGCGCGAGCGACGCCTTCCGCCCCGTCACCCGCTACTGGGACCGCATCACCCATCCCGAGCAGATCATCTCCTCGCTGCCGCAGGCCATCGCCACGATGCTCGACCCGGCGAGCTGCGGGCCGGCCTTCATCGGGCTGTGCCAGGACACGCAGGAGATCGCCTTCGACTACCCGGCCGAGTTCTTCGAGCCGGTCCTGCACCGCATCCCGCGCCCGCGCCCGGACACGCGCGCCGTCGCGGATGCCGCCGCGGCGCTGCGCGGCGCGACGCGGCCGCTGATCATCTCTGGCGGCGGGGTGCGCTACTCGGGCGCCGGGGAGATGCTCGCCGGCATCGCCGAAGCGCGCGGCATCCCCATGGCCGAGACGATCGCGGGCAAGTCCGCCGTTGCGCATGACCACCCGGCCCATGTCGGGCCCATCGGGGTGATCGGGTCGAGCTCGGCCAACGCGATGGCCGAGGCGGCGGACCTGGTGCTGGCCGTGGGCACGCGGCTGCAGGATTTCACCACCGGCTCATGGACGGCGTTTGCGCCCGATGCGCGCTTCGTGTCGATCAATACCGCGCGCTGGGACGCCACGAAGCACCGCGCGCTGTCGGTGGTGGGCGATGCGCGCGAGACGCTGGCCGAGCTCGACGCCGCCCTCGGCGACTGGGCGGCGGACCCGGCCTGGACGCGCAGGGGCCGCGAGGAATTCGCCGCCTGGAACGCGATCCTCGACGCGCATCAGAAACCCGACAACGCCGCCGTGCCCACCTATGCGCAGGTCGTCGGCGTGGTGAACGCGAAGGCCGGCGCGCAGGACACGATGGTCACGGCCGCCGGCGGGCTGCCGGGCGAGACCACGAAGGGCTGGCGCGTGAAGACCCCGCACAGCTTCGACTGCGAGTTCGGCTTCTCCTGCATGGGCTACGAGATCGCCGGCGGCTGGGGCCATGCGATGGCCGGGGAGGGCACGCCCATCGTGATGGTCGGCGACGGCTCCTACATGATGATGAACTCGGATATCTGGTCCACGGTGCTCACCGGCCACAAGATGATCGTGGTGGTGTGCGACAATGGCGGTTTCGCGGTGATCAACCGGCTGCAGAACTTCAAGGGCGGGGCGTCGTTCAACAACCTGATCCGCGACAGCCGGGTCAAGGCCCCGGTGGCGGTGGATTTCGCCAAGCATGCCGAAGCGATGGGCGCGGCCGCGCGCCATGTCGAGAGCCTCGCCGATCTCGGGGCGGCGCTCGACTGGGCGAAGACCACCGACCGCACGACCGTCATCTCCATCACCACCGATGCGCATTCCTGGGTGCCCGGCGACGCGGCCTGGGATGTGGGCGTGCCCGAGGTCAGCGCGCGCGAGGAGGTGCGCGACGCGCGCGCCGACCATGACGATATCCGCCGCCGCCAGCGCCTGGGGGTGTAGCATGCAGGCCAGGCTCGCCATCGCGCCGATCGGCTGGACCAATGACGACATGCCCGAGCTCGGCGGCGACACCCCGCTCGAGACCTGCCTCGCCGAGGCCCGGCAGGCCGGCTATCGCGGTGTCGAGATGGGCGGCAAGTTCCCGCGCCGGGCCGATGCGCTCAAGGCGGTGCTCGATCGGCACGGCCTGCGGCTCGCCGGCGGGTGGTATTCGGGCACGCTGCTCGACAGCGACATCGCCGCCGAGCGCGCCCGCATCGCGCCGCAGATCGAGCTGTTCAAGGCCCTCGGTGCGCCCTGCATCGTCTACGGCGAGACGGCGGGCTCGATCCAGGGCGACCGCGCCGCCCCCATCGCCACGCGCCGCCACCTCGACGCCGGCACGATCCGCGATTACGCCCGGCGCCTGACGGAGCTCGCCGAATGGTGCGCCGATCAGGGCATGCCGATCGCCTATCACCACCACATGTGCGCGCCCGTCGAGACCGAGGACGATCTCGACGCGCTGATGGCGGCCTCGGGCCCGGCGCTGCGGCTGCTCTTCGATCCCGGGCACATGGCGTTTGCCGGCGGCGACCCGCTGGCCGTGATCGACCGGCACGGCGCGCGCATCGCGCATGTCCACGCCAAGGATGTGCGCGCCGACGTGCTCAAAGGGCTCGACCGCGACCGCGAGAGCTTTCTCGACGCCGTGCTCAAGGGCGTCTTCACCGTCCCCGGCGACGGCATGCTCGACTTCGCCGCCATCGCCCGGCGCCTCGCGGATGCAGGCTATGAGGGCTGGTTCGTCGTCGAGGCCGAACAGGACCCGGCGCTCGCCCCGCCGCTCGACTACGCCATCAAGGGCCGAACCGCACTGACAGCCGCCCTCGACGCCGCCGGATACCACATCACGGAGAACCGAGATGAACCGTCTCGATGAAAAGATCGCCGTCATAACCGGCGGAACCCAGGGCCTCGGCGCCGCCATCGCCCGGCGCTTCGCCGCGGCGGGCTCGGCGGGGCTCGTGGCGGCAAGGATGGCGGCGCGACCCCATTGACGCCGCCGCGCGCAACAGCCGATACAACCGCGGATTGATGCGCGCGCCCCGCGGGGGCACGCTTTGCGGTTGAAACGATGGCTGAAATACACGCGCTTTCTCATTGGTTTTGCGATCATTCTCGTGGCAGGCTGGATCATCGTCGGCGAGCAGATCACCGGGGCGCAGACCAATGCCGTGGTCTATGCGCCGCGCGACCCGGTGCGCGCGCCGGTGGCCGGTCAGGTGTCCATGCCCGAGCATGCGCTCGGCGTCGCGGCCGAGCGCGGCGAGGAAATCGCCACCGTGAGCGACCCGCGGCTGCCGGGGATCGCACTCGAATATGCGCGCGAGCGGGTCGCGGTGCTGGAGATCGAGCTCGCCTCGGCGCGTGACGGGATGTTTCTGGGCGATGACGAAAACGATTCGCCCCACGCCAAGCAGCGCCGCATCGAGCTCGAATCGATCGGCGACGAGCGGGCCGCGCGGCTGGACATGCCGATGCGCCTGCAGCCGATCGAGGGGCGGATCAACCTTGAGCGGCTGCGTGTCAATCGCGCCGGGAGCGCGTCGCTGACCGCGCTGGTGCCGGGGGGTCCGGGAGGTGCCGGCCGGGGACGGCGAGCATGTCGAGCGCGTCGATGCCGTGGCCCGGCTGCTCGATTGCGGCGGCACCATCGTCAGGCTTTCGTTCAGCGAGAGCGTCTACAACGATCTGCAGGTCGGCGACGAGGCGCGGTTCCGCCTTTCGGGCCGCAGCGAGGCGCATCCGGGCACCGTGCTGCGGCTTGCGGGATCGAGCAACCCGCGACCGAGGTGCTGATGCTCGATGACGGACGGCGCGAATGGCTGGCCGAGCCTTGCGCCGAGCGCGGGGTGCGCCATCTCACCCGTTCGGACAATGTCGGCGCCGGGGCGGGCAACATCAACCAGGCGCTGCAGTTCCTGAAGGCCAAGGGCCCGCCCGATTACATCGCCGTGCTGGATGCCGATTTCGTCGCGCACCGGCGCTTTCCGGCGCGCACGCTGGCGCTGTTTCACGCCCCCGATGCCGGCCTCGTGCAGACCCTGCAGCATTTCTTCAACGCCGATCCGATCCAGCATAACCTGGGGCTGTCGCGCTCCGACCCGGACGAGCAGCGCTTCGTCTTCGATCACATGCAGCCCGACCGCGACGGCCGGGGCATCGCGTCTTGCTGCGGGACCTCCTGGGTGGCGCGCTGGCAGGCCGTGGCGGCGGCCGGCGGCTTTCCCACCGCGAGCATCACGGAGGACTTCATGCTCACCCAGGCGCTGCAGGACAGGGGCTGGCGCACGGTGTATCTCGACGAGCCGCTCAGCGAGGGCCTCGCGCCGGAGGGACTCGGGGAATACGTCACCCAGCGCGCGCTGTTGCCTGGGGCTGATGCCGGTCGCGCGCTCAAAGCTCGGGCCGCTGGGCGACGGCGCGCTGCGGCTGCGCGACCGCTTGAGCGTCGCCGACTCGGCCTTCAACTGGCTGACGAGCTTTCCCTCCCGCATCGCCGCGGTCGCCTATCCGCTGCTCTACTGGTTCTTCAACATCACGGTGGTGGATGCCGAGGTCCCCGACGTCATCAGCTAATTCGGGGGCTATTTCCTGTGGATCCTGGCGGTGCCCAACCTGCTCTCGCGCGGCATGGTGGTGCCGATCCTCAACGACGTCAGCCAGCTCGTCGCCGCGATCCCGATCGCCCGCGCGGCGGTCACGGGGCTCAAGCGCCCGAAGGGCCACCCCTTCTCGGTTACCGCCAAGGGCGGCGGTCCCAGCCGCATCATCGTGCGGTCCGCTGATGATGCCCTTCGCGGTGCTACTCGGGCTGACGCTGGCGAGGCTCACGCGCGGCATCGTGTCGGACCGTTTCGCCTTTGACGACGCCGGCGGCGGCAAGGCCGTGATCCTCCTCTGGACGCTCTACACCGTCGTGGTGGTCTGGGTGACGGTGCTGGCCTCCGTCGAGCTGCCCCGGCGCGAACGCCATGCCGCCGACACGCCGGAACGCGCGAACTTCGCGCCTGAGGGCGGGCGGCCGCAGCGGGTCCGGCTCGCCAGGCAGCGGTGGCGGACGGTGTCGCGCTGATCGCGCGCGCGGGCCCCGTGCCCGACCGGGTCGAGATCGATGTCGAAGGCCCGCGCCCGGCGCGCGATTTCGCGCCGCAGCCGGGTCACGAGGCGATGCGCATGCCGCTCTATCTTCGCTGATCGGGCCGGGGCGGCCATCCGGCCGCGGCGGGCGCGGCAACACCGACCGTCTTCGCCCTCGACGGTTGCCTCCTGCGCCGCAGCCGCTAACCCGGCTAAGCCGCCCTTGCCCGGCTCGGCCGATGCGGCGCGACCGATGCGGCGCGCCCGGCGCCGGCCGCCTGCCCCGGTTCGCGCCCGATCAACCCTGTTACCCGGCCACGCTTCACCTGCTCGCGCCGCACGCCGCGCGCGCCCCGGCTCCCCGCTGCCGGGCCGCACCGTCGTGACGCGGCCGCCTCAGCCGGCGGGCGCGCGCCAGGCCTCGAGGAGCGGGCGCAGGCTGACCCGCGCACCGAGCCGCGCCGCCAGCAGATAGACCCCGCCGATCTTGCGATGCAGGAACAGCGTCTCGGCGGGCGGGACATGCTGCAGGCCGCGCTCGCCGCCGAGCGCCGCACCCATTCGCTGCAGCCGCCCGATCAGCTCCGTGTCGGCAAAATCGAAGGGTTCCGAGCGGCGCAGCGGCGCCATCGCCGTGTCGAACATCGCCGTGATCAGCGCGCGGTGATGCGGCGGCGTCGCCGGGCCGACATAACCCACCGCCTCCATCGCGGCGTCGATACGGTCCGGCTCCTGCGAGAGCGCGGCGTCGAGCAGTTCGCGAAACCGCGCCGCCAGGCCCGGATCGATCGTCAGGACCGCCCCGAAATCGAGCAGCAGGATCCGCCCCGTTGCCGGGTCGAAGCGGTAATTCGCGAGATTCGGATCGGTCTGCATGCGCCGGAACTCGAACAGCTCGCGCAGCACCAGCTCGATCAGCGCCCGCGCCGCCGCGTCGCGCCGCGCCTGCGGGGCGGCGGCCAGTGCCGCGAGCGGTTCGCTCTCGATGAAGGACATTGCCAGCACCCGCGGCGTGCTCAGATCGGGGTGCAGCTCGGGCAGCGTGAAGGCCTCCGATCCCGCCAGCAGGCGGCGGAAGGCGCGCAGGTTCTCGGCCTCGGCGCCGTAATCGGCCTCGCAGTGGAGCTGGCGCTTCGCCTCGGCCAGCAGCGGCGCCAGATCCACCCCGCGGGGCACCAGCCCCGGCAGGCGCAACAGCGCGCCGAGATTGTCGATATCGCTGTCGATGCTGGCGCGCACACCGGGATACTGCACCTTGATGGCGAGCTCGCGCCCGTCCGGCGTGCGGGCGCGGTGCACCTGGCCGATGGAGGCGGCGGCGAAGGGGCGCACCTCGAAGCGTGCGAAGCGCCGGCGCCAGCCCGGGCCCCATTCGGCGTCGAGCACATCGCGAAGCTGCGCCGGCGGCATGTGGCGCGCCTCCTCGCGCAGCGCGGCCATGATCTCGCTCATCTCGGGCGGCAGCACGACACCGCTATCCATGGACAGCATCTGCCCCAGCTTCATCGCCGCCCCGCGCATGGCGCGCAGATCCCGGGTGACACGCCGCGCGGTCTGCGGCGTGAGCAGCACGTCCGGCAGGTGTGGGCGCCGGCCAAGGGCGAGCTGGCGCGCGCCGCTGGCCATCGCGCCGCCCATGACCCCGGAGGCCATGCCCCCCAGCCGCAGCATCCGCCCCAGCCGCCCCGCCGGCACCGGCCAGTCCCGCTCATCGCCATCACGCATGTCCGTCTCCCCCATCCCGTCTTGCAAGATGGGGCGCGGCGGCGCCGCGGCCAGCGCCGGGCCGCGGGACTGCGCCTAGCGCGCCGCGCCAAGCTGGCGCAGCACCGCGCGCCAACCGCCGGGCGGGCGGTTGATCATCATCAGCCCCGCCGCCACCAGCGCCACGGCCGCCAGGAGGGACGGGCCCACCGGCTCGCCGAGCAGCATCCAGCCCAGGGCGACCCCAAAGATCGGGGTGAGAAAGCCGAAGCTCGCGACCGAGGAGGCCGGGTAGCGGCTCAGCAGCCACAGCCAGAAGATGAAGCCGAAGGTAACGACCACGAGGATCTGAAAGCCGAGCCCGGCGACATGGATCGGCGCGAGATCACGGATCAGCGGGCCGAAGAGCGGCGCCGCCAGCAGCAGCAACGGCGCCGAGACCGCCACCTGCCACCAGAGCTGCATTTCCGGGCGCACCCCGGCCATGCGGGTGAGCCGCACGCACAGCGCGATCCCCGCCCAGGCCACCGCCGCCCCCAGCGCCAGAAGATCCCCCGCAAGCGAGGCCGTGCCCCCTTCGCCGCGATCGGCCATCGCCACCGCCACGCCGCCGATGCACAGCACGAGGCCCGCGAACTTGACCGGCCCCATGCGCTCGCCGGGGATCAGGAAATGCGCCGCAATCGACAGCCACAGCGGCATCGTCTGAAACAGCACCACCGCGCGCACCACCGTCGTCAGGTCGAGCGCGAGAAACAGCAGCAGGAACTCGACCGAAAAGCACAGCCCGATCAGGAGCCCCGCCGGCACGGTGCCCGGCGCGATCTCGACGCGCAGGCCGCGCAGCCGCATCCAGGCCCAGATGCAGATCACCGCCCCCGCCGAGCGCAGCCCGCTGAAGAAGACCGGCTGAAGCCCCTCGTTGACGACCTTCACGACGACATGGTTGAGCCCCATCAGCATCGAGAAACCGACGAGCGAGATCGCCCCGAAGGCGTCCATGCTGTCCTTGCGCTGCATCGCGTCCCCCGCTGCCCTTATCGCCTTCGCGCCCTCCCCGCGCGGTGTCAAGCCCGCTGCAGCGGCGGCAAAATGGTGGCAGGGCCGCGCGAAATCCCCTACACCGCGCGCAGGACGACCCCGGAGGCGCGGATGGCCAGGAACCTCATCGCTCGCTGCGAAGCCAGGGGGCTGCGGATGACCGATCAGCGGCGCACCATCGCGCGGGTAATCGACGAGTCCGAGGATCACCCGGATGTCGAGGAGCTGTACAACCGTGCGACCGGGCGCGATCCGGGTATCTCGCTGGCGACGGTGTACCGCACCGTCAAGCTGCTGCAGGAGGCCGGGCTTCTCGACAAGCGCGATTTCGGCGACGGGCGCGCGCGCTACGAGGATGCGCGCCGGGCCCATCACGATCACCTCATCGATCTCGAGACCGGCGACGTGATCGAGTTCGTCGACTCCGAGATCGAGGCCCTGCAGGAGCGCATCGCCCGGCGCCTCGGCTACCGCCTCACCGGCCACCGGCTCGAACTCTACGGTATTCCACTCGACGAAAAGGACGACACATGACCATCATCCACGAGATCCTCGGGCGCGAGATCCTCGACAGCCGCGGCAACCCGACGGTCGAGGTCGAGGTCACCCTCGAGGACGGCACGATGGGACGCGCCGCGGTGCCCTCGGGCGCCTCCACCGGCGCGCATGAGGCCGTCGAGCGGCGCGACGGCGACAAGGCGCGGTATCGCGGCAAGGGAGTGCTGGAGGCTGTCGCGGCGGTCAATGGCGAGCTCGCCGAGGCGCTGGTGGGCTTCGACGCGCTCGAGCAGGCCGCCATCGACCGCGCCATGGTCGAGATCGACGCGAGCGGCAACAAGGCCCGGCTCGGCGCCAACGCGATCCT
>LFIK01005635.1_pt1 | contig 10034 bp, 7 predicted proteins | sample 643401 | NCBI WGS metagenome assembly LFIK01 (sample SAMN03777447, study PRJNA286221) | soda lake metagenome | biome: soda lake; feature: Kulunda steppe; material: water; isolation source: sample T5-Br brine of Lake Tanatar-5 | place: Russia: Kulunda steppe | collected 2010-07
CGTTTCATCGACGACATCGCCGACGTCGGCGACGACGAAGACGAAGACGAAGAGGAAGGATGGGAAGAACAAGGCGAGCTGATGGACGACGAAGGAGAACTGCCGGACGAAGGACAGATCCGAAAGATGCATGCGAGGATGGAAAGCAGAGCCAGGCAAAAAGAACAGACCGACGAAGAACTGGAACGGTTCATCGAAGAAAGGTATGGGAAAGGAAGCCAACGATACGAAGAATTCGAACTGGAAGAAGCAGATCAGAACGAAGTGGAACAACAAGGATTGCTCCCCACCGTCCAAGATCCCAAACTGTGGATGGTCAAGTGCAAAACAGGACACGAAAGAGAAGCGGCCATCAGCATCATCCAAAAGCACGCCGCACTCGCCCGAGAAGGCAAACCCATGTCCATCTGCGCCGCCGTCAGCCAAGACAAGCTCAAAGGATACGTGTACGTGGAAGCCGTGAAAGAGACACAAGTCAGAGATGCCATCGCCGGATTGCGCATCATCTACCAAAAAATCAAGCTCGTGCCGCTGGGTGAAATGGTGGACGTGCTCACCGCTGCTGGAAGAATGACCAAGCAACTTGCGCCCGGATCCTGGGCACGGGTCAAAAGCGGGACCTACAAGAACGATCTGGTGCAAGTCGTGGATGTGAGAGAACAAGACAATGCAGCCACCGTAAAAATCATACCAAGGATCGATTTCGCCCTGCTGGCGGCCAAGATCGAAGGGAGGGCCGAGAAGGGAAAAGCACCCGTCCGACCACCAGCACGCATGTTCAGCGCATCTGAAGCGCGGACTCATGGGCTGGCACTAGATCGAACCATGAGAGATCCCTACACAGGCGAACCCTTTGAAGTATTCCAAGGCCAAAGGTTCCGAGACGGATTCATGTACAAGGATGTGTCCTTGAAAAGCCTCAAGGTGGATGGTGTCGTACCCACGCTGGAAGAGTTGGAGAAGTTCCAGCTGAGCACTAAGAAGCCAGATCGCAATGGAAACGGGCCCACCTCTGACCTTGCCTCCTTGGCTGCAGCCCTTCCAGAAGAGGGAGAGAGCAAGCTGACCGATTTCACAAAAGGAGATGTAGTGGTGGTGCGAGAAGGAGACCTGAAGCACCTCAAGGGAAAGGTGCTTCGTCGCACAGAGGACAGCCAAGTAGAAATCATGCCCATGCATGAGGAGCTGAAAGAGCCACTGACCTTTGCACCTGCACAGATCCAAAAGTTCTTCTCAGTGGGAGACCATGTCAAGGTCATGGGAGGGAGGCACGCTGGAGAAACTGGCCTCATTGTCAAGGTTAATGAGGGGCCGGGCGTCGCATCCATTTTCAGTGATTCTAGTCGGGAAGAAATGCAGTGTTTTGTGCGTGACCTGGCCATCTGTGTGGAAGTTTCTGATGGCGCACTTACCTTCGGGCCCTACGAGCTCCATGATCTGGTGGCTCTGGATGCCACGACGGTAGGGGTGATCGTTCGCGTGGAAAGAGAGCGATGCCATGTCCTCACAAATCAAGGCAGAGTGGAAAAGCCCGATGTTAGGCTCTGCGAGCTCAAAGATATCAAGCGTAAGATCTTTGCAAGGAATGCAACTGCCCAGGATGCGCACATGAACAGCGTAAAAGTAGGGGATATAGTCAACATCTTGGATGGTCTTGGAGCCTCTGCTAGCTCCTCACTCACCGGTACAGTCATGCATGTGCAGAGGGGAAGTCTCTTTCTCATGTGCCGGGGCGAAACGAAGAACGGAGGAGTGATGTGCGTGCCTGCTCGAAACTGCCGTGTTCATGGTGGCACCGCAGAGGGTCAAAGTTTTGAATTGGCATCTCGCACGCCAGGCCGCATTTCTGCACAGCTTATGTCACCGGGGCGTAACATGGTGCATGCTTCGAAGGAAGTTTTGCATTCGCCAACCAGAGGGGGGCATGGATACGGAGCACCATCCCCAGGAGCATTCAGTGGTCGTTCTTCTGGTCCCCGCCGTGAATCGGGCTTGATAGGGATGGAGACGAAAGTTGTGAAGGGGCCATACAAAGGGTACAAGGGCAAGATTGTTGATGCTACAGACACTACGGTCCGCATCGAGCTGCAGGCTCAGTGCAGGACCGTCACAGTCCAAAGGAAGCAGCTGCCAGAAAATCTGGCTGGAGGTCATCACAGGGAACCACGGGGTGCAGGAAGTTACTCTGGCGTACCATCGACGCCCTTCTATGGTGCTGCTGCAACGCCTTTCCATGACAGCTTCGGTTCTCGGACTCCGATGTATGGCAGTATGGGTGCCCCCACACCAATGAGAGATAGCAGCACTCCTTGGAACCCACAGGCATACTCTTCCGTTCTTCCCGACTCCGGGTTTGCTCCAACACCATACGACAAACCTGGGGGAGGCTATGCATTTACAGCAGAAGAGCACACCAACATCAGTAAGACTGCCGAGGACGATGGTTGGAGTGCTCCATCCCCACCTAGAGGCACTGGGTACAGCACTTTTGAAAGCACAAGCAAGCCGCAGCCAGGTGGTAATGTCCAGTATCCCCCGCCACCCAATGCTGTCCCTGCCCCTCTGCCAGCAACAATGCGACCACAAGAGCCTGTTGCGCCTATGCCAGCTGCTTTTCCACCTCCGCCATCCTTACCACCTGGGGCCTTACCTGGTCCACCCCCTCTTCCACCGCAGGACCCTCGAAGCACCACTGCTGGCCAACCTATGCAGTATCCTGGCCCGCCCCCACTGGCAGAGGCTAGAGCTCCGTCGAGGCTGGTCCTGCTACCAGGTTCACTGGTGAGATACGGCAATCAGCTCCACGGAGTGGTGTTGAACGATTCAGGTGACAATCTTCAAATCAAGACAGGGACTTACGAAGCAGATGGGACCTTTACTGCTACCGGACAAAACACCATCTCCTCAAAGGAGGTTTCCATTGTCCAGCCACAGAGAAAGCAGCGTGTCATACTACTGCAAACTGAGAATCGTGGCAAAGTTGGTGAGCTTGCCAGCATTGACAAAGGAGATGGCATTGTGAAGTTGGAAGGTACATCTGGGGATATCACGCTCGTGGCAATGGATACTATTGCTCCATACATAGCAGTGTGAGGTCAAAGTTGTGTGTTCTTTGAGGCAAAGTTACCCTTGACAAGTTTTGAATTCCTCCTGTTAGTCAAGTTTGAGATTGAAATAAAGTTTCGGGGCTTCTGGACAAAAAAGACGAATGAGTTGCGAGTATTGATTGCCGAGTGACTATGTGGCAAGTCAATCCTTTTTGTGCCGTCTGGGCTAACTTCACAACTGTCCTAGAAAGGAAGCCCTCTCCTCAAGTGTCACTCTTTTATCGATTGCATAGTCTGAAGTAGCAAATGAAAGAAGTTCGATTCGATGATACAATGGGAGTCAACGTGATTCACATAAGCATATCGTCATGCAGTCCAGTGAGCTCTTGGTGCAGGGCTTGCAGTTGCTCAGAAAGCATGACGACACGTTGTTCTGCTGCTTTCACGCGATACTGTGCCTTCTGTGACACCGCGACTGCTTCCTCTTTGGTACGTTTTTCCCATTCTGCTTTCTGTTTCGTCAAGTCAGCAACCTGCTCTCTCAACTCCTTGATAGTGAACTCGGCTTTGGCAATTTCCTTTGATGCATGAGTACGATGAGAGTCGCGTTCAGCTTCACTTCTCTTGAGTGCTCTTCTGGTGTCTTCTAATTCACGATTTTTCTCTGCTAGCTCACTCCTCATCCTCTCCATCTCGAGGCTTTGATCTCGAGCAGCAGCTTCCTGGATCTGTAGCTTTGCTTCAAACTCATTCCTCACGTTCTCCAACTCTTTGGTATCATCCACAGTGGTGGTTTCCTGTTCTGGCGAAGAATTTTGCTCTGCACTGGCTTGCACTTTGTCGACTTCTACAATTTGCATTGCTTCCTTCCTTGCCATCATCTCTTCTTGCTCTTGTTCTGCTTTTTTGCGCCTTTCTTCTTCCTCAGCGCGCTTCCTTGCCTCGACCGCAGCTTTCCATTTGGCCTCTTCTTGAGCTCTTCTCTCTGCAGCAGCTTGCTGCATGGCAGCCACCCGCTGAGCGGTGGCAATCCTCTCTTCTTCGGCTGCACTCGTTTGTGGCTTTGTATGTTGTGCATGTGATTGGGGGGTGGGTTTTTCTGATGGCCTGTGCGAGCGAGCATCGGTCCTCGACGCTCCACTGTGTATCCTGGAGAGCACGCTGGCTATGTCTCTTGCACTTATGGACAAAGTGGCATCCACCTCATTGTCCTGGGCATCGTTTTCCTTGGATGAATATGCGTTGTTGCCGGCAGCATTGGAACGCTCTGTCTTAGCGGTCTTGCACTGCATTTCTTTTCCCTTTTGCGGGGTTTCTCCCACCATCTCTTGCAGCCTCTCGTAGTAGCTTTTTCCCTTCCACGATTCTTTCAGCGCATCATGCAACGATCTCCCGCCCAGCGCATCGTCCTTGGGATGTTTCTTTTGCTCCACGCTCTCCGATCCCGGAAGGAGGTTGTCTGCCAGTTGACCCAGCTCACTGGTCATTCGCAAAATTTCCGCGTGCGTCATATCTGCAGATGGGAGCGCAGCCATAGACTTCCTGCGGCCTTGTTTGTGTTGCGCTTGGCTTTGGTTGCCACCTATGCTCTTGCGTCTGTCCTTCCTGCTTTGTTCCTTGGGGCTGTTGATGGCACCGTCCAGCACGCTCTCCAGCGGGGATCCGGTCACCATGTCTCCAAACACACATGTTTTGCGCCTGGTGCGTTTTTTCCTGGCCGAATCGCATGCCAGCCTGCGTTGGGTGTTTGGCGACTGTTGCGACGTGGAGGTGGACCACGGCGTTTGGATCGTTCCGTTGCCGTTGTTTTTGCATCCGTCTCCTTCGCCACCTTCCTCTCGTTTCACAGACGAGTCGCTTCGCAGCTTCGGCACCACCATGGGTTGTCGCAGCTCTTCTTCCAACGGTGGTGGTGCCCATCCACTCTTCCTCCGACGACGAACCGCACCGATCTCCGATCCGGACTTGCGTGGCTCCGTCTTCCGCGTGGCGCTGGGCACGTTGCTCAAGTCCGCCATGGCGCTTCTCGTGGGCTCCTCCGCCATCTCTCTCGCCTTCCTTCGACGAAGATGCGCGTGCGCGCACTGCAAACACGAAGCGAAGAGGCGACCAGCTGTCGCTGCACCGTTTGAATCGAAACGGTCGTCGGACCGTCCGAGGACACGCCCCGTGCTCCCCCACTCGCAGGGGGAGGGGGAGGGGAACGATCCTCGACGGGCCATGGACTGATGCTGGTTTCGAAAACCGAATTCGATCGGATCCGCGGATGGAATGGAACGAGAAAGGGAGAGGAAAGGGTCCCAACGGGCGGGTCCAACGGCTCTATCGTCCGGTTCGTCCGTGCGTCTCTTGGATCCTTCGCATCCACCATCTCGACGTGCGAGTGTATGACACAACTGCTGGGAAAGACGGTGCGTGGGACGGACGATGGCCCCGCTGGAAAGACACGAAAGGTTCACAAGGTGGCACCGGAATGGAGAGCGCGTTGGCGTTTGCGAGGCCATCGGCGTGTGTTGGAAAGGGCGTTGAGAAGGGAATGTGGAACGGAACCGAGAATGAGGACGGTCACGTCCATTCGTGCTTCGGTGTTGGCTTGCAAGCGGCTGCTAACGACCAATCGTGAAATTTCGTCTTGTAAATATCGCAATTTCTCGCCAACAAACCTCCAATTTCATGGGCGTGCTTATGCCGGCTTTCGTGAACCTGCCCTCCACACCTCCTAGAGGTAGCACAAAGAACAAAAACACATGCGACAACGTTTGTGGCACGCAAAATACCTCACAACCGAAAAATGGCACGATTGGCCTGCACCGACGAGTGCACGAATAGCGTACGCAAAGCGAAGCTAAAGGAAATTGAAAGAACACACAACATCATACGCAACGACACATGATTTTGAGTCGAACATGTCCAACTTGAAAGGTCAAAGGCCTTCGAGGCAAAAACACGATCGCTTCGTCGGTAAACGGCTCGGACCCAGGGACGTGAAGCCCGCAGGTGCCTTTTCTCACCGACGTTTCTCAAACAAGGACAACTAGTTGAGTCTCCTCGATGGGGCTTCGAGTGCGAATTGTGCATCCTATATCGCTTCATGGGATGAAAAAGTCGTGCGTGTGTGGTCGACGAGTGTCTTGGATCTCATGCTCGAGCGTCATCGCACGGAACGATATGTATTGGCGATCCCCGACGAGGTGTGGTGCGGTGGGGGGCATCGTCGGTTTTACCCACACCATTGTGGATCTCACGGATGGAAAGGTGAGAAGAAACTTCCTTCTTCGGCGACTTTTCCTTCCGCCATTTCTGGATCCAGGGACCGTCCATCCACCTTCGGACGGATCCGCACGGCGTTTTCTCTTTGGTCCTTCGAACCGTCGCACGCACGTCTGCATGTGTGTCTACCACGCCATCCTCGCTGTTGTTCTTATCTGGATAAGTCCTTTCGTGCGATGTGGACCGTCAGTCGATCCCAGCCACTCGACGGGATCGTGCCTTCACGACACACGTCGTCTTTCACCCGAAATCACGGGATAAATCCGGTGGATCTCCTCGCCTCGGAGACATGGCCCGTGGAGGAACGTCTCGGACGCCCCCCCTCCGTGTCGGGAGGGTCGCCACCCCCACCCGAGATCTCGAAATCTTCCCATTTTTTCTTTTTTTCCTTCCTTTTCGTCTCCCTGTTTCTCCGACGAGATCTCTCCGAAATGCGAATATCTGCAGATCCGGGTCCCACGTGGTCGGCCTTTCGTGCCCTCGATCGCCTTCTCATTTCCCTCTTACCTCGTCAGTCATTCGAGACCGATCGGGTCGTCTGGAAGTCGGATTTCAGACGCGTGGATCGGGTTCCAGGCGGCGGATCCGACACGTTCGTGGCCATCACTTCTCGACGTGTCGATGGCGAACGTGCACGTGGACGTGCCTCGCAGCGCACGTGGGACGTGGAAGAGGCTGCCGAGACGTGCGTGGAACGTGCGTGCTCGGACGAACGCGAGCTTGCGACGTGGTGGAACGACGCGAGCGTCGTCGGAAGGGGGAGAAGGAGCCACCACCAGCACGTCCTTGAAACATGGCGACGCGTACGAAGTGGTGCTGCGAAAGCCACTCGGACTCGTGTTCTGCACGGGTGCGGACGGTGGAACGTACGTGGACGAAATTGTGCCTGGTGGACATGCCGAAGCCGACGGTAGAGTGCAAGTAGGAGACAAAGTGGTGCGAACTTCGGCGGTCTTTGGCGACAAGATGTGGGACGCCGACGATCACGCCAGAACAATGGCCGCCATCATCGGGAGGAGCGGAAGCGTGGCCTTTCGTTTGCGAAGGAGAGACGGACAGAGAGTCGCCTCCACTCATTCCTCGTTGCACGATGCGGCAGTGAGGGAATCGGAAGTGTCGGACCAAGACTGGCTCCACACCAGCTACGAAAGGGCGAGGGAAAGACAAAGGATGAGGAAAGATTTGCTCTCGCACGGACTCATCGAATTCAGGGGAGGGAAGTTCGAAGATGCGCTCCAGTGCTTCAAAAAGGTGCTGGTGCTCAATCCAGAGAGCAAGGAAGCAGCAGTAGCATACTACAACTTGGCCTGCTGCCATTCAGTGATGCTTGGGTCCGTGGAGGAAGGAATGAAGTGCCTAGGTAGGGCACTCTCTTTGGGATTTCAAGATTCTGGGGAAATGCTGCAAGATGCCGCTCTGGCACATCTCCGGGAAAACGCCAAGGAAGAATTCGATGCGCTGATGAAGGAGTACGACGTGGGAACAGGGTTCCTGAACGACGAGTTCGTGGAGGCGATGCTCAAAGTGCCGAAGGCAGCTCTTTACTTTGTAGGAAAGGGTTTACATGCCGGGAAGAATCTTGCAGGCTCCTTGCCTTTCGTGAAGAGGCTCAGATCTCCTCTGGAGGAAGTGGCCAACACTATGAAGGAAAACATCCCCCTGAGCTCTGTGGAAGACATGATCACCGGCGCTCCTACCAATTATCCAGAGCGTGTTGCAATCAGAGCAAGGGATATTCCGTCCGACAATTCACTCTAGGCGTTCGGCACAAACACGCATGTTGAGACGTGATGTCTTACTCCTGTCATTTTTTGTAATTTACCGTTGATCGGATTCACATGTCTATTTGCAAGGGTCTCGATGCTCTTGTCAGTTGCTCTATGTCTCAAATGCCAGCAATACCAGCAAAAGGATCCTTGCTCGGAGAAGACCCCAGCTTGTGATCCCTTTGAAAGTGCACCGGTGAGGGGCCCTTATCTGACAATCCCAGTGAAGCCAAGGGAGAACCCTTGGGGATTCCGACTGCATTGCTCCCAGCTCGGTCAATACGGCTGGTTTCCGCAGATGATTGTGCTCCCATTCCGCGCCATGCTTGCGTTCCCGTGACAGGCGATGCTCCTGTCCCACCGAGCAGCTCGTCCAGGTCAATGGGCCCTCCACCACGTGTGCTTGATGCGGGTGGTTGGGAGGTGGCGGGAGGGGCAGCATCTCCTGCACCAGCATCGGTGAACTCGCCAAAACCGTCGTCGCCCTCTTCGCCCAAATTGCTCTCTTGCAAGGGTGACATGGATTGGAAGAGGTCTTCTTCCTCTTCTTCAGGAACGGTCTCTTTGGTGTCGACGTCAAGTCGCCCCACCTGTGCCGCAAGCTGCGAAAACGGATCTTCCTCCGAAGCACTGGCTGGCTGGGGGTCGCTAGCCCCCAAGTCCAGCAGGTTCACCTCGTCCTGTTGCATGGTAGGAGCAGTGGAGGACGTCGACGCAGGTGCTGGGGCAGCCGGCGTTACTTTGATGTTCGAGAAAGCCTGGCTTATTTCCGGTTTGATCCTCGTGCTGGAGAGCTTCTTTTTGTTTTTTTCTTCGAAGGTGTCCACGTGGTCTTCCTCGTGGAACTGGCCTTGTGCCTTCAGTCTTTCGATCCTTGTCCTTGTTGCTTCCATGGGATCGTCTGCGTAACCACCGGCCCCGTATCCTCTTTCTTCACCTTCTTCGGGTGTGTCTTCGAACTTGTTGGACGTGTATTGGGCGCTGGCCCATCTGCTGTAGGGTGCGGCTGGATCGTTCATCTTGTCAAAGGAAGGTGTGGTGTCGTATCCTCCCATTCGACTTTCCGAAGCTTGGAACGAGTCGCGAAACGAGGTGTTCCTTCCTTGGAATCTCATTTGATCCGACGAGACACCACCGTACTTGGTGGCGTTGGCCCTGGCTTTGGCACGTTCCATTCGGATGGCCTCGTCGTCTTGCAGCAGGTTGACGAGTATTTGGGCGCGGTTCCTGACGTTCAGTCCGTGATCTTTTCCTTTTTTATCGACGTATTCGAAGAACTTGAGCTTTTGCAGCACGTCTAGGTTGGCTCGCAGTTCGTCGATGAGTTTGGGCGGTCCGTTTTTGATGAGGTGTTCGAGGAGGAGCATGGACTTGTACACGTGCCTCCAGTTGTGTTCTTTGTCTTCCAGCCTCCTTGCGATCACGCCCATGATTTGTCGGTAGCTTTCGTTGTCTCTCCACGCACATCCGCAGATCTCGTGCATGAGTTTGCCGTGCGGTCCCCACGGTTCGTTGTTGGTGGCTTCTTCCACTTTGACTTCCAGGTCCGTCAAGTTCAAGGCGTATTGCTTGACGCTCGTCTTGACTTTTTTGAGGTACGCCAACGCAGAATCGCGGTAATCTCTCAGATCCGCCATGGTTCCTTCTCCACCCTCGTGCTTGTGGTGGCCACGCGTCCCAGTTGGTCCTCCTGCACGTCCACCGTGCGCACCACGCGTGCACGTGCGTGTGGGTTCCTGGACCTGCACAGATTCGAGATCGACGCCTGTGTCGCGAAGAAAAGCGCACGTGGACGTGCGTTCGCGTGATGCGATGCGCACGTGGGACCGACGACAACGTCGAAGGACCTTCCTACCACACCACAATCCATCCCTCTCCATCTCTCTCACTGCCTCTCACTGCATCCCTCTCCATCTCTCTCACTGCCTCTCACTGCATCCCTCTCTCTCTC
>LFIK01005636.1_pt1 | contig 10032 bp, 11 predicted proteins | sample 643401 | NCBI WGS metagenome assembly LFIK01 (sample SAMN03777447, study PRJNA286221) | soda lake metagenome | biome: soda lake; feature: Kulunda steppe; material: water; isolation source: sample T5-Br brine of Lake Tanatar-5 | place: Russia: Kulunda steppe | collected 2010-07
ATTCTGTTTCCATGTCGAGTTTTAGTCGCTCAACTACAATGTAGGGCTGGTCTGTGCGAACGTACTTGACTCCCGGTGGTGGGAACACTCCGTACTGTTTGATGTTGGCGTCCTGCTTAAGCTCGTATTTGAACTTTAAGTCTTTGAACTCAACAACCGGAGCATCGTCAGTGAACCCGATAAACAGATCGGCAAAGGTAGGCGCAAGGTCTTCAAACGAGACTTCCCAGTTCTGAGTTTCAAAATGGTCTGTTGCGATAATTTTGCTCATGTCTGTTTATCCTATTCTGTACCTTACGATGACGATACCAGAGCCGCCGTCGCCACCTTTTGGCCTACTTCTAGCACCACCGCCGCCACCGCCAGTATTAGCTGGTGCATTATCGGGAGCTGTATCTTCATCGGTAGTACCAGATGTCCCTCCACCTAATCCGCCTGCGCCGGGGTTACCATCTTGGTCGCCGCCACCGCCGCCACCTGCATAAAAAGTAGAAGTGCCGTTAATACTACTTTGTAAACCGTCTCCACCTTTTCCTCCTCCTGAAGTAGTACCAGCGCCTCCGGCTTCACCTGCGCCACCGCCGCCACCTGCTGCCCCAGTCCCAGATGCAATACCTCCACCATCATTGCCTTGAGAAACAGTAGCACTTCCACCATCCCCATTGCTAAGAGCACCACCGCCTCCTGATCCGCCATCACCACCGTTTGAGAAGTTTTCTAAATTTCCATCCCCAGAACCTCCTCTACCGCCGCCTATAGCGGTTAATGAAAATATGGATGAATCCTTACCATTTTCAGCGTCAGTTGAAGAAGACGCAATACCACCCGCGCCACCAGCACCAACAGTAACGCTGTATACTTGTGATGTGGATATAATAGATCCACTTATCAACCCACCAGCTCCGCCGCCACCACCAGCGCCAGGAAGGCCATGACCACCGCCACCACCACCAGCAACAACAAGATACTCAACCTCACCGCCGCCAGCAGTGACTTCAAATGTACCGTCAGAGGTAAATGTGTGGACGCGGAATATCTGACCGTCTTGTGTAATGTCAGTAACAGTGCCGCCGGTGGCTTGAATAACAAAAGGCTCACTTACAGACTGCCATCGTTCAAAAACAGGATTCCACCCCTCAACCTGCCCCGTATCCGTGTTAAACCGCATCATCCCCGCTTGAGGACTAGCAGGGCGCTCGGCGGTTGTACCTACAGGTAACTGTGTTGCTCCTGTGACTTGGGATTGGTCTACGCCATCAGAGCCGCTTACTTTTACTGTCATATCACACCACCGTCCATACTGATCCAGCGGGCACCGTTATATCCACGCCGTCCTCGACCGTTACCGGCCCAGCACTCAGCGCGTTATACCCAGCGGGGATTTCAAAATCTTGGTTGATCGTTGAGCTGTTGATAACCAGCCCCTCAGAACCCGACACGGCTTTGCCGGCGGGGTAAGTTAGGAACACATCTTTGACTCCCGCAGCGAAACTCACTAAAGCCCCACTGTTCGAGGAGTCAAACACCTCATCACGAGACAGCGTGTTACCCGAACTAGAGTACGTCCCCCGGCCGACTTCCCAGTCTCCAGCCGCAGAATCGTTAATCGTGTAGTAAGTGCTCTCGCCGTCCCCTACGACCGAAAAAGGCTGGAAGCCCTGCTCAGCTCCGAGAAGCGCTACCGCCCCCGTACCCGTCGTATCCGTCGTCTCTTTGACACGATCCTTTAGAACCAGCGACATAGCCTACCTCACGCAAAAGGGCGCATCTTAACGGAGATAGGCGCATCAGTGTGCGCCCGCTTGTCCAACCACCGAGCGTCGTTTTTTAGCGTCTCATAACGCTCACGGTTATACACCGCATCCGACGGGTTAGACCACGACTGACCCGCCATCATCATCAGTTTGTACTTTACACAATATGCCAGCGTATCGGCATGATCGGCAAAGCGCGTATCCAGCTCACTCGCTGTCCTCAGCGGGCGGACCACCGCCTCTACGTAATACTCCTCCATCGCCTGAGGCGTAGGAATAAGCCGCAGCTCTTTGTTAGAGAAGGTGTAGTAAAACGGCCTGCCCTGCTCTTCAATGCGACGCTTAGGCGCCTCATAAGCAGGGTGCAGAATGTCATTCTCTCGCCAAACGGCGTAAATGTATAAATACTCGTTATTCGCAGAAGCCGCAGGGAGCGTGTAAAACGCCTGATCCTCTGTAGAGTCCAGCGTCACCACATCACGAATAACGCCTGTGTTTGTAGCAAAGTCCCGGGCGCTCTCTATCACCGCGTCCGTCAGAACCGGCTCCGGGCACCCGGGGACTTCAGGGCGAACCTGTGCCTTAATCTGATCCAGCAGCATCGTCTTCGCCCAGTGCGTCAAACAGGCTGCCTACATCTTCGTGTTTTTCCTGCGCAGCTGGCGAAGGTTCAGGCTTAGCCTTGGGCTTGCGAGGCGCCCGGCGTTTGGGCTTGTCGGCAGCGACAGCCTCTTTTGCCACATTACTCAAAGATGCCGCATGCTCAGTGCGAAGCAGCTCAGCGCCCCGGTCCGTGATAACCAGCCCAGCCTCTTCGTACACAGCAGCGATTTCACGCAGACCGTTAACCTTGACCACAACTTTGTTAGCGACCGTCTCGCCTGCGTACTTTTTGACCAGCTCTTCTAAGTTCATAGTACCTCCAAAAACCGGGGCCCCGAAGGGCCCCGTGTTTAAGTGACCTTACGAGGTCACCGACCAGTTGCCTTCACCCAGTGACATATAAATTGCCATAGAGTTGGCAGCCAGCGCTACTGCAGCGTCAGCGGAGCCTCCACCAATCGCACCGCCGACCGGAGGAAACACGTCAATGCTCTCACCGGTGTTGTTGGCTACGTACAGAATTTCTCCAACGCCGTAGCCTTCAGGCAGCCGAACCCCATCTGCCGTGTTTTCCGTGGCAGAAGTAATCACGTTCTTGCCAGCAGTCAAAACAACCGCTGAAGACTGATCATCACCAGCCGCAGCGACATCGGCGTCAATACCCCCGAGGGAGCGCTCAAAAGAAGTCGAACTCATCACGATTCTCCTAAATAGTCAGGAGCAAAAGCCCCCATCGTGGGGGCCTTGCTTTTAGTCGGAGTCGCCAACCACCGAAATGGCCATGGCTTCCGGCTTAACCACCTTGCGGCCGTAGATCGCCAGACCACGAACAATGTCGCCGAAGTCCGTCTGGTTGCGCAGCGGCTCGGTCTTGTTCACCGTCATGGCGAAGGAAACGGCGTGGCTCGTGCCTGCGACCATCATGCGACGCTTCTTGGCGTTAGCGACGTCAGCACCCGTCAGCGGATCAGCCTGCCCCGGAACAAACGCCCGGCCCTCAGCCGCTCGCGGCAGAAGGTTCGACACGTAGACTGAGAAACGGTCAATCGTGCCAATACGACCGGTGCGGACCGTAGAGCTGGCGTCGCCCATGAAATCCGCCTGAGACAGGTCAGAGCGCATCAGAAGCTGACGATCAAACGGCGAGATAATGAGCCAGCGCCCATCCTCCGGCACGTTCTGCTCGTCGAGAACCACCGACATCCGAAGAATCGTCTCCAGAATGTTGTTGGGGTCAGTCTGATCCACCGGATTGGTGTCATTGCCGAGGTTGTACGCCTCAGAAATTTCACCGGCGGTGGTGCCCTCGTTGGAACTAGCCGGGCCTTCAGTCACGAAGCTGTTGAAGAACACCTCATTTTCGATGTTGATCTTCAGCTGCTTGGCCGCATCTTCCGTGAACATGTTCATCAGGTCCATATCCGACTGGTAGGCGAGAACGTCGCTCACCTGAACGCCGAAATACTTACCCTTGTTGATCTGCATGTCCTGAAAAATGGGCGTCGGCACTTCATACTGAAGGTTGCTGCCAACCTCGTAATCACGAATCTGGATCGAAGGAGCCAGACGGATGCGGATCGTATCGCCCTGATTCTGGAGGTCACCTTCGTAATCCGTGTTACAGATTTCAGAAAGCATCGTGTTCGCGTAAAACTTCGCGAGCAGCTTGCCCGACCAAAGAGTCGGGATAAAAGAACCCGAGTACGCCGGGTCGGTGTTAAACGGTGCATTGACCGGATATACGGTACTCATCGTGAGCATCCCCTAATTTAGAAGTAAAAACATCCTAGATCATGTCTCCACTCGACCTTCGCGGTAAGCGGAGTCAATCTCTTTTTCCAGTTTGGCGGCCTCGTCGGCTCGTCCTTTTGCACCCAGCTCAGCGACTTTCTTGAACATACTCTCAATCTGCTTTGAGCTGTACGTCCGTGCGGTCTGGCTTCGCGGGGTGGAAGTGGATGAAGCACGGTCAGGCTGCACCTGACGCTCTACCTCGGCTTTACGCTTGGTGTTCGCGCCTTTTTTGGGCTGATTAGCAGAAAGCTGACTCTTGAACAGGTTCACGTAATCGGCCACCGCAGCGGCATCCTCACGGTTGAACGCATCCTGAGCCACAGCCCTCCGGGGTGCTCGAATAATCGGATCATACTCATCCAACCACTGAGCCCATCGCGGGTCGGCGTTGACTTCCTCGAAGTCCGGTACCGCCTGCAACAGTTTCTGGTTAAATGTCATTTCACCGATCTGAGACCCGGTGCGCTCAAGCATTTCACGCAACTGTGCGTTTTCCTGCCTCAACGCCGCCAAGTCCTTACTGAACTCCTCGCGGGCAACTCGCCTCTGCAAATCCACGAACCCTTCGCCGTATTCCTCAATATCAGCGTCAGTGACCAACCGCTCCGGCTGCGGCTCCGGGTCAGGTTCTTTGGGAGGCTGCGCCTGTAGCTGCTCCTGCTGCTGTCGAAGTTCCTGAACCATCTGGTTCAATTCTTTGATCTGCTGGTGCAACCGGGGCACTTCCGCATCATACTTGCCCTGAAGGCGATGATACTTGTGCTCCCAAAGTGACTCGTCGCTTTTGGCGGACGGTGTAGTCGGTTCTGATGGCTCGGAGCTCTCATCAGGCTCAGCGGGCGTAGCATCATCAGAAGGAGTGGGAGTCTGCCCTTCCTCGGGTGAAGGCTCCGGCGGCGTTTCTGGCGTCGGCTTTCCTTCGGCGGGGGTGCCGCCTTCCGAGTCGTCGGGGGCTCGCATCTTCGCTTCCAATTCCTCTACTTCTTCCAACCGCTGCTGTACCTGTCGAGGTAAAACCATCTGCTTTCTCCTAAAGGGGCCAACTCTGCGCTATCGGGCCGTCTCTACGGTCTGCGATGCACATAATGGTCTGCCTGAAAAATACGACTCATTTGAGCCGTTCCCAAACTGAAGCCGATTGCTCAACCGCCTTCAGAAATTCATCGAGTACATAGACTCGTTCTTGCAATCTGTAAATCCTCGCTGGCTCCTCTGCTTTCAAAAGCTGAGCCAACGCATCACTGCGCGTGTTTTCAAAGAGCTCCCGGAGATTTTTCAGCTCCGGGTATCGGCACTTGACCAGTGCCTCTACGTGTTTCTTCTCTGTCTTACTGGATAAAAACATATTGCTCATAAAGTTTCAACTACACTTTGTCAAATCATCGGACCTTGGTTGCTCGCTTGCCCCGGGGTGCTGCCATCTCCGAATCGGTCAGGAACATCAACCCTAGGCTGCGAGGCTTGCCCCGAAGGCTGCTGCGGCTGCTGCCCTGTTACTTCTGCCAGCTGCATCTGGAGCTGCTGGATCATCTGCTGCATCTGCTGCATGGTTGATATCTGGCCTTCGTCGGGCACCAGCTTGTCCGTGTTAATGTCAAAATTCTCGGCCATATCGCGCAGAAGCTCCGCCGCCCCGGGCATACCCACAATCTGCTGAGCCATCGGGCTATTAAGCACAATCTGCAGGAACTCCATCTTCCGGGCCGCTTCCATTTCCTTGACCACCAAGCTGGCAGCGCCTTTCGCGACGACTTTAATGTCGCCAACCATTTCGGGGTCTTCGGAGTAACGAAGATTGTCTTGATACAACCGCTCAATGACTGGAACGATAATGTCTGTGTCGATGTTGTTGATAACCTGCTTAATGCCTTTACCAGCATTGGAGATCAACATGGACAACCCAGAAGAAGTGCGAGACGCGCCTGCCTGATGTCCACCAACCATGTATTTCGGAATCATCGTGTCTTCATCGGCACGATCAGAAAAATACTGGAAGACGTTCATCAGCTCCTGCGCATTGCTCTGCGGCTGGAAAAACTCCAACGGCTGAGTGCCATCATTAAAGTCATTGTTAGTAAACTGCCAAAGTTTCCACGGGTACATCTGCGTCAAGTCCTCCCCCGCCGGGAGGCGACTGACGTTGACCCCGACCTGCGGGCCCGAACTGATCCCCATGTTGTTAGAGATCGCCCGTGCCGCTGCGTTGATCATCTGCTGGGTGTCACGAGCCAAGTCAGCCACACCGTGGCCATCCACTCGACCGGGCAGCGCCTCGTAGCACGTGACGTAGTAAGGCTTGCGACCCAGCGGGTCGTAGTTCAGCACCGCCTTAATCACCGTCGTGCCGATCAGCCACACCTCACAGGGGTAAGACAGGTGAGGGTCAATCTCCGTGTCCTCGTCTACTTCAATGCCCCAGTCAATAAGAAGCTGCCCGGGCACCGCGTCCCATAGCTGAAGCGCGTCAATCAAGTCCTCGTTCTGAGTCGTCTCCCAGACATCTTTCCCCTCAGAGTTGGCCTGCTCGTAGTCAAGCCACAACCACTCACTCAGATTGCCTGTGTTGAAGTCCATCAACACCTTGCGGATAGACGCCTCGCTGTACCCCTCGACACCAATCAGCGCCTCTAGCGCTTGCCTCGTCAGCTTGTGCCGCTCGATGACAAACCCGTCATTGATGTCCGACGCCCACGGCGCCCAATACAACATAAAGGGGTCGGTGCGCTCCCACTCGTTGCGGATAATCTCCGTCGGCACCAGCTCGCCCCCACTCCACTGGAGGGTCTGGCGCTTGCGCTTCACCGGCCCTTTTAACACCGCGTAAGGGAACGTCGCCACGTCATCGAGGAACTCATTAAGCGCTTTGACGAACCCGCCTTCGACCAGCTGGTCCTCCATACGCCGCTCCATGCGCTCCACCTTCGTGCGAGCCTCGTCCATCACCAGCCGCTCAAACTGATCCCGCATGCCCGCGGTAACCTGCTGAATCTGCTCCGGGGTCGGCTGCTCACCAGTCATGGCAATCTGCTCCATGATCTGGTCAGTAATCTGCTGCTGGAGCTGCTGAATGGCCTGCGGCGCTACCTCCGGCTCAGGCGTTGGCGAGAGCGACCACGGCTTGTCGTTGCCCGTGCCGAGCAAAGTGTCTCGAAGCCAGCTAGTCGCTGCGCGACATTTCACGGAGGTCAGCTGGATAAAAATCTCTGAACCACCCTGACGACGAATCTCCGACAATTTCTCCGGGTCGTACTCCCCCGAGCGCTGCCGAACGCACTTGAGCATGCGCTCTTCCAAGTCCCGTTTGGAGTCTTTCGCCGAGTCCCACCGAGAACGAACATGACCTGCGAGCCCTTGGACAACAGGCTGCATATTCTGCTCCTGCGCACCCTCCCGGGCTTCCGCGTCATAATCCGACGCCGTACGAATCGGCATAATCGCAAGAGAGTTGTTGCCGTCAAACTCGTTCATTTATCTGCTCACTACTGGTGTGTAATGCCCACATAGCATACCGGCTTGTTCACGTCCACCCAACCGCAGAAACAGAAGACACGTCTCGACGAGTCGCTGTCTGCACTTGCGCTCCTTGCCCTCCCCCTTCCGCGTGAAGGCAAAGATACTGAAGAGCATCAACCACGTCGCTAACGGGGTGGCTTTTTTCTGGCTTCTCGTCCCGCTCGCCTTTGGTGTTTATCTTGTAGCGGTACTTGCCCCCGAGCCCGGATAGCAGCACGCGGTTGTTCGCAGGACAAAACAAAATCCCCTGCTTGCCGTCCACCGTGCGCGTCAGCAGCCTATCGACCGCGTTGATCCGGGCAGAAACTGAATTGGTTCTCGCAGGCTGAACTTTGAAGCCCTCCTCACGATAGATGTCTAGCACCGAGCGCTCATCAGTCTGCGCTCGCCCAACCGCCGCCGGGTCAATCACCACCAACGCCATCGCCCCCGGAAATTTCTCCACCAGCAAGGGCTTCAGCTTCTCTCGAATAAACCGCAGTGCCCCCATGCCATCACTGGTCAACGAGTCGTAAATCAACACTCGGCCATCAAAAATGGTCTGCCCAATCACGGCGGCGGGGGTCAGCCCGGCGTCAACGCCAATAATCAGCGGCGTGGAGTCAAAAGACGACATAGGCCGCAGCGTCTCTTTCGCCACGTGGGCTTCTCGGTCAAACGAGCGAAACACCGGCTGCCCGGACAGGCTTTTTCCAAACTTTGCGTGGATATAAACATCCACCCAGTCCTCGGTTTTGCCCACCATCAAATTCTCGTAGTAGTTGGGCTTGAGGTACTGCAACCAGTCCGCCTCCGGGCTCAACCCGGAAGGCTGGATCGTCACGTGCATGTTTTCAGGGGGGTCGGACAAAAGATTTTCCCAGTACGTGTCAAAGTCCGGCGGGTTGCTCATCCCCCACACGGCGTCGGCAGGCTCGCCGTCGTCCGTCACACAGCCCTGTATCGGATCGCCCTTGTCCGTATGCCCCCACTCCGGTCGATGCGGCACCATCATGCCGTCTGGGTAACGACCAACGCGACCCGTTAGCGCCTCGTAAATATCGGGGTTAATCTCCCTAAATTCGTCCATGATGCCGAAGGTCAGCTGTAAAGACAGCAAGCGCCTCACGTCATTAGCATCGTCCAGACCACGGAAAAGCACCTCGCACTCGACGTCGTCAAAGCGCAGGACAAACTTGGAGCCCGTCTTGGTAAACGTCCCCGCCGCCCCGTTGGGGAACCACTTCAAGAAGTCAGGAATGCTCGTATCGTAAAGCTGCTCGCGGGTGTTTCGTATCCACGCGGCTCTTGAGCGGCGAATACCATCCCTACCCGCCGCGACTCGCTTGGCCATGTACGCAATCTTGATAATTCCTGCAGTTGTCTTAGTCGAGTTGTGGTGAATAGCCCCATCTACGGTAACGTAGTTGTGCGTGCCCTCCACCTGCATGTCCCAGTAATCCTCCTCGACAGGCTCCCTAGTAACGCTCAGAATAACAGTAGCCCGTTTGGTAGTAGTCAGTCTAGGAGTAAGCCATGAACGAATCTGAGAAAAAAGTTCTCCAGCACGCCGACGGGGTGAAGCACTCCAAAGAGATCGCTGCGCTTGTCGGGCTGTCCCCCCGTTACGTACGCAGGATAATGCAGCGCCACGGAGTAAACGTCCCTCCCGGAGCCCGGAAGGGGGAAGGTAACCACCAATTCTCTGGAGGCAGGAGAATAACCCACAACGGATATGCGATAGTGTCCGCTCCAGATGACCACCCAACGGCAGCGCGTAGGTCTGGCCGCAAGAAAGGCAAGCTGATATTTGAGCACCGCTTGGTCGCTGAAGAGAGACTGGGCCGGTACCTTGAGAAAGAAGAACGGGTAGACCATGTTGACGGTCTAACGCTACACAACCACCCAGACAATCTTCGGGTGTTCCCTTCAAACGCCGATCATCTTCGGGCAACTCTGAGCGGCAGGGTCCCCGATTGGTCCGACGAAGGGTACCTGAATATGAAGCTAAGACATCGCCCGGGCGTAGAAATTCAACGTGTTGATACTCACCAGAAGCGAGCAGCGTCCGGTGCTGTCCGCTTGCGACAAATTCTCCTTCTAGCGTTACGACTCGGTACAGATAGTCCTTACCTTTGCGGAACGCACCACTACATTGAGAAAGCTGGAATTGACCTGTCTTGTCGTTCCACGATAGAACGCGCATTGGTCGATCTATCCGAGAAATGGGGATGGGCCCATCCTCTGTAACCACAAGCGTATCTGGCGCCAAGCAGCCGTAGGGCCCGACAACTAGCGATACAAATTTCTCGCTCTGCAAAAAAGGGGCTAAAGACGGCGGAGGCGTATAGTTAACGCTACTCATTAGAGCTATCGTGCTCGATCACAG
>LFIK01005637.1_pt1 | contig 10032 bp, 10 predicted proteins | sample 643401 | NCBI WGS metagenome assembly LFIK01 (sample SAMN03777447, study PRJNA286221) | soda lake metagenome | biome: soda lake; feature: Kulunda steppe; material: water; isolation source: sample T5-Br brine of Lake Tanatar-5 | place: Russia: Kulunda steppe | collected 2010-07
CCATATGCTGTCCTCCATATGCTGTCCTCCATATGCTGTCATCCATATGCTGTCATCCATATGCTGTCCTCCATATGCTGTCCTCCATATGCTGTCCTCCATATGCTGTCCTCCATATGCTGTCATCCATATGCTGTCATCCATATGCTGTCCTGCAGGTGGGCAGCAGGCCTGGCGCACAAACACCGGAAAGGCCGTCCACGCAGGTGGCCTCAAGAGCTGCCATGGCTGGCGAGCAGCCTGCCACACGCCCTAGGCCAAAGCCAGCTGACAGTGGCAGCAGCTGCTGCGGAGCTGCCATGGGGGGGCACTCGGCTGCCAAGGGCGGCAGCTTGCCTGGCAGCGCAGGCAATGTGCACGTCCCTGAGCCCAGCCTGAGCCTCCTCCACACTAGTGCCAGAGGTGTAGACCCCCCGCGCCCCTTGATGCCGCAGCCCCAGCCCCCGCCACCGCACCACGCACACCAGCAGCTGCCACCCCCACCGCCGCACCCCCTGCACCAGCTGCCGCAGCCGCCGGCCGTGCTGTACTCAATGCCTGCGGCTGAAAGGCCCCAAGCCCCTGCCACTGCACTTGGGAGCCTGAGGCGCAGCCGGCGGGAGGGGTGGCCCTCTAGCCACGGAAACGCAGGGTAGGGCGCAGCCGTAAGGGGGGGGGGAGGCTAGGCGCAGCCGGCGATAGGCTTGGCCCTCCAGCTACAGGGGTGTAGGGTCGGGCGCGGGCCCGGTGTGGCTGGGTTCCTCTGCCTACTTGGGCAGGGGCAGCTCACGCCTGCCTGCCTGCACTGTCTCTGCCCCACAGGGGGCAGGCGTGTGTATGCACGTTTGTTGTGAGAACGTGTGTGTGTGTGAACGTGTGTGCGCCTGCATGTGTGTGTGTGTGCGTGTGTGTGTGCGTGTGCAAGTTTATGTTCGAGTGCGCACATGTGTAAGCGCCCCTTGTCACGGGAGTGCAGACTTGGTGTTGAAACGGTCAGCACTTAAGCGTGCACTGGCACAGTAACGCAGCTGCAGGCATGTAGGCCCGTGTACTTGCAGGCCTGCACAGGGGCGTGTATGCATGCGTGCGTGTGCGCTCGTGTGCATGAAGGCCCACACAACCCCTGAGCCTTGTGGGCTTGTGAGGGTGGGAGGGTCTTGTGTGCGTGTGGGTGCATCCGTGAGGTCATGTTGTGGTGGCTCAAGGGTGTGTGATCCCTTTTGGTTGGGGATTTGCGGACGCTTGCTGTCGCATTCTTGGCAGGCACCGGTGCACCTTTTGGTTGGGGATTTGCAAACGCTTGTCGTCGCATTCTTGGCCGGCACCGGTGCACCCGTGGCAGCGCCACACTTGACCCCCGCCTCCGGCAAGTCACGGAAGCATGTGTGCGCGTTCACAGCACACCACCTGGGACACGCATGGCGTGCGCACAAGGTGCGCGACGGGATGGGTGGTGGATTGGTTGAGCGTGCGCGCAGGAGCGCGCAACTGCCGCCTGGCGTAGATGAGCGCACTGCCGGCTGGGGCGGCCATTGTGCAGATGACCCCTTGGATGGCACTGTCAGCGATGACTACGTAGAGGAGGCACCCTTGCCAGGCAACATGGTGAGGGCAGCTAGTGCTCGCCCAGGGCTCTGTGGGGTGGGGTGGGGCTTGTGAGCCGCTTCATTGTGCATCGGGCTTTCTATCATAGTGTGTCAGACTCTGATTAAGATTAAGAGATCGGGCTTTCTATCATAGTGTGTCAGACTCTTAATCATTCATATCATCATTCGCCAGGCAATGTACTTTTCGTGCGCTGCATTGCGTGCTGGGCCTTTTTTTTGTGCCAAGCGAAGCAATGTCAACCTGTACCCCTGCTGCGCGCCCCTGCTGACGCGCACGCGCGCGCAGCAGGCTTCCTGCGTGCACGGCCTGCACACAGCCGCTCAGGCGCCTGCCCTCCTTGCCACCTTCGCTGTGCTAGGTGGACATCCCGGTCGTGGTCACAGACGGCCCCATGGTTGTGCGCGTGGTGTCCAGTGCGCAAAGGGGGGCGGGCGTCAACAGGCCCAGCACAGTGCGCCCGTTCTCAGGGGCTGCGCCGCCATCAGCAGCGCTGGACCGGCAGCTCAGCAGGCCGCCCTCTGCGCGCGATGCGCCCGCAACGTACGCGCAGGGGCGGCCGGGCAGCGCGCTGCCTCGGCCGCCAGTGGGGGGTGGGTTCGAGCTGGGGGAGAGGGGGAGCGGCGGCGGCAGGCTCACGGGCCTAGATGTGCAGATGGCAGGTGGGGGTGGGGCGCGTGAGAGTGGCGGTAGAGCGGACGGAGCATGCAACGCCTGCAGGTACGCGGCCTCCCCTTCGGCGACATCCGCATCAGGGCTGCAGGGCGTCACATCGTACGAGGACATCCCCGATGTGCCATGGGAGGAGGGCGAGCGGTCGTGGACGGAAGCAGCCGAGGTAGGGGGGGGGTGGGCGCCAGAGGCAGCAGGAGCTGAAGAAGCGGGGATGGAAGTGGGTACCGCTCATTGCGTGTGCAAATGTGTTTGCGTGTGCAAATGATGGAGCCTTGCTGTGTGGGCAGCTTGTGCGGTGGCTGTGGCCTGCTGTCCCGGGTGTTCAAGCATTGGCGTGTGCACGGTAGAGCAAAGGCTCAGAGGCTGTTCGTCTATCATTGCCCAAGATCATCGTCACCAGGGTGCATGCTCATCGCATGCCCTGGACCGGGTCACGTCTCCACAAGGCTCTGTCTGCTCCCCTCCTCCCTTGCCTCCCCCACCTCCCCCAGTGTTGACCCCTTGCCTCCATTCCGCTGCTGTGCTCTGGAAGGAGGACGAGCCCGTGGACCCAGCCTACCAAGGCCTCACCCTGGACCATTACATGTCTAAGCTGGTGACCACGCCCGCCAGCGCTGCCGCTACCTCAGGTACACCGCTCGCGAGGCTGCCTGGCGGCTGCGTTGACGCCCAGCGCTGCTGGGAAAGGGGGAGGGAAGGGGGCCCCGCTCGGGCGTGCGCATGTATGGATGAGCGTGTGCGCGTGCGTGTTCCGTCCCTGCCTCTGAGTTGTGACATCCCTGACGCTCAACTGTTACGTCCCTGCCACTAGAGGTAGCTGGGTCTTGCTTTGGGGCGGACAGGAGTTGCCGCGCTGCATGCTGCCCCCAGCTGCAGCTCTGCGCCCTTGCAGGCGAGCAATTGTTTGCGAAGGGGGGCTGCGCCTCTTTGCACCCCAACACATGTGAGCCAAGGTCTCCCATACAACCTGGCACCTCAGACCTCTCATTGGCACCGTCCACAACCTAAGCCTTGCATGCGTCATGTCCCCTCTGCCTTTGCCTACCCAAGAGGTCAAATGCATGTCTCCCTCAGGCCTACGCACAGGCCGGTGGGCTGGCACACTCAGCCCCCTGTCCGTGTGCTCTCGCACCCACGCGCGCTCTCAACACGCGCGCATGCACACAATACTCACAAGCCCCCGGTCACGCACGCACACACATGCACACGCACGCACACACGCAGGCCTGTCAGGCCGGCAGTGGCAGGACCAGCCTGTCCCCGCTACACGTGGGTCGCCTGACCAGCAAGCGCAACGAGAGCCCCAGCAGCCCTCGGGCCCACAACCCCTCGCTCCGCCCTCAAGGGCCTCCTCCCACGCACACGCGCTGCAGCCGCAGCCTGCGCCCCATGCCCCGCTGCTCAGGCATACAGCGGCGGTGCCGCCAGCGGCACCGCTACACGATGTTGGGCTGCCCACGGCATGCACGCCGTCTGGGAGGGCGCTGGATGTGCCGGAGCATGGCATGTCCCCCTGGCATCAGCCACCCGCAGCGGCGCAGGCTGGGCTGCTGACCCAGCACTTGCAGCAGCGGCAGGAGCTGCACCAGGAACGGCAGGAGCAGGGCGCCGCACTGCACCAGGTGTTTGACCCCGACTTGGGGATGGAGGGGCCTGCTGGCCCTGGTTCAGACAGCCTGTCCGAGCTGGACGCGCAGGTATGAGTGCTTGTGTGAGTTGTGTCTGGGTGGGTGTGCCATCACACTGATCTTGTGAACGAGTGTCCCTCTGCCCCTGACTCAGACTGCCAGATAGAGTTATTGCACACCCGCGCCTGTGTGTGTGTGTGAGAGAGAGAGAGGGGGGGGGGGAAGACAGAACAGCAGCAGCAACTGCTGTAGCTGCAGCTGCTCGCGTTTGGGCATTGCCGCTGCCAGTACATTCTCAATAAACCACAGGCTATGACACATGCAGACAGCCAGGACAGGTGCCCTGGTGGCCCTGGTGGCAACAGATGAGCAAGTACGGCAATCCAGCTACGCTATCCAGGTCATGTGTAGGGTTTGGGGCTGCTCGTGTGCAGTGGAGACTGTCCACTGAGCACCCTGCCCCCAGTGTGTCGAGTTGTGTGCACCAAATCTCCAGTGCGTCGACTTGTGTGGGACATATGCTCCCGGACGGTGCACACGACGGCAATGGGCCTCTTCAGCCCATCAGATGCCTCCCTACCTCCGCCACCACCACGTTTCCGCAGGTTCCCCATTGGCAGGACAGGGAGGAGGAGAGCGAGGGGCAGCAGAGTGTGGTGGAGGAGGAGGAGGCGCAGGGCCACAGCTCAGGCTCGCCTGCTGCGCGCGGAATCAAAGACAAGCAGCAGGCGGGGATGCTGCAGGCGTCGGCCCGGGGCTCAGTCGAGTGGCCTCCGCACGTGGCTGCGACGGTGCAGGCACGAGGGCCACTAAGCAAGGAGGCACGCAGGCTGGCCAGCGGGCCCCTGCACACCATGCCCCTAGGTGCGTGTGCACATATGCATTCAACACACACAAGCAGGCATTGATGCACAGGCGCAGGCATTGATGCATGCGCACACATGCGCGTACAAGCATGTATGTACACGCGTGCGCGTGCGCACGCGCACGCACACGCACAAAAACACATAAGCGCAAACACACACACATGCAGGTACACGCACACTTGCAGGCACACACGCAAGTATACACGCTCGCAGGGATGCACGCACGCGCACACACAAGCACAAACACACATGCACGCACGCACGCGCGCACACGCACACGCACAAACACGCACACGCACAAACACACACACACACATACACGCACACACACACACATACACACACAAGCACAAACACACATGCACGCGTGCACGGGCACGCCTCCATATGCCCCGCAGTGTCCGGCTCTGCCGCCGCGTTCTCCAACAGCCTGGACCTGCGGCCTGCCACGGCTGCCGCCACGTCCACGCTCCCCTCGCGCTCTCCACCCGGGCTGCCGGGTGCCAGCCCCTTCCCCCCTGCCAGCCGCCCCGGCAGCTCTGGCAGCTCTAGCAGTTCCCAGGAGAGCGACGGCCCAGGCTGCCCCCGCCTCGGCGTGCAGCACCTGCACAAGGCGGGCGGGTTCGAGGGTGGGCAGGTGAAGGAGGTGGACCTGGGGGGCTTGTCCGCGGAGCTGTTCTCGTTCAGCAACAGGTGGGTGCGGGTTTGGGGAGACCCAGCAGGGAAGCTGCTTTCTTGTAGCCGCAGGTAGGTGTGTGTTGAGAGGGAGCCCGGCAGTGAAGCACTGCTCCTGTTCAGCAGCATGCGCGCTCACCGGAGGGGATCTGTAAGATTTCGCACGTGGTGCGTGATATTCTACCACTGACGTGGGTGTGCTTTGAAGGGCCTGACGGATGAGGTTGGCCTGAGCGGCTGTGTGTGTGCCTCACAGCCACAAGAGCCGTTCGAGGCAGGCAGCCACTGCACAGCTCCTACCTTGCTGTGCTCAAAGAGCTCTCAATGATCGCCTACTTGAAGACAAGCTCGTTCACTTTGCCGCACGGTTAAGCCTGGGGCGGAAATAGGGTGAGCACCTCAGGCCAGCCCTAGACTGAATCCTTTGTTTGATCATCATCTAGGGGGCTGGTGGATGTGTACCCTCCCAAGCAGGCTGCTCTTGATGCGTACCCTCGTCTCTTGATGCCTGCGTGGTGTGTGCGGCCCATGTCACATGCGTTGTGAATGCTCTTGATGCGTGCGTGTGCTGTCCGTCTTGGTGCATGCTCTTGATGCGTGCCCTCAACGCCTGCGTGATGTGCCCGGCCCACGTTACCTGTGCCTCTCATGCCTCATGCCCCGCGCCCCTTGCTTGCCAGCCCTCGCACCTCCATCATATGCCCGTGCGCATCGCACTTGTGTGCAGTGCCGGTGTGCATCGCGCCTGCGGCCGCCGCGCCTGTGTTTGATGGCCTTGTGTGCCGCTGCTTGCATATGCTGTGTCACTGTGCAGCTTAAACTCCAAGCAGCGCAGCCAGTTGCCGCTGCTTGCATATGCTGTGTCACTGTGCAGCTCAAACTCCAAGCAGCGCAGCCAGGTGCCGCTGCCGCTGCAGCTGGAGCTGGAGAACTCAGGAGAGATTAGGGCACGAGGCCTCAGGATTGGTGATGCAGGTGCGAGGCCTCAAACAGCGCTGTTGTGGGCTGCGCATAGGTGCTTGCTTGGAAGAGGGAGAGCAAGAGAATGGGAGGGGAAAGCAGGGTAGGATGGGAAGGGAGAACGAGAGTGAGAGTGAGAGTGAGATAGAAAGAGGAGGAGGGAAGGGTAGGAAAGATGCAACCACGGCTGCATGCAAAGCTTCAAACACGCGCTGGTACAAGCATACGCATGTAGGCCTCAGAAACTTGATGCAAGCTTGCTCAGGAGCACATGGCACTTGCAACAGCCACGCCTGCTGGTGCTTCTTCCTTGTTCTAGATTTTGTGTTGCGCTTGCTTTGTTGTCTAAAATCAGGGTTGTGCAAATGCGGTAGACAGTACGCTGATGGTACCGTCCTTTGATTCTTACCGTATTCCTCGAATTTTATACCGTCTAGACAGTGAAATACGGTTCGGTGTACGGGTCTGGGGATTTGGGGTCTGCACCAAAAGCTTGCCTCCAGAATTCTCACTTGTGCATGTGTGGATGCTCCAAGCCTGTGTGTGCGGCTTGGGGCTTGAGGGGCCTTAACACACAGAATGTGCTTGCATGCTCTTGCATCAGCATTGCTTTTGCTCAGTAAATTATTCAATATGTTTATAGAATCTGGAAATTTAAGTGACAATGCAAGCGATCGTGTGGTCCACAAGGCCAATGGTGCCACATATATTACGGGTGGATTTGCCGCTGTCTCTCTCTCTCTCTCTCTCTCTCTCTCTCTCTCTCCTGATTGGTTTTTTTTAACAGTTTTACTGTACCGTACTGTCATTGTATCGTAAAGAGAGAATTCTCACCCGGCTGGACGCACAACCCTGTTTAAAAAGTTGTGCGCTCGCCTGCCTGCAGCCAGCTCCGCCGCCTCCTCGCAGCCTTCCTCCTCCCAGCAGTCTCTGGGCCCGCAGCACTGCCTTGGCCCGCTGCAGCTGGCCCCCCGCAGAGAAAGCGGCAGTTTGCCCTCACCTCAGCACCGCCTGCACAGCCAAGAAGCCCCTGTGTCCCTGACCTCCCCCCTCCACACCCACTCGCCACCGCCGCTGCTGCCCGCGCCCTCCTTTGCCCAGTTGGGCGCCCAGTTCAGGGCAGGAGATGGGAGCAGCTCCCCGCCCTCTAACAACGAAGCGGTGGGCAGGCAGGGCGCCGCCGCCGCTGTCGCTGTTGCAGCCGCCGCTGGAGCCGCTGCCGCGACGGCACCACTGCCCCTCCACGCCCTCCTACCCGCGCCTGGTGCGCATGAAGCCGATGTCATGCAGCCCCAGCCAAAGCCCCCCCAAGTCCCGCGTGAGCTGCAGCCGGTGCATCCCCCGCCCCGGCTCGCCTTTGATGCGCAGCCGCCTTTGCTCGCCAGTGCCCACCAGGTGCGGGCTGGGGCTCTGCTCCTGGCGCGCACCAAGAATGCGTGCAGGCATGCTCGTGAATGCGCACGCGCGCGCGCACACACACACACGCGCACACGCACACACACACACTAATACACATGCACGCCCCCTCCCTCAACCCGCCATCCTCATGCGTGCACGCTGCCCCCTGTGCTGCAGCTGCAAGGCACGCACGCCCCCGCACCTGGGCGCCCGCACGGGCTTGCGGCTGAGCTGGCTGCGCTGCCCCCGCCCCCATCAGGCGCGTGGGCGCAGCGCGTCCACGCAGGGCAGCCGTCGTCAGCCCACCCAGCGGCAGCAGCAGTTGAGGACACGCCAGATGCGCTGGAGCGCATGCGCGCGGGCGACCCAGCGGCCATGGCGGCGGCGGCAGCGGCAGCCGTGATGCGCCCCGTGGCGCCGCCACCGGGCGGCAAGCGCGCCGTGCAGAGCGCGCGGCCCATCACGCGCAATGGCCCAGCCCCGGACCCCTCCGTGTGGCAGGGCTTCATCGCGCAGCAGGTGCGGGGCGTGCTGGGCAGCGCCTGCCTGAGCATGTGGGTACATGGGCCTGTGGGGCTTTGGTGGCGCGCTTATCTGATTTGTGGGCCTTGTGCGTGGGCAGGGCAGCCACCCCATGCCTGTGATGTCCAGCCATGACGCAGCCGTGACGCCTATGGCCTATGGGGTAGCCTGGGTCGCCACCCTATCTGTGGCTGCAATGTCCAGCAGCCGCCCCTGTGCGCAGCAACTAGGAAGCACGTGGGCGAGGCGCGCACAAGGGCCTGACTCCTGCAGGGGGCGGTCCGCGGTGGAAGCCGGCCTGCGGCTCACGCACCTGACCCTCTCCGGCTGAGGCTGGATGCGCAGAAAGCCGGCTCGTGGCACAAAGGGCCACAAGCAGGCAAAAAGCCAACTTGCGGCACAGGGCCGCAAGCAGCTCTCGGTCCCTGAGCAGCGTGCAGCGCGGTGTGCACGAGTTTGTGGCTTGGCGCAATACATCGCCCTCCCCCATGCGTACGCCCTGCGGCAAGCCCATGGTCCGCGCCCTTGCATGGGGGACATGTGCATATGCGTGTGCATGCAAGCAGAGCACAAAAGGGTGGCGCTGTGGTGCGTCTGCCACACAGCCAATCAGCAGCGCGCAGCCTCTGCACCCCCCTGCCCCCCGCCCCCAACCCAGGCACTGCACACGCAGCCCCAGGCACCCCACGTGTGTAGCCACGGGCGCACAACGCCAGCAGGCAACACACGCATGTGCACTTGCGGGACACTGGTGTTTCCGTGTGCGTGTGCGGACGTGCGACTGCCTTGCAGCTGGAGCGGCCACCGTCACGCCAGAAGCCGCCGCCCGAGGCGCTGCACCTGTGGTCGCCTGAAGAATCCAGGACCACCCTCCTCAGCTCCCAAGGTACATGTGCATGTCCTCCGTGCCGGAGCACGGGGTGGCCGCTCCCTTGCTTCCCCTCCCCCCACCACCCGCACATTCCTACTGGAGCGCACACACAAAAGCTCCCCCAGCACACCCTCTCTCCGCCATCCTCGCGTGCGTCAGCCATGCGCGCCTCGTCTTGGGGGCCTGGCCGGGCAGCTTTCTACTCACTTGGAGCAGTGTCGGTGCACACACCCAACTCCTGTATGCGCTGCCTAAACAAGCTCGCTGTCGCTGTCTCTGCGCTGCTGCCTCTGCATTTGTGTCTGTGCACGGGCATTCCAGCCTGAAGGTAGGGAGTAGGGCCTACCGGGTGCTGCTGCCCTCGCATGGGTGCGCAGCTTGGGTGGGCTGGCCCCCAGCATGTTAGGGCAGCTTTGTGGCCTAGCACTGGAGGCACAGGACTTTTTGTGTGGCTAGGGAGCGGGGCCTGCTGGGCGCTGCTGCTGGTGGGGGGCGATGGGGGGGCAGTGGTTTATTGGATCGGTAATTAGCAGGGGGCCGTTGGTGGTTAAGCGGGGCCTGCTGGGCGCTGCAAGTGGTGGGGGAGACTGGGGTGGAGTGGGGTGCTAGGCGTATCGCGCGCGTGTGGCCAGCTTCGTTCTAAAGTGGCAACACGTGTACGAGCATGTACCCCTGTTCTAGTAGCAACACGCGTGTGGGCACATACCCCTGTTCTAGTAGCAACACGCCTGTGGGCACGTACCCCTGTTCTAGTAGCAACACGCGTGTGGGCACGTACCCCTGTTCTAGTAGCAACACGCGTGTGGGCACGTACCCCTGTTCTAGTAGCAACACGCGTGTGGGCACGTACCCC
>LFIK01005640.1_pt1 | contig 10028 bp, 7 predicted proteins | sample 643401 | NCBI WGS metagenome assembly LFIK01 (sample SAMN03777447, study PRJNA286221) | soda lake metagenome | biome: soda lake; feature: Kulunda steppe; material: water; isolation source: sample T5-Br brine of Lake Tanatar-5 | place: Russia: Kulunda steppe | collected 2010-07
ACCCCAAGACGCGCAGCGTCTCTAAACTTCACAATCTCCTCAACCATCCTCTTCGCCACTTCCTTCCCATACAGATCCGGCCTCTCACCACTTGGCTCAAACGCTACAATCTTCTCCACCAGCTCGGCATCGTTAATATCCATGAGTACATTCCAATCGGCTTCAACGGTTTCCACCCATTCGGTTTCGGGGCGGAGCGTAATACACGGCTTCCCGGCAATGTACGCCTCCTTCTGCAGGCCACCGGAGTCGGTGATCACTTTTTGGGCGTGTTTGATGAGCCCCTGGAACTCGATATATCCCTGCGGGGCGATCAGCTCTACCTGTTCGGGAATGTTCACACTGTTCTTGTTGATGATATTTCGCGTTCTCGGGTGGACCGGAAACACCACTCGCTGTTCAAAATCACGAAATGTATTAAACAGCCGTTCCAGGTTTTTGGGGTCATCCACGTTGTATGGGCGGTGCAGGGTTAACAGAAAGTACTTTTCTCCTTTATATTTAGAATCATCGATCTTCTGCTGCACAAACTCTACCGAGTCTACCATGATATCACCAGTCATTACTGTTCTATCCTTAAGCCCCTCCCGCTCCAGGTGTTTTACAGCCTCAGGTGTAGGAGCAAAAAGTAGATCTGCCGTATGGTCGGCTACCACTCGATTAATCTCTTCCGGCATGGATCGGTTGAAACTTCGCAGACCCGCCTCGATATGCAGCGACGGTACCTCCATCTTTGATGCCGCCAGGCAGGCCGCCAGCGTAGAGTTGGTGTCTCCGAAAGAGAGTACCAGGTCCGGTTTGATACGTTCAATCTCCCTTTCAATTCCCTCCAGCATCTTACCGGTTTGGGCTCCGTGTTTGCCCGACCCAACCTCCAGATTGATATCCGGCTCGGGAATCTCAAGCTGCTCAAAAAAGAGATCTGACATCTCCGCATCATAATGCTGACCAGTATGGATAATGATCTCTTCATGCTCTTTCCGAAGTTCCCGTGATAATGGACCTAACTTGATGAATTGTGGACGTGCACCGACGATGGATAGGATTTTCATTGAATATCTATATTATTTAAATTTTTAATTCTACACTAATGAGATTTAGGAACAAAATGACTTTGTTGCTACTTAAATCTCTCCAAACTTTCCGGATATCGAATGATTAAATCAGTCAGTAGCTCGGTTACATCCTCCTTCTCTGATAACATTTTTTTTCTTTTTTCCTGATATTCTTCTCTCAGATTTTTGTCTGATAACATCTCTTCCATTTTTTTAAACAACTGTTCTTCATCAGGTGGCTTTATTGAGAAAGTTAACCCGTATGAATGCTCCAACTCTTCCAATACACGGATTTTTCCTGTAAAATCACTGTATCTGATAGATGGAGTTCCCAGCATTGCAGACTCCACAGTCATGCTTTGACTATCGGAGACAAATAAATCTGCAAAGGCTAAAACGTGATGAATATCATTCGGACTTCCGGTATATCTGAAATATTCGTACTCTGGCTCTAAAGGATATTCTGAATTGACAATAACCTGAAATCGATCTCCAGCAATAGTTAAAATTCTGTCTAAAAATGAGTTTTTCATCCCTTGAATATTATCATCGTGGTGTGCGGTTAATTTGGCCAGCCTCACAAATATATAAGGCTTTTCTGTTTTTAATGATTTGGAGAGATCGGGGGTAAAATATTTTGGGTGTAGATATGCCAGCTTCATGTACCCTCTGTAGCCTAATTTTTTGTGTTCATAATTACTTCCCACGTTACAAACGGTTGGAGTAAAAATATGAGATGTAAAAGGATAGGTAATCTTTGCCAGTTTGGGTATCACTTCAATGTCATCTTCCAGTGTGGTTATAACCGGAATGCGCAAAAGTTTACCTACATGTGCCAATGCTGGGTCGGTTCCCACCATTAAGTCTACCTTATTTTTAAGCACGTATGTATAAATACGCAAGTCTCTCTTCAGAACACCTAAAATTATACCCAGGGTTGTGTCTTTACGTCCGCCTTCTAAGATATTGGTAAACTCAATTCCAGCAGATTTAACTAAATCTTCCAGTACATCTTTGGATTTAATCAGAACGTGGATCTCTACATTCTTTTTCTTGAGTTCTTTAAGTGTATTTTTTGCAAAAAGAAATTGTGCCGGGTGACCAAAATAGAAAAGTACTTTTTTCACTGATAAACTAAATGATGATTGGGGTTAGATAATTTCTACATTAAAAAAAGGAAACATTAATTGTATTGATATTACATTTATTACACGTCTTCCAACAATTCCACCAACGCCAGCATCATCCACGCTTGTCCCCAACGGATGTATGATAATTTATTAGTATAGAGTGGATATTTTCGGTAATAAAAACTACCCCTTTTGCTTTGCATATCTCGAATGGTATAGTTAGCAATAGTTTGTGCAAATGGAAGAAAATCAGGATTATAGTCTTTCAACATAGTAAAAGTGATTATTCCCTGACTTTGGTTATGGATGTCCACAGGCCATCTAGCAGGTAACCGCCACATAGATTTTCCATTCTCCTCAAATTGTTCTTCTTTATAAAATTTAGCTCCTTTTTTAATTGCATTGCTTATTTCATCCCGAAGAAAACCAGTCAGTTCCATGAGATTTTGCAAAGACACCAATATAAATCCTTGGTGGAAATCAATTTGTTTTCTCTCATTTCCCGTATCAGGGTCTAAACTATAGTACCAAGAACCATCTGGTTTTTGTCGAGTCAATACGTAAGCAACAGCCTCTTTAATTATTATAGATGGCTGTTTTCCGGTTACATAATCAGCACGAGCCAGAATTTCAGCAGCATGCAAACTAGCGTTGTAACATACGCCTTGAGATTGGTGCGTATAAGCAAATGAAATTCCTTCTTTAAAATTAGTTGTCGGGATATCGTTTGTGACGTAATCAGCTGCACTTTGAATTACCTGTCTAGCTCTCTCATCCTCTGTTATCATATAATAGCTGAAAATGCCATCAATAACATGGGAAGTAACGACAACCGAAGGCAGATATGCATTTTTATACTCTTTTGAACTAGCCCAAGGAAAATTATAGCCCCAGCACATCCCGGAATATCCTTCTGTATAATTTTCTATCAACCAACTGAACAACCAATGAGCCTGTTTCAAACAAGATGAATCTTCCGTTTTTTTATAAAGCAAGCAGTAAGCTTTAAGGAATATTCCAATACCCTTAGGATTATAACCCTTAGATATACCTATTATTGGCCGAATGTTAATCGGAAATCTCTTCATTATTTGTGTAGCTACCGGTGGCCCCCATTTTCCAAAAATATGAAAATTCAACTTAGATGTTAAAACATCGTAGGGATCATAACCTTTAAAGCCTTCCTCTTCAACATAATGTCGTAATTTCTGAAGGCTATTATCTATGAGTTTTTGAGCATTGTATTCCTGACGGACTGCCATTATGTGTTTTTATTTTGGTGTAAAGTTTAGATAGTGTTTGACTTGATTATGCTCTACTAAATTGATCAAATATTTTTATAGTTTTAGCCAACCAGCCCAGTATTATATTTTTGGCGCAATCTCTTTACACTTTAAAAATTCAGCTCTTCTATTCACTGCCTCTTTCACTATCTCTTCATATACCCAAGCATATCCAGGAAATTCGTCCTCGTTAAACATACGTTGGTGCCAAAGTATGGTAAAAGGCACCTGATTTTCCTGGGAATGATCCATCCAGGATATAGCAAGTTTTAATGCTTTTTGCGGATCATTATCCGCTTCCCGAAAGAGATAACACTCCATAAGAGTAAGCGGAATAACTGTGATGCCAGTTTCATCTTGTAAAAATGGGCGGATTCTGTCATCTTTATAGCCAATACCATCGGTAAGACCAAGTGAGGCATCATACTTAAATCCAGCCTGGCGTTGTAGTTTCCAGGTCAAAGGTTCATCCATATTAAGATAATGCTGCCGAATGCCTGCTGCTTTATGGCCAAGAATTTGTTCGAGATGATCTTTTTCCTGTTCTAAAAGCTCCAGGTTCTTGTACGACAGGTAACTGCCATGCACACCTATTTCCCAGCCCGCAGCATCCATATCCCGGATAATCTTTTGTATCTCTTTATTTTGATAGGTATACCGGCCATACGCCAGTTTCCACGTATTGGGTTTTGTTAATACAGCCGACATAGTTTCTTCCAAAAAAAAACTGGTTGACCGGACCCCGTATTTTTCCTCGATGTTCATCATCTTGTCAAACATCCAGTACGGTTTCCGACCATTAAATAACGATTTAAAACCTGAAATTTTTCCCTTTCTTAGGTCATGCGTTATATATTGCCAGGATTTTGATACTCGGTCGATATCATGTGTGAGGCAAATTTGCAGGTTACTCATACTCGTTCCTCCACAACATCATCTATAATTTTCTCCAGCCGAGCAGCTACCTTGCTCGCATAAAAGTGCTCTTTCGCGTAGTTATAGTTATACTCGGACATCTCTTTCATCAGCTCAGGCCTGTCCAGCAAATACTCAATTTTCTCCGCAATATGCTCCGGCTTACGATTATCGAGAAACAGCCCCATTCTACCCTCTTCGAAAAAATCGGGGATACCGCCAACTCTTGTAGTTAAAATAGGTAGCCCGAATGCCATAGCTTCCAAAATTGAGTTCGGCATACCTTCACCATGTACAGAAGGGAAGATGAACAAATTTGCCGTTGAAAAACTATCTGTTTTATCCTCACCTTTTACATAGCCTTTCAGATTAATTTTATCTGTATGAAGATTATTCACACGATTCTTTAGCTCATTCATTGCCGTTCCGTTACCGGCTATACTGAACTCAATATCTTTTCCCTTATTCAAAAGAGAAAATACTGCATCAACTGCTTCAAAAACACCCTTATCTTTTTCAATTCTGGAAAGAAACAAGATATTTGTAATTTCAGATTTCTTTTCTAAGAAATTGAATTCTTCCAAAAGCTTTTCATCCACCACGGTAGTTTCAGTTGTAATTTCACCTTTGTACCCCCATTCACGCAGCTTCTCTTTAAATTCTGATGATAGCACAATGATATGATCAGCATTTAGAAACGTTCTGGTCAACCAAAATTTTAGAATAAATGAATTATCTATTCTCTTTTGAAAGGATAAATTCCAACCCCTGAAAAATACAATTTTTTTGTTAATTATAGGTGTTAGTTGTAAGTAAAAGCCATCTCTTAAAAGGCCAACAATACCTAATGAACTATTAATTACTACAGCTGTAATATTAATTTGATACTTTAATTTTTTAAAGTAATGGTAATAATCATTTATTAGCCTAAATAATTTATTCTGCTCATTTTTACCTCTATAAACATAAAGAAATTTCTTACATAGATGCGGTCGAATTACATCATAGTAGTTTGCTACTCCACCTCGATTATCCAAACGTGGCACTAAAAGTATCACATTATAATTCTTCATCTAATTATTTATTACCATTCAATAAATATATTATAATAAACATAAAAACTTATTTTGACTAGTAGATAAATTTATTTTTTTGAAAGTATGTCAGTACAAAGAGCGCAACTATAATAGGAAAAACAAATTCATTCTGTAATATTATTGCATCAGTCAATGACCGAAAACTAATTGACATTATACAGAATAATAATAAATACTTTCTGTTTTTATAGCTATAATATAAACTATATATTATCATAAATATTATTACAAATACCCCAAAACCATAATGGAAATTTAACCAGGTATAAGAATTATGCAGAGAATGCCAATTAAACAAAATCATATAATCATGGTAGGGCATCCCGAAAAGTATATTTTTCAATAAATCACCCTGTGTTAGAAAAAAAAGAAATCTTTGCCAATGCAATTCTCTTGATGAGTCAAGTCCATCATCCCCAAACTTTGTATGTTCACTTATAAAATCAAAAAATAAGGGCCATGCAATAAAGATTACAACCAATGTAAAACTTATAATTAAACCCCACCGTGTACGTCTATTAAATTGCTTTAAAAAAAATAAAGATGACCCAAATAAAAGTATTAAAGATGATAAAATCCCCCCTCTTCCGGTTGCTAAAACACATGTTAATGTAACTACGATTGATGTAATAAATATCTCAACCTTGTATTTAGTGTAATTATTATTTACCTCAAAAGTAATATAGTATATGATAAACAGAGAGATTGAAATCACAGATATATGATTCCAACTTCTTTCTGGAAGCATACTACTCATATTGTAACCAGCTAAACTGTAATATAAAGTAAATAGAAAGAATACATATATTAAAATAAATGGTATTCTACTTTTATTATATTTAATTAATGAAAATCCAATACCAATTGACGCCGCTAACCTTAACCACCAATAAATTGTATGGTCATTAATTAATAAATCATTTATAACTCCAGAAATTACAAATAATAGAAGTATGTAAAATATATATCTATACTTGAAGAAATATTTTTTAAACTCTAAAAATAAGAGTGATACACCAGTAAAAAAAAATATAAAATAATACACCTCTGGGACAGCAAATATATTTATACTAAATAAATACCATAAAAATGTAGAGGTTATAAATACATGAAGAGATCCATGAATTATTCTTTGATTGATTAATTTGGAATTTTTTGCTTTCAATCTTTTTAAGATTTGTTATTACCATTCATACTTTGGCAAAATCGTCTCCAGCTTAGAATTTTCTGTACCAAGCCAAAGTTTCGTACCATGTAAATATGAATAAGTAGAAAGAGATTTTATAATATCAGATGCTGGTATTCCATATTCCTTAGCTTCAGTATTGTGTATCTCTCCTTTCTGTTCATTGTCAATTTTATTGAACCCAAATTTTTGAATATATTCCTTTTTTTCATCCCAAAAATGTGGGTTTTTATTTAAGTCTACGCCTAAGTAGATAATATTTTCAAAGCCTAATAGGAATCCCAAGTATGTCATCCTTACGATATTTGTGTTTTTAGAAAAAAGCATACTTGGATGAAAATATTTTAAAATAGATGGAATCAAGAATTTATTTAGCCGATTTAATTGCGCACTACTTTTTGCAGGAATATTAATACCAGTGTACAATCTTAGATTTTTCTTTAAGACAGGATCTATACTATAAATAAATTCACCTTTATGATTAATTGTACTCCAATCATGTAATATTAAAGGTTTAGACTCGATTGCTTTTTCACTGGTAAAAAATGTATCAAATATAATTTTTTTGTCATCTGAGTTAGTATGTTCAATTGAATAAATATCAGGAATGAAATCATGTAAAACCCACATGTTTACGCCTATAGAATATTCCTTTTTAATTTTTTGAAATTTCCTTTCTTCTAATAAATTTATGCTACTGCCAGACCCCATAATAAATAAATTTTTGGGGCGCCATTCATTAAAATCACTATAACTTAAGAAGTTATGATGATTATTCCTTTTCTTGAATATCTGTGCTCTTAAATATCTATAAAAGATATAGATACCTGGTGATATCAAAGTAATATCTTTATCTAATCCCCTGAATAATGCTTTTTTCATATTTGAAAGTAAATAAATTATAAAGTCTCATATTGGTTATTAATGTATTCCAAAATGCGGTCAGCCAATTCACGGATGGCACCATTTCCGCCTTTTTTGTCTAATCTCAAATCTGCCCTTTCTATAACTCGGTTGTGAGAATCATTCACTGCCACACCACAACCCACATTTTGCATACACTCAATATCATTAACATCATTTCCTACATATATAACTTCATCAGGAGACAATTCACGTTCTTCAAGTTGTTTTTGTAAAAGTGGCCATTTGTCATCTACACCGTGTATACAAGGTATCTTTAGCTTTTCGCATCTGGATTTTAGCACCGGGTTTTGTTCTTTCGATAAAACCCATATATCAATACCTGCCTTCTTCAATTGAGATATTCCCATTCCATCCCCCCTGTCACATACCACGGCTTCCTCACCATTTTGAAAAACAATCACCTTGTTATCCGTAAACACTCCATCAAAATCCAAAACAACAGCTGATATTTTATCCGGGAGTCTCCGATACTTATTTTGTTGATTATTTCTCTTCAATAAAGATTCAAGAATAATCCAATCTTCCGGTTCATCAATTTCGAAGTATGTAGACTCAGGCATTTCATATGTGCCATAAGGCTTTGCTACCCTACATCGCGTTTGCAATAAAGATTCTCTGGAAGTAATATAGAATGCCCCATTTTCTACAAGGTGTCCATTAAACTCTTGCCGCCTGGCTCTGTTTTGAGGATCGTAATTTTGTGGATCACTTTCCGACCATAAGAATCTTTTTTGGCGACAAACAGAAACAAGACCTTTTAGACTTTCATTGCAATATTTATGATACCCCTCATCAATATGCTGGGATTCAATTAAAGGAGATGTGGCTTGAATTAATATAATATCTTCAAAATCCAAAGATGTTCTATTGGTAAAGTCCAGCATCGCTGATTCCGTTGTAGCAGTATCCGTAGCTGTAGCAGGCTCACGATCAAAAATGTATAAATTATTCTGTTTGGGATAATAATTTTGTACTACTTGTTTAATTTCCTCACTATCTGTTGAGACAACTACATGATTGATTTTCTTTGCCATCAGTGCTGCATCAATAGCATAGCAGACTAAGGGTTTGCCTGCAATTTTTTTAATATTTTTTCCCGGTATCCCTTTGCTGCCACCTCTGACCGGAATAAATGCGATTACTTTTCTATTCAAAATCTTCTTGGTTACTTAAACTAAAATTACTTTTTGCTCGTCTAACACCTTGACTCCATAATTATTGAGACATCTTATCATATCTCTGTTCATTGATGGATTATCACCTATATGCACAATAATATCATGTACATAGTTTTCTACCTTATCACGATATTTATTTCGAATTTCTTTTTTGAGTTTTGCAACACTATCAGATAAATATGATTCAGTCCTGGCTTTCATACGATAAGCAGGATCATTAATCTGAAATACTATATATGTGATTACAGGTTCATAGTTTTTCATATGAAAATGTTTTTTATGAATTTTCCATTGTTCTATATCATCAGAAAGATAGGTTGATTCAAGAAACCCATGGAAATTTTTAACCCTCTGATTTTCTTGAGAAGCTAAAACACTAAAACGTGATTCAACTAAATTCTTTATTTCGGTTGAAAACTTCTGAGCAGGTGGCCATAAAACTATTACAAATGCACATCCTGTGGTAATAAATAATTTATTGAGTTGATAATCCATTTGGTTTATTAAATCTGACGGGAAACGTCTCTTTAAAAACCAATCCTTACCATAATCTGTTGGCCCATTTTTTGAGTTTGAAAATCTAACTGGCACTTTATCTATACCCAATGCTAATGCACATGATAATCGATGACTTCCATCTATCAAACGTCCGCCTGAGTCTAAAACCAAAGGATATTTATCTGATTGGTATCCTTTACGCTGTACACTTTTAATTAACTCATCAAATTGTAATCTACTACTTCGATTAACACGCTCTTCTTGCATGAGATTATAGTACCAATAATACTTTTCGATATCTTTACTATTATTATTCAAATAGCTACTTGCCACCAGGTACCTTAATAAAGTATCATATCGAAGAAATTCATCCCCTAGCATTTGCCATTGGAGTAGTGTACCAATATCTACAATCTGAACACCAAGATTTTTGGGGTTCATTGATTTCCTTCCGAATCGTTTATTTACAATACTTTTTAACTTTTTGGCTCCTTTTCTTGGGTTAAGAGCCCCCTTTAAAGCATACTTAATTATTTTTTTAGGTAAGGAATGTCTTTTACTCGTATTTGCTTGATTTGGATTTACTGGTGAGGTTGGAATTAAGCCCCAATTCCAATCTTTACTTTGCAAAGCATAACGCTGCAGTAAAATTACGTCTCGTTTATCTTTTTCACGATCTCGGAATAGTTTTTTTCCAAATTCTAACTCCGGTAAAATAATATTAGCTTTGGTATCACTATCAATTTTAATTGTTCGATA
>LFIK01005641.1_pt1 | contig 10027 bp, 16 predicted proteins | sample 643401 | NCBI WGS metagenome assembly LFIK01 (sample SAMN03777447, study PRJNA286221) | soda lake metagenome | biome: soda lake; feature: Kulunda steppe; material: water; isolation source: sample T5-Br brine of Lake Tanatar-5 | place: Russia: Kulunda steppe | collected 2010-07
TGCCTCCCTCCCCACCCACTGCCCCCACCCCCACTGCCGCCTTCATGGTGGTTGCGCAGATCGCCCTAACGAGGGCTCCATCCGCTTCAACGCCGAGTTCAGCCCGATGGCCTCGCCAGCCTTTGAGGCGGGAAGGCCCAGCGTGGATGCCGTGGAGTTGGCACGGCTCGTGGAGCGCGGGCTGCGGGGCAGCGGCGCGGTGGACACGGAGGCGCTGTGCGTGCTGGCGGGGCGGAAGGTGAGCGTGGCGTGGGGGGGCATGGGCGTGCTGTACATGCTGGCAGTAGGGTGGGAGGTGACCGCAGGCTGCGGGGCTGTGGCGCAGTGGGGCATGGGCGTGCTAGGCTGCTGTTGGGGCGGAAGGTGAGCGGGGCGCGGTGGACACGGAGGCGCTGTGCATGCTGGTGGGGCGGAAGGTGAGCGCGGGCTGTGGGGCCGCGACGCGGTGGACACGGAGGCGCTGCGCATGCTGGCAGGCGGAACGTGAGCGCGGCGCGGTGGGCATGGACACAGTGGGCATGGGCGTGCTGTGCATGCTGGCGGGGCGGAATGTGGGCATAGCTCCACAAGTCAGTGGCAAGGCGGGTACGGGAGTGCTGTGTGCAAGGGGGTAAGGCTCTTACAGAGCCCACACACTGACCTTCTGAGCTTTTGTGCTCAGCAGTCCTGGCCTTCTGAGCTACTGCGCACTGTGTTGCAGCATGCACACACGCACCCACCCATGCATGTGCGCTTGTGCACACATGCACATGCACGTTGCTGGCAATGCGCGCCTCTCAGGTGTGGGCGCTGCGGTGCGACATGCACGTGCTCGATCACGGGGGCAACTTAGTGGACGCCTGCATGCTGTGCGCGTTGGCGGCGTGCCTGGCGTTCCGCCGGCCTGAGGTGCTGGTGGGCGGGGGGCCCTCAGGGACTGGTGCGTATTTGTTGTTTGTGCATTTGCCTTCGTGTGAGACATGTACTGTTCCTGCAGCCCGATGTGCTGGTGGGAGGGGGACTTTCAGGCTCTAGTGCGTGTTGCTGGGGGTGGGGCATACACTATGTGCTGGTGCACGTGCACTTGCAAGATGCATGTATGTGTGCCTATTCGGACATTGGATTCCTTGAAAGGCCCATATCATGCTTGGATCTTGTCATCAGCACGAGCCTGAGAGCAAGCAAGGAGCTCAATCAGGCAACACGTGTGCTAGTCAGGCTGTGGGGCCACTGTGGTCCACCAAGTCCTTGCAGGAAAGGAAAGTGATGGCATAGACAGGCCTCTGACTTCTTTTGCCTCCTCTCGTGCATGGTTATGTTGCTGTGATGTCTTTGTCCATACATTTTGTTTTGTTGGAAGGTGTTGTGCATATGGTGAAACTGGTAGCCATGCACACGCACGCGCATCTGCAGGCGCACAAACAAACTTGCATGACACACTCTCCTTGACCATGTGTCCCGCGAGCAGAGATTGTAGTACAACCGAAGGAGTTACGAGAGCCAATACCTCTGACGATCCACCACTACCCCACCAGCACGACATTCGCGCTCTTCGAGGTAAGGCCAAGAGCTTGTCACCGTTGAGACCTTCACAGAAGACGTCTGCCCACCAGGGGCTACAAGCAAAAGGCTCCTGACGTGAGGTTTCTTTGCTGCCGACTGGCCGCTCCCTGTCAGCTGCTGGGGTCATCAGCATGGCTCCTGGACAGTTGCGCATGTGCTGTTGAACGACAGGGCATGCTTTGAGCACTTTCCTTTCCTGCAAGGTGCGTGGCAGACGAGCCTAGAATGTGGCTGGCAACACTGCCAGCATCTATAGGCATTGTGAGGCTCGTGCTGTCTCGACGTGCCTGTTTGCGTGCAACAATACACTCGTGGTTCCCTGCCAGCAGGCACGTGAGCAATGCACGGGTGTTTGGACTTGCTTGAACCAGATCTGATGCCGCCATTCTGCGTACAGAGCTGCTTTGGCCTGGCATCAAAACAGGGAAGCAAGCTGCCGACAACTTCTCCAGCTCATCTCAGAGAGAGAACCTAATCCCTGCACTGCTGGTCACACCATCCTCTGTGCTGCAGGATGGCAGCACCATTGCTGTAGACCCCAGCTTGAGGGAGCAGGCAGCACAGGCAGGCAGTGCAACAATCATGGTGAACACGAACAAGGAAGTGTGTGCAGTGCACAAGGCGGAAGGCATTGGCTTGAGCAGCACGCAGTTCATGAGGTGGGTGCGGCACATCCCGTGTTGTGCTGGGTCGCGGAGAGCAGAGGTGGGCGCAGCGTGCCCTGTGCAGCACTGCGCCACAGGAGGCAGGCGTTTGCACTGCGCCTCCTGTGCTGCACTGGGGTACAGAGGGCAGTGATTGGCTGCTGGCGCTTGGCCCTCAAGCCAAGTCCTGCCCTGCCTGGCTCCTTACAAATTGCTCCTTACAGGCTTTTTGCAGGCTGGCTCCTCCTTACAGGCTTCTCATTACTGGCTGCCCTGCCTGGCTCTTAACAGGCTCGTGCGCATTGCGTCGTCAAAAGCGGACGACCTGGTAGCTGTGGTGAAGGCTGCTCTGCAAGTGCACGAGGTCGCCCGAGTCCAGGCCAGGGTCAAGAGAGCCCAGGTGTGGTGAAGGTTTAGGCTTTAGGGTCGATGTAGCCCAGGCGATGTGAGGATTGAGGGTGAAGGTTTGAGGTGGCTCAAGTGCAGTTTGGACTCGATCAAGGAAGCCATGGTGCGGTACGGGTTGAACGTGGAAGGTCCAGGGTCAAGGTAACCCAGGTGCAGGCGGGCGCATCTGTACTGGAGCATGTGCCATTGCTCCCACTCATGCATCTGGTCATGAGCTCGCCATGCCCCCCTCCGTGCACAAGTGCCATGGCTGCTGCTGCTGCTGTGTGCAAGGCTGCGCACAGTGCAGCACTTCACATCGACTGCGTGTGCTTCGTGTTGCACCGCTTCCACTAAGTGTATGCCAGGTACTGTGCTCATGCTTTGTGTCAGCTTGTGACGCTCATGCTTTTCTCGTCAAACAGCACCCATGCTTTGTGTCAGCTTGTGACGCGTATGCTTTTCTCGTCAAACAGCACCCATGCTTTGTGTCAGCTTGTGACGCGTATGCTTTTCTCGTCAAACAGCACCCATGCTTTGTTGCACATGGCAGCCACACCTTGTGTCAACTTGTGATCCCCACTTTTCGCCTCATTTCTCACCCATACTTTGTGTCATCGTCATATGATGACACCCACACTTGGGTCATCAAGTGTCGCCCATGGCTCGCGTCATCATACAACGCCCAAAGTTGGTGTCCTCAAGGAATGCTCATGGCTCGCGTCATCATACAACGCCCACACTCTGTGTCATCATTTAGCGCCCGCGCTTTGTGTCACCCATAAGACGCCCATGGCACGTGTCTAATGATGGCCACAGCTCGGACAGTGTAGATGCGGCTGCCTGGTATCATGCTATTGATACACACTCATGATGCTATTGATACACACTCATGATGCTATTGATACACACTCACGATGCTATTGATACATACTCATGATGCTATTGATACACACTCATGATGCTTTTGATACACACTCATGATGCTATTGATACACACTCATGATACTATTAATACACACTCATGATGCTTTGACCTGCGGCTTGCACTGCTGCTCCCAAGGGATTGGCTTGTGTGCAGTCTGTGTGCGTGCGCGTGCACGCATTTTTAGGCACCAAGCATGAGCTCGACCTCCGTGCACTGCGCATATGGGGCACCAAGCACAAGCTCAACCACCGTGCACTGCGCGTATGAGGCACCAAGCACGAACTCAACCTCCGTGCACTGCGCGTATGAGGCACCATGCACGAGCTCAATCTCCGTGCACTGCGCGTATGAGGCACAAAGCACGAGCCCGACCTCTGTGCACTGCGCGTATGAGGCACCAAGCACGAACTCAACCTCCGTGCACTGCGCGTATGAGGCACCAAGCATGAGCTCAACCTCCGTGCACTGCGTGTATGAGGCACTTAGCACAAGCTCAACCTCCGTGCACTGGCCCAGACCCAGGCTACAGGCTGCTGATGTGCTGGGGCAAGTGCTTGGGCATGGGAGGGGTGCAGGGCACGCTTTTGCTGCAGCGCGCACATGCACATGCTGAGCCCTTGTTCACGTCCTTGCTGCAGCGTGCACATGCACGTGCTGAGCCCTTGTTCACGTCCTTGCTGCAGCGTGCACATGCACGTGCTGAGCCCTTGTTCACATCCTTGCTGCAGCGTGCACATGCTCGTGCCGAGCCCTTGTTCACGCGCTTGCGTGAAAGGTTTAGGGGCTGCTGACATATGGGCACGCATCGGCTGCTGTGCACCCGCCCGCCCACGTGTGTGTGCAGGCGCTGGTGGGGCTGCCTCAAAGCGGACGCCACGTTAGCATCAGTGGCGGCCATGCCTCTCCATCAATGGGGCCGACTCCGGGGGCTCCGCAGCCCCTGCAGGCTGCAAAGGACCCAGGCTTGCAGAAACTTGAGCATGGTACGTTGGCCCGTGTGTGTAAGGCAGCGGAGCAAGGAATTGCGCAGGGTGCGTCAGCCTGTGTTTGTCTGTTGGTGGATGTGAGGTTGGAGGGCTCGGTGTGCCACAGTGCAGTGCACGCCGCACCGGCTCCCCCCCTATGATTGTTGGCCCCTGATCGTCGCCACCTCGGTGGGTCCCTGTGACCGATCCCTGACAGAGAATTGACTGTGGCAATGGAACCTTGCACATGGCACATTGCACATGGCACATGGCACATTGCACATGGCACATGGCACATGGCACATGGCACATGGCACATGGCACATGGCAGACCTGGATGCGAGCTTGGAGGGCTCCAGCGACGATGGGTCCTCTGGGGCAAGCAGTGAGGAGAGTGGGGAGGATGGCGAGCTGGGCGCGATCTCGAGAGTGCTGGCGGCGGGAGGGGCAGGTGGGTGGATGGGGACCTCCAGGATGCTGGCAGGGATGTGTGGTCAAAGCGGGGCAGGTGAGGTTTGATCTTGAGGGCTCGAGCAGACAGAGGGGTGGCATACGTGGAGCAGGGGAAAGTGCCGGGGCTAGTGAGGAAGGGGTGGGTGGTGGAGCACCCTTGCAACGCTGTTGTTTCTTTACCACTTAGTCGGGAGCGAAGCGGCTCCAAAAAAGACATTCGAATTCCGCCCCCAACGCAGCTGACATGGACGGGCGCACCCTCTGCGGAGGATCCTCACCAGTGAAGCATTCTGCGGGGGATCCCTCACCAGTAAAAGGTCTCTCCCCCCCCCTTGCAGAGCCACTAGGTCCCAGGGGGAGATATCCCCTAGTCGTCGTTTGGTTGTCCGAGCATCTCGTGTTTCTTTCAATGGGTGCACATCCCCTGTCTGGCTGTCCCACCCATGGCGGTGGTGGGTGGTATTCTCCAGGGGGTACCCTGCAAGAGGCTGTGCAGAGGGTGAGCTTCTGTCGGGGTTATGGGACAAGGGGACACAACATAAGAGGCAGCTTGTCCTCTGTGGGAGAGATGGTCTTCAGTGAAGAGACTGCCACATGCGTTGATAGTGGGAATTGAGAACTCCAAAGGTCAGGACCTGCTTCAGGGATCCAAATGATCTCCATACACCTTGAAGACGTGCAGGGATCAGAGTAAGGACGTTATTGATGTTAGCCATGCCATTTGCTCCATGTGCAGCACGACATAGGCTGTCCATAGGAATTGCTTCCTCCTCCCCTCTCTCACCTCACTGGGTCGCCCTTTAGCAGCCTGATTAAGTACTTGCAAACACCGTAAGGCTTAGAAGCTCGTTGTGTCTTTGAGCTCTGGGGTGCCTTCACTTTGAATGTCCACGGACTGCTGCTGCTGTGCTATGTGCAGTTCTTTAATGCAGGGCGTTTTTTGTACCTGGGAAATCTAGGTGCTCTCTAGATACTTGGTGATATAAGTGAATATTAGTTTTTACTGTCCACGCACGGGAAGCCATCCATGTGCATTGGGAGCAGACGCGCAAATGCATCATCAGGAGGGCAGGCTGGGCCCCGTCTGCTTTGCTTGGCACACCAGGAGTGCTTGTGCCGTGAGCCTTCAATAGTTGATGATAAGCACGTGAACCTTGCCTCCTAGGCATCAGGTTGCTCTCTGCCTGCCTGCAGGGCAACAGAGCTATTCTGAGTTTCCACATAAGGTACTTGCAACTGCGTGTACAGGTACTTCAGCGTTGCAAGAAGGCAGCGGGGCCATGGACACAGACAAGCAACTCCAAGGTAGAGGTGAGCGGCGCTGGCTGTGCAATTCAAATCATCGTAGAATCTCTCAGTTCACATGCGCCTAACTTTGTCTGCCTGCTTTGGCAGCGGTGCGAAGGAGTGGGCTTGCTTTGCCAGCCTGCTTTGCCAGCTTTGAGTCAGCCTGCTCCGTCAGCCTCTGCTTCGGCAGCGCTGCCAAGGAGCCCCGGTGTGTGGGATGGGTGCTGCAGACCGTGCTTCTGCCTGTGCAGTCTTGTGCACACCCTCTTGTGCATGCACCCATGTGCACAAGACCCTCAGTCTGTGCACTACTGCCTGGGCACTCTTGTGCACAACAAATCCTCTCAGCATGAAGTGCTGCCGTCATCAGCGCTGCCATCACAGCAGACCTCTTCAGAGGAGAGGCCATCATCAACGTGCGCAAAACAGCAGACCTGTCCATTGAGTCCATTGAGTTCATTGAGGGGCTGTCATCAGCTAGTGCAGTGTGCAGGGAGGAGCGGCGCGAGCACAGTCTTGCACCCACAAGCACGCAATCTGCCACCAAGTGTTGCCTGTCTGATCTATATGTTACATCAGCAAGTGCTGCTCCCTGCATGATCTTTGTGGGAGGTGCTCTCAGAAAAAAAGAAAACTACGAAGGCGGTTGCACACTCCCTGTATCAATAAAGGAAAGGGAGACATATTGGTCATTGGTCTGAAATAGCCTCTCATTACTGCCTGTTTGGTCTGGCTTACTCGCTTGAAAGGCTCTCTTGCTTGAACTTAGCTGACCTCAACCTCGAATTGCTCTGCTTGTGGTATGCGCGCAGCAGCCAAGCCTAAGCCTGCATTGCTCAAGAGCACACAACCGCTGAGCAGAAAGGCAGGGCAGCAGGCATTGCCACAGCCAAGACCCAAAAAGAAACGCGCCCTACAGCACCTTCCATGTGATGATGACCTGGTGGGTATCTCTGATGGGTGATGGACGAAAGAAACCCAATGTTAACTTGAACTTTCATGCGTGACTATATAGGTGACTGTAGTGCAGAGCGCAGCATTCACGGTTCTGGTATGCTAGCTGGCCATGCACGTAGCAACTAACAAGGAAGTCTTGTCATGATTAAGGATGGGTAAATAGGGTGTCTCAAAATCCCAGAAAGAGGCTCATCGAGCCTCTGCAGAGCCTCGGCCTATGTAGAGAGGGCCTCGGTGGTGCATTGTTAGAAAACTGCTTTTCACAGACGCACTCAAACGTCCTGAAAATTTCAAATAGGTTTGATTTAAAACAAATATTTTTAGTTGGACCGGCCCTCCTGGAGGCCGGACTGAGTCAGGTGAAACCAGAACAGCTGGTCAGCAACCCCGCCCGCCCATCCCCCAAGCGTCCCCACAACGCATCACTGCTCAGTCTGAAATTCCACATTTTGTTTGCGCTGCCTCCTGGTTGTCCTCCTCAAAGAGCTGCAGGCTGCTTGCCAGGTCTGCCTCTGCACTCTTGCTGCACTGCCTGCTGTTACAACGCACGCAGATTAGCTTCCTAGCACGCTCCAGATTGAGCCTGGATCGAAGCTTGTTGTACATCAGTCCCCAAGCTGACCAGTTGTGCTCGCTGGCACAGGCTGAGTGCATGCACAGCAAGCGCACTGCTACTCCTGCCAAAGCTGGGAAGCTCCTCTTTGCCCCCAAGCGCCAGAAGTTGACACGCTCGATGATGGGTGGCAAGCTGCCATTTTCTTTGGGGAGGAGCCCAACAGCCATCTCACACCAAGGTTTTGTCAAAGGGCATCAGCTTGGCACGCCTGCATACGCCGCACAACACCCTCCTTATGCGCAAAGAGCTCACACAGGCAAAGCTAAAGCCATTAGCTAAAGATATGCAAACACACACCCTTTCACTTGTTATACATATGCCGCCATGCAAGAACACACACATGCACATGCACATGTACGAACACTGCCTGCAGTTCCAAGCACCCACCAGTTTCTCAGTCTCCACACATGTCTGTGCATAAGCCCTGTCCAGCATGGATCTCGAGATGGTCTTGCTGCAGACAAGGGAGGCAATGTTTCCTTCCTTGTTGTCCAGACACAAAACGATCCGCTCAGGAAATCTGCAGGGTTTCCTCAAAAAAACATTTGCAGACCCCAAACTCACCGTGTTGGTAGCTCCACTCCGAGCAGGGAAAAGCATTTCTTGAGGTCCGGGTCTTCAATGAGCTTGAGGGGAGGGAGATCTTTTACAGGATCATTGCAAGATGCTCCTTCGCCAGCTTGCGCGTCTATTTCGCGTCGTCAATCCGCAGCTGACCTGGCGGCAGCGTCGCCTGGCGTTTGAAGCTGATGCTTTCTGTCTGCCCGTTGCTGCTGCTGCCTGCTGCCTGATGCTGCTGCGCTTGGGGAATCAGGCCCTCCCTCACTCCCAAGTGATGACCCATGCAAACTGTGCTTTTCAGATGCGGCTTACAAGCATCAGGGGAGTTGGATGGGCTGAGCAGCTGCTTGCACAGCTTGCACTGTAGTTTGCACACGATGGGGTCTGCGTCACTCTCGGTGACAAGCACCGCACTCATGCATTGCTACCACCAAGACTTCCCATTGGCAATGGGTCTTACAGATTCAAAAACTGCATCTGCCATCACTTCATCCTGCCCAGCAAACCTTTGTGAGCCGAGGCACTTGTCCCCCACGTCTGCCATGCTTGCATTTCCCTCAGAGTCATCGCAATAAATACGTATGGGCATGCTTACATGTAACAATAATTTAATAATATTTATACGATTTATCTGAAATTGTTTGAGCGCGTCTAGGTGCAGTTTCAGTGAAAGAGGGTCACCGAGGCTTTGGAGCTTTTTGCAAAGAGGCTCTCCGAGGTTCGGCGAGGCTCTCGGCGAGCCTCGGCGAGTTGGGTACCCATCCTTAGTCATGATCTCTCAAGATATGAGATGTACTTTCTGGATGTGATCTCTGGTATGCAGCTTGGGTTATTGGATGAAGCTTGAACATCGCATGCATCCTCTGTCCGTAGCCCCGATGGTACAAAGCAGCTCATTGAATTGATTGTGGGGCAGCAGTGGGATTCAATTTGCACCTGCGCATCCTTGTGTGTGGCTGCCCCTTGTGACTTTGTGCAGCCTCCTCTTAGTATTGACGAATCCTTTTGGGGACGTTATGCTGTGGCTATTGGATATGCAGGAGGCCATTGCAGGTGTGATTGCCAGTAACCAAGGGGCACGGGAGGATGTTGGAAGCTTGGCAGACGCCGTGAAGCAGCAGAAAGTGCGCAAGAAGAAGCACTGAGCGGCTCTTTAGTGATGGCTTGCAACCCCTGTGCTGTCAGACTGCCTGTCCTGAACTGAAGGCAGATGAGTGTGTGTTTGTTTTCAGTGAGAGAGAGAGAGAGAGAGAGAGAGCTGAAAGTACAGCTGAAAGTACAATGCAATACACAATGTAGCACAAAAATTCATGCAAGCGTACCATTTTTTTCTATGATGCTGTTTGCTGAGGAATTGCATCTTATGCTTGCTTCTTTAGCGATTGATTGAATTGTTAGTTTTGCTCGCAAGCCTATCAGTCGAGGGGCTTGTTTGAGGCCCAAAAGGGGTCCTTTTTTAAAATGATCCCTGGGTATAGTCCCCGTGACTGGCACCTTTCAAGCTATAAGCTGGAACCCATTTTGGAGTGCCCATAGGAAGTCAGCCAGGTTGGTGGGACAATCAGAAACGTGCAGTCAAACCCACTCTACCTTCATACTTACGACACAATATTCCAAACCATTTGTCACACACTCTCTCTAGACTTCGACTTTCTGGTCACAACTTGAATATTGAACGTCTTAGACA
>LFIK01005642.1_pt1 | contig 10027 bp, 7 predicted proteins | sample 643401 | NCBI WGS metagenome assembly LFIK01 (sample SAMN03777447, study PRJNA286221) | soda lake metagenome | biome: soda lake; feature: Kulunda steppe; material: water; isolation source: sample T5-Br brine of Lake Tanatar-5 | place: Russia: Kulunda steppe | collected 2010-07
GGCCAACTTCCTGTCAAACCTGCTGGCCGGGCTGGCTGCCTACTCCTTCTTTCCAAAAAAGCCAGCTATTAAGTATGATCCCGTCCATACAAACCAATTAAGCATGATTTAGAATCGAACTCAGGTTTTCAGGGTTCTGAATTCTGCTATCACTCTGTAACCCGACTTGCAGTCGGGGCTAATCGTATTGATCCGCCGGTTGGCGGATCTCTGCAAGAACAGTGAACTTCAAACCACAAATAAGGGTAATTAGATTGATCCACCGAGTGACAGATCTTATCAACCTGAAACCGAATTTAATTTTTTCAACCCAATCAGCAAAGATCTGAATTTTCACCGCAGAGGCGCTATGGTCGCAGTGAAAAGCTAAAATGGAGAAATCTCTCTTCTCCTTTGACGTTCGGTATTCTTCTGTTCAGTATTTAAAATTCTATCAACCCTCATCCCTCTCCCCCATCTCAAGCCAGATCATCGATTTTTCATCGATCTCATCCGAGAGTTCTCCATACCGCACCGATTTCTCCTGTAGCTCTTCCGGATCATGTGAACCGCTCGCCATCTCTTTTTCAAGCTTGGTTTTCTCCTCTTCGAGCTTGGCAATCTCCTTCTCAAGCTTATTAAACTCTTTCCGTTCTTTATAGCTCAGCTTATTTGTTTTTTCCTGCTTTTTCTTCGGTTTCTCCTTCTTCTTTTTCGGAGCTTTTTTCTCCCGTTCTATGCGGCGCTGCTCCGCCTCCTCAGCATCTTTCAGCTCCCGGTATTCCATGTAAGACCCATGGTGATCCCGTATTTCACCGTCTCCTTCAAACACAAAGTAGTGGTCCACCAGCTTATCCATAAAAAAGCGGTCGTGAGATACCACAATCAGACAGCCGCCAAATCCCCTCAAAAACTCCTCAATTTTCTGCATGGTCGTCAGATCCAGGTCGTTGGTCGGCTCATCCAGAATCAGGAAGTTGGGATTTTGTATCAGAACCATCATCAGAGCAAGCCGTCGTCTCTCACCGCCACTCAGTTTTCTCACAGGCGTATATTGCAGTGATCCCGGAAACTGAAAGTGCTCCAGAAACTGAGATGCAGAGATCTGCGAACCGTCGGACATCTGAATCACCGAAGCCACCTCTTTGATCACATCAATCACCCGCTGATCCTCGTCGAAATCCACATCCTGCTGGCGATAGTGACCAAACTGAATTGTCTGCCCGGTGTGTATATCTCCTGAGTCTGCCTCTTCTTCTCCGGTGATAATTTTCAGGAATGTACTTTTCCCCACTCCGTTCTTCCCGATAATCCCGACTTTTTCGCCCCGGTTAAAGGAGTAGGAGAAGTTGTCCAAAATGGTCAAATCTCCATACGCTTTGGATATTTTCTCCATCTCCAGAATCTGTCCGCCCATTCGCTGCATCGACACATCCAGCTCCAGTTCAGCATCATCTTTTTCCTGATGAGCTTTCTCTTTGGTCTCATAAAATGAATCGATCCGGGATTTCGATTTTCCTGTTCGGGCCTTGGGCTGGCGACGCATCCATTCCAGCTCCTTTTTGTAGAGCTGACCCGCTTTTTTCATCTCTACCCGTTCCTGCTCTTCTCGCTCCGCCTTCTTCTGTAGATAATAGGCGTAATTTCCTTTGTGATTGTAGAGCTTCCCGCCATCCATCTCCAGAATATGGTTACATACCCGGTCCAGGAAATAGCGATCGTGAGTCACCATCAACAAGGTTACGTTGCTTTTTGCAAGGTACTCTTCAAGCCACTCAATCATATCCAGATCGAGGTGGTTAGTAGGCTCATCAAGGATCAGCAGATCAGGATCATCCAGCAGTACAAATGCCAAGGCCACTCGCTTCTTCTCACCGCCGGATAGCGTATTAATCGATCTCTCCAGGTTATGAATATCGAGGCGGCTTAAAATCTGCTCAAGGCGTTGCTCATAATCCCATGCACCGGCCGCATCCATAGCTGCACTCGCACGCATGTATTCCTCTTGAGTCTCTTCGTTAAAATTTTCTGCCTGAGCTTCCACCGCCTTTTCATATCGAAGCACAACATTAGCCAGATCCGTATGACCCTGAGAAATATACTCCTGAATGGTCAAATCCGGATTGAGTTCCGGCTCCTGCTCCAAATAGCCAATTTTAATATCACTTTGAAACATCACCTCTCCGGTGTCCTGAACCTCTTTACCGGCAATGATTTTTAGCAGCGTGGATTTACCGGTGCCGTTCGGGGCTACCAGTGCCGTTTTATCTCCCTTCGAAAGCCCGAAGGTGATCTTTTCAAACAGAATTTTGGTACCAAAACTTTTAGAAAGGTTTTCTACAGTCAGATAGGTCATGCGACGAGTCAATCAATTTTCAATACGATTCAATCCTGAGTTCTGGTGATTTGTAAAGAAAGTATAGAACTCCCCTCCTTTTTAAGGAGGGATTGGGGGTGGTTAACTAACCCAAAATTGAGCATGATTAAGAAAATTTGGCTTAAATATAACACTCAATCCAACCAACCCTTATCCCCCTCCTTCCGAAGGAGGGGACCTTTACATTCAATCGGTAACTAAAACCTTTAAACTCAGGTATTCGGTATTGAAAGTAAGATTTTTTACGGCCAACCTCGCCATGTGCGAAGAGGTTATTTTAACCTTCGGTTTGATAGACCGGATTCCCCTCTGCAATCATTCCATCTTTCAGGTGAATGATTCGATCTGCATACTCTGCATCGATTGGAGAGTGTGTCACCATCACGATTGTTGTCCCTTGTTCATTCAGAGATTTTAGCAAATTCATCACTTCCTCGCCATGACCTGAATCGAGATTTCCGGTTGGCTCATCTGCTAATATTAATTTAGGTTCTGTGACAACTGCACGGGCAATAGCCGCTCGCTGCTGCTGACCACCTGATAACTGATTGGGGAAATGATTTCTGCGCGGCATCATCCCCATTTCTTCAAGTGCTTTTTCTACTTTTTCTTTAGACTGTGAGGCATTCAGCCCAAGATACTGAAGTGGCAGCTCCGCATTTTCAAAAACGGTAAGCTCGTCTATCAGATTAAAACTCTGAAAAATAAAACCGATATTCCCTTTTCTCATCCTGGCCCGATCCCGTTCGGAATATCCGGCCGTTTCCTCATCTAAAAACTTGTAGCTACCTTCCGACGGACTGTCGAGTAACCCCATTATATTTAACAGCGTTGATTTTCCACATCCCGATGGGCCCATAATAGCCACAAACTCCCCCTTCTGAATCTCAAGATCCAAACGGTTCAAAGCCGTGGTTTCAATTTCATCGGTTCTGTATATCTTCGTCAGGCTTTCTGCTTTAATCATGGATTTGCCATTAATTTAAAATCATTCTTGAAAAATCAGCAGATCAGACTGCTGATATACATCATAACTGGAAGTTACCACACGCTGCCCCGGTTCCAGTCCTTCTATAACTTCATAATAGTCTCGGTTTGATCGACCCAGGCGAACCGCTTGTTTAACAGCCCGGTTTCCGGTTTCATCAACTGCAAATACCCAGTTCCCGCCCGTCTGTTGAAAAAACGCACCTCTTGGAAGCAGTAAAGCCGTACCTGAATCGCCTAATTCTAATCTTACGCGCACCGACTGTCCACGACGAAGCGACTGAGGCATTTCACCCAAAAACTGAAAATCGACCTGGAATTGCCCGTCCTGTATCACCGGATATACGCGCTCTACAACCACACTGTATGAATCGCCCGCAAAATCAAAGCTCCCCGACTGACCGACCGCTACACGGGCCAGGTAAAACTCATCTATACCGGCGCGCACCTTAAATCCATCCAATTGATCGATCTGCCCGATTCGCTCTCCCTGCTGAATAGAAAGCCCCGGATCGAGCTCCATCGTGGAGAGCTGTCCAGAAATAGGCGCTGTTACAATCAGGTTATCCAGAATCTGCTGCACACCGTCCAGGCTGCGCCACATGCGCTCTTCCGATTGATTGAGCTGGGTGAGTTGCTGCGCCATCTGAACAGAATCACGCCTGAATGATTCGTAATTGAGCTCAAAACGGCTGTTCTGAAATTTGAACTCCAGTTCCGATTCCTCAAACTCCCGGGATGAGATCAGCTCTTTCGCAAACAAAACGCTATCGCGCTGGTAGGATGAGTTTGCAAGCTCCAGGCGAGTACGGGAGTCGGTCAGTTCTTTTTGAAGATTGAGGTGATTTTGCTCCAGATTCAATCGCGAATTTCTAACATTGTTGATCTGATCGTAAATTCCGGCCTCCTGTTGTAACACGCTGAGCTGCAGTGAAGAGTTGGTCAAAACCACAATGGTATCACCGGCCTCCACCATTTCGCCCGATTGGGCGAATACGTTCTGAACCACTCCGCCCTCAACAGCATCCAGATAGGTAGTACGTACCGGCTGTACGGTTCCAGAAACATCCACAAACTCCTGAAACACTCCCTCCGCCACTTCCGAAATAATCAACCGCTGCCGGTCTACCGTAGTGGTTGACCCTGAATCTTGTCCGAAAAAGTTATAAAGAGCAATTAAAAGAATACCGGCCAGCATCAGGTACCCGACAATTTTTACCGTAGATATTTTCTTTTTTTCAATCTTTTTATCCATGAGCTTGTTTCAACATTTATTCGTTCTTCAGCGTATCTGCCGGATTCAAAAGAGCTGCTTTTACCGATTGCGAGCTTACCGTTCCAATGCTGATTACCAGAGTAATCAACAGGCTGAATAGAAACGTAATGACCAGGTAGTATCCCAGTTCTATGCGGTACGGAAAATCAGCCAGCCAGCCGGAGGCCGCAAAATAGATCACCGGCAGTGCCAGCAGATGCGCCGACACAATAAGCAACAGGTAATCTTTTGACAGCAGATAGAACACTCCGGGCGCCGTAAGTCCCAGGGCTTTCCGAATAGCCACTTCTTTTTCCCTGACTTTTACCGAGTAGGAGGCCAAACCCAGGAGGCCCATACTACCAACAAAAATAGCGATCAGAGCAAAAATTCCCATTACGGATGCAATTCGTTGTTCGGGTTCATAGAGCTGGTTAAGACGGTCGTCCACAAAAAAGTAATCAAAAGGGTGGGTTTGATCCACATCGGCCCAGATTGAACGCAGATGCTCGATGGCATCGCCCGGATTGCCCGGTGCCAGGCGCACCATCATGTATTCGATATTCGCAATTTTCTGGTTCAGGTTTGCAGGAAGTTCCAGAATCAGCGGCTCCAGTTCCCGGCGCAGAAACGCATGATTAAAATTCTCTGTAACACCAACAACCGAAAACTGTTTTCCCTGTGAATTTCTGAACGTGCGGCCGATCGCGTTCTCAGGCTCTTCCCACTCAAGAAACTCAACCATGGCCCGGTTAATCAGCAGAGCCTGTTCGGCATCTGTGGAGAACTCTTCAGAGAAATCCCGGCCCGCAATAACATCAATATTCATTGTTTCCAGGATATCGTGCAGCACAAAAATCTTATTGAACGAAGGCATCTCATCCGCAGCAGCGTCATCCGGCGTTATATCATACTTCCAGAAGTTTGAACTGCCAAAAAGTGTTTTTGAACCCGATATATTCAAGATGGAGGTATGCTCCAGCGCTCTTTGCTTCATCTCATCATACGACCAAATTGCGCTCGTCAGATAAACCGGAACGGCAATCACCTGTTCAGTGTCAAAACCCAGATCCTTTTCCTGCAGATGCTTGTGTTGAAAATAGACAAGCGAAGTGCCGATCAGCAGAATAGCTGTAATCGCAAACTGAACCAGAACCAGGCCTTTTCTGATTTTTGTGCCCCCTTTCCCTTTTGATTGTTTTCCGCGAAGACTCTCAATCGGGTTGAAGGAAGAGAGAACAGCGGAGGGGTAGAGTCCGGCTAGAAGTGCAATCACCAGAATAAAAATGGATAGCATAAGAGCCAGCTCTGGCAGATTCATAAGATCGGAGAGCAATTCTTTTCCGGTAAAGGATTCAAAAAATGGAAACATGAGCCAGCTCAGCAACACTCCGGCCAGAAATGCCGCCAACGTAAAGATCAGGGACTCCATCATAAACTGAACAGCCAAACCGGAACGCTCAGCGCCTAATACTTTCCGAACACCCACCTCCTTTGAGCGGCGCAAGGCTGCCGCAGTTGAGAGGTTAATAAAGTTGATACATGCCAGGATGAGAATAAATCCGGCGATTAACCCAAATAGGTATACGTTAACGAAGTTACTCACCGGTTCAATCTCTCCATCCAGGCCCGGTGTCAGCCAGATCTCCTCCAATGGTTGAAGTTGAAGCTCAACGCTTTCGGCGCCGGTAAAATCTTCGGCGTAAAACGGACGGGTGACTTCTGCAATAGTTTCATTCAGCTGTTCAGCTTCTACCCCCGGTTCCGTAAGAATATAGGTCCAGACCGGATTCCACCTCCATTGCTCCGTGATTTCATCGTAATTGCCCCAGATATTTCTCAGTGTCTCAAAAGAGGTCAGAAAGTCTGCTTTGAAGTGTGAATTGGAGGACCAATCTTCCATTACACCAGAAACCGTAAGCGCTATTCGCCCCTCAAAATGGAAGGTTTTACCCATTGGGTCTTCGTTCCCAAAATATACGGAAGCTATGTTTTCAGTGATAACCACTGAATTTGGCTCGGCAAGAACCTGACGTACATCGCCGCGAGTTAAAGGGATATCAAACAGATCGAACACTTCCGGATCGGTAAAAAAGAAACGGCTTTGGCGGATAACAACATTATTGTCCGGATTTTTGATGGCAACGCTTTCACTTTCCAGGTCAAAAAACCGTACTGATGCAGAAACTGACCCACCCAATTCATTACTGATCGTTTGTTTTAGCGGAAAAGGAGTTGTAGCTGATGTGCCGTCAATCTCACCATTTGTGAGCATGGTTTGGGTAATACGATAAATCCGATCGCTTTTTTCGTGGTGGGTGTCGTAGGAGAGTTCATTAATCAGGTATACACCGATCAGAAGGCAGCTGGCTATACCAACTGCAAGTCCCAAAAGATTTACAAGCGTGAAAAATGGAGATTTTTTCCAGTTCCTAAATGCAATTTTGAGAATGTATAAGAATTGTACCCTGAGTGCGCTCATCCGGCTGTCTCTGTCACCTAAAGCTTTCCATTCTCAATCAAGAGTAATGAGCAAACAATCTGTTACAAAAAAGTTTATTTTTTAACAATTCAATCAAATCAGGAGAAACCTTAATACTCTCTTTGTATAGATTAATTACATTTAAACTGTATCGTTTTCTAAGCTTATGAAATAATATCCCGGCCTATTTTTATGTTTGATCGAAATTTTCTTCACAAACTGGTTGTTGCCAAAATGCCGTTCGGGCAGTACAAGGGCTGGAATATAACTGCACTGCCGGTTCACTATCTGGTGTGGTTTAGCAGAAAAGGCTTCCCTGGTGGGATGCTGGGTCAACAGCTCTCAACGATGTATGAAATAAAGACCAACGGATTGGAACACTTGCTTGATCCGATCAAAAAAGAGATGAAAAAACAACAGTATAAATTTTAAGAATTCTAAAATATGTTAGTACTCGTCATTAACTGCGGAAGCTCTTCCGTAAAATACAATTTAATAGAAACAGAACACTCAAAGGATGTCTGCAAGGGAGTAGTTGAACGTATCGGGGCCGTTACCTCCATTGTAAAACACGAACCGGAGGGTAAAAAACACACAAAAACCACGAAGGTAATTGCAGATCACAGCGAAGCCCTTCAGGAGGTAATGAGTTACCTGCTGGATGAAAAGAACGGTATCATCTCCTCACCGGATGACATCAAAGCTGTGGGACACAGAGTGGTGCACGGCGGCGAAATGTTCAAGGATTCCGTCTTGATTGATGACGATGTGACACACGCAATTGAAGAGGCGTTTGACCTTGCCCCGCTTCACAATCCCAACAACCTAAAAGGAATTCAGGCTGCAAAAAAACATCTGCCAACCATTCCTCACGTAGCGGTATTTGATACGGCATTTCACCACTCCCTGCCGGCTAAAGCGTATTTATACGGTATTCCAAACCGTCTCTATCGCCGGTATAAAATCCGTAAGTATGGCTTCCACGGTACATCTCACTACTATGTGAGCCGCCAATACTATAAGCTGACTGAAAAGCCTGTTGAAGAGACCAAAGTAATCACCTGCCATTTGGGGAATGGCGCTTCACTTTCAGCCATTGATGGCGGTAAGTCGATTGAAACCTCGATGGGATTCACTCCGCTTTCCGGTCTTGTAATGGGTACGCGAAGCGGGGATCTGGACCCCTCCATTCTTTTCTACATTATGGACAAGGAGGAGATTACGATGAACAGCCTTCACGCTCTCCTGAACAGACACAGCGGTTTATTAGGACTAAGCGGATATGCCAGCGACATGCGGGATCTACTTGAGGAAGCTCACAATGGCGACCGTAGATGTCAGCAAGCCGTTGATGTTTTCTGTCATAAAGTGAAGCAGTACATCGGATCATATATCGCCACGCTAAACGGCTGCGACTCCATCATTTTTACAGCCGGTATTGGCGAAAACTCAGCTGAAATCCGCGAACAGTGTGTTTCCGGACTGGATTACATGGGAATCGAGATAGACCCTGAAAAGAACAGAAATGCAAAACGCGGACAGGTAGAAAAAATCAGTTCAGAAAACTCAAAAACGGACATCTACGTCATTCCAACAAATGAAGAGTTGGTAATAGCAATAGACGCAGCAAAAATTGCCCAGGCAACCCAGCAAAGTCCTTGGTTATAAAAAAATTTGAGGCGAGTTCTTTTACAACAGATCGTAAACCGAAATTGAGTAGGGTTAATTTTTTAAAATCTATATTTTCAGCCAGGTCTTGTGCTGTGTGATAGTATGGATCCCTGTAGGGTAGTGTGTCTGTAATCAGAAATGCAGGTATGTCATGTTGCCAGAATGACCAGTGATCCGACCAGTCGGTTCCGGGCACCAGCCCCGGTAGTGCCACTCCCTCAGCCGGCAACTCTGATGTTTTCCTGAAAGCTTTTAATGATCGTTTCATTAAACTCAAATCACTGAACCTCGTTACAAAAGCAATGAAGTTTGCTCGATTTGGATAGATCCAGCCTATACCGGGCAGCGGATAACTCTGGCTGCCCGGTTCATCGCTGTAAAAGCCGAGTCCGTCCATAGAAACCATCGCTACGACATTTTCACCACGATCCGATAGTTCCCGGGCATAGGCATAGCTTCCCATATCTTCTGTTTTAAAAAATGGTGGCTCTTCATTGGCAAATGCTACAAACCGGATTGTTATTCTTTGAGGCTTATCCAAAAAATAACCGGCAAGAGACAGAAGTGACGCAACTGCCGATCCGTTATCGTTTGCACCCGGTGAACCCGGCACAGTGTCATAGTGTGCACCGATAATTAGGATTTCATCAGGCTGATCGGTTCCGGGCAGTTCAGCAATTATATGATCTGCAGTTTGCCCGCTGTACACTCCACGGCTTAGACGGTAGGTCTCTCTTTGTGCATTATACCTCTTCTCCTCCATACGGGTCTCAATCCAATCAGCAGTGATGGCCATCGTACCACTCCTGTGCATATTTCTCTCTCCAATCTCTTCAGACAGATACCTTACATCTTCCTCTAACGCAGATGCGAGCTCAAGTACTTTATGGTCTGAAAACGGTTCTGTATCACTTTTATCTCGCTCTGGCATAAATAACCACCATGTCGTAAATGTGATTGTGAAGAGTAGAAATAGTCCCGCTAAAATGATCCCCAAGCTTATCCAGGGCAATCTCTCTCTTTCGGCTTTTCGATGTGCACTGCTTCTCAAATTCATGCTTTTACAATTTCTAAATTCAAGCAGATCATTTTAAGAGTGATAGATCGGCATGCCGAAAGAGAGTCCGGTTTAGCAACATATTTTTAACCGGTAAATCGCTTTCTCTTCTGGTTACCTTCTCGGCACCAGTGTTGCACTGATTACCTCATCCTGCCGGGTTCTTATATTTTTAAGCACTTTATCGGATGGCTCGGCGTCAAGCTGAATGGTACAGCA
>LFIK01005643.1_pt1 | contig 10027 bp, 10 predicted proteins | sample 643401 | NCBI WGS metagenome assembly LFIK01 (sample SAMN03777447, study PRJNA286221) | soda lake metagenome | biome: soda lake; feature: Kulunda steppe; material: water; isolation source: sample T5-Br brine of Lake Tanatar-5 | place: Russia: Kulunda steppe | collected 2010-07
AGCTGCATTGGGGGTGGAAGTGGGGTGCGGCTGCTGCTGCTGCTGTTGCTGCTGCTGTTGCTGCTGCTGCAGATGGGTTGCTCGCGCATCCTCTGGCCCAGGTTGGGCATGACATTGAGGACGGGGAGAGTTAGCAGCTGCAGAGGTGGTGGAGGAGGGAGTGCGCATCTGCAGCGGCTGCTGTTGCTGCTGCTGTGGGGCAGGCTCAGCCTCCCCTGGAGGCTGCATGAGCGGGCACACACACTTGCGAGCGCTCTGGTGGCTGGCTGATTGAGGTAGCAAGTTGTCTAGCCTTGCTCTTTGTGTTCTGACCTTGCCATTGCATGCCCTTAAACTTGCCTTGCTTGAGGTGCCTTTTTTCCTTAAATCTCCCTTGAGCGTCTTCTAGTTTGACTCCTTGAGTTTTGCCCTTTCACCAAAACCTCTAGCTTTCAGACACTTCCTTTTCCCTCATGTTTGCGCCTCTTCAGATTAAGTCCAGGTTGCAGGCCTTCCAGGTTTCAGCTCAGCTTCCCTAGTTCAGCGGATTCAGCTATGTAACCAAACCTAAGCTTTCTTCTTGCGCTATTTTCTTTGCTTTACCAGAGTCATTGGTACTTAGAGGAAGTTTGTACTTATTGTGTGACATCGGTATGATCGCTGAGGGAGTGCAAGGAGCAGTTACCAGGTCAGAGGATGTGCGGGTCACGCACGTGCTGCATGCGGTTGACCTGAATCTATAGAGCTAAAAGCTACTAGCCAATGCCCCTGATACCATGCAAACCATGCTAAATAGGCTTGTTGTCTATGCACGCGCCAAAAACCTGACCATCGACACTGTTACAGTGTCAGAGGTAGTTCATTCCAACTCAAAGCACGGTGCTCAGGTGCCCACTTTTATGTCAGCCAGCGCTGCTTTAAGTGCTCTGACTCGTTTCAGTCCCTTGGCATGACATATCACCGGATACTCAACATGACAGCCTCGTCTGAGCATGCAGCCATACCAATGCTTGCAGCAGCTCATCGAATGCGTGGGTTTTTATGGGACACTGCCCTATGTGACAGTTCTTTTGCGTCCCTTTGGCTAGCTAAGGCATATGCACTTCCTGCTTGTATGTATGTTTGTCAGGTTTGGAGCTCAGACTTTTTGCGCGAAGGCGATGTACTTAGGCCTACCCTTCAGACATTGCATTTTAATTTCTTTAAGGGCACCCTAGGTGTGAAGCGGTCTGCACCTGACTGGGCTGTGCTATGTGCTTGTGCGCACAAACTTCTGCATTTCTATTCGTTTAGAGCTGGCATTAAGTTTTACCACAGCTTGTTGTCCTCTAACAGTGCTACTCTTAAGCAGGCCCTTCATGCAGACCTGAAGCTCGTTCCTCGGGCTTAAACATCTTGGGCTTCGGATATTGTGCGTGCCTTCCAGGGATTGCAAGGCTTTGGCACTTGCAGACAACCTTTTTTGCCAGGGCTCCCTACTTGAACTCTACCAGGTTTCACTGCTGACCTAAGGCTTAGGATGAGGAGAGCGTTGAGGGACATGTCTGACATGAACCCTCTGGAAAGCGACACCAAACTGGTGACTTATTATTCTTGGTTTGCGTGTCCCCTCCTAGATCTTCAAGCTAAGTTTATCCAACCTAGATATTCAAGCTGATTCACGCATTCGGGTGTGGAATGGGGGTAGCTCCCTAATGCTACCTCGCTACCTGCACCTCAACCTCCCTAAGAATTGCTTAAAATTTAAGCTGTGCTTAAACATCGCATGTTATGTGGAATATGAGCAGGTTTCACTTGCGAGCCCGAACTTTCGCGGTTGAATCCTACATCTGGCACGGTGGAAATGGCAACTGTGAAAAGTGTGCCTATGCTGCTGTGCAAAATGAGGTGAATGTTCTTTTTCACTTTCAAGACTTGTCTGTGTGCTCTCAAAGAAGTACTCGTTTCTTTTCTTTTCTTCCCTTCCTTTTCTTTGGAGGTCCCTTCTATTTCACATGCCTTGCCTAGTCAGACTGTCTCTGATTTTCCTTCTCAACGGCACAACAAACTCTGCCATTCCATTTCAGACATTATGGACTACTAGTATTTGTTTTGGCTGGCGTAGACCACCAACAAACCAATCAGCCTAGCGACCAGGCTGGCGGTTAATCCTAACATGTAACTGATAGTTTTTAATGAGCAGGCTAGCAGTCGCACTTCTTGACTGAAGGCCTTTTTCTTGTAACCCTTGTTACCCTTGCAACTTGTGCCTGTGCTCTTCTTGTTGGGTTGGGTTTGGGGCTAGATTCGATCTTACCAAGTTGGCTTCAGCTAAGCTGCCCTTATTTGGCAGGTACAGCTTTGTAATCTTACCATCTGGTCCGAATTTAAGTGATGTCACCCAGAGCAGGTCGGAGGGAGCAGTCTACCCATTTACAAGTGATGGTGTTTGGACTTGCAAGCTCCTAGCCTAGGGTCTGGACCAGCACATATAAGTGCGGGGCACCTCAATACAGATGAATTTGTGCAAAACCAGATAAAGATAAGATGCACGAAGCTGCTGCACTGGCAGGCACTTCTAGTGAGGAGGGTTCCATCAAGCAAGAAAAAACAGTGAAAAATGGCAAAGAGGCATCTGGTAAAAGACTACCATGCTTTCAAAGATATTCCCACTCAAATAAGCCGCCGAGTCCTCATCAATGGATAGCATTCAGAAGGATCTCAAGACCTCCAGCACGCCAGAACAGGCCATATTATTAGCAAAAAAGACATAAAACAGTTTTCAAGCTCCAAGGTATGCCTTAAAGCATGCCTTTACCTCTGGTTTCCACTACTTGATCGTGATATTTGTAACATAGAACAAGATGACATGCAGATGTAAGGAGGTACTTCACATTGCACTGTGAACATGCTTCATTATGCCACACTGCATCCATATTTTGCACACCTCGCATGTCACAGTATCTGGGTGCCCAGTTTTGGCTTCAGGAAGCACTCGGCTAATTGGTAGAACTTGAACACATATTTGCATCAAGCGTTTATGGCTTGCTGACTTATTGGCATTTTTGCACAAACATCATTGGGCATTTGTCACAACATGTGCAAATCGAAACAGGGTGTGCTAGGCTCCAAATGGAAGGCAACTTGAAACAGGACTGTGTGTCCCTTAGGTCTTTCATGCAAGTACAACAGGACAAATGCATCCCGAGGTCCAGCTTAATGCCTTGCTTCGCTCTTCATTTGGCTTCTTTGACCCATCTCCCGCAGTGTTCCACCTAAGGCACACTCAGGGGAACATCCGTGCAAGATGGCAATTTGACACAAATCCGGAGTATCTGTCTCTTTTTTCTTTCTGCTCTGAAATGTCCACTTCTTTTACTGCGGCAATGGCAGACACCACAACTGGTCCCCAGACACAGCTAGCTGATACTGCAGTGGCATGATGGTTCGCCTTGAGGGGCTGATACATGGCAGGTACTCGGCAACTGCAACCAAAATGAACATGAGAGGAAATTCAGATGGGGGTGGGCATCAGCAGACACTTGAAATGGCGGCCACAAGCATGCCCACAGAGGTAAATTGTTTGAAGCCCTGGTTTGTCAACTGAAATGGGGCAAGCTGATTGCAACCATGTCTTAAAACATTCATTCTACTAATGTCACTGCTATTTCATCACGAATTCACTACATGTGGTTTTTCGCAACCATTTGGAAGGTAAAAAGGGGTCTAAAATCTCTGCCCAGCCTACATCTCAGCTCAAGGGCCCTTTATAAGGACACTACTTCACATGCATTCCCTGTTCAAGGGATTTGACCGACAGCTCGAGTTGATGGGGCCCAATTGTCCCGAACAAGCTCATGCAATGGAGTCAGGCACAAGTGGACAGCATTGGGAGTTGACTATGCTCAGGCCAGGCAGCCAGCATGCTCTTCTACATTCACCTTCTGGGCATATGCACTGACAGATACAAAGTCAGTCCTGGCAAACCATCTAAATTGCTTGGCTGCTGACAAAAATGAAGACTTCCGTGGCAACAGTCCTTGCCTTATCGCATATGTCCTCAAGCCGGGCAACTACCACATCCATGGTGGGGCGCTCAAGTGGATCCTGGTCCCAGCACATAGTGATAAGTTGCCACACATCATCCTGAATGTCTTTCGTTCGCTCAGGACGGAAGCCCTGGGAAGCAGCCCTGGCATAGTCATCTGCAAATGTAAAGCAGCACTCCAATCTAAAGCATTGAGGAAGCACAGATTCCACAGATATCGTCCCAAGACTTCGTTCTGATGACCGTCAAGACACTATGGTACAACATGCCTGCCATGTCAACTCAGCTTGGTGATCCACACTGCTTTTTGGCCCACTCATGCATGTCTTCCTAGGGCAGTAAGTTATTTGACAATAACATGGCTTGTTATGGATAACATCAAATTTAATTGTAATGCACATAGATAATGCCTATGAGCCGTAGACAACCTGGATTGACATATTCACATGTAATTCACACAGCTGAACCTCTTGCAAAAAAAAAAACCTCTGTCAAAGCAACGGCCAGTATTGCTCAATAGATGTAGGCAGTAACATTTATGAAGCAGTACTCACCAAGACTTGAAAAGCCCTTGTGTCTACCAGCATTGACATAGGTCAAGATAAGCATACTCCTGTTCAGCACTTCGTACATGAGCACTCCAAAGCTGTATACATCTGCCGCCTGGTTATAGGGCTCACCCCTGTGCATGAAGAAGGCAATCTTGAGGTGAACTTGCTTGTGAGTCTAAGTTTGGTGCTCCCAGGATAGGGATTGAGGGTTAGGGAGGGGGTAGGAAATAGGAGTGCATGTCGCTGATTTGGAGGACCTTAAAGAGTCCTCCAAACTAAGATCTGAGAGGCTTGGTGCATTAGTTAGCTTGATTCACCTTGAATCCGATTCTTGCCCAATCATTTGGGCATTATATTGATGTCTACCACATACACAGGAACACGTACCAATTCAAAACTGTGGTTCTAATCAGCATGTTAGGTACTACCTTTCTTCTTGAGTTTGCGCCCCTTTATACTAGGCCCAGGTTGCAGGCCTTCTTGGTTTCAGCTAAGCTGCCCTTGTTCGGCGGATACAGCTATGTAACCTAACCTAATCAGCATGTTAGGACATCTAAACATCTTATCGAGGAGCTTTGGGGAGGTACCCTCGTGATGTGCGAACTGGGCGGAAAACATGGCATGGCAATTTTCAGATATCGGTTTTCTCTTACGAGGTTGTAGACTTGCCTTGCCTGCTGGTAAGGTGCAACAACTGAAGACGCATGCTGTTTACACCTCAACAGGCAAAAAACTTGTTGAGGTCATCAAATAATTATTTGACAACACATCCCAATATGCTAGCACTGCTGTTTGCTCTCCTCCAACTAAAATTGCGCCTCAATGTACCACACTGTACCGTTGTCCACACCACCCCTCATCAAGCCACTGTCCTTTTTCTACCTATTAATCTACCCAAACAATATCTGGCCAAAATGGCCAAATATTGTACTAAAAATGGCCTGCTCCTTCACTCTACCGAAAAAAAATTGTACTAAAAATCAGGAAAATGGAATATCAATCTTGTCAATCTTGCTCAAAAACTCTTTTGCTTCAATGATGTTGTTGCTGCTGCTATTGCTTCTGCTGCTGCTGCTGCACAGGAGGACGATGGCATTATTTGTATTGCTGCCCAGATCTTGCCATGCTTGTGAACCTTTCACACAATGGCTGGCTGCATTTCCCAGTACTTGCAATAAGTCTATGCCCTCCCCAATACTTTCCAGGAAACCAGATTCCAATGAAGAAGTAAGCCTTCTGTGCTTCCTTCTTCACCCATCATTCTTGAATGTTTGACATGGCGGCTGCACACTTTTGGTTGTTAATTTGTGATGCACCTGCACTCTGTGTGTGTGTGTGTGTGTGTGTGTGTGTGTGCAGTCAACAGGCAACCTGCAATCCCCTGTCTTGTCTGATTTACCATGGACTGCCAATTGAAATAGGATAAGATCTTAGGCATTTTTATGTTTAGATTCATGGACTTGCCTACCCCGCTTGCGCTCTTGTGCGCCTGCAGCAACCTTCCAAGCGATCCCATTCAAGGAATCTCAGTGCATGTTCTCTCATCATAACTTGCATTCAACATATCTTAGACAGGGCCAATTGAGAGAATACGTAGGTGTGCTCCTTTGTACATAGTACTTGTAATGCTAGCATAGATGACCCTATTGAGCCTGGGTGTAGCACGTTTGGAATTTTTTTGAAAGGATTCAAGTTTGGCCTCTCTTCGGCTCCCGTACACTGGGTTATGAATGGACCGCCTGACCAATTGCAGTAAAAAATAAGCCCATTTCAAATGCTTGATCTTTTGTCATACAAAAACATGTTGATAGTTTGGATGGTCAGGAATGGCTAGATGACTGTGAAAAGTAGGCTTCAACCTGCAATCAATCAGGCACTGTCTCTCGGCTAGAGCTAATGGAGATTTTTCACATTATAAATCTAGCCAGCTGGGAAGACCTAATGCGGCAAGCATGTATAAAAGGCTTACCCAATTCTGGACCCCCTATGATGAACTCGCACTGAGCAGCCTTAGTAAGACTTTCTGTCATTATCCACCATGCTGCTCGCCACTCACCTGTAAACCTCAGGTGCCATGTATGCTAAGCTTCCTGTCTCTGCCGTCAGGTTGAACACCCACTGGAACTCCGGAGCAAGCAGCCGCTTGACCTCGGCCTTCTCCGCACTCATGCCCTCGCTCACGCCCCTTTCCCGAGACTTGTTGTGCATGAGCACCCTGCCCACAATTGACCCGCCATGCTTGGATGCCTCAGCACTTGTGGTAGAGTTCACAGAATGGGCATGGGGAATGAGGGTCGTGCGCCCAATGGAGGCCATAGTAGCAAGCACCTGAGCGCAGTGTAAAGAACACCAGCAAAAACTTGGGGACTCCAAGTTAGAGGAAATGGAGTGTTTGTGAGTTTGTGCTGGGGCTTTAAGGAAAGGTTGCATGTGCATTTATGCATGTTTTCGTAGGACCCAAAAGTTTGTGCACGCTCGGGCACATGGGACTGTATTTCCAAAATGTAAAAAGGTTGGTCTTTTTGGATCACGCCTGGAAGGTGCACTGCCAGTTCACATGCCCAAGGTCGTCCTCACCACTGGGTCACCCATTCCTAGCCAAAAGTGGCCAAATAGGGTCCTCGAGGCTCTACTTGGCGCACCATTTCCTGACCTGAGCACACCGTTGGATATCCTATTCTTCTGGTCCTGCTGGCGCACTCAGGATCAGAATTGGTGCTGTAAGAGGAAAAAACTTTGGAAAACGAAACGTCAACATGTAACGGCGCGCACCGTTTCCCACACTCCCCCAAACTCGGACCTTGAAATACAAATGTTAAAATCGGGCCACATCTCCTGAGTGAATTTGGGCGTGGGAATCTCTGCAGCTGAGCTGTGCGCTCAGGAGCGGCAGATGTAAACAAACATTTTGGCCCACCATTTCCCACCCAAATACCCTCAGTCCGCTCCAATACAAATCAATCTGATTACCTATGCTTAGCCGCAACCCTCAGGCTTGGTCTAGCTTGAAAGCATGCAGGGGTTGCCGAGATATTGCGTGTCTTGAGTCAGCGCTCACGTCCAGTCGCAACAGGGTTTTCCAGATCCCCTCCCCTGGGGGGTTAAGGGTTAGCACTTTGCAGCAACATGTCATGCATGGTTGGGGCTGGAAGTGGGGCTAGCGTAGGGGCAGGAAAGCAAATTGGCCATGTTTGGGGGGGTCCAATGGTGGGGACGACCCCAAGGCAGGGACCTATAAACTCTTAAAACAGGCTGTTGGAGGCCACAATCTTCAGTGACATGTTTGCACTGGGCCGTCAGGTGCAGGAGTGCCAGTGACAGGCTTTCTTCTTTCCACAGCTTGGCACACAGGTAAACACACGCAGCCTGTCCAACTCGAATCCCACGGGCCTCTAAAACACACAATTGTCCGCCATGCCATCATAAAGCTCGCAGTGGCTGCCCTTGTCACAACTCACATGCAGCTTTTGCACTCTGAGCACAAGCAGTTTGCCCACTCGCTAGCTCAAACCTGCAAGCATACCTTGGCAGGGATGGGGGTGATTGGGGTGTCCCAGTCCTCACCCCCCTGCTCAGCCTGGCCGTCTGCAGTGAAATTAGTGTCCCCACTGGCCCTGCCCACTGATTTGCTGCGGACCTGCTGCTGCTGCTGCTTCGGCTGCTGCTGACCACTGAGGATAGTTGCATGGATAGGTACGCTCCTTGGTGCCGTGGTCTGTGGCGCTGCCTGTGGGGACTGCCGGTTGGGAAGCGGAGATTGTCTCGCTGCCAGAGCTGTAAGGCCAGGCATGAAAACGGGGCTGTGGGCGAGGAGGGGCAGGCTTTCAGGGCTTGGGACCTCATCTTCATTCCCAGCAAGGGTGATCGGCGTGGACGTCAAATCTGCGTTGCGCACGTTGTGAGCAGGGCAGCCTGCGGCAGGGCTTGCATTCCAGAACGCCTTAACGGCTGGGGCGTCTTGGTTGCCCCACGAGATGTGTCGCTGGGCAGCTGAGAACACGCTTGGGAGCGGAGGCGCCGCCAAGCAGATGGGATCCTGCGAGGAAGTCTCGCTCGCTGGAGGGGCTGGATGCGCATCTGCTTGTGCAGTGGCAGTGTGCTGACCTTGGACCCCATCCTGCTCCATTGCTTTGCCTGCCTTGTGCGTGCCCAGTGCTACGGAACCTCTTGCTGCATCTGCATCTGCTGCTGCCGCAGCATGTCTGTGCATGTGCTCAAGCTGCTCTACCGCTCTTTCCCGAGTGCTGTGTGAGCTGCAGGCGTTGGGTATGGAGGTGATGATGGAACGCACAGCGGGTGCAGCGCAGGAGCACGCGGCTGCTGCACACCCGCGCTCTGGGCCTGCGTCGCTGCTCATGATTGGAGTGGGCTGCAGACATTCTGCCACTGCACCATTTGGTCTCTGGGCCTGCGGCTGTGGAATGATGTATGGAGCAAGGACACCACGGATCAGGCAGCGCTCCATGCTGCAATGACTGCGGCTGAGATGGAGCGTCTGGCCATGCTCGTTAAGTTCAAAATGCTTATGACACACCAACGTATAGCCTCAGCATTGTGCGTATGGATATTTTCTCTGGTAACCTCTCACAAAGCAGCACGTGAAACTGAGTCCATCACACAAATGGACTGCAAGATATGTGAATTGATGGTTCATGGGAGCCTCAGCCTGGGTGCCTTTGCTAGGATTTTTACAAGGTTTTTTATGCCTGCACGGATCAAATGCAATCAAAACCGGACCATCATACCATTGGATACTATCCATAAGCATGCTCTTCTGCCTCTTGCATTGTGCTAATGAGCTTCAGGCAGTCAAAGCACAGTTGAAAGGTCGGGCCAAGATGCAAACAATGTGTTCAGACTTGCAGGGTGTCACTGCCCTGTAGCTCTCCTGACATGATCACACGGGATTCAAATGACACAATGATGCACCACCAAGCAGCATTAAGACGCAGCAAGGCAAAGAGGTGACAGTTAAAGGGCATGGGTATCCTCCCATTGCTCAAGGGAGTTCCAGACACAACTACACCTTATGGCTCTTGCTGGATTGTCTGGCTTGCAGCAAACGGCCTGAAGAAAACAGATGGCCCTTGTGTGTCGCTGGGCTGAAGAACACGCCGCTGCTGCTGAGCTGTGCATCCATGCAGGATATGCTGTTGGCCCTCTCTTGCTGGGTATCCGCGTCATGTAGCTGGACACCAGAAGTCGAAAGGTGACCAGATACCTCTTCTTCTACCGCCCGCAGATCTAGCTTGGCAAAGTTGAAATTCCGGTGGTTGGTGGGATTTGGGGACTTGGGCGTGTCCGCGACGCTGGCCAAGCTCTTGATAGAGGCACACCTTTTGCGGCGCAGCACACTCTGCTTGACAGCGCGATCCAGCTTCACATGCAAACCAAAGTCTGCGATCTTAGCCCTCATTTTCCCTCCTTTGTTTGTGATCAACACGTTTTCCTGCAGGTGCAAGCAGAATAA
>LFIK01005644.1_pt1 | contig 10027 bp, 12 predicted proteins | sample 643401 | NCBI WGS metagenome assembly LFIK01 (sample SAMN03777447, study PRJNA286221) | soda lake metagenome | biome: soda lake; feature: Kulunda steppe; material: water; isolation source: sample T5-Br brine of Lake Tanatar-5 | place: Russia: Kulunda steppe | collected 2010-07
CCCCTCCCGGATTAATAAAAGGCCGATTTTAAGCCCGCCTTTATGAATTTAATCCCCTGTTGTAAACGCAAGACAGGATTTAATCCTGAATTTAACATAATCCCCTGTTGTATACGCGCCGTAAAACGTTGCAATTATGACATGGTTTCAGAGTCTCCAGCTGTCGGTCTGGGCGCAAGGCTATCTGGAGTGTGACAAAGAATACTGCGATGAGTGCAAGCAATGGTGCGCTGATGACATCATTGCACGACTGCATGCACTCATTGCAGCATTCTTTTGTGTTGTATGTAAAAAATGTGTGGGCAGGTGGCGCATGCCTGCGGCCGCCGCGGTGCTTTGCCCTCGGCTAGGAATCAAGTTATTATCATATAAGAAAAAATATGCCCATAAATTTATTGCAATGACGCTTAGGGGGATGTAACCATGGTAGATATGGGGGACAGATGCCTCAGCTCACTAAGGTTCGCTGGGCAGGATAAAGTGATGGCAGATGCTGTCTTCGAAACAGTGAAAAACTAGAAGGCCAAAGAGAAGTCTCGGTGGTGGTAATGCATAAGTGTGGTGCTTGTCTTTGAGTCAGATGCAGACCCCATCCACTGCAAGCTACAGTGTAAGCAGAGCAAGCAATTGCTCAGCCCATCCAAACCCCCTGATGCTTGGAAGGCGCATTTTAAAAGCAGAGTGTGCAAGGCTCATCACTTGGGAGTGAAGGAGAGTCTGATTCCCAAAGAGCAACAGCATAGGGCAGACAAGAGGCAGCAGCAGCATCGGGCAGACAGGAGGCAGCAGCAACTGCACGAGCTTCAAACGCCAGGCAAAGTTACCACAAGGTCAGCATGAACAGGCCCTGCCCTAAAGAAGGAGCTCAGGTGAGAGAGGAGGCTTGCACATGAATGTGCATGTAAACAAGTGAAAGGGCGTGCATATGTGCAGCTTTACTGAGTGGCTGTTGCCTGTGTTGCATGGGTACAAGGAGGGTGTTGTGCGGTCCATGCAGGGGTGCCAAGCTGACGCCCTTCAGAAGAACTTGAGTGAGCTGGCTGCTGGGCTCCTCCCCAAAAGGAGATGACAGCTGGCAACCCATCATTGAGCTTCCCAGATTTGGCAGTAGTAGCAGTGCACTTAATGTGGCGTGCACTAAACAGCCTGTGCCAGAGAGCGCAACTTGTCAGCTTAGGGGCTTATGTACAGCAAGATTTGATCCAGACCCACTCTGGAGTGTGCACGGAAGCTAACCTATGTGCCTTGCACCAGCAGTGTAGCAATAGGGCAGAGGTATACCGGCAGGCAGCTGACAAGTAACCTGCAGTTCTTTGAGGACAACCAGGAATAAGCGTGGACAAAATTGGAATTTTAGACCAAAAAAAGATGTTTTGTGGGTGACTTGGGGGATTGGCGGGCGGGGGTGCTGAGCAGTTGCTCGGGTTTCTCCTGATTCATTCCGGCTTCCAGGGGGGCCAGTCTAACTAAAAAATATTTTGTATTTTTCTAACTCACATGAAAAACCTCGGGGCGTTTGAGTGCGTCTGTGAAAAGCACTTTTCTAACGATAATGCACCCTCTATGTAGGCCGTGGCTCTGCTGAGGTTCAACGAGCCTCTGTGGAATTTTCAGACACGCCCTATTTACCCATCCTTACTCATAATTTGTCAGAGCACTGTTCCAGCCCTTTGCCCAAGAGATGGCATGCTGCCACGGCCTGGCGGAAGGGTGTGCTGCTGTACTGTCAGTGCAACATGCCACAGACATGTCCTCATGTTCTCATGAGCAGTCACACTGTGTATCTTGGCGAGGCCATGCCTCCCTGCGCACCTCTCGTCAAAGAAGCCCCTGAGGACTTCAGTACGCACTGCCACACCTTCTGGGCGCAGCAGCTGTCCACTCACCTCCCCAGACTGGCGGATGACGTGAATGGTCTCCATGGCTTCGTCGTAGTCAATGCCCATGTTCTTCTTGGGGTTGTACTCGGGGTCCGCGATGTTGACGAAGCAAATGCGGCCGCGTCCATTGTCCTGCGGCCGCAATGAGCACGGGCTCCTCTACTTCTATGAAATCTTTAGCAGGTTAGCTACTGTTTATTCTGGCCGTAACTGGTTTGCTACTCCTATGCTATTTGCTTGAGGACGCATTGCATCATATAATCGTTTGCCTACCGGTGTCGCGCGCAGGAGGCGTAAATAAATACATTTAGGCACAAGTGGTTCAGAGTTGAGTGCTCCTGCAAACACATGGAAGCATCTGGCCTGTAGCCTAGGAGGGCACCAGGGGCACCAGGGGCACCAGGGGCACCGGGGGCACCAGGGCACCAGGGGCACCAGGGGCACCAGGGGCACCGGGGGCACCAGGGCACCAGGGGCACCAGGGCACCAGGGGCACCAGGGCACCAGGGGCACCAGGGCACCAGGGGCACCAGGGGCACCAGGGGCACCAGGGGCACCGGGGGCACCAGGGGCACCAGGGGCACCAGGGGCACCAGGGGCACCAGGGGCACCGGGGGCACCAGGGCACCAGGGGCACCAGGGCACCAGGGGCACCAGGGGCACCAGGGGCACCAGGGGCACCAGGGCACCAGGGGCACCAGGGCACCAGGGGCACCAGGGGCACCAGGGGCACCGGGGCAGCGGATGCTCTTCTCCTCTTAGGAGTACACCCTCTGCTGGCACTCGTGGCAAGCAGCAAATCATGCACCGGCCCACCTAATATTGTTAGTGCACGGGCATGCAAGGCTGTTACCCGTCTCCCACACACACACCCCTCCTTCCACACGTCACTCAATAGCTTGTCAAGCTGCAACTCGACAAAAGCACCCAGCGTGACACAAAACTCTCCAGTTATGCAGTCATGCACATGCTCGGCCACCTTGCAAGAGCCGATTCCTCACCTGCGCACAACCACCTGGAAGGTGTGATGACAACCCAATCATGATTATGGGAGCAAGTGCATGTTGAGAATGGGAATGCACACCTGCCGCTCCAGCACAGTCTTCAAAGATTGGCACATTGCACAGTTCCCGTCGTACAAGTACTTCACATTCCAGGTGATCTTTTTCTTCTTCTTCTTTATCTTCTCTGCTTCACCCCCTTGCATGGCAGCCTGCAAAGGGGGGAGGGGAAGGGGGGTTGCACAGGAGCACATGCGGAATGGTGGCGGGAGCTAAGCTGGCTAAAGCAAGACATTGCACAGTTTCAGGGCGCGTGCTCGCAGCTTAAAGAATTTGCGCACACATACATGTGTTTACATGTAGGATTGTAGACACTTCAATGCATAATAAAATAAATATGAATTTACATACATATATATGTGCGGTAACACCAACACCACATGAGTTGCATGCAGTTCATCTGTGCTGGGCCACAGGTGGCATGCAGGTCCAAGCCCAAGCAGCGCCAGATGCAGGGTTTGAATATTTCAGCCCTGCCTTGGCGTACAGGGTTGCAGTCATGGGCTCATGCAGCGTTCTTCATTCCTGTACCTTAGGGTATGATCATGAAAGGCACAACGTATGGAAAAAAACACCATAGCACTAGGGAGTGCTTAGTGTGCTGGACATGGCAGCCAGGTAGGGGGTACAGGACAGGTGTCGGCAAGGGTTTGAGGACGATGGGAAGCACACCCATTCTCAGGAACAATGCGTGCAACTGTACACCCACCAGTTCTTTGCTCATGAAATCTAGGTACTGGTCCTGGAACAGTGGCTTGAAGATGTCAGAACGGGCAATAATCCTGTGCATGCAGGTGCGCGCTTCAGTTGCGTGAGGCTGGGATAAGTTGACCTCGGCATGGCGTGTCAATGCCTGGGGCAGCACAACAAGCCAACCATTTTGGTGGTATTGTGGCATTGAGTACTTACTAAAAAGGTACTGAGGCATGCACATGTATCAGAGTTCTGAAGGTCACAATGGAGCGTTCCGTGAGTTGATCATCCTTGTCATCCTTTCTACCCTTCCAAGGAACCAGCCACAGGGCACTCATGTTGAGATTGCAGCTTCAGAGAGGAGAGAGCAAAACACAGTAAAGCCATCAGTCTCATTTCCGTCTCACTCATACAGGCAGCTGATGGGACATGTTTTCTCCACATTCCGGCGCGGGAATGCACATGAGACTACCCTGGCTTGCACTGAGTGCATGTGCAGCACCTGCGCTGGGGATGCGATGCACAGAAACCGGGGTGCGATGCGCAGAAACAGGGCTGCCTTTCGGCCTGCCCATTAGTACAGCATAACAGAGAAGTGAAGTCCATTGAGATATGTTCAGGCTTCCGCACCCTATCAAAATGTAAAGAAAAACACTGCGCCACCATGGCCAGTCCTGGCACAGACACCCCAAGTGCACACAGAGCATGCCCCAGAATGTGCACATGCCATGCATGCCAGGAGTGCTACCAACAGCCCAACTCACCCCACAGGCTGCCCCTCTGCATCCACAATTGGCAGACGCCTGATCTTCTTCTCAAGCATGACGTCTGCGGCCTCTTGCACCGAGGCAGTGACAGGCAAGGTGATGGCTGGGGAAGTCATGTGCTTGGACACGCGCTCCTTCATGCTGCCTCCTGCTTTGCGCTGCCTGATGATGTCCTGCAGGTGTAACAGCCCCACAACAGAACCGTCAGCTCAGTCATGGACATCTGTGGATCCAAGTGCCTCATTTGAGTGGCATGCCAGGGCCTGAAAAACATCAGTGCAGCCATTCGAGCTAGAGAGGAGTGCAGGTCATCAATCAGATGTGCTGGAGGGCTGCATGCCCGTGGACTTGGTCTTCCCAGGTCATCATGCATAAAAAACCGCCAGAAATGGCCGCAGCTTGGCTCAGAAGACCTGAGCAACAAGGTGGAGTCACTCACCTGAATGACCACGCGGCTGCCATTGTGCACATCATGCAGGGTTGGTTGCAGGCAGTGGGCAGGAGCTGTCTTACATAGCCAATGCAACAAAAGCAAGCTCCAAAAAAGCAGGCGGAAAGCCAACCTGCCCACCTTTCTGCTGATGACGCCAACCAGGCGGCCAGCATCATTGATGACTGGCATGCCAGTGACTTGTGTCAGGCTCGGGATGATGGACTCCAGAGTGTCTCCAGGCGAGCATGTAAGGACACCTCTCTCATTTGTGCGCATGATTTCTGCAACACCGCCTGCAATGCGCAAGCAGGGGGCGTGCAGGGGTGCCAGCGTGAAAGCCTGGCGAAAAAAGGGAGGTACAGAATATGTATGCAGGCACATACACCTTCAGGGCAGCTGGCCTCCCAGGCTGGCAGGCCAAGGTCTGAGGACCGCGAAGAGGCCGCACTCAGGGACTTGAGTCCCTGCACTCCTGTGCCACTCAAGGACAGCCAGCTCGGTTGCTCACCAGCAGCTGCTGCACTCACCAAACTTGCACTCTAGGTTCTTGGACCAAAGGAAGTCGTAGTCCATAGAGCCGGAGATGCTCTTGTCCGCGGGCCAGACAGGAGGTTCTTCCTGCGGTTTTTGCTGGGAGTTGCGCCCCTGCTGCTCCAAGGGCGGGTCCGGGAGCCGGTCAGTGGACTCCTTGGAGGTCACGCAAACCCGCTGAAAGTGTCGCCTGTGCCTGGGGGTGGTTGAGAATAGGCGAGGTCCTCCGGAATCGCTGGCGAGCTCATTCCCCTCCCGAAAGCACATTAATGGATGCCTGGGTCTTGGGGGGAGGCAGGGCCCGCTACTGCAGCTCGCGAAAGCAGAGGACATGCTTCGTCCGGACATGCCGGGCAGAAGCTGCGGCCCAACATGGGGAAGCGCCTGCATTGCTCTTTTGTACGCAGTCAAGTCACGTTTGTGCAAGTTCCGAGAAATTTTTTAATTTATGTTAATACTCGGTCAATCAATTATCCCACTAGAAGGCAGGGTAATCTTGCGCGTCGCTACTACTACTATAGCAACATATGCACGCAGCACAGCAAGAGGAAGAGGGGACTACAAATCCTGATAGCACTCAGGTAGCAGAGTTAGAGGACCAGGTATGGGATCCGTCAACGCCCGTGTGAAATTGAGGCAATGAGTTGACTAACCACAATGCGGAAAAAACTGCGGTTACCCACAACGTACCTGTGCTTGTTAAGTGGTAGCCCTCTGCTCGGCTTGCTGACATGTCCAGCGTTGTTTCTGCAACTCATGCACACCTCATTGTGCTCCCCTGCGTGCAGTTGGAACAGTTGCAGAGGAAGCTAGAGATCCTGCATTGCTCAGGTGCGCAAAAGAAGCAAATAAGGATGCGTAAAGCTCGCTGGCTTGAAGAGCTCTGCTTTTGCTGCACATGCCCAAACATCTTCCCATCCCTCCTGATTGCTCATAAGTTTCTGCTCTGCTTGCAGACGCGAATGCCATGCGCAGAGCTTACAGATCTTTGGCGCAACATGTACATGTGAGGCAGGAAAAACAATTGAGGGCGGTATCGGTCACATGTCAGTTGCGCGCTGCGCCTTATCTGGATTGGGTGGCTGTTTTCAGCGGTGCCTTCATGTTGGATCACGGGACTAACAGGGCGGGTGTGTTGAAACAAATGTACATACCAAGCATAGATTAATTGCACATGGTTGCTGAAACAGTAGATTATCTACTATAGATATGTATCTACTAAGATATAAGGTAGTTATGCCAATTTGTGTGCTAATTTGCCAAAATATGCATTGCATTTACACGGTTTCCAGCAACCCTGATTATGCATTGCTATTGCAAAATGTAGTGTGTACTGCTTTTCAATTTTACCTGCCTCACTTTCAGGGTCCAAGCCGTGTGCATGTAATCGAGTTGCGTGTAACCCGCACCTGAAAAGTTTTAAAATGTTGTTTGTTTACACGACAAGGTTGTCATGGAGTGGTGATGGGGTGTTTCTACTAGGCTAGTGCCTGTTTTGCCATAAAGTCTGTCGTGTCGCGATGGCTCCTTGTGAATCCAGGCCCTGGACATTGAGAGTAAGCACATCCCCTACTTGCTGCAAGAGATTGAAACCACCCTTCTGTCTCCGCAGCTCATTTCCCACGAGGTAGGATTTAGCTGTAACTTCATGGACTAACTGCTAGGCGGCTTGCCTGTCCATCCAACACTCATTTCATAGGTTCCTAAAAACAGCAATACACAAAAAGGTTATTTGCCAAAGTATCTGGGTGTTTACATGGTGTTGGTAAACAACATCAGTTGCTTCAAGGAACTGATCAATCTGTTCCAAGTTGGATGATGAAAGTACAACCTGTGCACTCCTCCAGATTGCAACAGTGGCTGCCGTGGGCGCATCCGTATGGGCCACTGATCGGGGTCTGAGTGCAATGCATGTGCCGGTGAGTTCCTGGCAGTCATGAATGCAGCCTTCATGAGGGCACTGAAATAAGGAACCAAGCATTTTGTTTGTGGACAGAATGATAGACCAGTGAGGTATCTTTCTCAAGACTTTGAAAGGACCTTCCTTGCTTCCTTACAGCGTTTCCGCTTCGTCACCCAGCTCGCTGCTGTCGTTGGTGTGGGCTTCTTGGCCTTCAAGCTTGGGCGGAGCCTCAGCCGTCGCATGTGCACGGTCTTTCAGAATAACAAGCGTGTCAAGCAGCAGCTTGCGGATGATTGGGTGGTGAGTGCAAAGCAGAATCTGCCGTCTGTGCGAGCAAAGCGTTCCAGGGAAAATCTACAACCCTCCCTGTCACCCAGCAGCAGCAGTCGCCCACAATCAAATCGTATACAATGTGCATGTTATGGTTAAGCGCCAGCCTGGCCGTTAGGCTGATAGGTTTGGTTTGTGGCGGGTCATCGCCAGCAAAAAGTGATCCATGATGTCTGCAATGAAATAGCGAACTCAGTTGTGCCGTTGAGAAAGGAGAACAAAGACTGTCTGACAAGGCAAAGTATGCAAAAAATGAGGGGCCTCCACAGAAGAGACTGGCAAAAAGGGAAAGAAAAGAACAAGTATTTCTTTCTGAGAAAGCACACAAACAAGTCTTGACAATAAAAAAAGTACATGCACTTCAATTTGCACAGCAGCAAAAGAGCACTTGTCACTATGTCCATTTTTGCCACGCCAAAGGGAGGAATCCACTGCGAGAGTGTGCGCACGCAGACGGAACCTGCTCACATGTGTTAAACATGCGTTGGTAATGATGGGTTTAAGACTTCAGCCAGATGGGTTGACTGCTGGGCTTGCTGGTCACTGCCAGCTCGACAAAGAACATCCATAGTCTAAGAAAAAGTGATTTGTACGTCTGCTTCAAGAGAAACAAGTTCACATCCTTAGCACTGATATTGTCAAATTAAGAGCTCCAGTGTCTCCAATACAAATTCTATTAGCCACGGTAAAATCAATTATCGTTCTGCAAATCTCCTTTTCAGATGCAAGGGCATAACATGTTTTTCGTCCTGGACACCATGCAAGCCACATTTGTCACAATGTTGTGAGTTTGCCAGCATCCAGTCTCAACTCTCAGGGTATGGGCACGCAAGCAAGACCGAGCAATGTTTCGAAGCACATACTCAATTCCAGCTGTAGGTTTCTAGGCAGCAGAGGCGGACCCTATTCACTGCTTGACTTGAGAGGCGAGGCCATCCATGCACGATAAGTAGCCAGTTTGTGAGCATGTGTCCTAGGGTCTGCGCCATCCAATTCCCTCCATACCGCGCGCAACCGCTCATGCAGATCAACCACAAATTCTTGTAATGGGAGGGGGATAGCAGCCTTAACGCAATCGGTATACCTATCTAACGCACGCAGACCCTCACGCTTCTATGACCTCCGCAGTCCAACTCTTTTGGTAAGAAGCACTGAGAGCAATATCTGCATGCACAATCTTCTTGAGCAAGCCACTATTCTTGTAGAGTAGAGAGTTGAAAAACTTGGCAACAGCGTGGAACCAATAAACCGCAAAGACTCCTGTCCATACTCTTGCAACACAGCCCAGCTGGGCGTGGTTCTTTTAACGCCAAGCACACCTTTGAGAAAGCACATATGAGCAATTTGAATGGGGCTGTCAAACTCTCAGCCCTTCTCCGTGAACTGTGTGCCCCAGACCTGGCAAGCATACTTACTGATGGGAATAGCATAGTATTTAGCCAACCAGTGGAGTGCATGCAGCCTGTCCATCAATGGTGCTCATGCGCAAATTTCCTAATTCTGTGACATCAAGCCATGAACGTACCAAGTATATGTTCAGCAGATTAGGCAATGTTATGGGTCCTATTATAGGACTCCTATAGGAAACCATACCTAGGTATTTAAATGAGTCTTTGTTGGCTAGCGGAGTACCCCCCACACTGAAAGCGGGGACGTTAATGTAGGGGGGTTATAATGCACAACTTCAGACTTGGCAGCATTGATGGATAGCCCTTTCCTCTTGGCATGGGGGGCTGAACGATCGAGCATGGTTTGAGTTTGGTCTGGCCTATCTGCAGTAAGGCACAAGTCATCTGTATAGAGCATGTGGGTGACCCGTATGTTGCTAGGGCCAGTGAGCACTCCTTCCACACTCTCCACAATGGAATTAATATTAAGTGAAAGTAGCAGAGGGGACAGAGGACAGCCCTGTTTGACTCCTCGTGTGGGCAAGGCACGAATACACTTAGGTCCATCCACAATAACGTATGCATCTTCTGCGTACAAATCTTAAATAATTTTGAGCAAGGAGGAAGGCATACAAATGCGGTGCAAGTGGTCCCGTAGGGCCTCCCGTGGGATAGTGTCATAAGCTTGCTAAAGCAGTGTGTAATCTGGGTGAATTGCTTGGGCATTTAGCTTGCGCATGCTGAAGGTGCCTTAGTATGAACATGGGTTGTAAAGTGTTGTGGCGTGGGTAGAATCCAAAATGCGTGTCTGGGATCTTCTTCTTAGCCTCACACCAACTTGTCACCAAATCTCTCAGCTCATTGGCGTACAACCTGTAAAGCATGCCACTCACTGCTAGCATGTAGAAGTAAATAATTGATATCGCAGGAGGCGCCAGTCCTCATAACTTTTGGACGCCACGTGTCAAACCAAATAAAAATTAGATATTCGGAATCCTGGCGTCGAGAGCTATCCATCGGTATATGTATGGGTCCAATCGG
>LFIK01005645.1_pt1 | contig 10025 bp, 19 predicted proteins | sample 643401 | NCBI WGS metagenome assembly LFIK01 (sample SAMN03777447, study PRJNA286221) | soda lake metagenome | biome: soda lake; feature: Kulunda steppe; material: water; isolation source: sample T5-Br brine of Lake Tanatar-5 | place: Russia: Kulunda steppe | collected 2010-07
GGCAGGAGGGCTAAGAGGGGAAGGGGCGAGAGAGGGAAGCAGGAGCATGGGTACGGAGCAGGCGGGGAGTGGATGCATGTTTGTCACACCTCTTTGGGCCCAAACAGGGGGTGCAGGGCCTGCAGGAGCTGCGGCACATAGGGTGCCATGGCCTCCAGCCCGCAGCCCTCGACCAGCACTCCTGCTGCAAAGGCCGCGTTCTGGCGGTTGACCGCATCCTCCGAGCGCAGCTCCTTCAGCACTGGCGGCACCACCTTGGGCAGGTGGGGCACCATGTGGGCCTGCACACGCATACACATGCGCGCATGCTTGCGTCTGCATGCACATGCGCATGTGCACGTATGTGTGCATGTGCACGAGTGGAGGTGTGCTTGTGCGTACGCCTGCCGCTTGTATGGACAACTTAGCAGCCTCTGCCCGCATCATGCTCGTCGGGGCTCCACCACCACCTACCTTTGCAAGCGCATGCCCATGCATCTACGCCTTTGCACACGCACAGGCTTTGCCCATGCACCAGACAGAAACTCAGCCAGCACGCACCTGCATGCGCTCCGAGATCTCCGCAAGCACACCCATTGCCACGCCTCGGATGCCATCCGGCTGTTGAGGCCGCAGCCGCAGCAGCAGCGCTGGCAAGTGCTGCGCTGCAAGCACGGGCGCGTACGTGTCTGCGCCAGTGGCGCCTATGAGGGCAGAGGCAAGGTCACCCGCTGCGGCCACCAGATCCTCCACAGCTTCACCTGCAATGCATGCACACAAGTGTGTGCATGTATGCATGTGTGTGCAACCAAGAGGGTGCAGCTAAGCAACAGTCTTAGCTTATTCCTGTTATGATACATGAAATGTGCTGAAGACAAGCGTTGTCAACTTTTTTGTCACAAATTTTTAAGATGTTTTTGTAAGGGTGACTGTTGGCACATGCAAATGTGCAGCCAGTGTCTATGCGTGCATCAAAGACCCTTTCAATCATGCTCTATTTTAATCAAAATATGTTCATCTATGGCTTAAAAAACTTCACTTCAGACCAAATTAAAACCAGGATTTTCTTATCGATCGGATGACTCGCTAAGTAAGCAAAAAGTCTTAGCTTTCGCAACACGCAAACCTCCAGCAATATCAGCGCATACTCGCAGCTTGAGTGAACGCAGCACATTGCTAGGCTGAGATGTGGTGCTGTCCTTTTTGGTTCAGAAGCTTGTGAAGTGCTTTTGGAGAGAGGGACAAGGAAGTGCTGGGATGGCAGTGCCCATATTAACGAAGTGTGCTTGATGGTATAGACACTGCCCCGGAATCTGGCATGTAAAAAACGCCCTTACCCAGGGATAGTGATGTGTATGCATGGGGCCTATACAGAGTACACCCATTTTCAATTCTTGCTCAGATTACCCTATCCTCCAGGCTACTCATACTTCACCATCCTTCTAACCGAAGCCCAAGAAAATGCATGTCCAAGCAAGTGAATTAAGCTGGGAAGCCACCATTGGACCACCAATGGCTGCCCTTACTGAACTACAAATGGACCATCGGCCATTTACTGAGCCACCAATGGACCACCAATGGCTGCCCTCACTTAACATACACCCACCGCCCTCATCGTCTGTGTCCTCCGCGTCCCTGTCGTCCTCGTACTCAAAGCACGGGGCTTTGCTCTGGAGCACACTTGTTATGCCTTGCGAGGCCTGCGCGGCGGTGGCGGCAGCAGCTGCTCACAGCTGGATGCGACTCAAGGCAGCGGCTGGAGGATGAATCCAAACTTGGGCGGCAATAGCAGTCATTCACACTTGGAGCCAAACAGGGGTGCGCACAGTGCATTTGGCGTTCAGGCAGCAGAGCCATGAGCTCACTTGCAGGAAGAGGCATCGTCGAGAGGCAAGGGGAGCAGAGGCTGAAAGCTTGCAAAGCACACCAAAGCAGGGCTACCATGTAAACACACGCATGCCACACCCAGCGCTTGTGGGTAGCTACAGTAGTGTCCCTGCTCCAGCCAGGGCAGCATGGGCACCCATAGAATCAGAGGGCAGGCATTGCACATGCGAACATGCGCACACGTGCGCACGCACACACACTCGCGCATACACACACACAGCAAATTGCCCAGGCAAGCAGTCACGCACCTGCTCCAGCCAGGGCAGCATGGGCTGCGCACCCAGCCCTCCAAGCAGCTCCTTCAGCGACCCCAAGGCCACAGCTACCACACCCTTGTCGCAGTCCTCTAAAGAGCCCAGCTGCAAAGTGGGGTGGGGGAGTAGGGTGTGCATCCAGAGGATTTGGGTGGAGTGAAAGGAAGCAAGCAGATACTGTGCGTGAGCTAGACAGTGCTTTGGTCAGTGCTGCCGGCTTTACTTTGGACAGCCAGATGTGGGGGCTAGGTGGCACAGACACGAAGCATTGTGTAAGGGCGGGCGTGGTAGGTGGTGGGAGGCTAAGTTGTGGCCGCAGCAGCACAGCAGTGAGGCGCTGGCAGATGACAGGAAGTGAGGATGTAGTGAGGATGTAGTGAGGATGTAGTGAGGATGTAGTGAGGACGTAGTGAGGATGTAGTGAGGATGTAGCGAGGATGTAGTGAGGATGTAGTGAGGCGCTGGCAGATGACGACAGGAATGCCCGCTTGCACCTGCATGTGCTGGCCTCATTCTCAAAGGACACCATGCCCTAAGCACACATCTTGCGCCGATGGGTGCTGGCCTCAACAGCAAAGATTGGCATGACTTAAGGACACAGTTTACACCCCTGTCAGCTGACCTCGGCCACTCAGAAAGGCATACCCTAAGCGCTTAGCTTGCAACTGCATGTGCTGGCCTCAACTGTACAATTTAGCATGTCCCAAGCATGCAGCTTGCACCTACATGCGCTGGCTTCAACCCCAAAAGGGCAGCATGCCCTTTGCACACAATTTGTTCTCACATGCACTGGCCTCAACCCCAAAAGGACACCACCCACTTGGCACACATCTTGCACCCATATGCGCTGGCTCCAACCCCGATAGGGCACTGCCTGCTAAACACGCAGCTTGCACCTACATGCGCTGGCCACAACCCTTAAAGAGCGGCATCCATTAAGACGCAGCTTGCACCTACATGCGCTGGCCACAATCCCAAAAGACAGCATCCATTAAGCACGCAGCTTGCACCCACCAGCGCGGGCCCCACTTCTTTCAGGGCTTGGCTCACTTCTGGAGAGTTGGGGAGTGGGGGCACTGGTGGAAAGGCTTTGTGCGTGGCAATGACAAGCTGGGCCAGGGTTGAGCACGACTGCACCGCAGGCAGCACGGGAGCGGTGTGAGCCACAGCACTTCTCGGTGTGTGGTGCACGATGGAACAGGAGGCAGGTTCTGCTATAGCTTGAGAGCAGTCCCACTGCTGCTGCTGCTGCTGCTGCTGCTGCTGCATAGCCCACAAGCCCTGTGAGGGCCTAGGCACACTTTCTTTATCACAAGTGCAGGCTGAGGTGGAAAGTGCACGGTGACTTGTGCCTGAGAAGCGGGGGGAGCTTGGAGGGGCAGGCGCAACGCGCTGCGACAGGATATCACTCCATGACAAACAGACAGCCCAGGTTCTGTATCCTGTTTCCTTAACACTGCGTTTCGCCTCAAGTTCTAGACACACACCACCCACCCACCGGCAAGGCTCCAAGATCACCACACACACTAGCACGGCGACCAAAACGCCGCCTTACGTGTCACTGCCACTCCTGCCCGCCTCTCATAGATGCCACGTACATGCTCCACATGCGACGCACGTTCTGAGGTGTACCTCCATGAAACATGCATGACCCACACTGTGCCCACGCACGCCCTACACATGCATGCCTACATGCACCTCTGCAACCCCAAAGGTGCGCGCGCACCCCTCGCTGTGTTGCCCACGCAAATTGGGTGCATGCTCCTGCGCACCTGCACCCGGATGTCCTCATGGAAGTAGTTAGCACCCGCCGCCGCAAGCTGAAGAGCTTGTACCAGGTGTGGCGCGAATGGCAAGGGCAGGTGCTCAGCATACACACCCAGTGCCTGCAGCGCCGCGCACTTTTCGTCCAGCACGCCCGTGCGCACGCTCATCTGCCGCTCCCGGCCCCCATCGCTGCTGCCATCCTCGTCGCTGTCTGACCGCGCACAATCTGCTGTGCATGCATCACAGCAAGCAGCAAGTGGTGTCACAGCACGTAGTGAGTGATGTCACAGTTAGCAGTGTCACAGCATGCAGCAAGTGGTGTCACAGCAAGCAGTGTCACGGCACGCAGTGAGAAGTGTTACAGAACGCAGTGAGAAGTGTCACAGAATGCAGTGTTAAAGCACGCAGTGAGTGGTGTCACGGCAAGCAGTGTCACAGCACGCAAAATCAGTGCACTCAGTGTTGCGCATGAAAAAAGGTGCATGTTGCGTGTGCATGCGTGCTTGCGGCATTGGAAATGACAGCATGTACTTAGTCTTCTGGAAGGAGCAGAGATTAACAATGCGCTTCAAACCAGCCGTGTGAACAGGTAGGGCGTACACTCAAGGGCAATGTGTACTTTATTGTACAAGTCTGCAAGCCTGTTCCTGTTTTGCGCACATTGCTTGACAGCATGAGTTGCATCAAGGGACGCAGTTGTCATTTGGTGCGAGGCAGGAGTGTGGACAAATAAACCACCAGATCTGGCTGCTGTCCGTCTGCAAGCACGGCTGCACAGCTTTGTCCATAACATACCTAACTTGCAACACCGCCTCCTTCCAGCAGTCTAGTTTTTGCCTCAAACTCATCTCGTGAAAACGCTCAGCCTGTACACAGCTAAAAGCCAGCAGACTGACGCCGCCCAGTCCGGGACACCGTCCCTCTGGCTGCAATAACCTCTGTTCTGGCAGGCGCTTCCTATGCTGTGACACAGCCTTCTGTTCTCTAACGGAGCACCCTGCCGATACACCATGAACCTTTGGTGCAACACAGCCTCTCAGTTCAGAAGGGGCGGCTCCCACCTGTCCCGCTCATAGACGGCCCCGCTCCCTCGTCCTCGCCATCCTCGCCATCCTCGCTAGCCATGCCATCATCTTGCTCCAACGACTGCACTGCCAGCGGGATCACGTGCGGCAGGTAGTCTGCAAACCCAAGCTCCAGGGCCTGCACACAACACAATGGGCAGGAGCGTGGTGCGCAGGAGCAGTACAGTCAAGGGGCGCCAGGTTTTGTGTGCCTGCATCGACTGCCAGCCCCTTGAAAGGCATGCAAAAATGCAATTGGAGCCCTCCATGCAGAGGTTGGCTCCAGCACCTGGCCCAAGACGGCTGGGGGAGCTGATGGCCATGAGGGCAGGCGCAGGAAAATGGTGCATCATGGGATGTGCAGCATGGGATGTGCAGAGGAGGACGGCGTACCATGGGATGTGCAGAGGAGGACGGCATACCATGGGATATGCAGGGGAAGATGATGTACCATGGGATATGTAGAGGAAGACGGTGCACCATGGGTTATGCAGGGCATGGCAGGCAGAATGGCCCTCACACACACAAGGCGGGCACAGCGTTAGATGGAAGGCAGATTTCTTTGTCAAAACGAACATTGTCTGTGCTCGTGCTCCTTGTACGTATGAGCAGGCCATGTCCATGCTCAAAGGGTATATGTAAGTTGAGAGGGCAAGCTGCTCATCTAACCTGATCCATCTCTAACCCACAGGCGCTGTCTGCCTAGACGAACGTCAGTGCTTGCCACGCGCAACACACGCAACCACTATCCTTTGCACACTCAGCTGCATCAACAAGCTGCTGCACCTTTGCAATGCCTGCAAACAGGCCATGCGTGTACTCGCGCAGCTCTGAGTTGTTAAGGTGGAAGCCCTGGATGGCCAAGTTCATGACCTGCGCGTGTGCAGGAGGGGGAGCATTGTGCGCATGGAGGAATGAGAGGAGCAAGAGGAGCACGACCCTACAGAGCATGTGCCCCATGGGTCACAGACTGCCTTGTGCAGATGCATTGGAGATGGCACACGCAGCTGAAACCAGTGCCAGTTTGGCAGTTAGCATGGCAACCCAAGCAAACATGAGTCAACATGGCAGGTTGAGAGGTCAGAATGCAAGGCCGTGCACAAACGGGCATCACAATGCATCTTTGCTACCCTCGTAGAAGCCTGCAGCACATTTTTGGCATTCAATCAACGTACACATAAAGCGGGGACTTGAATGAGCTCCGTGAACCCCCACCCCCCTTGGATGATGTGCGCACAAGATGCTGTGGCTGAAAGCACACATTTGAACAGCAGTTTCAAGCAGCTGCACGCACCTGAGGTATGAGCTCAGTGGCTACCTGCTGCGAGGCGCCCAAATGCTCCAGCAGGAGACCCATACACTCCGTGGCTCGGCAGCGGCAAGGCAACAACTCGGCGTGCTGCACGGTGAGGAAGTGTTGCAGTGCCGGGAGCACCTGCAGGGCATACGCGTACGCCGCAAAAGCTGGAGCAGACTGCGGGCACTGAGCCCTCGGATCCAAAAGCGAAGCATGCATAAGATCTTGGGGCCAAATCATGCCTCCTGACGCTCCTGCCTTGCTACCGTGGGGCGGCCCCGTTTTAAACAAATTGCCACTCTTCTAAGCAGAGGCATGCGTAACAGCGCGAGTCACGTGTCCGCCCAGGCCTCCCCCATTTCCTGGAGCATGCCCCTCTGTGACCATTTGCGCGACGGAAACAAGAGGTCCAATAGGTGTGTCGGCACGCCTCTGGCGCGCAAGGCTAGCGCACACTTGCAAAGCAGTGTGTGCCACACATGGCCACGTACCGCTCCAACGTATGGGGCAAAGTCTACTGCCGCAGCTGCTGCCGTGGACGCAATGGCGCTCAAAGCCATCTCTTGGACATCATGGTTGTTGGTGGTGGCACCGTGGCTGAGCACTGCCACAAGCCTCTCTATCAACTGCGGCAGGCAGCTGGAAATGATACGTTAATTGCAGCGCGGGCAAGTCTAGGAGCAGCCGTTCAAAGGCTGAGGCAGGGGCAGGGCACACACACAGCCTGGTGAAAAAGAATGGAGTGTATACCTTATGTGTGTTTGCTGTAAAAGTGTATGGGGCACAATTTTCCAAGGCTGGGGCAAGGGCAGGGCAACCCAGCGAGAATGGGGAATGAATGAAGGTGCTCATTGCAAGTGTATACTGACTGGGCACATAAAGAGTGAGGTTGCCCCTATTTGCATATACAGAAGGGGCAGCAGGGGGTCTAGCTGAGAGGCCGGATCACAGCTGGGCAAGCAGGCCACATCCCAGGCCACTCAGCACACCGCTGAGGCAGGCGGCGGCACTGCCTGCCTGCAAGGAGGCCCAACCCACTTGCCTGCGGCATGAAAGGCAGGATGTTCTCCCGCTCCATGTTTTCGCAGAACGTGTCCAGCGCATAGCACGCGCGCTCCTGTACGGCAGGGTCGGGGTCTGTCATGATGCCAAAGATGGCGGGCAGCACTGACTCGTAGTGCTCCACCTGCAGCAAGCACAAGCCAGCACCAGTGTACCTCAGGTGGTGAGATTTCGTGTGCAGGCACTGTGGCTGAGTTTGGTGCCTGCTCCCCAGAATGGATAGTCCCAGAGTTAGGGCCTTACCTGTCTGGCAAGCTGCAATTTGAGCACATGTGCACAAAACACACACGCATCTCCGCGCACACAAACTCGCACACTGGAAGGTACACACACCACTGCCCCTGATGCTTTCACACACAGCCCTGCTGCTTGTGTTTGCAGCCACAAGCAGCATCCACTGCGCACCTCTCAAGTGTGTCTTGTTGTCCTTGGAACCTTACAATTCACCATCCTTGAACAATAAGCTAGAAGGCGGCGGCATTAACTTAATCATCTGAACAATAAAACAACTAAGCCATGCAGCACAGAAGCATGCAGGAGGGAATTTTGGAGATGGGTGCAGGCAAGCACCTGCTTACGCCTAGAAATTCTCTGCAAGTCATTTTTCAAAGCTTCATGTCTGGCGGCTAGCGCCTTGGCCCTGCATACATGCAGTGTGTGGCTTGTTTTGATACCTACCCATGCGCCTTTCAACAAGCATGCAGGCACTCGACTCGGTGCACAAGGGAGTTGCGATAGGAACACGTACATGGAATCGTAACCCTCGCGTCATGTACCCATGCACCGCCCACGTCATGTGGACCCCCCACATCATGAACCCATGGACCCCCACCTCATGTACCTATGTACCCACCACGTCGTGCGCCATATACTCGGACATTTGGCCAATGGCAAATGCCGCAGCTCCTCGGACGTTCTGGTCTGGATCCTACAGTGTCAGGGCAGGTGATGCAGCTGCGCGTGGCTGGTCCTGTGCATGCACACACATGCAAGTATGCAGCTTCCAGACCTGTGCAAGCGTGCTCATGGCCTCTATCCAGAACTGATGAGACTGTAAAAAAAGCTGCTGCATAAACACAACCTCCATCACATTCCAGGTCAGGTTTGACAGGTATGCCGTCTTCGCTCACTGATGAACAGCACCTGTCATCCTTTGACCTTGTCATGCCTTGACATATATGCATTGACGTGGATACATAGACTTTGTCGTGCATTGACCTTGTCATGCATGGACCTTGTCAGCCAACACAGAATCATGGGCCTGATGTAACCACTGTTGCCTACAAGGAAAAAGGCAGACCAGATAGCCCATGCTTGCACTCTAATGCGTGCAGGTATTTGCAAGTGTGTGCACAACAGGGGCGTAAATGGATACTACAATGCATCCAAAAGCAGCAAGCTGCTGCAGTAAGAGCCAGATGACCAGGCACGCACATCTCTATCAGTGGATGATCTGCCCTTCTCTCTGCTTGCAATACTCATCTTCCCCCCCTTCCCCGGCCCCCGATAGACAAGCCCCTCACACACACACACACACACACACACTCACACACACACACTTTCCATCAGCACAGCCATCTGTTGCAATCCTTGACACAAGGTGATGGGACACGAAAGGGCCTCACTCACTGCATGGGCGTGCGGAGATCAAGGGCATGTACCACAGCACGGTGGGCACACAGGGAGAGGAAAAGGCGCCAGCAAGGCTGCCTGACCCCTCCCTGCCTGTCTGCTTAGGCTAGCATAATCAATCACCCTTGCGTGTGCATGATCTCCCGCCGCCCGCACATACAATGCGGGTACTCACCGACCCAGCCTGCCACACCCGCCTGCAAGTTGACTACAAAACAAATATGGCCACCTAGAGCACGCACAAAGCAAGCGCGGCCGCCAAGAGCACCCTACAGCCTAAGCCCTGCTCGCTCTTGCCTCACCCTCAGGCCTGCCAGCACCAGGGGCAGCAGCTCCTCGCCCAGGCGCTTGCGCAGAGGTGCTGCGCAGCCCTCACAGATCACCGCGAGCACCGTCATGGCTCCACAGCGGTGCTGTGCATCAGGCGAGGCTGCCGCCTGCTGCGCAAAGGCCAGCACCTGCGCACCCGGGGCAGCGGTTCCGATGGGGGCTTGGCGGGAGTGCAGCAGCTGGTGGCACGGATGCAGTAGTGGGCGTGCTGCGAGCTGCTGCTGTGCATGGCCTTCAAGTGCTCCATGCTCCATGTCATGGGCTGACAGCAATCAAGCCTCTACCCACAACGGCCCACCGCTGCAAGCACACCTCTGTCAAAACCACACAGACGCAGCCCAGATGTGCCATGCACCCTCCCTGCCCCTCCCTGACCACCCCGCTGCAACGTGCCACGTACAGTCGTGGTGACCATGCGCACCAGCCCTGCGCATTTCGAGGCACAACCCAAGCAGGAGCTTTGCTGTCCTCACCCCTGCCTGGCCATTCACCAAATGATGCGCACATCGGCCCATTTATACTTCAATCAAAGCCCAAGGAAGAGCAACACATTCGTCCAGGCCCCTGACTATCCTGACGCTGCCCACCTGTGGCTACACCTTCACCGTCTGCAGGTGCAGCACCAGCGCTGGCACTGCCCACCCCGCCACAGCACACCTGTGCGTAAACCAGCACTGGCAACGGCACCGCCCACCCTGCCGCAGCCCACCCGTGCGTAAACCAGCCCCTGCACTGGCACTGTCCACCCCGCCA
>LFIK01005646.1_pt1 | contig 10024 bp, 6 predicted proteins | sample 643401 | NCBI WGS metagenome assembly LFIK01 (sample SAMN03777447, study PRJNA286221) | soda lake metagenome | biome: soda lake; feature: Kulunda steppe; material: water; isolation source: sample T5-Br brine of Lake Tanatar-5 | place: Russia: Kulunda steppe | collected 2010-07
CCAGGCCAAACGCCAGCGCATCGCCATCGGTGGCCGCATCCGTATTGACGCTTGCCTGCAACTGCGGCGCCGAGACCGCCGCCAGACGGAGGTCGCCGCCAACCGCGAAACGGCTGTTCAGCACATCAAGCGCTGTTGGCAGCGTGCGCAGATCGGTCTCACCGGGCCGCTGCAGCAGCGCGTCGGCACCTTGCGACAACACCGCGTCCGGACGCCAGCCAAGCGTGTTGAACGCCAGCGCAGCCACCGCCGCCGCTCCATCGGTGTCGGCGCCGCCGTCGAGCGTTGCCGCGAGTTGCGCCAGTTGGCGTGCATCAAGGCGCGCATCGCCGGCGCTGACCAGCGTGCTGTCAACAACGCGCACCCGCGTCTCGCCGGTCAGACTGTTGCCTGCCAGCAGGGCATTCGCTGCCAGCGCCGGCAACGCGTCAGGCAGCCCGGGCAGATCACCATCACCGCCAGCAACACCCGCCACCGTCGCCGTGAGTTGCGCCGCATGATCGGCGAGCAGCCGGATGTCGCCGGCGCGCAGCACGCTGTCGGTGACGTGGACCTCGGCATCGGCCGCGAGCAGATTGAGCGCCATCGCAGCACCGCTCCAGGCGCTGTTGACCGGCGCCTCCGCAGCGGCGGCGGTCGGCCCGAGTGCCGTGGCGTCGAGCGTCTGACGCGCGAGCAGGCGCAGCGCCGCATCATCAGCGTCGAGCGCCGCGCCCTGCACGCGCACCGTGGCGTCCGCGCGCAGCGTCTGTTGCGTCAGCACGCCACTTGCCTGGTAGGCCCCATCGGTGCGCGCCAACACGGTCAGGCCACCGCGCCCGTCGGTCGCGGTGATTGACGCCGCACCGATCGTGACCCGCGCCGTCTCGCTGCTGCGCAGTTCGGTGAGGCCCCAGTACGCCGACGCGTGACCGATCTGCACGTTGCCATCGGTCACCGCGTTGATGCGGACGTTGGCACCAGACAACACTGCCGCATCGCCGATCTCGATCGTTGACGACAACGCGGTGTCGCGTGACTGCAGCGGTAGCGATGGCAGTTCGCGCACGTCCATGATCGCCGCGCTGGTGCTGGCGTGCAGCGCCAGCGTTGCGCCCGCGTCCACCCTGCCGTTGATGGTGATGCCGGCCTGCAACTCGGTCAGCTCACCAGCAGCAGCATCGGCGTGATCGTGTGCAAACAGCACCACATCGCCAGCGCCGCGCAGCCATGCGCCATCGCTCAACGCGATCTGACCAGCCCGCACCAGCAGGTGCGTCTCACCGAGGTCGATGTCGGCATTGAAGCGGATCTGATGCGCACTGCTCGCATCAAGGACCAGCGCGGCGGCGTCGGCCAGATCGATGGTCTGTGTCTCCGCTCCGCTCAGCGTCAGCGTCCCGGCGGCCGACTGAGACAGATCGAGCGTCAGCGTCTCGCCCGACGTCTGCGGCGCATCGAACGCCAGAACCTGTGCCGACAGCGCTTCCAGCACCAGGCTGGTGTCACGCGCGTCAAGCCGCAGATAGGTCTCATCGACAACCTGATCGTGCAGCCCTCGCACCTCGCTGAAGGCACCATCGACACTGTCTGCCGTCAGCAGTGTGAAAGACTGACCGTCTGCGGGCTGAAAATCATCTATGAACGCCAGATCGAGTGTGCCGGCAAGCGATGCAGCACCGCTCACCTCCAGCTGATCGTGTTCGGCACCCGGATCGGTACCGCCAACCTCGATCAGCAACGTGCCCGATTCTTCCTGCGTGTACGCATCAAACGCCATGATGCCAGGAGAGTTACCCGGACTGACCAGGCCGGCGTTGGTGACCGACACCGCCGCCGCTCCCTCACCGGCCAACTGCTGCCCGCTGTCGAGACGAACCGCCGGATCGTCGTCAGCGAGCGCGACCGGATCACTACCGTCGCGCAGGTCCTCGATGCGCAGATCCAGATCGCCCCGCTCGGCGTTGTCGACAGGGTCGGATTCAGATTCGGTCTCGGATTCGGTCTCGGATTCGGACTCGGCTTCGGACTCCGGGTTAATCCGATAAGCCGATTGCACACGCCGCTCGGCGTCGGCATCTCCGTCACGCTGCTCGTCAGCGTCGTCGCTGCGCTCATCCTCGGCAAGCAGCGCAATCGGCGCCAGCATGGGGTCGGCAGACAGCAGTATCCGCGGCTCGAGCGGTTCGATGCGAAAGTGCTCGGCAAATGGATCGGGCCGAGCCCGACGGGCGTGGGCCAACTTTTTGGCGGCTTTTCGAAACCGTCTGAGCATTACCGACTCCGGTAGAGCAGCCGCGATGGCTGCCGGACCCTGATCAGGAAAAACACCATGATTGGAAAGACACGGATGACATTGCAGCACAGGCCGGGGCACGAACCTCTCAGTTGCTCTTAACTGCATCCACAGCTGGTTGGTCGGATCAAGATTGGTGAATCAAGGGGGGTGTTTCTGTCGTTGACGCTGCAGGTGTGTTATCAAGACGCATCATTACGCTTGTTCAAGACACCAACCATCAGATCAGGGCCAGTGCATGCCGTTTGAACGCCGAGTTCATCACCACCCTACGCCGTTGCGCCGACAACGGTCGCTGTTCCATCTTGCCCTGCTGCTGATCGGGATGCTGGTCAGTTGCGCCGCGTTGGCGCAGCCGTCGCCGTATGCGCCCGGCCATGTGCCCGAGGCTGGGACATGGTTTGGCGATGTCTCGGCGGGTTGGGAGCAGACACGCTTCGACCTGCGGTCGATCGGTGTTGACGTCAGCGGCACGTCGCGCTTTCTGCTCGCGCGGGCAGGGTTGAGCCATGGGCTGAGCGATCAATGGACGCTCGGCGCCGGCGCCACCGTGGCCGGACAACGGACACGCAACCCGGACAATCCGGCCGAGCGTCGCTCCGGGCTGCGCAGCCCGGAGGTTTCGATCCAGTGGACGGCCAACCGGGCGCCGTCGATTCGCCCCTGGGCGCGCGCCGCCGTGCTGTTCAATCCCGACAATGACTCGGTGACCAACCGCGTCACCGCGCTTGGCGGTGTGCTGATCGGTGCTGCTGACGACACCCACGCCAGCCTCGCGCTGGAGGTCAGTTACTTCGACGCGCTGAGCGCCCGGCTCGACGGGGCACACGTCGAGCTGGCACACCCGTTCGGCGACTGGTTGGCGACTGTCGGTGGCGGCTGGGCCGAACTCGAGCCGTACGGTGACGCACAGCTTCGCGTCGGCGCGACGCGCTTTCACTCGCTCGAGGCAGGACTGAGCCGCCGGGTCGGGCAGCAACTCTGGCTGGGGCTTGATGTCCGCCGTCAGGTGGCAACGGCCGAGAGCACGCCGTTTGCAGCACCGCTGTCGCTCGACACCCGCAGCACCGACACGGTGATTCTGCTGAGCGGGCGCTGGGCCTTCAGCGGACGCTGATCGGCACGGCCAGCTGATACCCGACACCGCGCACCGGAACGACCAGCGGTGCCTGCTCGGGCATGCTGTCGGCAATCTTCCGGCGCAGCCGGCTGATCACGTTCTCGATGGCGCGACGCGTCGTTGCTCGCCCGGGAAAGTGTGTCTCGATCAGGTCGATCAGATCCCCGACATCGGTGGCGGTCGACGCTGACAACGCCAGTGCGCGCAGCAGCATCGCCTCGAGTGGCGACAAGGCAACTGTCTCGCCGGTGTCGGCATTGACCAGCCGTGTCGCCGCACAATCAAGCTCCAGCGTGGTCGATGCCGTGCTGCCGAGCCGGCGCTCCAGGCTGCGAACCGCCGCCAGCAGCTCCTGCGGATCGATCGGCTTGGTCAGGTAATTGTCGGCGCCGACCCGATACCCCTCCAGACGGTCATCAAGCCGGGTGCGCGCGGTCAGCATGATGATGCCGATGCTGGTCGCACGCGCACGCAACTGCTCGGCGATGCGGAATCCATCGACCCCGGGCAGGTTGATATCGAGAATCACCAGCCTGACGGGAAACAGTTGCACGCTGTCGTACAGCCCCTGCAGCGTGTTGGCCTCATGCACCCGATACCCCTGCGCGGTCAGAAAACCGTGGAGCTCTTCGCGCAAGACGGTATCGTCCTCGACGATCACGATATCAACCATGCGTCACCACCGGAAATTCGACCGTGAAGACAACGCTCTCGGCATCGAGCCTGCAGGTGATCATGCCGCCGAGCCGCTCGACGATCTGTTTCGACAGCGTCATTCCCAGACCGGACCCACCGAGTCGACGCGCTTCCTCATGCCGATAAAAACGATCAAAGACACGATCGGGGTCAGGGCGCAGCGCCTCGACCACCTGATTGCTGACCCGCACTCCCCAGACCGGCTTCGTCGACCCGATCGACGCATACGCCTCCAGCTCTACCGGCGTCTGAGGTGCAGCATACTTGAGCGCGTTGTCGAGCAGATTGCCGACCACCACCTCGAGCAGTTCGGGGTCGGTCAAGACCGGTTCCATCTCGGCAATCCGGCAGTGTATGCGCTCCGGTTGAGCGGTGTCGGCGACAGCACGTGCCAGCAGCGCGGGCAGGTCCTCTTCATCGAGCAGCAGCGGATCATCCGAGCTTTCGAGCCGGTTACTGAGGTTACAACGCTCGATGATCTGGTCAATGGTCGCCACCGATCGGTCGATGTTGTGAAAGCGGCGCTGCGCTCCGGTCTGTTCATCAGGAACCTGCCCACGCAGGCCATGACTCGCCAGCCGGATCGATGCCAGCGGATTCTTGATTTCATGCGTCAGCATGTCGATCAGCAGTTGCCGGTCGCGTTGCGTGGCAATCTCGGCATCAAGCTGCGCCTGCTTGCCCGCGAGCGCCTGCTCGGCAAGGGCCAGCTGCCGGTCGGTCGCCTGATTGCGCATGAAAACGACAGCCATTGCCAGCATCGGCACCAGCAGGTCGAGTACCCTGGAAATCACCAGTGGCGTGTCATCCGTGCCGGTCGCGCCGCTGATGAACAGCAAGGCAACGGCATGCAACAACAGATACAGCGCCAGCGATGCAATCAATGCCAATCGCAACGCCGTGTCGCTGGTCCGCGCAACAATGGCGGCAACAAGGTGCAGGGCAGGGACTGCCATGGCCAGAAACAGCAGCAGCACCCTGACCAGTGCATGGTCATCCAGAAAGACCAGTAGCACGGCCAACGCGGCCACCCCGTGCAGCCCGAGCGCGCCATACCGATACCAGCGCGCTGGCAGATTCGGCTCGAGCAATGCCTGGTACAACCACCCCCAACTGGCAATACGAACGATGACGAGCACCAGAAACACCGTTCCATACCATGCTGCCGGAATCAGCCCGGTCAGCTGCGGCAGCAACCCGCTGCCGACCAGCACGGACAACACGATGGCAGCAATAAACAGCAACAGCCGATAGTGAACGGTTGACGGACGCAGCACGGTGGCAATGACGCCGAGAACAAGCAGCGCAGCGAGCATGCCAAGGTGCACGGCAACACCGATTTCAGGCAGCGCCAGCCCCGACAACCGGAGAGAATCATCGACCGTGAACGACAAGTGGGTGAGGTCGGTCGCCTCGATCTGCACCAGGTAGACGTTGTCGCCCGGCACCAGCGACAGCGTGAAGACGTGACCGCCGAGAACGCCGCTGCGTTCAGCCAGCATGGCGCCACCAACGTGCAGCAGCAACGGTGCATCGGAACCGGCGCGCAGCACCGCAATCCGTGGAACGAAATACGGTCGCACCGACAGCGTCACATCGCGCACATGCGCGCTGTTGTTGCGGACATCGAGACGCAGGATGAATTCGCGGTCATCAAACGGGACGCCATCGACAAGCGGCCGCTGCGACAGACTGCACAGCGACGGCAGATCGGGAGCGCTCAGCGCCACTTCCGGAGGGCAATAGCGCAGCTGATACGTCACCGTCGCAGCGCCGTCGACCGGTGCACGGTGCACCAGTGGCAGGCTGATCAGCGCCACCAGCATGCCGACGATCAACATGGCCAGTGCCACCGACTTCCAACCGTATGGCCGAAGGTCAACGCGATCGGGCTGCCGTTCCGTCGATTTTTTTGCCGAAAACGCGCTCAATCGCCGCCTTTCCAGTCTTCCGGTGGGTCGATCCGGGGTGGTCCTGCGCGTTTCTGCGCGATGATCTGCGCGATCAGATGCGCAATCCCCAGGCAGAAGGCGAGCAGAAACACCAGCAGCAGCACCGGCCAGCCACCGATCAGCAACAGGCTGCCGAATGGCGAGAACTGGATCAACACCGCAGCGACGGCAATGATCATCCAGCGCCCGGCAAAGGTACCGCAATGATCCCGACACCAGGCTGCACGCGCCTTGCGCTCGTCAGCCGTGCCGTTCGGCATCCGGCCGAGATGCCAGGTCGCCAGCAGATAGGACTGCAACACGTTCCACATGCGAGGTCGCTCACGGCCGATTGGTTGGTTGGAGCGATTACCTTACCGACTGTCATGACGGATCGCCAACTCGGAGCGGTGCCGGCAGGGCCACCCGGCACGGCTGGCGTCAGTGCCGCATCGGGTCGGGCCCGCCGTGTCCAGTGATGTCTGCTGCATGCATCGCTTGCCGCAGACTTTGCACCGGCATGCGACGCTGGTCGACCAGCGCGCGCAGCGCTTCGATCACGATGTGATCGGCATCGATCGCGAACAGGCGCCTGAGTGCGGCGCGCTGATCGGAACGCCCGAAGCCGTCGGTTCCGAGCACATGCATGGGAGCGTCGAGTTCGGCGGCGATGCGCAGTGGCCAGGCGCGCACGTAATCACTGACAGCGATGACCGGGTCCGACCCGGGCAGGCAGGCCCGAACATGCGAGACGCGGCGCGGCGCAGCGTCGACCCGCGCCAGGTTCTCGCGGTGCGCATCGCGGGCGTCGCGTTCCAGTTCGCTGTAGCTGGTCGCACTCCACACTTCAGCGCACACCGCATGGTCGCGCGCCAGCCGCTCGGCGGCGACAAGCGCCTCGTTCAGCAACGTTCCCGAGCCCAGCAGCCGCACCCGCCGCTCAGCAGCCTGGTCGGCACCCGTGACATGAACCCGGTAGAGTCCGCGCAGGATGTCACCGGGATCAAGCTCGGGCGGTAGCGTCGGTTGCGGCTGATTTTCGTTCATGACGGTGAGGTAGTAGAACACGTCCTCACCGCTCTCGAGCATCGCGCGCATGCCGTGATCGATGATCACTGCCAGTTCGTAGGCATACGCCGGATCGTAACAGCGGCAGTTGGGAATCGTTGCCATCATCACGTGACTGCTGCCGTCCTGATGTTGCAAGCCCTCGCCGCAGAGTGTGGTCCGGCCGGCAGTCGCGCCGATCAGAAAACCACGCGCACGCTGATCGGCTGCGGCCCACATCAGATCACCGACCCGTTGGAACCCGAACATCGAGTAGTAAATGTACATCGGCAGCATGGCGACGCCGTGATTGCTGTATGCGGTGCCGGCAGCAATCCACGACGCCAGCGCGCCAGCTTCGCTGATTCCCTCTTCGAGGATCTGGCCTCGCCGGTCTTCCCGGTAGACGAGCAGCGAGTCGGCGTCCTCGGGACGGTATTGCTGACCGACAGCGGAGTAGATGCCGATCTGGCGAAACAGATTGGCAATGCCGAAGGTACGCGCCTCATCGGCGACGATCGGCACGATCCGTGGACCCAGTTCGGCATCACGCAACAGGCCGGACAACAGTCGCGCCCAGGCCATCGTGGTCGACATCGACTTGCCGTCAGCCTGCAACGCAAAGCCGGCATAGTCGGTGATCGGCGGCACGCGCAATGGTGGCGCTGCCGCTCGCCGTGCCGGCAGGTAGCCGCCCAAGCGCTCACGGCATTTCTGCAGGTAGTGCAGTTCGGGGCTGTCGTCGTCGGGGCGGTAGAAGCGCAGTTCGCGGACCGCGGCGTCGTCAAGCGGCAGTTTGAATCGATCGCGAAACGCCAGCAGCGCCGACTCGTCGAGCTTTTTCTGCTGATGGCTGGTCATACGTCCCTCACCCCAGTGCCCCATGCCATAGCCCTTCTTGGTCTTGGCCAGAATCACCGTGGGCTGACCGCGATGCACCAGCGCCTGACGGTAGGCGGCGTGAATCTTGACGATGTCATGACCGCCGCGTCGCAACCGATCGATCTGATCGTCGGTCATGTGCGAGACCAACGCCTGCAACTGGGGGTGGCGGGCAAAGAAGTGCTCACGGTTGAAGCGACCGTCGGTGGCAGCCAGCGTCTGGAACTCACCATCGAGCGTGTCATGAAACACCTGCAACAACACGCCGTCGGTATCGCGTCGGAACAGTTCGTCCCAGTCCGAGCCCCACAAGACCTTGATGACATTCCAGCCTGCGCCACGAAACAGCCCTTCGAGCTCCTGGATGATCTGACCATTGCCACGCACCGGGCCATCGAGTCGTTGCAGGTTGCAGTTGATCACGAAGGTCAGATTGTCGAGCCCCTCGCGGGCTGCCAATGCCAGTGCGCCGATCGACTCGGGCTCATCCATCTCGCCGTCGCCGAAGACTCCCCAGACATGGCGTGCGCCGGCGTGGACCAGCCCCCTCGCATCCAGATACCGCATGAAGCGCGCCTGATACACCGCCTGCAGCGGACCCAGCCCCATCGAGCCGGTCGGAAACTGCCAGAACGTCGGCATCAACCAGGGGTGCGGGTATGACGACAGACCGCGTCCGTCGGCCTCGCGCCGGTACCGTGCCAGCGCATCGGCATCGAGCCGACCTTCGAGGAAGGCACGTGCGTAGACGCCGGGTGCCGAGTGGGGTTGCAGGTACAGCAGATCGCCTGGACCGTCGCCGTGCGCGGCATGGAAAAAGTGATTGAAACCGACCTCGAACAGATCGGCAGCCGAGGCGTAACTGGCAATATGCCCACCCAGCGCACCGTCATGGCGGTTGGCACGTACCACCATCGCGAGCGCGTTCCAGCGAATGATTGCACCCAGCCGTTCCTCAAGCGTGATATCGCCTGGAAACGGGCCCTGATCGTCGATATCGATGGTGTTGCAATACGGCGTGGTCAGCGGCACATCGGTCTTCAACCCAAGCTTCGGAGCCGTCTCGAGCAATCGCAACAACAGGAACAGCCCCCGCTCTCGCCCCTGGTGTTCGACAACCGAGCGCAGCGCGTCAACCCAATCGCGGGTTTCTTCCGGGTCGGGATCGGACTGCTCGAGCGGGATCGGGTGACGTGGGTGCATGGGTCGCTCCTCCGTTGTGGTTATCGTTCCAGAATACCTGACAGCAACCGGGGGATGGACAACAGGAGAACATCAGTATGACACGCGAACCGTACATCGGCAGTAGGCACCGCCTCGATCGGACCAACCGGCTGATTCCTGACGCATGGCAATCGAACGCCAGGCTGAGCAACGTCGAACTTGCACGACACATCAAGAACCAGACGGCGCTGCCGCTCGAAACGCTCAGAAACTGTTGAGCGGCAGCTTCAGATAGCGCACGCCGTTGGACTCGGCAGCGGGGAGTCGGCCAGCGCGAACGTTGACCTGGATCGAGGGCAGGATCAATCGGGGCATGCGCAGCGTGGCGTCACGCTCGCGACGCATGGCCACAAAGTCCGCTTCTGCGACACCACCTCCGACATGAATGTTGTCGCGACGCTGCTCGGCAACGCTGGTCTCCCAGCGGTATGGGCGTCGGCCAGCCGGGTAATCGTGGCAGACGAACAGCCGCGTGTCGTCAGGCAGGCCGAGCAGGCGATGAATCGAGCGATACAACGCCACCGCATCGCCACCGGGAAAATCACAGCGCGCAGTCCCGACGTCGGGCATGAACAGCGTGTCGCCGACAAACACCGCATCGCCGATCCGATACGCGACATCTGCCGGTGTATGCCCCGGCGTATGCAGCACCTCGACGTCGAGCGCACCGATCGAGAGCCGGTCACCATCGTGCAGCAGGCAGTCGAAATCGGCGCCGTCGGCGGCAATCGCGTCCGGTGGCATGTTGAACACATCGGCAAACACCTGCTGCACACCGGTGATCGCAGCGCCGATGGCGATACGGCCGCCGAGCTCGGCGCGCAGCACCGGCGCCGCCGACAGATGATC
>LFIK01005647.1_pt1 | contig 10024 bp, 10 predicted proteins | sample 643401 | NCBI WGS metagenome assembly LFIK01 (sample SAMN03777447, study PRJNA286221) | soda lake metagenome | biome: soda lake; feature: Kulunda steppe; material: water; isolation source: sample T5-Br brine of Lake Tanatar-5 | place: Russia: Kulunda steppe | collected 2010-07
CTGTCCAGAAGAAGGCTGTGTATTTACAGAGTGCTAGAAAACAAAATTAAAATTCACCACCAAGGCAACATCAGAGGTTGTGCGTGCTGAAACACTTGTAAAGACGGCTCATACGTTGCACAATGGCTATCTTGCTTTCCGTCGATATCACAGGTGCAGCCAGTTCGACCACGTCCACTCGAACGCTCCTCCATTCGTCCAAACCCATGGCTATGCGATGCTTGTACGCTGCCCTGTACAAGTAATTCAATGTAAACAGCAGGAGTCCAATCTGCAGTGATTTTTCCTCGCTGGAGGCCGACTCTTCATCGCACTCGTGGTGCAACGCCCTGTCCACCTCGATCAAAAGCATCCGCAATTCCTGCCGCATGGCATCCCTCTGGGCCGCCGGTGACTTGAAGACAAGGTGCTTGATCAGAGCCATCAACCCAGCCATGCCCAGTACGGCGGGGGTGGCTGCCATCAAGGCAAAGTTGATCTGGTTGGTAAGCAGGATCTGATCCATCTGCATCAAGGCACTCTCCGTCTCGACCTTCAATTTCTGAATCTGGATTAAGAGCATCTGCACCAGCGCTCCGGCAAACAAGTTTTTGATTGGCTGCATGAGCTCTTGCTCGTAACGCTTCATAACTAAGGGCATCAGCTCCCCGTCCACCGCCTCGTGAACGGGAATTTCATTCTTAGCAACGAAAGCTTCCAACATGCGCTGCAGAGATTCTTGACTTTCCTTGACGGTTTGGGCCTCCATACTGGATGGGCTGAAAGAGCGGGTGAGCTCTTCGTAGATGGTCACAAATGGGGTTCTCACATGCTCCGAGAAAAAGGTGGACAAAGATGACCTCGCCTGGGCCACCCACCGGTCCAAATCATCGGAGCCATTCATCCTGCTGTGGGTGAATGCAAAGTACAAGCTTGCCCCCGCACAAGCTGAGATGCCCGTACAAAGTATCCAGTTCTGTTGCAATTTACTTGGTTTCTTGCATGTATGGATACACTTGGCCACAGCCACCTGGGCCTTGTAGAACTGCACTTTGAGTCGGCTGATGGAAGCGTAAAGCTCACTGTTGGAGCAGAGCTCTTCAGGGCCCGCAGCCGCATCCGAACCTGAAGATCGCATCTTCAAGAGACTTGTCCTGGGTTTTTCGGGCGTGAAGGTACTGGCACGGAGCAGCGTGGGAAAGGGCGGATGCCTCACGGCGCTGCGCGCGTCTTCGGACGCTTGCACCAGCTCTTCCAGTGCGATTCGTATGCCAGAGATGGTCCCTTGAAGCATCCCTCTTGCCTCGTTCTCGGTCTCTGTGCTCACCAGCGCATCGGTGAGCATGTGCACTTGTCCCAGTGCAATGGCCAGTTGTCGCTTGAGCTTCTGGAGGGATTCCACCCTCTTCTCGATTTGCCATTGCGGTTCGAGCATCAATCGTTGTTCCATCTTTGCGTCTCCGTTGAGACCTTTGTAAGCCAACCTGGCACGTTGGTAGAGTTGCGTGACGAGTGCCCAGGGTCCTCTTTGCACCAGCATGAATCTTCTTTTCCCTCTTCTGAGTTGGGCTTTCTTCTCCCAGAACAGGAGCTGTACGCTTGCTTCCCTCATGTCTTCGAGCAGTTCGTCGGACACGGACTGGGCCACGTCCACGGCTGCATCCACGACTTGTCCGAGTTCCCACGTCTTGGCCACTTGTTCTCCATCACCGTCGTCTCTCTCATGGCTGGTTCCTTCGTTCCACTTCGTCCCGCTTCCACGCACGCGGGAGATCACCCACAGGGAACCGTCCGCGGCGCCTGGACGTGCCACGGGAAGCGACTTCCTCCGGCTGCTTCCACCACGCGTCTCGTCCTCCGATTCGTCGAAGCGAGACGCGGTGAACGCCATGGCGCGTGCGCGACGTGTCGGAGAAGGTCCCGCGCCATCCGCCATCGCCACCGAACCATTTCGATCGATTCGAATCGAAACCGAACCGGTTCCCTTTCGAACCCGGATTCGATCCCCTTTCGAAACCGAAACCGAAAGGGAACGGGACGTAGAGGCACCGGCGAATATTCGGAAGAGGGGGAAGGAGAGAGCGAATATTCGCACGGCGTGGCGTCGAAGCGTCGTGGACGGTGCGATTGTGGGCACGTGTGGGTGTGTGGAAAGAAAACTTGCACAAGAATGCCATTGGAGATGCGTGTGCGTCTTCAAGAGGACCTTGCAAACACGGGAACGGAAAACGGAAAGAAAGAACGGAAGAAGTAGGTTGGGAAGAGACGTGTCCAAAGTGTGGGGGAGGTATTGGAACAGATGGACAGACCGCACCATTCATGGATGCATGCGGTCGAAAGAGAGATGGACAATTCTGAATTGTAACGCGTGTGTCGAATCATCACGTGACGCACGTTCCATACCAATGCGAGCTCCTTGGTGGAACGTGGCTCGACCCTCGCATCGATCACTGCTCCATCGTATGCAATCCCTCGCACGGTACACATGGCGGCACATCCTCGTCCATCTGTTCCTCCGCAACAGGAGCTTTCCTCGCCATCCCTTCCACAATCGTCGTTCCTCTCGCACGTGTTGCATGGGTGTTTGTCTCGTCCACGAACACCACAGCTCGTGCTCTCCCTCGCCACCTTTCGTGCTCCATCGTCCACACGAAAGTGGCGAGGGCACCGAACGAACAGGTCCTGAAGATACCATCGACGGCTGTGGATCCTTCGACGACGCTACAGCCGACCCGGTCGTGCGCATCGCCGCCGTCCGTTTTCTCGAACGGATCGAAATCGAGCGGTGCGGATGGACCTCGCCCCGGGGCACGGGGGGCGCTGCACCGTCCGATCGGCACGTGGATCCTCGTGTCGGGGTCGAGGACGCTTCGTCGGACACGTGGAAAAGCATCGGATCTTGGCCAATGAACACGTGCCACGTGGACACGAGTCGAACCAGCATCCAATTGCGAGCCAGGCTGCCGTGGAACGATTGCGATCCATCGCTTGGAAGCAATGGGCTAGTGCAAAGACGCAGGATGCCCAATTCGATGCCGAATCACGTGTTCAAGCCAATGTGTCTATGCTGGTGGAATGGCTGGACACCGAAGAAGGTCAGTCAAGGCGTGGGCCGAAACATCGATCTCTAGGCTACCAGAGCAGCAGAAATCTGAAATTGCGCAGGGTTGGATGGTGGGCTGACATTGGTTGCAAATGGCACGTCCTCGTCTGCTTCAAGCAGGACAGGTGGTAGAGATGATCGAAGAAAATCCAAGCTTGCTTGCTTCTGAACTCAATCCAGAGTTCCTGACTGCAAGGATGGTGCTGAGTCGTTCCGAATGGGTGGGTCTTTTCAGGCGTGAACCATCACTTCTCCTCCAATCCAATGCATTCCGGATCAATCACAACTTGGAAGTACTGGCAAGAGCTGTGGAAGAGGACGCTGATTGTCACCTTCAGGTAAGGGATGGGATTGCTGCAGAGTACGTGGTCGAATATGCGTGGGAAATGCTGACTATTGTTGCAGGCCGTGCTGAAGGAACCAGCAGTACTCCTCAGCGAGCGCCTTGAATCTGCTTTGGATAGTTTGAAAGACAGAGCTGGGATCTCCCCCAAGCAAGCACTAGCACATCCACGTATGCTGCACCCAGATTGGTCGTGCAAGTTCGACAGAAAGATTACATTTCTCCTTGATATCATGAAAGAGAATCTGGGAAGTGCAAAGGACAAACCGATTTACTACAGCATGAACTTTGAAACAGAGATACTTCCACGTTTTGGATTTCTGCAGCATTTGGGACGGCCTACCACCCTCGAAAACCTCTGTGCCTGCACGGATGCTGCATTCCTGGAACATCTGGGCGTATCTCCAGGGGAGTATTTGGCCTACAGAACGAGCCCAAAGGCCTTGGGCCTCTTTAACTTGATCTTGGCATGGTACGATGCAGATGAAAAATAGGCAACTGCCTCTTGTCCTTTTGGATACTCATGGAGGGAACCTTCAGACTTACCCTTTTATTACAGCAACAGGCCTCAATTTCACAGCCTTTTTGGAGATGCCAGCCTCATGACAGGTATCAACCACCGCACTTACGTCCTTGTAAGACTCTGGAGCTTCTTCCATGACCAATTTGGGGCTGGCCACTCGGATGGAGATCCCTTTGGTTTTCAAGCGGTCCAGCACTTCTTGGAAGTCCAGCTTGCTCCTGGAGCTGTGCCTGCTGCAAGAACGGCCTGCCCCGTGACAGGTACTCCCAAAGGTCTGCTGCATCCCCTTCTCCGTCCCCGTCAACACGTAGCTGCAGGTGCCCATGGTGCCACCAATGAGCACTGGCTGTCCTGTGAATTGGTAGTCGACGGGTATGAGGGGATGGTGGGGTGGAAAAGCACGTGTGGAACCTTTCCGATGGACCAGAAGCGTCTTGAGCTTTCCGTCCACCATGTGCTCTTCGAACTTTGCAATGTTGTGCGACACATCATACACGACGTGCATGTCCAGATCGTCCGGCGTAGAGTTGAACATTTTTGCAAATGCTTGTCTGCAGAGGAAGGTCATGGAGGACCGGTTGACCCATGCGTAGTTTGCTGCGCATCCCATGGCATCCAGGTAATCCTTGCCCTCTTGCGATTGGATGCGTGCACATGCAAGCTGGCGATCGTTTGTAACGATGTTGTCCCTGGCCATGGCCCTTTCCATGCTAGTAAGGGCATCGGTGGCCACCTGATGTCCCAGTCCTCGGCTTCCGCTGTGGATCATCACGCAGATTTGACCTTCCCTTTCGATGCCCATTTTCCGGGCAGCGTGGGTGTCGAAGATTTCCTCCACGGCTTGTATTTCTGCGTAGTGGTTTCCCGCCCCCAGGGTGCCCATTTGTGGCAGCCCTCTCTTCTTGGCCCTGGCGCTAACTTTGGTGGGATCGGCGTTCAGCATCCTCCCGTACTCTTCGCAGTGTTCCTTGTCTTCTGCCCAGGAGTACCCTTCCCTCAAGGACCAATCCATGCCCATTTCCAGTGCCGACTCCAGGTTGGCGGCCGAGGTCGGTATGATTCCTTGGGATCCAACGCCCACTGGGATGTGATCGAACAGCGATTGTGCCAGCTGTTCCTGCACAGGTTCCAAATCTTTGAGGTGCAGATTGGTGCGAAGCAGCCTCACTCCGCAATTGATGTCGAATCCCACTCCGCCGGGCGAGACCACGCTCGTTGGATCGGTGGTATCGAACGCCGCCACATTGCCAATGGCAAATCCATAGCCGCTGTGCACGTCCGGCAAGGCGATGGATTCTCCCACCACACCAGGCAAGGCTGCTACATTGGCTAGCTGCTTCACCGCCGGCAGGAACCCTCCTCCTTGATTCCCACGCTGGCTGTACGCTCGCAGTTCGTCGAACAGCAGCGTTTCGAGCTTCTTGTTGGCATAGAACGTCCCCGTCACGCGCATGTTGGGCACGAATCCCACGTGCACACGAAACCGCGTGTCGTCCACTCTTTCCAAGAACTTCATCTCTTCCTCCAAGGTGCGCATGGCTGCCGCCCCGCCCCACGCCGCCCGACACAACGACACACAACGCACGTGTTCCCCCGCCCAGGACACCGCCACGTGCCACCTCGGATCCGACCGTTGGCCTGCGCACGTCCTCGGTCCCACCGCACCACACCGCACCACTAGACGTCCACTGGTTCCTCGTGTCGACACACCCTCCTCAACCTCGGTCCCCTTGTGTTAGTTCCGTGCTTTCTTCTTTTTTTTTGCGAGTGTGGTCTGGTGGGTGGGAGAGGTGGTCTGCATCCCACGAGGAAAGGTGGACGTGGACACCGTGTGGTAAAAGTGCTGTCAACCTCGCATGGAGATGGCGGCGCAACACCGTTGGATAGACCACGTGCTAGGAGCTGCTACGCTGGGCATGCGATCGTGCCTCGCGTTTGTTTCAAGCGAATGCGTTGCACGTGCGCACGGGGATGTGGATGGAAGACCCGATCCATGAGAATGAGTAGCCGAGGAGTTGCTTACACGAACTGACACGGTATTGACCCATTGGTCGAGAGCATTCTTTTCTTGTAATCGGGCACTCGTGCATCGATAGTGGTTTGTGTCAACGAGGACCTCCGCGAATTGATGCTTCCGACATGCGTGTCAAATGTGTAGCAAAACTACCTATCCGCTGGCACAAAGATACCATCATGGGCCGGTCTATTCCTTGCACATAAAAAATAGGAAGAGAGGTGGGGAACGGAGATATAGTGTAACAAAAAGTGCGACAGATCGATTGGAGTTGTACTTCCATTGCTCATGTGAAAGATAAAAAATATGCACATGCCGCACGGCGCTGCACGTGTGGGTTTGCTAAAGAATTCGAAGACTACTCTGCAACAGAAAGACAAGAACCATTCGTGTTTGACCATGGAAACTCGTCGGTGCAATTGACGTGCTGGCGAGGTGAACCGGATCAATAGAATTTGACTAACAAGGATCAAAATGCCGATCCCACGCACAATATCGTTGCTCGCAAGAAATGAGGGACCATATTCCTACGGATATTTTTCCTTTGTTGGAGCGAATGGCAACGGCACTTTCCGCATCTCGTAGCATGTAATTTCATGGAATCTGAGAAAGGTAAAACCGTGCTTGCACCGGGGATCACCGCCGTGACGAATCTTTCTCATACATGCTTCCATCAAAGTTCGCTCGTAGGTGGCGTTCTTGGACCCCCTTTGATTGCTCTCTTTTACGCTCCCGTGTGGAATGCACGAGCCGGATGCGTTGGAGGTGGGCCAATCCCGAAGTGCTAGGGAACGTGCTTGTAGAAGAAATGTGGCATTGCTTGGACGCTCGCTCGATGATAGAAAAGCCACTGCCCTTAGCGATCTCATCATCACTTGTGCACATTGTTTGCTCGATGCTCTACCAACATGCATGCGGAAGTACGCACAAAGTTGCACCTTGTAGAACTCTTCTTGTTTGACCATTCATTCTGTTTTGGCTTGAAAGATTCGTTGGTCTGAAGAAAAAGCACGTATGCATCTTGCGGAGCTCATGTCGAGAACTGCAAATCAGACCGTATGCGCTCGTCGACGCTCCTCGTTTGCTCTCCTTCCTTTCCGCACATCCATGCAATCCATTCATATTTCACGTGCTACTTCTCTCTCTCATATCCTCGCTTACGCATCGTGTGCACCATGCAGAAGCGGACGGCTTCTCTTGGTCTCCATCTGGTGGAGTGTCCCCCCTCCGTGGAGGAAACTTCAACTTGAAAAAGGAGCCACACATTTGTCACCGGCCAAGCGCCAAGTGAAGCAGGCGGACCTGCACCAGCCGCAGGTGCGGCGCGTGTTGCTTGCGACGCACGAGCGCGCCACCGGACCCATCCGTTGGTTAGTGGATTGCCGCGTGCGTCGCTCGGAGGAACGAGATGGGGAAAGGAAGCAACGTGCAGAAGCAGAGGACGGCGAGAGAAAGGAAGCTGGCGAAAGACAGCAAGCCTGGAAACGCAGGTGGTGGTGCACAAGGGATTGCATCCAGGATTGGTAACACTGCAGAAGCTAAAGAAGCCGCTCGCATGGAAAGAGAAGCGAAGAAACAAGCCAAAGAAGCACGTCAAACGAACAAAGGGTCGAAGAACTAAGGATAGGAGAACCCACATACATCAAGAGGTGCAGATAAGACGCACGCACCCCACGCAGATTCCAAATGCACAGGTTCACCGCTGTGTGCTGGAAATACTTCAGCTTAGGTTTGCAGGTGGTTTGGAAAAACATGGAGTAGCATTGGATACTTACGATTGCGTTATCACTCGTCCTCGTCCAATAACACGCGTGTGCGCTTGGCAGGCGGACGGAGATCCACCTGATCTTCAAGTTCATCCACATCGTCTTCCAATGCATCCAGGTCCGGACTGATAGTTCCGTGACTTGCATTCATGGAATCACCCGCATCACTCACCTCTGGTGCAGAGGAAATCTCTTGGTCCATATTTAAGGGATCCTCCCCATCAAACCTTTCCGTGTTGTCCACTCGATGTGTGGGATGGAGATCGGACTTTTCTTTCTCTACTGATGCTGCATTTTCTTTTGCTGTTTCATGCATGGCTTGCTTGCCGTCTGGCCCTGTGGTGTTCTCCCTTTTCTGAACATGGTGATTCGACACCCCAGGATCTTCCTGATCGTTGCCGTACACGTACTGATCCACGTCCTGCAAGACATCCTCTGGAGGGACGCCCCCGCTCTCCTCATCCTGACTCTTACAGCTATCATCTTCGTCCCAGCCAAAATCATCTACCTTGTCTCCAGCAGGACAGTCTGGAGCCTCGCTTCCATCCTGCGCATCCTTCGGCACATCCTCCTCCTCATTGGCCAATCTCCATCCTCCTGGCCTGGATTCTTCTTCAATGAGTTTCCAAGCTTCGTATCGCAAGCCCCTCAGCTCTTTTTTCATCTGGTAAGTGGCCCCCACGCGTTCTAGCTTGAGCAGGAAGTCTTCGTATGATGTGACACCCATGAATTTCTTCTGCCATCGGCGATACATGTTCAAAAACCGTCCTAGATCTCCCACTTCGTGTCCCTTCCCCTTGTATTGCACCTTGAACAGATCAGGAAAGGTGCTGTACACCAGAGGTATGCCGTCTGGTTCTTTCAACATCTCTACGGTGAGTTTGCTCCTGGCGTTCCTGCGCACAGGTTTGGGCTCCACGGGTTTCTCTTGGTTCTCCACTGCAACATTCCTAGGAACCAAGTGGGTCCGCATGCGATCCTCGCAACGGTCAGCGCGCGTTTTCGAAGTCTTCGACGCATCGCATGTCCCATCTTCTCACGCACCTCTCCGCTTGCGTGTTTTCTTGGACGTCCACACGCGTGTGTTGTGCAGTGGGACAGTCTCTCGACCAGTGTCCTTGTTGTCCGCACTTGTAGCATCCAGAAGGTGCCTTGGCCTCTCGTTCAGCCATGTTTCGTCCTCTTTCCAATGCAACAGCGACGTCGGTGCGTCGCCAAACCACGCGTGAAGCGCACCTGCACGTGCGCAGCTTCCCAAACCATGCAAACTTGTGAATTTGCCGCGTTTTTTTTGAAGCTTTTTTTAGAAAAGTTAACCTGGACCCATGGAAGGAACCAGCAGGGTGAGGGGAGCGAGCCATGCCTCGACGGGAGAGGATCCAAGGTGGAGAAATAGAGGAGCACGTCTCAATAGAAGAGAAGGAATGGAACGTATGCCGCGGAGAGAGGTGGGACACGGATGGCAAACGTACCAAGGGAATGAGACGTTCATCTTGGACACTTCGCCCATTATTGTGGAAGAGAGAAGAAGATTCTTGCAAATCGAAATCCAACGCAGGATGAGCTCGTTCCATGCGAAGTTCAACTACGTGGCGCATCATTCGACGAAGAATTATGTTGTTGCCGTCGTACCTAGGGAGATAGCCCATGTGGATATGCCACCAACACAAGCCAAACAAAACGTCGTGCCTACTATCCGAGAGTGCACTTTGCAAACATAAGCTGATGAAACACCCACGCGGTCCAAGCGATACTTGCGTACTTTTCATGCGTCGGCGCTAATGTAAGGAGTCAAATTGTCCTCAAGTACCGCCCATAATTCACACGCAACCAAGCCATGGGCGCCTTGCCAACATTTGTCCTCACCTTGTATCATCGTATTTCCGAGTCTTTGGGGGGGCTCTTTTCGTGCTTTCCAAAAGTCCACGACAAGTATCAATGCAAAACTCTACTTCCATGCCTATTTGCCCTCCGATCAATGGCCTTCCTCGACAAGATTTGGGATGGCAAGAATTACTGCCGTGTGCATACTTAAACATGCGCGAGAGATTGGGTCAAACTCGTTTTAAGTATTTCAATTGGTTCTCCTCTTGTGGCTATTACGAAGGTTTTATCTTGTAGCCAAATTGAGACCTTCATACGCAACATAGGAGTCACAATATGGAAATCGGTGATTAGAGCGGTGCTTATGCTTCCAAGGACGGAATAGAGTATTTCACATGGCTCGTGTCGTTAATCCCAATATCTCAAGCCCATATCGGTCGACTTCTTGCATATTCAATGGCTTGCCCATCTA
>LFIK01005648.1_pt1 | contig 10024 bp, 10 predicted proteins | sample 643401 | NCBI WGS metagenome assembly LFIK01 (sample SAMN03777447, study PRJNA286221) | soda lake metagenome | biome: soda lake; feature: Kulunda steppe; material: water; isolation source: sample T5-Br brine of Lake Tanatar-5 | place: Russia: Kulunda steppe | collected 2010-07
ATGCTTTTTTACAATTTTCCTTTCACCCTTCCTTCACGGATTTCCCCCTCGGTTGAAATGCGGTTGAAGCGGCTGAATCAACCGCTCGGTTGATTTCAACCGCGCTCGGTTGAAGTGCGGTTGAAAAATTTTCAGCCACGTTTCAACCGCATTTCAACCGAGCCAGGAAATTTCTGACGAGGATGAACAACATGTCCTATTTTATTACACACATCCCCAGGTGGTCTCTCTCCGCAGGAAGTACTACTTTGTTCATAGTATGCTACTTTGTTCTCACAGACATGATCTCATGATGTGTCTGCTTTTTTAAACCAGAACAACCATAGACTTCCTTTTTTCCTTCACGAATTAATCGTTTTTTATGAGCAGGCTAGCAGTCACAATTCTTGACTGAAGGCCTTATCCTTGTAAACCTTGTAAAGTGAACAGCGTGCCACCTGCTTGAAAAAGGCACCAGTACGGCCTAGTGAATACGTACCAGGCTCTGCTTGAAAAGAAGGCAGAGACCAGGTCAGAGATGGATGAAGGCAGAGGCGAGGTTGGTGGTTTCGTATTGTCTTGCAAGGCCTTCGTAAGATAAACTTTTGCTGGCAGTGCTCTCTCTGAGTCTCAAAATGCGCACGTCCACTAAGTCTTAATGACACAAATCTCCTTCCAGCCAGTCAACAGGGTCGTGCTCACAGTACACTGTTGCAGAGGGAAAGCCAAGCCGCGTATGAAATTCAACCAAGGCAGCTACAGTGATTAGGTCAGGTTCATCTTACACAGCACTGTGCAGAGCAACAAATAGAGTACACTATGGTCTGTGCCCATCCTGCGCTCTGTTTTACCAAGTTGGCAGATGAGCCACCTTGATTTTTAGACTTTTTTCATAAGCAGCACATTCTGCACCACAGCCTTACGTATGAAAATACATGGGCACCAGCAGAGAAGCAGCGCATTCGCACTGCACAGATAATGCCCCCATCCTTGGCACTTTCAAAGGGTGAGCAACATAACTACATACTGGGGCTAACATGTTGCAGCCAGTGCAGTGCCGTAACATGAATGTTTTCTTCCCATCTCTACACCAACCACTCATTCCCTCGGAACTGGTTAGTTTTGCCAAAGCTCACTTAATCAGCAGCCTGCCCTTCACAGCTTGGAGGAGGGCGCAGGACCACTGACAGGGTTGAGTCGGAAGTCAAACCCCCCTGATCCAGGGATTGGGTTGGCTGCCACCTAGAGACACGCAGCAAAAAACAAGCAAAGATGGAATGAGATGAGAGGGCACCATCACAGCAAAGGCGGCACTATTACAACAAGGGTGTAATCGCATGATGCTAATGTTGTTTGCTTACAACTTGCTGGCCTATTTATGCTGCCTTTTCCTTGAGTGTGTGCATTTCCCTTCGTCAGCTCAGCCAAGCCTGTTGGAGTTCTTGTCCCAGGTTGCCCAAGTGCCTTAAACTGTGTTTTGAGTGCTGCTTAATAACCCTGCATGCTCAGTTTGCCAAGGAGAGGCCCCGTGAGGGTGGGCCAGGGGAAAAGGGGCTGTCAATCAAAATGCCACCTTCCGGGATGGTGTTCCTGGCCCATACTGACACGCAGGCATCATCCAAGAGTCCGCAGGCAGTGCATTTATGGGGGTTCGCGGGTCAGGTGGGAGTGGCTGGCAAGAAACCCAATTTACCTTGGATTCTGTGGTGATTAATTCCTCAACAGCCAGCCTGTCAAGTGGAATTCTGATACGTCAATTTTTACTTAAAATTCTTCAAAAAGTAGTGTGCCATTAGAATTTTGCGGTAGCAAGCCGATTGACAATTTCAAACTGAATTCAAACACGGACAGCCCTGGAGGGGCCTCCTCTGCCAATCATGGTTGGCACAAGTTGATTTGAACTTGTGAAAGAATTGCTTAGATGGTCAACTGTACCCGTTTGGCTGAGAATGTGAAGGAATTATGTGCATGCACTCTGCAGTCGGGATCCTGCAGATGCTCTAGGTAAGCCGCCCTCTAGAGCACAGCAGCGGTAGCGGCAGCATAGTAAGAACATGGTAGCAAAATAAACTGAACCTGGCAGGCAGCCTTGCTTGCTCAGAGGCGGTTCCAAGCAGCAGCCAGCCCCACAGCAGCTCAAGCTTGCAGGTACGCGCCAGCAGCTGGCTAAATCGCAGCAGGCGCTGACAGCCCTCCAGCAGCAGCTTGCAGCAAAAGACGAAGCCCAGCGGCGAATGCAGCAGCAGCTTGCACAGAAAGAGCAGCAAGAGGCAGCGCTCCAGGCGCGCGTGCTTGACCTTGAGCACTGCTTGTCAGAGCTCGAGGTGGTGTCAAGGCATGTGTGGCAGCAATGTGCAGAAATAGCAGCAAGGGAGGCATAGCTGCTGCAAGATCTAGATATCTGCATGATGAAGCTAAGCTGCACATGGCATGCCAGTGAGATCTTGGAGGCCATGGAGATCAGGGGAAGGCAGCTGGAGTTGGAGCACGCTCGGCAGCTACATGAAAAGGAAAAGGAGGTATACATAGCAGCTCATGCACAAGGGCAGACAGCTGAGCAGCTAGCCAGGGTCAAGGAGCAGCTGCAACAGCGAGAGCACGACCACGCAGATGCGCAGGTAATATACTTGCGGATGGTGCTAGACTGCTTGTGGTGACTTGAAGCTGCCATGGATGAAGGGGAATGGAAGTCAATGGACGAGCTGACCAGGCAGGAGCATAGACCAAAACAACAGGCCACACCTTTTCAGAGATCGACAGGAAGGTCGAGCTGTTGAAGGACCACCCAGTTTGCTACAAGAACATGGCCAGGATGGCCATGGCAGGGTGGATAATTTTTCCTTAGGGTCGTTTGAGCTTGGCCGCCAACAATTGTTGCAGGACGGGGCGGGCTTGGGGTGGGAGTGTGGCTAGAAGCGCTCATGTCTATAATAATCTAAATAATACATCTGATAAATATCAAGGTAAAACGCGGATGGAGAAGCAAAAAACGGAGGGACGGGCTTGAATCCGTCCTTTCCCCGGTCTCTCCGCTTGCAAGAGGGGTCCCAGGGGCCAAACTAAGCACCCTGGGAGCTGGGGCAAGAACTCCTCCTTTCCACACTTAGCTTGGCTGAGCTGACCCTTAGTGTTTTCCATAACCCACGTGTTCAGCAGCCCTGTGCAACTTCTTGGGAAGGCTGCTTTAGATTAGAGCAGACATTCAGTTGATGCAAGACGCTTAATTGAATCAAGCAGGAGCCACAGGCAGCAACAGTGATTGTGACTGTAGCTTGTGCTTCATGCTTACTCTCACCTCCTGAGCATCTGCCACGCGAGCCACAACCACGGTAATGTCATCAAGCTTGCCGCCCATGTACGCCAGGTCAGCCTGTGAATCACCAATGCAGGTAGCCACCTGGCATCAGGCTACACACCTGATTGCATGGCCTATCCAGAGGTGCAGTGACTAGACAACACCAATGCAGGAAATGTACTCACTCGCAGAGGCAGGCACGCAACACGTTCCAGCCCTCTGCCCCTTCTTTATACCAGCTTGCTGAAATACATAGGCGCATCATCTACTAGATAGCATTTTCTCCCACTCAACTACCTGTGCTCTAAGCCTTCTCAGGATTTGTGCTTGCTAAATGCAAGTATCGCACCTGGAATGCGGCATATGCAAATGGAGATGCGTATTTTGGGTCTGATGCACGATGCCTGGCGTAAAAAGCTAGGACCTGCGCCACCTTATCCATGCTCATTGACCCTTGCTGCCCCACGCAGTACCTGCACAAGAAGCAGCATGGAAGGAAGTTTATGCTCACAGGTGTTCATAAGGCCTCCGATGGTCTAATATCATTGCAACACCCAGGGTTTGGTCAGCAGAGATGGGTCTGCACAATCCTCAAATCTTGCAGAGGCTAAGGACTTTGTTAGCACCCGGCCTGCAACACTCAAATATTTGCGACTGAGATCTGGACTTCGTCTGCACACTTCTTGGAGCCTTGTTAGTAATAAGATATTCCAGAAACTTGACCATGTGCCCCTAGCTCTCCACTGCAAAAGAAGTTAGACAAAAAAACTACCAGACAAATGCAGTAAATTCCTGAGCTAAGCTTTGTATCCAACCATGTCGAATGCTTGAGTTTGGATCCTTTAGACAAGTTATCCCCCCTTTGCACTTGACTAGTACCTACTTGATTACGGCCGTGATTTCCTCGTCAAAGCAGTTGTCCCAGAGCCCATCAGTGCCAAGGACAATAATGTCCCCAACCTGCAGGTTAAAATGACCAATATCAAAATAAAGGTGAGAAACTTAATATACAGGGATACACAGCTGCAAGTTTGTTGAGTCCTACAGCTGGTTTTGTGAAGCTGTGCACCTCTCATCTCTGTGGAATCAGGCATCAATAACAAAGCACAGTGGCAATTTGACAGCAGAAATACACATTCTACACTAAGTCTTCATAAAATGAGGAATACAATCTAACACCTTCATGTACACATAAGAGCGAATCCTTGCAGTGTAGAGAACATTATATCATACAGAGAATATTTATATAACCTTGATGAGCGAATGAGGATCTCTCCAGAGCTGTCGGTGACAGCACTTGAAGGTTCGATGTCGGGGGCGACATGATTTGAGCATTTCCCTCTGTTGAGTTGGGCCAATACCCAAGTCATAATGCCCCTGTTATCCAACCTCCAAATGCTGTCACAGAAAGCCTTGGATGAATCCCAATTTCCTCATCAAGGTAAGTCAAATAACCTCTGAGCGGGAAAATAGTCTGGTAAGATGCTCTCTTGTATTTGCCCTCTTACCTCCACAGGCACTGAAAACCTTTGACTAGCAGATGGAGAGTCGCTCATGGAGTCGAAAGAGCCAATTTGGAAGGGGAAGTTGAAGCCGTGCTGCTGTGATGGGCTGTGGAACACAACCTGCAGATGCGGGGAGTGTTCAGTCTGCAAAGACCTAACAAGCCAGCTGAACAATGAATTACTCAGGAAAATTACACAGGCCGGCACTGTTGATAAGATGCTCCAGGCAAGCCTTGTAGGCATGAGTCAGAGCAATACAAATCAATGATGGCGGTGGACATGGGCATGATGACAGAGCAAAAAATCTGAATCCTCCACATTAAGGCCACAACAGCTTGGATGTGAGGCCAAGTTCTAGGGCTGCTCGACAACAAGCCTTTCACTTTTTCAAGTGCAAGCACTTGTATTTAAAGTGCAAGCACGTGGCTCTTAAATGACCTTGTACACCCGCATTCAATGGCAATGCTCTTGAAAAATTATCCACAATATTTACAGGAGAATTTGTGGTTGCAAGCATGTTATATTTACAGGAGAATTTGTGGTTGCAAGCATGTTATATTTACAGGAGAATTTGTGGTTGCAAGCATGTTAACATGCTTGCAACCACAAATTCTCCACAACCACAAATTCTCCACAAATGCTTTCAGTTCCCACTCACCTCTCCATTCCTGATTATCATGAAGCCTGAGTCGCCCAAATTAGAAGCAAACAGCTTTTTATTGGCCAGGACGACAACAGAGGCAGTGGATGAGCCTGCGGGTCCAGGACACAATAGAGAAGGCACGTGTGACATGCCTTGCAGCACCCTCCCACTCACATCAACCTCTCACGCAGACCATCAGGAGGTAAGCACAATCCAATCATTATGCAGCTTTCAATTTACCAATCAATTCCAGCGCCCCCTTTGCAACCGACCAGCAGAAAAACTAATTAGTTCCTCGAGCTCGCAAGCCCCCGCATCACCGTCCCCCCACCACGCCTTGAACGCTTAAGGGAAAAGTTTTGGTGTGGGTTGCATGTGGGTACACAGGGAGGGCAGCCCTGGGAAACAGGTCAGCCTGGTTGCTGAGCTGAAGAAGGCATAGCATTGACAGAAGCCCAGACCACTTGTGGGAAACCCCTATGCTTCAGAGGCTGGTAAACAGTCCTCAAATCCCGTGCACTGTGGCTCAGAGCTTCCTAACATGCGGCTATTGCACAGCGCATCCGCGCATGCACTAATTGCACCATGTCATTAGTAGTGGCTGTGGATTGAAACTGGGCAACAAGCGAAGGATATGTGTGTTACAGGGATGGGTCATTCGGATATTTTGAACCATTTTGCGAATTCAAATTCTACCGAGTCATGCGCTCACTGCAAATCCTGAACAGGCGAATGACCCATCCCTAATGTGTTGAAAGTCTGTTATGATCACTTGCGCTTGGCCAGCCATAACTTTCATTCTTGCCACGGACTGCAGGCATTGGAGTGTGTGGGGCTTGCCAGAGTAAGAGCTTTCCAGGCAGGGCAGAGCTCTCATGCTATGCGCGGCAATCCGGACTCACCTCGGACCTTCGTCTCTCCATACGCTTTTTCCAATATTATCTGCTGCAGAGCAGGCTGAAAGTCATCATCCTCTGTGGGTGTAGGGTCACTACCATACTGCCAAAGTTTTTCATACTCTGGGCAACTGTCTGCCGTGAGTACATCAGCAAACTCCTTGGCATGCGCCATAAGCTGGCGTGCATAAGCACCAGCGTCCACGCCCACCTCCGCCTGCGACGTGCAGCGTACAAACATCATGCATGAGCCAGAACACGGAAACAGGGGTCCACTTGTTGAGATAGGTTTACACGGGCAACGCAACATTCAACGCGGCTGGTAAGAAGTGGCCTATTGGAGTTGCCAGTCTTGGACGAGCCCTCTGAGAGTAACATGGCTGAGTTAGGTTAACCGGCACACATGCAAGGGTGTGTTGACTTTTACTGAAGGAGAAATTGGATGCCTATGCACCTGGCCTGCAAGCATGGTGCGCAGCTCCAGCAACGTTTGCTGGTGTGTTGATGCCCTCCTCATGATTTTCCTGAGCAGGGCATGGATGTTCCACTCACCCATCCTCCCACGCCATCAGCAACTCCCAGCGCTCGCATTGTATCAGAGACAAAGAACCAGTCCTCTCCGCCCCTGCCCATCTTCTCTGGATGGGGCAGGACGTATGCACCACCCACCAGGGCGTACGGCCCTAAATGCCTGCGTCCAACAGGATGCACGCTCTTCGTGGCTGAACTCGGCATTGAGTCCACATAGTGGCCTGCTCACAGAGCTGGTCAGCAGGCTGGGTCAGCAGGTGGCCAGGATGCACCTGCTACCTCAATTGCATCAGCAGGACCGCACCCATGGGCCTCTTGTAGACTCTGCGACGAGGACGGTGCGTTCTCCCCTTGCCCGCCCTCCTCTGTTGCCGCAGGCGATGCTGCGGCCTTGGTGCTCAGCAGCCTTTGCGCGGCTGCAATCTGCACAGCAACACGCACGCGATTGGGGCACAGCCAACGGTCAATCGATGCTCCTCTGGAATGTCTCCAAGGGTTCAATGTCAGCAGTGAAATAATGATGGCACCTCCACACAGGCACCTTGACAAATATGAACGGCTTTCTGTACGAGCGAAAGGGATGCACGCATTGAAACAGGGCACACTTTACCGGCAGAGTCCCACCGCTCCCACCTTCAGGTGCCTCAGTTGCGGGGGGGCCAGCACTAGACAGCCCTGCTGCTTGCCAGCTGTGTGTCCACAGATGTCTTGCTGAAGCTTGCTTGGCAGTGCAGCCGCGCAGCTGCTCCGGGAGAGTTGGAGGGAGGGGGTCAGGTGCAGGACAGGGCTACTTTGTTTCACGGGAAACAGTGTGGACACACAAAAAGGCTTGCCTCCCCCCAGGCCTGCCTTGCTACTCGAGAGCGAGCGCGGGGCTTGCATCCCGGTCAGAATCGCGCCCAACCTCTTAGCGGTGTAAGGCAGGCGGATCTTTGGCAACGAGTTCAGCATTCAGCATGATTGATTCTTATGTCTCGGATCAGAGCAGCGGTGATGCAGGAGTCAAACAAGCCGGGGCTATTTTAAAAAATTGTTTGAAATGCTGTAGTCAAGGTGGTATACAGGACTGCGCACTGTGTAAGACGACTGACGACGAGGCCGCAATGTCCGGGCTGTTGGAAGCATTGTGCAACCGGGAGGTGCTCTGCCATCCACCTGTGCCCTACTCCCCGGTCTACAACTGGCTTTTAGCTGCAATCCTGGCATCACCCCATGCTCTATACTGCCTAGTGTGGTTCAGGCCGCAAGTATGGACCAGTGTCTTCAATGACATCAGCCTGGAGACATTTGCTCTGGCTGGGACGTTGGGCAAGGGTGAGTAAGAGCCCTCGTGTTTGCGTGAATTCACTGCTCGTCTGCCCGCCAGCCCAGACACCCACCCCAGGTTGGTGTGCAACTACTGATTTCAAACATGAGGGTTGCTGATTTTGAGGGTTGGGAGCTATTGCAGCTGAAACAAGCTGCTCCTGGCATGGCTGCTCAGATTTGAGCTCTCTGCTGGCTGCTGGCCCTCGAAAGCCTGCCTCGCAACTTGATGCGAGCATCTCGCGTTCATCGGTGTTTTAGCACACTTGCGCATCAATTCGTGCTGCTGCACAGCAGCATCTGTCCAAGCCTCCATCTTCGGGCACTCGTTCGACTCCTCTTCCACCCCCATCCTTTCACTGGGCCGTTTGTGTCGTGCTCGCCCTTCACTGCGCAGTCATCCAATTCACGTATCTGACGTTTTGGTTTTGGATCATCCGTCCCAGCGGCCTGTGCTTCTCGTTGGAGGGCGTGGAACTGTGGCGCTGGTTGGCTTTCCTGGTGCTCGTGTCTTTTGGGCAGGCCCTGAACGTGGGCATCTACAAGGCCATAGGCAAGACGGGCGTGTACTACGGCTTCAAGCTGGGTAGAAAGGTGCCGTGGGTGACCGGCTTTCCCTTCAATGTCATGTCACACCCCCAATACGTGGGCAGCACGATGACCATTTGGGGCGTCATGCTCATGGTCCAAGCCATCATGCCTGCACATCTCCAGATCACGTTGCTGTACCTGACTGTGTACTGGAGCTGCTTGTACTTGTTCTCCGGGTGGGTGGAGCACTGCTTTTAGCCTATGTGACAGTTGCATCGTCTCACAAGGGACTGCCGAACCTGCTGTGCACTAGCATGAGTCGTTGACGAGGAAAGAGAGTTTCGGACAACAAGGGACCTGAGGGCTTGGCCCTTGCATGCGTTTGCCACCTTTTTCAGCCTAAATAAGGGAGGCTTGAGTTTCCAGGTTGTTTGTGCTTTTCCTGAACAGTTGGGTGCATCTGCATTGTTCTACATCTGCCTCTTTCCGAGGGGCACGAGACCTCAGCGCGTTTTCGGACCTCATTTTTCTGGGCGGACTTTCCGCACACTTGCTACTACACCAAACTCGAGACTCACAGCGCAAATGTGTTTGGACCTGTTTTTGCTGTCAACTCCCTTGAGCAGGATCGCAGCTTCATGATTTCTTCCTTAGAAAGAAAGAAAACTACGTAGGCAGTAAAAACTCCCTATGTCAGTAAGTTACCAGGACAGTTGGCGCATATCACGACAGCTCAAAATACAAAACACACAACAAAAAAATTACTTAGATATCGTTGGTGACGGGTTAAATCAGGCATCTTGAGTCTTTGATCAAGGCTAGAATCACTTACAGCTACTGGGCATCACCATTTTTTAAGGTTTAGTACTAGTGAACTCCAGCAGTCTCCTCTTGTGACTTCCAACCAACTTCCACAACTAGATGTATTTCAATTCCGAATTGAGTCATACTTGGTATACTGACGGTTGTATCCTGAGTGCGTAGCTTTTCCTTTTCCTTTTCCTTTGCTAAGTAGTACTTCAGCACATGATTTAAGTTTTGGTGGATGAAATTTACAATCACAAATACGCCAACCACCGATACTCCCAGGTTGCCCCCTGTCCCAGGTTACCAATACTCCCAGGTTGCCCCCCCCCCTGCACGCACTTCCCTAGCAGCCCAGCCTCAAGAAGGTTAGGTTAGGTTAGGTTACATAGCTGTATCCGCCAAACAAGGGCAGCTTAGCTGAAGCCTAAAAGGCCTGCAACTCTAAACCAAAACTAAAGCGCTCAAATCAGGTGAAAGGTAGTGTCTGGAAGCCAGATGTTTTGGTGAATAGCAAGACTGAAAACCGGAAGAA
>LFIK01005649.1_pt1 | contig 10023 bp, 11 predicted proteins | sample 643401 | NCBI WGS metagenome assembly LFIK01 (sample SAMN03777447, study PRJNA286221) | soda lake metagenome | biome: soda lake; feature: Kulunda steppe; material: water; isolation source: sample T5-Br brine of Lake Tanatar-5 | place: Russia: Kulunda steppe | collected 2010-07
ACCGTGTTGCGCGTCTCCAGCGCCTCCAGCGGGACCGGAATCCCGCGATAGCCCCCGGCGCTGCGCATCTCCTGGACAATCTCGGCCGTCTGCCCGGTGAACTCGCGCCCCTCATCGAAATACGCCGCGACCTGCCGGACCTCAAAGCCCTGCATCATCTCCGACCACTCGCGCCCCGAACGGGTTTCCAGATCGGCCCCGGCCTCGCGCCGCTCGTCATCCTCGGCCGTCAACGCCGCGCGATACCGGGTTTCGTTGCGGCGATACTCCGCGTCGAGCGTCTCCATCGAACGGGTTTCATCCTCGCCCGGCTCGGGTTTCGCCACCAGCTCGGCGAGTTGTTGGCGGATTTCCGATTGCCGCCGGCTGATTTTCACACTCTCAAGCATCATGTTTCCTTTCGTGCTCGATCAGGTTTTCGTCGCCAGCTCGGCGACAGCTTCACGCCATGCGGCGCGTCGGGGATCGGGCGGGGGATGCCCGCACTCGATCCGGGTTTTGCGGGTGTGACATGCGGGGCAGAGCGTTTGCAGATTTGCCATGTCAAAGGCCCCGTCAGGGTGATCGCGAACCGGCCGGACATGATCGACCTCAAGCCGCCCGCGCGCCCCGCACTTCACGCATTGCCAGCCATCGCGGCGCAGCACCTCAAGGCGCAGGCCCCGCCACCGCTTGGTGCGAATGATCCGCCGCGAATGCTCGGGAAACCTCATACCCATGCCGCGACCCTCGCCTTTGCGTCAGGCTGCATCAGCATCCGAACGCCCTGCGCAACCGCAATGACGGTGGCCGCAGCCGCGTCTATGCGCCCGGTGGAGCGCCCCCTTGCCAGCTTGTGATTGCCCGCCGGATCAACCAGCGTGATCGCATCGGCGAAGGCAGAGCGCAGCAGCAGCGACGGCACAGAGCGAATCCTGCCCTCGAACAGCGCCCGCCTGAATCTTTCCACGTCCTCGCTGCCATCTTTCCAGCCCATGCCGCGCCAGACACACGGCACACGGTCCAGCCCCGCGCCGCGCAACGCCTCGACAAACTCGGCATGGCGAAACCGATCTCCGACAATCGCCGCCGGGGCTTGCCCGTCCAGCATCGCCACCACGTCCGCGAGGAACCGATCAACGGGAACGGTGGTATCGCCCATCGTCACCAGCTCGCCCCGGTCGCTCATCTCGGTATAGCGCCCGGACACGCCGTCAGCGGCCCCACGATCCGCAAGGCCCGGTGTCGCGGGGAAAGCCCCCACACACTCAAGACGCCCCGTCAGCGGCCAATACAGCGCCGCTGCACTCATGGAACGGGAACCGCCCAGATCGACGCCCAGGATAACCGGCCCGTCACGATCCGGCATGGCATCCGGGGAAACCTCCGCAGACAGCCATTCGTCAATCGTGATCAGCACAGAGCGGTCGTCAGACGCGACACGCTCGTTTCTGTTGAGATTGCGAAAACTGGACAGCGCCGAACCGCCCCGCGCAATGGCCCGCTTGGCCTGCGCAACCAGCCATTCGGGGGAACTGCCGATGCCCTCGCGCGCGCCGGGGTTGGCAATCAGCAGGCTTTCCAGATCGTCAGGGGGCAGGCCCTCGGGTGGCCTATGCTCCTGCACAAAGCTGCCCGGTGGCGGTTCATCCATCCAGCGGGAAAAGGTGTTGGTGTCGTCAGGGGCAGACGTTGAAATGATCAACGCCTTGCCATCCCGCTTGCCCAGGCCAGACAGAATGGCGTTTTCGAGATTGTCGCCTTTCTCGCGCTCCCACGCGGCCCGCTCGTCCAGAATGGCCAGCGTCGGTGCGCCGCCAAGGATCGATCGGCCATCTGCCGGAATGACGCGCGCAAGGCCCCCGCCGTTGGCGTCGGTTTCAACCTCCAGCCGGGAACCGCGGCGGATCGTGAATTGCTCCTGATCTTCCTCGGGCAAGCCCTCAATGAACCCGACCAGGAACCCGAACGCGCTTTTTGCCTGATCTCTGTTGCGCGCCGCGAAGATGATCTCCCGCTTGGGCTGGTGCGCGATCTCGCCGACCAGGTGCCCCAGGGCGATGCCCGCCGCCGTCGCTGTCTTGCTGTTGCCCCTGCCGATCGACAGCAGCGCAACCGCCGTGTCCTTGGCAAAGGCCCCGCGCACGAAGTCCTTTTGAAACGACGCCAGCTTGAGCCGCCGGCCAGCCTTGCGCCCCTCGGGGATCGTCAGGCGCGACAGAAACCGCAGCGCCGCCGTCGCATCCTTGGACGCCCGCGCCATCAGGTTTCCCCCGGAATTTTTCGGAAATGAGAACGGAACACTCCCCCCCGCGCGGCCCGCCCCCCCGATTGATTTCGCGGCATTGGGACCATCAGCTCCGCCCCTGCACCGCGTATTGAAACAGCACGTCGCCCGGCTCGACAGGCTTCACGTCGATCAGGGTGTAATCCTTGCCAGCGATGCGCAGAATGTCGAAGGGAATGGGGGTGACGTCCGGGGGAACATTGATCACGCCGAGCTTGTCGCCCGCCTGAATCAGCGTGCCGTCATGCAAGCCCACCTGATAGCCGGTTTCGATGAACGCGACGGGGTGCAGCGTCTCGACCTCCTCGCCGCCATCAGGATCGGACGGCCCGCCGCCGACGACCTCGATGCGCACGATGTCGGCAGACTTGGAATAGCGCGACAGCAGCCGCGCCGATGCCCGCTTGGCTCTCTCGAATGTTGCAACCTGCGCCATGACCGCGCCCCGCTGAATAGGTCAGCACACGTTACATTATATCATATCGGAGAATAGGTAAGCAAGCGTTACCTATATGCGCCCGGCCGCTCCGCCAAGTTGGCGGTGCAGCTGCACAACCTCGGGTGAATCCGCAGCGCAGCGGCGGGGTGAACATAATACCCAAACCCGGACTCTCAGCGCCTTGGGGTTGAGCCGTCACTGTCCAAATGGACAGTGAGCCGCGCCCTTCACTGCTAACGTTTGCAGTGAGCCGGTGTCATCGAATGACAGTGAAGCCGCCTATCTGTGAACGGTTCACAGATGCCCCGTCACTGTGTTCGGGACACAGTGAGGCAATCCCGCCGGATGTGGAACCCGGTTCCAGTGAGCCGCCCTATCTGCGGATTTCCGCAGATGCCCCGTCACTTGAAGCGGTTTCAAGTGAGCCGCCGAGGGGGGCATGGCGTGCGGGGGTGGTAACGATTACCAGTGAGCCGCCCTGAAACCGGGTCCAGAGTGAACCCGATTCCGCCTATCGGTTACAGCGTCTCAAGTTGCGACGGTGTAACCATTAGCGTTGCCCTATCGGTTACAGTCTGCCAAGTTGCCTATGTGTAACCGATAGAAAGGTACAGCATGGGCCGGGGTCTTAGCCAGCAGCAACACGACATCCTCGCGGCATTGCCGCAGCTCTCAGACGGCATGACATGCGGCGACGTGCCGACAGCGCGGGAACTGGTGGCCCTGATCGGGCTGGAACTCACGCCGTCCAATCGCGCGTCGGTGAGCCGCGCCATATCTCGGCTGCAAGCCCGTGGCCTGATCTTGCACCTTTGGGGGTATCACAAAGGCTATCGCCAGCGCACCGGATACGCCCGTGCCACGCCCGAACAGGTGAAGGCCCGCGAGGAACGGAAACAGGCTTTGAGCGCCAAATCGAGCGCCAGCTAAACCCCGCAGGAAATGCCCCGTTTTGCACGCCCGCGCCGCCGCGCCTGAATCTGTGCCATGACAAAGGGTTAACCCTGAAATGTTCCACATATGGAGGGAAGCGGGCCGGGATGGGTGCCGGGGGTGCCCGTTCAAGGGTGCTTCGAAGGGGCCATTTCAAGCAGCATTCTCCAGCGATTTTCGCCGCGCCGCGCGCTCGAGATTTGCCCCTCTATAGCCTCTCCCAAGCCCGCCCCAGCCAGGGGGAAACCCCCCATTCTCTCCATATGTGGAACATTTCGGGGTTAAGCCCTTGTGGGCAAACAAAAAGAGGCGCCGCGAACAGCGCCCCTGAAATTGCCCGTTTTCGCCTGGTTGCCGTGGCTTATTTGGCCTCGACTTGGAGCGCGTAGAACCCGGCCTTGTGAGCCGCTTCCAGCATGGCAGATTCCAGCTCGTCGGCCTTGGAAGCCTGCACGATGAAACTGTCATGGACGGGTAAGACGACGACGCCCTGCGCTAGCATGATGGTCATAACCGTTTCGGCCAAGGCCGCGTCAATCGCCATGAGCCGCGCGCCCGCGTCGGAATGGAACGCATGGGCGATCGGCTTGTGCAGTCGCTTGATTGCCTTGATGAGCTGATCGGCAGCCCGCATCGCCTCTTGGCTGCCCGGCTCGCCCCACGGGCTCAGCAGCTCGTTATGGGCTATCGACTTCCGCGCCGCATGTATCGTCTTGGCGTTGATGAGGGTCAGCATCGCGACCTTCACCAGCTTGCGGGGCCAGCCGTCCAGATCATAGCAGTCGCGGGGCATGGTTGCGCCCGCCTCGGCATAGAGGATTGCCGGGTGCAGGGTGCAATAATCCAACTCGGCCACAGGCTCGCCCCCGATGGTCAGGCTCTTGCGCGCCTCGGCCTTCACATTCTGCCAGCTTGCCCCCATTGCGTAGAACCTCCCCCCCCGCGTCAGGTCTTTGTTAAAAATCCGTGCCAGCGGCGCGGCGATGGTGTCGTCAATGCCGCTGCCCATGATCGCCTCATTGAACCTTTGCAGCCGCCGCCGCATCCGGTCAATGCCTCGCGTCTCGCGATAGTCCAGCAGCCTCCCCTTGTCATCGCGCAGCAGCACAACCTCGGCAGGCATTGCCAGCGTTAGGGGCGCGCCTCCGACGATGCCCGCGCAGATGCCGCGCAGCTCATGGGTTGCCCGGATAGAGCTTTGCCAGCCCCGCAAGCCGGGGGGGCGGTAATCGTGTTCGATCAATCCCAGCTCGGCCAGAAAATCAACCTGAGATACAACGCGCCGCCATGTGTAGAGGGGATTTCGGTAGCGATGCGGCATGTCGTAATGCCGGGCCGTTCTGCTATAGGCCACGCAGTCAGGGGTGCCGCATATGTCCAGGATGATGGCCGCGCCGGTCTGGTCAACCTTCAGCTCTCGGCGAAAATCCTGCCAGAACCGTTTGCTTTCGAACCGCAGAGATAGCGGTTTCTGGTGCTCGTCGTCATCTTGCCCCAATTTTTCGCCCTCGTCCGGGGGCCGGTGCGCTTTGCCTCTTGCAGGATCGTGCCTCGCATTCTACACTTCTCCTTGTCCGCTAAGACGCCGTGCAACACCGGCTGATTGCATTTAGAAAGCCCTCGCCCCTCCAAGGCGGGGGTTTTCGCGTTCTAGAATGCCGTGAAAATCTTGTGTGCGCAAGGTCGGATGACACAACGCGTTGCGGTCAGCCCCTACCGAACGGCCACCAGCGCCGCCGCGCGGGTCGATCTTGTGGCCCAGGCAACAGCCGCCGCAGATCGTCAAGGTGACGCTCGACCAGCTCGCGCGCCTGTTTCTCGGCCTCAAGTTGCGCCTGTAGCGCCTTGATTTCCGCCTGTAAGTCGGGTGCCGGGGTGGTGCCGGGTTGTGATAAGTCGCCATGACGGGGGTTGTCGTTATTGTCACTGCGGGGCTGATAAACCCGCTTAAGCTCCGCCATGTCGATTTGCCACTTATCGCCAGCCTTTTCGCCGCTGATCTTGCCTTTTTTCAGGTGGTCTAGCAGCGTTGGCCGCGAAACCGCGAACAGCTTTGCCGCCCTTGCAATGGAAACCTTGCTCATTGTCGGCCCTCCCTGCGACTCGGTGACAAGTCTGCATGACGGAAGGGTGCAGGGATAGCCCCCACGCGCGCGGGGGTCAGCCCGAAACGGCGGGCGGTCGCCCTCCTGCCGTTTGATAGCCCCCACGCGCGCGGGGGTCAGCCGATCTGCTGGCAAATCGGAAACATGTTTCCGTTATAGCCCCCACGCGCGCGGGGATCATCCACGCAAGACGACAACTTGTCATCTTGCCCCACGATAGCCCCCACGCGCGCGGGGATCAGCCCATGGAAAAGCCGGGGCATCCCGCCCCGGCCCCACCGGCACCGCGCGGCTCGGGTAGCAAGCGCCGCCGTGCCGTCTCGGAGTTACAACGCCACGTCCCGAGTTGGCGATCGCAGCCGGTTGTGGTGGCCATTCCGACAGCTTCGACGGCAAAACACCTGATCACTGCGCACCGCGTCGAAGGTGCCGCCGCATTGGGGGCAGGTGCGCCCGGCTCGCGCCTCGGCCCGCGCCTGCGCCGTCAGCCCGTGGTGCCAGGCATTGGCGCAGCGGCGATCACAATACAGCCGATCCTCGCGCGTCATGCGGGGCAGCTCCGCGCCGCACTGCGCGCAATGGCGGGTGAACACGTCCGTCATGCCGCTTGCCTGTTGAATGCGTCCCACCACCGCGACCGGCACGAACCACAGCAGAAATGCACCTGCCGGGGCGCGAGCGGGACGCCGCAGTTGCGACACTGCGCATCGCGCACGATCAGCGTGCCCGTCCATGCCTGTTGCCCCTCGGCCCAGGACGGCCGCCGCACTTGCAGGATATTGAGCGCCACCTCCACCAGGTGCATCGCGACATCATCCGCCTGTTGCCAGCGCCAGCCCTGATCGCACAGCGCCGCCCGGATCGCCCCGCGAAACGGCCCCTCGGCATTCAGCCCGGTGACGATGATCCTTTCCTCGCGCGCCATGCGGATAACCGCGCACATGAGCCCGAGCATCGCCTCGGCCCGCATCTTCGCAAGCCGCCCCCGTGCCGCGTCTCGCTCGCGCCGTGACAGTCTCGGGGAACCGTCGAACGGCATCGCTCACTCCCAATCGACAAGCCGCATCGCGTCGTTGACCTCGCCCGGCAGCAAACCGTTGGCCTTCGCCGTCGCCATCGCATCGACCACGGCCCCCATCGCACGCGCACGCCCGCCCGCGTCGAACGCCTGGAGCGGGCGCGTCACGTCAATCGACACCTCGGCCCCGGTCTTGTCGCTCAATTCCTCGGCCAGCAGCTCGGCCATCGGCTGCAACTGCCATTGCGCCAAATGCCGCTGCGCCTCGCGCACAAGCGGCCCCTGAGCCGCCTTGTCAAACAGCGCAGGCAAAACACCGAACGATGCGAGGATCGCGCCCCGCGCCGCCGCCAGCGTTTCCGCCGTCATGGCCTTGCTCAAGTCCGGGGTTGTCTGTTGCGGCCGCCAGTCCTGGGAAGGGGCAGGCCCGCCCGCCGCCGCGACCTGGACGGACTCGCGCAGCATCACGCGGCCCCGCTTGCCGCGAAAGCCCCGGCCGAGCGTTTCCATGTCGGTTTCCGGCGATTCGGGAAAGGGTATGATCTGCGATCCGAGCGGCGCGTGCTCGAACACCTCCGACAGCGACGTTTCGACCGCGTGAAGCATTCCAGCCGTCAGCCGCGCCCGGTGCAGGGGTGGCGTGCCCGTCCATGGCGCGGCGGGATCGGCCCCGATGCGCAGGTGTATCACCTCGGGGGCAAGCGCCGTCGTGGTGAAGCCGCCCCCGGCCTCGGGGATCGTCAGCCGGTAGGCCCTCGGCCGCCCGTTGCGGGTGGACAGCTCCCAATCGACAGCAGGCACGATCCGCCCGCCGTCCAGAAGCCCGACGAACTCGCCCCTGAGCGCCACAGAACGCGCGAGGATCGCCATATCGGCCCGGCGCAGAATGTTGGTGCCCTCAATGTCAGCAGCCGCCAGAGCGCCCTCCCACAACGTCACACAGGCTTGCGTCGTCGCCGTCAGCTCGGCCACGCCCTGCGCCCCGGCGATCCAGCTCTCGCGCGCCGACAAGATCGCAGCGGTGTAGCCTGCGCCAGAGGATCGGGTTTCGGTAACGGGGTGGTCGCCCGCCCCGTTCTTGCGCCGGAAAATATCGAGCAAGCCCATGGTCACGCCCTCCGATACGGGCGCAGCAGATCGGCCGCGCCGCTGTTGTGAATCGCCTTCGCGATATGGGCGGGGTTGCGCCGGATCGTCTCCGACAACTGACCGATGTTGACCGCGTAGGAACTCGCCCCCGGTGCGCCTTCATCCGACGCCGCCAGATACTCGGCCAGCCTGCGATACGCCTCTTGCGCATCCTCCGGGACCGGCCCCTCGCCGACCGTCGCGGTGATGCGATACGGCCCGCGCGACAACAGCGTCAGGCCGCGCGGCGCGGTGATCTGCGCGACAGGCCCCCAGGACTCGCCATCCCAGATTTCCGTTTCGGTGATCGTCGCGGGGCGCAGCGGTGGAATCCACTCGCCCACGCCCTCGGCGATCCAGACGGCCGTGCGCTCCGACCAGCGATGCGCGATCCATTGCTCCAGCCGGGACCAGATCATCGCCGCATCAAGCGCCTGCGCCTCATCAGACAGCCCGAGCGGCGCGTCGGGATAGGACTCGACCGATTCTTCCTGGTGTATCGTCGTGACCATTTCACGCCCTCCAGCGATAGAGCGGGTGAACTTTCGGGCGGGTGCCCGCCCCGTTGTTCGGCGACCAGCTCCGCGCCTCGACCTGCGCTTCCTGATACGCTTGGCGGGTTACGATACTCAGCTCATAGAGCAACGCCGCCTTCACGGTGCGGATCAGCGCCCCGCGCCGTTCGCTGCCCGGCCCGTCGTCCGGTTCTTCCTCGACTTCCTCGGCATCCGGCACGGCCCGCTCGGGCGGGATACGAAAGCCCGGACTAAGCCCCACCGCAAGCCCGGCACCGATCAGCGCCAGCGCATCGCGGCCGTGACTCGTCTCCGCGACAGCCGCCGAGATAACCGCCTCGAAACTGAGCGCGTCGTCACTGTCACGCAGATCGAGCGTGTTTGTCAGCTTGCTCGCCAGCGGGTGATCGAAGTCATGCCCGAGCAACAGGTGAATTTCCGCGTCGGGATCTTCGACACGGTGCGAGAATGCGCGCGGGGCGATCACCTCCTTGCGGGGACGCCCGGTGCGCCCGCCGTCAGACAGAACCGCCGGTTTGCCATACGGGAACCGGCCCCGCAGACGGGTTGAGCCGTCGCGATCACGCCGCAGCTCAAGCCCGCCCTGGTGAACGCCCCACAGCATCATTCAATGCCCGTCAGCACTTCAAGTTGCTCGGGGCGCGACACGGTAACATCGGCCGTCACAAGCCCGGTGATGCGCAGCCCGCCCGCTTGTGCATCGCTGTAGGGATCTCTGATCACGTCAACGCCGCCCCACATGCCGACGAACAGCGGCGACACGCCCCCGGCATTCGTCGTCAACAGCGCGTCGGTGGCCTCGGGGCTGCCCGCCGGATCGGCCAGCGCATTGCTTGTCATGGCGATGTTGCCCGCCGGAATGTTCGCGGTAAGCCGGCCCCATTCGGTGATGCCGCTGCCCGCGTCGAAGATCGTATCATCCAGCGCCGCCCAGACCTCGGGGCGGATCAGCATCCGCACAGCATCCGGCGACCCGGCCGCATTGGCATTGAGGAACCGCACCACAGCGGCCCGGAATGCGCTCCACGTCGCGCCGTCATCGATCGCGGTGGACGTGATGCCATAGGTGCCCGCGCCCGCGATCACGCCGAGCGGTTCACCATCGGCCCCGGTGCCGAGCGTGACAGCCCGATCAAGCCCGGTGCGGATCGCCTCGGCCATGTCGCGGCGGATCGCCTGCTCCAGCCCCGCGCCGGTCTGCTTGAGCGCCTTGCGGGTGATGCGCACCTGCACCCCGAAGGTGTTGTCCGGCGACAGCGCCTTGTCGGTTGTCGCGAACGCCGCGCCGAGCGGGACATTCGCCGCCTCGCCATCCTGCCATCCGGCCGCGATGCTGGACGTTGTGACCGGCCATTCGGTGCTGCCCTGGGGAATGCTGATCATCTGCGCGCCGATCCGGCCCGCGACCGATTCCGCAAACAACCGATCAATGATCGGGCGGGTGACAGTCGGATCGGGGGTGCCCCCGGATACCGTGTTGCGCGTCTCCAGCGCCTCCAGCGGGACCGGAATCCCGCGATAGCCCCCGGCGCTGCGCATCTCCTGGACAATCTCGGCCGTCTGCCCGGTGAACTCGCGCCCCTCATCGAAATACGCCG
>LFIK01005652.1_pt1 | contig 10021 bp, 16 predicted proteins | sample 643401 | NCBI WGS metagenome assembly LFIK01 (sample SAMN03777447, study PRJNA286221) | soda lake metagenome | biome: soda lake; feature: Kulunda steppe; material: water; isolation source: sample T5-Br brine of Lake Tanatar-5 | place: Russia: Kulunda steppe | collected 2010-07
ACACACACACACACACACACACACACACACACACACACACACACACACACACACTATTTCAACATCTACCCACAAATATTGACTCATGACCTGCCTTGTGCTTTACAGCATCGCAAAATGCCTGAACCGAGAGCCGCTTCTACCAGATTAGCATTCCAACAATGTTGCTCACTGGTGCTGTGTCTGCGCAGATGAGTGGCGGAGGCAGCCCGAGGTGAGCATGCATATGGTGTGTTCGTTTGTGTGTGTAAGTATATGTGCGCTGCGCGTTGTGAATATGGGGCAAGCATTATCGCCCCCGTTTGTGCACCCATTCTCAATGCATCATTGTTTCATTCATGAAGGATACGAGGTATCAAGGACAGGGACGGTCCGTGTGTTGCTCCGAGCACCACAGCACAAAATGTAGTGAAGTAAGAAGCAAGGGTTGAGAACGCCTCGATCCTGATGATGCACTCCCTTGGGGTTGTCAGAGCATGGCACACTTGCTCCATGCATAAAGTTTAAAGTTTAAAAAAAGGGTTAACCGCCAGCCAGATCGTTAGGCTGATTGGTTTGTTGCTGGTCTATCATGCATAATACAGGATCCTTGGAAGGCCTTTTCTTGCAACTTATTCTGGAATTTGTTAGCAACCAGATAGGTGGTGGTCTGCTGTACTTGGATCATCTCTAAGTGTTGATGCAAAAGTGATGAATGATGAACAACAGGTCTCCTATCGCAAATATTATCCACCTTGCAGTGAGCTCTACACAAAGAGCCTGGAGGAGCTGAAGAACTTGTGCAGGTACCTAGCAGCTGGGTGTACACTTTAGCAAGCCTTGAAATGATGCATTGATGTGTTCAAGCCACATTTCCATTGTGCACTTTACTTTGTGTAGCAGCGAAACGTCAAATCATGACAGCTGGCGCATGTGCATTGTAGAGCTAGCTGTTTGATGGCTTTGTTCGTATAGCGAGATCAAGGAGCTCACAAGATGCAGCTGTGCATGTCCCGGGGGGCATCCATTATGATAATGATAGCGATCTTTCCCCAAATATCATTGTCATTGTTATGAGAATCCCTTGCCCTGCCCTCTGTCTTCCAGGGAGCGAGGCTTGAAGATATCAGGAACAAAGCAGGAACTGGTTGAGAGGTTGGAGACTGCCCCTGAGGGTGAAGCACCGCTGGAGAGCTACAAAATGGATGAACTCAAGGAACTGTGCAAGTGCGTTGAAAACTGGTTTGGAAGAATTCTGAGCATCCATGCTTTGTCAATCAAAGTCTTCTCTTCGCCGGCACAGGCTTTTCTATCTAGCCTTACTGTTGCATTGTCCCGCTGGCTCTTTTTGCTGCCGGAGCATGCAGGGCCAGAGCGTCATGCTTCCGTAACGAGAAAGAACCTTGTTCTACACACATAATTGTGCATCACATATGCAAGGCAAGAAGGATACAAAATAATACAACTTGCATGTATTGTTGCTCTGTGAGGGTGGAAAGCTACTCCACACGCACCCATAATCATGCAAAGATTTGTATTCCCTCCTCTGTACAGATAGCTCTCATGAAGAGCTATTTCATCTTTTGTTTTCAGGAACTCAGGAAGCATGCATACACCCTCTGTTTAGCAGGCATGGCGGATATCAGGCCCTTGTGTAGGCTATCTGTCACGCCTGCTAGCTATAAGGTATATGAATGTTTCCTTACATTGAGTTCCTTCTAGGAAAAATAGTAGAAGTGGACCGCTATGGACACATAGTCAAGGCTAGAGTTTTTTCAACGCCGTCACACTGTTCAGTGATGAGAGAGGATGCTGTGGGCTCATAGGTCTGCTGCTGAGCCTTCTGCTTAGCCGTTGAGAGGAAATTCTCCTTCTTTGGGAATGGGTTGTAATTCTTAGTATCATAGCGGACATCATGAATGGGACGGAATCGGCCTTGATTCACAAAGAGTCAAGAGACTTGCTCTTAAGCTCCATGCTCATTCTGTGCACTGTGCTCATAAGCTTGTTCAGACCAGACGTTCTCTTGAGCATTCTCCTCACCTTCAAACCAATCAGGAGAGGTCTGCTGGCTTGTCTGCCCGCAACCCTCCTGAACCTCACTGACTGCTTTCTTCTTTTCTGGTGATGGGAATTTTCTTCCCAAGTGGCCCCTTTTCCTTGATTGATGTGAGAAGCTTTTTGCTGCTTGTGTATATTTTCTTTTCTTTTCGTTCTATTCTTCCTGGGACGGAATTCCCCGGCGTGATCACCTGAATAAAACATTTCTCTGCCTGTGAGGCATCAGAATTTACCAGTCTTTCCCATGCCCTAATGGAATACTTCAGTACAGGTCTGCAAGTGACTTGAAAAATTTTTACGGCGCTTGAAGCGCTTCACTCTGTGACTTCATGGAACACTGCGACACGCTGTAGTACGCAAATCGCCTTGCATGCAGGCAACGAAGTCTGCCAGTCGGTGGAAACAAACCCGACTTGGTTGAAAGGCTGGTAAGTATTTTGTGAGTCATAAAAATGTGTTTTGTCTCTGGGTAATTGTTCATGGTGATACAAAATGCGAGGCTGCTTGTTTGTAATACTGGCATTTTGCCAAGTTCAAGTGGGGGCTCGAAGTTGTCTGAATTTCTTCAAGCTAAGTTAGCTGTATATGATACCCAATGAAATCTGCAGGCACTATCAAAACATGAATATCCTGCAGTGCTGCAGCTGGCTCTTCTGTTGCCAGGGTCTTGGATCTTGATGCTTTTGTGTTCTTGTGATGATTTATTGTGATTCCACTGCTATAATTCACACGATGGTTGGGGTTTCATGATCAGAAAGGCTCTCGTGAGACCTTATTTTGCTAGCTTGTTCTGAAAAGGAGTGGTACTACTCTTAGTAAGAGTAAAGCACGGTGGCATTAAAGAAAAAGTAACAAGAAAACTACGCAAGCAGCCAAATTCTCCCTGCATCAATTAAGGAAAAGGGGTCACGTTGGCGCTAAGTGCCGTGAGTCTCCTTCCAGGGGAGACGCCTAAAGGAGACACCTGGAGGAGACCAATGGAAACAAAAACTAGTGTGGATCTGGAGGGTGGCTGGCAGCCCCCTGCCCCTTAAGACTAGTTGTTTTCAAAAGTTGTTTAGTGCGCATCCTGTTGCTGTCAGTTAGTGCGCTTAGTGCACGGACTGAGCATGCTTTCGCAAGCAATGGTACTACAAAATCACCTTTTCCCGCGTTGCTACTGCTTTTGGAGGTCTTGTTTTGGTGTTTCATTTTTGTTGCAGATCATCTGATCAGTTTGATATTGCCTTGCCTATGCAGATCTGCCATTTGGGATCGAGGTTCATGTTGCACTGTAGGCCTGATAGGCTTCAAAAGGTTTACCTTAAACTAGTTTAAATTGCCCTCAGTTGGCAGGTGCAGCCACGGCCACCCCACACACCTAATCCCTGTTTATGATGTGCTTCACTTTTGCAGAAGGCTACTGGAGTATGACAACCTTGGACAAACCTATGCCGGGGGCAGGTGTTCCAACATCAATATTTTCTCTTGAAAGAGACAAGTTGTGTGTTTTCCCTTATGAGTCAGCCGCTTGATGCTTCACTTTTCAAATTGTCACAGTAACAACATTGCTACCAATGCCGATCAAGCAAAAATATGTTCTTATTGAGAATCCGAGTGCTGTGTCCCCCTTTCCAGGTGAGAGTCATAAGGCAGCAGAGCAGTGCTGGCGGAAGTAAGTGAAGACTTCCCCCTCATGTCCTTAATCCATGGACATGCATCCTAGGAGCAAGCTTTAAAATTCAGAATCCTTGTGCAAAATCAAACAAATAAAAGTCAAACGGTCACGTAGACAAACAAGTAGAGGAGCCCCTCCTCTTCAAAACAGGGGGAATTGAGGGAACCAAATTGTGCAAGCATGGAAAGGTGAACACAAAAAGGACAAAGTTGACTCGCGTCTGCATAAAATGACATATGGTCCTCAATCAGTACATGAAAGAACGAGGAAGTTTAAGTCCAAGGAGAAGTAATAGTTATCATGCATTAGGAGAGCTGCAGCAATCAGAAGATATGCAACTCCACGTCCAACACTCTCTTGGGTAGAGGCCCATGCTGCCAGAAGATGACAGTGGGTGTAGATGCTGAACTGATGGGAGAGAAGTCATTTTGTCTGGCAGGCTTGTTCTCTGGCACCAGCCAAGTCAGGCACAAATCCAGATCTGCTTCAAATCCAAGTCGAAACGTTCATGTTCGATGACAAGCTTTTGCATCCGGCAGCGTAGCGGTGGGAAGGCGGACAGGTTGATTTCACGTTTAACCATACCGTCCTGCTGCTGGGCTGTTCTCATACTGCATACAAATAGGCGGGGGAAGAGACAAGCTGGGCATCAGTGTCAATAGCACAAGTGCGGGCATGGCCGAGGTCAATGTGGTTGGTCAAGACAGGGAGCTCGTCCCAAGACTGCCTGACGGCTTAGTGAGGGGACCCTGTGCACTGCTTGGGCGTGCTCAGGCACGTGCAAATCCATAGTGCGCCAGAGCCTGACACACAGGCAGCTGACAAACGCCCACACCTGCTGCTCCCCAACACTCGCCCCCCCCTTTTAAGAGCCCCCTCAACAGCCCCCTCAAGATCAGCCACACCACCGCCTGCTACGCTCACCTGGGCCCGAGGGGCGAGCAGCTGCGCCGACGGCATGCGCTGGAGGCTCTGAGTGCTCAGGGGCCGAACCATCTGCGTGTGCCTGGCAGACCCTGGGGACATCAGCAGCGTTGAGCCTGAGTGCTGCTGCTGCTGGAATTGCCGCGCCAGCTGCCGCTCCTCAGCCTGCGCGAGCGCAGGGGTTGGGCATGGCAGGGGCTTGTGCACGCGTCTGTGCACATGTGCATGTGTGGCAGGTGTGCTAGTAGGGGGCCGGGGGTGGGAGCTGCAGCGCCCAGGAGGCCCTGCTATGCGTGTGGCGCGCCTGTCTTGTGCTGGACCATGCTCTGTGATCCATATGCGAGTGTCAGCTGGACGAGATCGGAAGCCAACAAGTAGAAGCCAAGCCAGGCAGTGCCCCGCAGGCTGGGTTTGCGCTGCAGGCTCAGTGTGTGCCAGCCAAGCACCAAGCACCAAGGCAGAGTTCGACACGTGGAGGTATGCCTGCAAAAGGAATGACGAGGGCTGTGCGCATGTCTGCATAAAAAACACTTTTGGCCTGAATTGCCTTGCAGAGCATACCCAGGCTTATAACGCTCAAGTTAAATGCCCATTTTCCAACCATTTTACTCATGCAATGCACATCTCTTTGCACCCTCACACCCATCCTTCTGACCCACTTGAAGCTTGCACGTACGCAGGCACACGCACACGTCCACCCTTCTCACACACTTAGATATTTGCACGCACACTCGCATACGCATGCACGTACAAGCACATGCGCGCACAAACACACGCACACACATGCATCGGCACGCACCTGCTCCCTGAGCTCCTCCTCGATCTCCTCCTTGACCGCCTTGGGCCCCCACACTTTGCCCTCCTTGTCCAGCGCTGTCCACTCCACGCCTGGCTTAACTTCCGCCATGCTGTCCTTCTTTCCGCGCTCCTTGATGGCTAGGTTCCAGGCGGCCAGCAGCTTCTGCGTACATATGCATAAATAGGGGCCAGCAGCTTCTGCATGCACATGAAAGCTCCAGGAGGCCAGCAGCTTCTACGCGCACATGCATTAATTCCCATGCATAAGGTTCCAGGCGGCCAGCAGCTTCTGCATGCACATGCATAAACAGGGGCAGATCCAAAGTGTGTGACAGAGCAGCACAAACTACTCGCTATTTTCTCTCAGACATTATGGATTACTTTTTGGCGGGCAATGACCAGCCACAATCAGCCTTACGGCCAGACTGGCAGTTAACCCGGACTTGTAATTTGTGGCAGCGTAGGGCACATACAGAGGGCATGTGGGGTGGGCTGGGGGTGGGCATGTAGGCAGCGGGTGCATGTGCCACATGTCAAGCAAGGCAGCACACAGATCCTGAGAAGCAAGTACGAGGCTGGGCTGCGTGGGGGCATGTGGGCTACGCTTGTGCATATGTTTTGCAAGGCTACCTTTTTTCTTCTTTTCACCTTTCAGACAAGAACAGTTTAGGTAGCTAGCTCAGCAATGGAGCCTGCAAGCCAGTCTCTTTGAGCCAGATCTTGACTCTGAGCCATGAGACTCACAGAGCCAGAAAGACATGTGCCGTGCTGAAGAAAACTATGCTGCTGCATCTGGGCACACGCCCCATGCGCCTGACCTGCACTCCGCCAGCAGATTCAGTACAGCTCTTGCACGTATGCCTTGCCCGCTGCTTAATCCTGCTACACAGTGCCAGCCAACCCGTGCCTGGGCGCACCTTGTCTGCCTCCATATTCTGCTGCACACGCACCTTTTCTGCCTCATTGTCCTGCTGCACGCGCACCTTGTCTGCCTCCATGTTCTGCTGCGCAATACCCGCTGTCTGCCACTGGAACACCGCGCGGTCGAGGCCGCCCACGCTCACGACGCGCGTGTCGTCGCAGTTGAATCGGATGTCCATGACATGGCTTGCATGGCCCCTGTGCAAGCAGCATGCATGTGACTGTGCATGCATATTCATGTGCATGGGCATGCATGCATGTACATGTGCGCCCTTGTGTGTACATGTACGCGCACGTGTGCGCGCACATTTGTGTGTATGATGGCATGCATGCGCTATGGGATTCTTGGACATGTGCGTGTGTCGGATGTGTGCTCATGTTTGTGTATGGGACAGTGCATATGCATGGACGTGCGCGGGCGTGCTCATGCGTGCATGCGGCAGCTGACTGACCTACCTAGCAACCCCCGTCCCCCAGCCGCCCATTCCCCTTGAAAGCACCTGAATGCCTTGAAGGGCGCGTCATCCCACACCACCGGGTAGTTGAACAGGCGGACAGTGGAAAAGTCGTCACCCGTGACCAGGTACCCAGCCCCAGGCACAGCATCCGCGCAGTCCTCCTCTCTGGCCGGCAACACGGAGGTGGCAAAGTCGGCTTTTGTCGCCGTCTGCGCAGTATCAGGGCGGAAGGCGGAAGGCGTGGTCAGCTCTGGTGGCTGCCCGGGCTGGCAGGGCAGAGGCTGTGGCATCAGCTTGGACGCAAGGGCCATTGACTGCACGGCAGCGCATGGCTATGCAAGCACATGCGCAGCTGGCAGGCAGGCAAATTTGGCAGGCAGGCAGGCAAGCAGGCGCACCTTGGGATCCGCCGGTGGGTGGTACACCGCAGAGCCACGCTTGCTTCTGCACGTGGCGTTGATGTCGGTGCGGTCCGAGTAGTCGGGCCAGATGCCCATCACGCTGAAGCCAATGTCCGTGGTCCAAGTCGACCATGGCGCGTCGCGCTGGTTGTAGGCAATTTTCTTGCCTGCATGCATGCGCACGGCACAGATCGCCCTATCGGTGGGTGCACGGGAGCTGCGCGCCTGCGTGGGTGCAGGGAAAACCTGTGGCCCGTGCGTACACGGTATGCATCACCTGCTGTGGGTGTGTGGGAGCTCGCTTGCATGGGAGCAAGTAAACTTATCGTCCGCATGCACAAGATGCACATCTTGCTGGGTGTAGGCAAACTTCATGCGTGCGTGCGCACGGCCTGGGCAGCAGGCACTGCTCCTCCTCCTCCTCCTCCTCCTGCTGCTGCTTCCCCCACCTGCCTGAGCATCCCAGTGCAGCCCCTGCCTGGTCTTGATGCCCCAGAACATACTTTTCCTGGTCTCAATGCCCCAGTGCAGCCCCTGCCTGGTCTCGATGCCCCAGTGCAGCGCCTTCCTGGTCTCAATGCCCCAGTGCACCCCCTGCCTGCCTTATCATCCCTGTACAGACCCCACCTGTCTTAACATCCCAGTACAGCAGGTTGCCAGACGCATCGGAGGCCTGGATGATCATCTGGCCGTGCAACCGTGAGCCCGGCTGGCTGATGGGGAAGGACCAGTCGATGTGGTCCACGTTGCCGCTGTGGCCAATGCACCTACGAGTGCGCAAGCACCACCCATCCGTCACTCACGCTGTGCATGCGTGCTCAGCCCCTGTGTGCGCTCTGTGGGTGCGCGCGTGCTCAGCCCTTGTGTGCACTGTGGGTGCTGCGTGTGCTGAGCACGTGTGTGGTCGATGGAGGTTTGTTGCTGCGGCCGATGCACTGAGTGCGTGCCAGAAGGGTTAGCATACGCATGGGGCGCTGTCCCAGCCATCAGGCGTTGGGGAGCGAATCACTGATCAGCGGATGACGGGCCAGCAGATCATGGGGCGGTGGAGCACAAGGCAGAGGATCATGGGGCAGTGGGTCAAGGGCCGTGCGGGCGTGCGCCATGCCGTCCATGTCGGCCAAGGAGTAAGTGGTGCTACACCTGGAGGAGTTGGGCCAAGGCTGGGGCGGAGGGGCAAAGATGGCAAGAGCAAAGGAGGGGCATGCGCAGAGCAGGAGCGGCAAGAGCAAAGCAGAGCCACGCGCAAGTGTAGAGCACGCAGCACGCAGCAGGCAGCGCGCGCCTCACTTGGCTATGAGCTGGTACTCGTGCTTGGCGTTGTACAGGTAGATTGTCATGTCGCAGCAGCCAGCCGCCAGGACGCCTGGCCCGTGCGCAGGGCTGTACACCAACTCTTGCACCTGGGCAGCAGGAGCAGCAGGAGCAGCCGTAAGGTTGCCTGCAGGGTAGCAGTCCTGCCTGCTTGGTGGCAGAAGGCACCAACTGCCTGCTGGTGGGCAGTTGGTGCAGCTCACAGCGGTGCAGTGCTGTGAGCTGTGCTTGGGCCATCTTTGATCTGCGAGGAACAGTGGCGCAGTGCTGTGAGCTACGCTAGGGCCAACCTGGACCTGCAAGGCTTGGTGGCGCCAGCCACAGCAGCAGCAGCTATAAGGCAGGGGCTCGTGCTCGAAGTATGCACCCAGCTGCTGCACGCTGCCTCAGCTGCGTGAAGGGTCTGGCAGTATGGGAGGTATGGGCAACACAACTTTTCCTGGTGCAAGGTATGCGCCAGCGGGTGGACGCGCTGCGCTGCCCCTGCTCTTTCAGGCCGCTTCCCTCATGCACCCTTCAAGGACAGGCAACTGCTCAACCCTTTGTTTCCCTCATTTCATCCAGCAAGGAGCTGCATCCACGCACACGTGCTCATGCTGTCCTTGGCTTGCCCAGCCCTCGTGAGGCTTCCGTCCCCTCTTCCTTTTCGGGCGAAGCGAGTGCTTCAGGCTGAGGCAGCCCACCCCTTCAGCACACCAGGCACTGCCAGGTGCACCAAGATGATGGGAGCGCCCACGCATGCTCACACACTTCTGCACCGCTTTCAGGTACCATTTTGCTCAGCATCTGATATGATTGGCACGCCACCCCCACATCCACAGGTAAGGACAGGCGCCACAAGGCATGGACATGAATCAATCACGTCACCTGTGCTCACGCAGACCCCCCCTACAGGGTTGGTTGGTAAACACGCATGGGTGCCTCTGCACACGCTTGCTCTACCCTCCCAACCAGGGGGTCAATACTGGGGTTTGCCGACGGACCCTGCCTGCAGGTGTGCACATGCATGTAAGCGTGCAGCCACAAGCAGTGCGCTATGTGCGGACCCACGCCTGCGCACCTGTGCCACAGGCTCCGGCAGCACCTTCAAGGGCCGCAGCGTCTCCGCGTCCAGCACCGCGATCTTGTGCCGCTCGCCCAAGCTGCGCTTGCAACAGCACGGGTGGGCAGCACGGGTGGGCAGCAGGGGACGTGGAGGATGTGCTGGGGGGTTAAGGAGGGGCAGTGAGGTGGTGTTGCATGCATGGGCGACACGCATGGGTAGCATGCAAGGTCAAGACCCATGGGTAGGGCAAGGAGGGCCGTGCGCATGGAAGTCAACAGGCTGTGTCCCATGAATCACTTTGATGATGTGGCGGTGCTCGCAAGAACCTGAAGAGGCCAAGTGGGGCAGGCGCACTGGTGGCATGCAGCCACAGGCACCGCAACAAAGAGGCTGTGGGATTAAGCGCTCCAGGGCATGCCCTTCTTTACACCGCTTTGGAAAGGGGGGAGAGAGGGAGGGGGGG
>LFIK01005653.1_pt1 | contig 10020 bp, 18 predicted proteins | sample 643401 | NCBI WGS metagenome assembly LFIK01 (sample SAMN03777447, study PRJNA286221) | soda lake metagenome | biome: soda lake; feature: Kulunda steppe; material: water; isolation source: sample T5-Br brine of Lake Tanatar-5 | place: Russia: Kulunda steppe | collected 2010-07
GGGGGGGGGGGGAGGGGCAAAGGACAGGTGCAGGAGGTAAGGGCCAGGCGTCCATGGTGGACATAGCAGACAGGGGCACATGGGTGCGTGCGTGGGCAGGGCACCCTTGTTTGGTGCCGTCTGCCTCTTCTTCCTCCCTTCCTGCCTGTCTGTATGCGGGAACAATGCCTTGGAGAGGGGACCCTGCTCATCTTGATTTGGGTCACCAAACTAACAGGGAATTTTATCCAGCACAAACAGCGCTCTCCTCACCAGCAAAACCTCGTCATGCGCAGTGCCCAGGCCTGGTGCCAAGTCCCCCTTGATCACGTTAAGCTTGCAGCGGAAGTCTTGCGCCAATTGCCTGCGGGGCAGGGCAGGGAAGGCAGAGGACGTCTGCAGCTGCCAGCAAGCATAGATGCTGCACCTGGGCTGGTGGGGAGGCTGGGCTGCTGTGGGCTTATGGCGCTGCATCGTGCAGCTCTCAGCCACAAAAAATGCCGGCACGGCGGCGTCTGCATGTGGCATATTCTGCAGTTTGGTTCTGATAAGCTCACAGTACAAAACATGAGCCTCCAGCTCACATGGCAAGAAGCTGCATGGGCCTGAGTGTGTTGCGCGCCAGACCTGCAGCTGGGGTCTGATCTGTGCTCTGCTGCAGCATCTGGGGCAGGTGCATGGTGCTCCTTTGCTTGGCACCAGGAGCATGACCAGCAATTCAGGCAACGGAACATGCCCCTGTCTTGGCAACATGGCACGGGGGCTACAACGCGCAACACACACACCGCGCCAGCAGGCAGCCCCTGCTGCACAAGCTCATGGCATTGATGGATGGGCATGTGTGCAAGAACACACCTGCGCACCATACCCCCTCCCCTCTCTGGCGCGCACTCACTTGATGGTGGACCCCTTCATGCCAATCACGGAGCCCATCTGCCTGGCCTGAGCCACCAGACGTACATTCTTCGGGCCGGGGGGCGCGGCCGCATCCGCCCCGTCTTTCCCCTCATGGCTGCCGGGCTGCATACACAGCACAGCAGGAGCAAACGAGCCATGCAGCGTGCCAATCAAGGCCAGCCTCGAGCAGCACATCCCACACTAGGCCAGGCAATTGGTTGCCAGGCACCAGTTGAGTTGGTGCCTTGCCGCAAGCAGACTGTTCCCTGCTCGCTCCTGAGCCGGACGGCTGCCCACCCCCAGCAGCACTATCCCTTTGAACCTCTCACCCTAATTGCCACAGCCCAGCACCAAGGCACCCAACCTTCGTTGTTGCACTCCCTTTCTTTTGCAGTTAGGAGAAGCAAGCACGAAGTGACACACACGTGCGCAGATGCGTGCAGCTGCTGCCCACAGGCATAAGTGTACAGCAGGCTGCAGCAGCCAAGCAATGGGCTGCTCACCATGCAGCTCCACCACGTGCGCCCTTCCTCTGACAAGCTGTGCACACGAGCGAGCTCATGCAACACTCGCCCATCCTCTTTGCTGCCTGTTTCCCACCTCATGCTGCCTGTATCCCACCCCACATCATCACCGCAGGTTCCCAGAGCTTTCTTGGGGCACCCTTTGCGTGGAGCAGGCCGCCGCACCTTGTCGTGCAGCATGTGCTGCGTGCACTTCATGAGGGCCTCTGCCGCGCCACACCACTGCGAGTCTGCAGGCTCCTGCGACTTGCACACCACCACGCGCTCGGGCACCCCGTCCAGCTTCGCGTCTACGTGCACCTCCGCCCGGGTGGAATTGCGGATGCGTCGCAGGTGCTGCAGGGCAGGGGGCAGGCAGGAGACTGAGGGCATACAGAGGGAGGGGCAAACGCACTGCGTGCGCACACAGCAGCATGCTGCCTTAGCAGATGATGGCTAGCCATAGGCCCCAGCAGCTGGCTGCGCAAGGCAAAGCGCATCCTGTGGAGCATGAAGGCCTTGCCTTGCGTGGTACTCTCCGTGCCTGGCAGAGTGGGAGTATGCAAGCAACTGGAGCTGGCTGGCCAGCAGCGCACGAAGAGGTCTTCCAAGACAACTCCCACCGCACACACGAGGTCCATTTCCGAGACAACTCCCACCGCACGCACACACACACACACACGCGCACACACACACACAGTCCGTTTCCAAGACAATTCCAACTACACACACAAAAAAGTGCGCTTTCAACCCCTTTTTGAAGCTTGAAAAAAAGCTTTTCTCTTGAAGCTAGAGAAATCTAGCTCTCTAGATTTAGAAAGAATACAGAGAACTGATCCCAAGCTACAAAGCACCAGCCGCATCACTTGCATTGCCACCTACCTCACCACCCTTGCCTATCAGACCACCCACGCGGTAGTCAGGCATCAGGATGCGGTACACTGTCTCAATCTGCGCTGCAGGGGGAGGGGGGTTGGTGAGGGCAAGGGGCATCTGGCCCTTGGCAATGGCGATACGGACCTTCTCCACAATGAGGTGCACAGCACTCTTGACGCCCTCGTATGGGCCGGTCACCTGGAAGCCCAGAAAGCAGGGACAGGAAGAGCAGGCAGGTCAGGCTGGGTGGTAAGCACAGGGAGGAAGGGCTTCGCAAGGTGGCACTGCAGCCTTGACACCCTGCTGCACGTTGATTACGGTACTACATTTTTGCAGCTTTGCATGTGCTCTAGCATGAAAGCCCCTCGCTTGAATGCAAGCAACGCTTGCCAGCCTGGCCTCATGAACAATGCTGACGTAAGCGAAGCTGCGTGCACACCTTGATCAGCTGCTCAGCATCTGCGACAAGCGGTGAGCGCATCGTGGGAGGCATGGTGTTGATGTTGGCGCCTGTCTGGGACCTGATCTGGCTCACATGGGAGCCTCCCTTGCCGACAATCTGACCCACGAATCCGCGGTCCACAATCAGCCTGACCTCAGCCTGGGAGTAAAGGCAACCAGCGTCTTCCAATTTTGATCCTGGCATAAAAGCAAAGCTAGGCTGATTCATGCTGGGTCTTCGATGTTTCAGCTTGCAACTGCACTGAACATGAGTTAAACATGCGGCAAAGACAAAGCCAGGTCAGGTCCGGGGGGGTCATAATAGTCATGAAAGGGGGAACACTTTTTTCCTGTCCTTGGAACAATACATGCACCGCCGTGGCTCAACGCAGCCATGGCTGAATGTGAGTATACACCACAAGGGTGACATTAAAAGGCTTAGCCATGCCGATGACACACTGCGGATGGTGTGCATAACAGCAAATAAGGTCGCATGCCAATCAAGCTGCGTACCTCGTCAGGGGGTGTTGGCTCCCCATCTGGGCCCTCCAGCTCCACGACTCGAGAAATGAGTCGCATGAGAGCCTCATCCGTTGGGCAGCACTGCTCATCAGGCCTGAGGTCAGGCAGGGCATGCATGGCACGCATGGGGCTAGGCACCTTCACACCCCAGCTCTTTTGCAAGCAGCATAGACTCCTCGAGGGGCAACACAAGGGTCCAGAGCCCGTACGTGGCATCCACCATGCATGCAAGCTCGAATGTGTATGTTAATGGCGAGACTCCCCACCTGTCCAGGGCGCTCACGGTGATGGCCCGCTCCTTCATTCCCGGCACAGTGTCCTCAATCTTGATACGCGCGCCGGTGCTGGTGCGGATGCTTTTAATCACGTCGCCACCCTGTGAAACCCGAAGTGAGGGAGGGTGTGGAGCGGCACGGCACCCTCATACCCCCATGATGCAGGGGGTCCCAGGCAGACCAGTCTGCCTTGGAGCAAGTAAGGAGAGACTACATACCCCAGAGTGACCCTCACCTTGCCTATGACAGAACCCGAGCGGTCATGCGGGCAGACCAGCTTGATGATGATGGGCAGGGCTACGGGACCGCCCCCCCGGTCTCGGTCCCCGCCGGACCCACCGTCCATCTGTGTATGATCAGCAGCAACAAAGAATGGATGGGTTTCAGGCGCTGCACAGGGAGGAGGGTGGCCTGGAGATTCCGGCACACAAAAGCACGCCTCACCTGGTTGTAGTTCCGTTTCATGTTTAAACTCTTCTTTTAAACAGTATTGGAGCCCTCCAAAATAACAATACAAGGCACCCCTTCTGGTTCTTACTTTACTACTGTATTACTTTACTACTTTTATAACCTACGTGTCCAAGTTTGAGGTGGAACAGCAGAAGTGCTGATGGGGCCTCTCTTAATGGTGCATGCGCGAGTGCCTGAGAGGTGCACAGCAGCTCAGGCGAATAGAACGGTGGAAAATTAAGTATCCAATTGTTATTAGAATAGCCTAAAAAAATGAATGGTGCAGAAACCAGAAAGGTGTGTTACGCCAGATTGGTGCAGTGCCAGATTTATGCTGTATTGCGACTCGGAGGTTGGTTGAGTCAGTTGGCGGAGTATTTGATCCTGTGGTCAGTTAAGCTATAGCTGTGTTTGAGCACGTCAAAGACGAGCTTGACGTAATACCTTGTTTGCTCCTAGCAACCTAGTAAGATGTACGCCAGGGAATAGACCCCTTTAGCCCTTGAGGGGCAACAGGCGTAGCAGCGCCCAGTCCAGTCCATCCTCCCAGTCCAGTGTGAGTATGTCTGACAGCAGCTGCATGCAGCGCTGACCTTGCCTATCCGCTAGCTGAATAGAGAGAGAAAGTGTAGGGAAGGATAAGGGTATCAGGGACTCCGCAGTCTCATCGCGGGCAACCTGTTGTCTGCTTGGTGTACACTGTCGCTGTCTGCAGCCAGTCCACACACCATCATTGCTCAAAAGCATGGTAAGGCCATGCCGCAAGTCTGAATGCAGCAGTCTCTCATCGAGACAGGTGCGCCTCGTGTTATTTTGGTCATCGCCCATGTTCAATTGGGATTTCTCCCAGGGTCGACCGGCAATTTTTTGGCTGGTATGTATTCAATCCTCCTTTGTCGCATACTTGAACGCTCCTCTCTTTATAGGCTTGCCAAGTAGCCCCACACTAGGTATGAAGTGGAATGACATTATGAAGCCGTACGATACTACTACCTGTGCACACAGGAGAAAAGAGGTTGTCAAGGTGGTCAAAAATATCTGATCCACATGGGCACACATGTGTAGCTCAACTTCTGGTTCAATCTGAAGCTGGCTATGCTCACGAAAAGTAACAAGGCTGCGCACAGGAAGCTGAAAGTAAACTGGAACTGATCACTAGCACTTAAGGTTAAGTGTTGCAAGCTGCAGTAGTAAAAAAGAAGGCGGCCATGTCTGCATAAGCCCAATCAATTCCAGGATCACTCACCACAATTATCGGGGAGAGGAAACCAAACAAGGGCCAAAGTCCCAATGTGTAACTGCAAGGCAAGGTATTGGGCAAGGGTTACAGCTGTACTTGCTGAACGAAAGCCCATCCAACTAGACTCTGAAATAAGCGTGCAAGAGCACATAAGGGCCCCATGCGCATAGTAGTGCAACTGCATGGCCAGCAGGGTGTTGCACCCGTTAGGGGGCTAGAGATTCTGGTCTATGCCAGGCGCATGGCCCATGTAGTCGCCACAAAGCAAGCAACTTTGTTTTAAAGGCCTGCACCTGACCCTTGCAGCGGAGCGACGAACACACCTTATTTCTGCCACTACAATAGTGACAGCACCCGTCGGTATACACCAGGGTGAAGCGTTTAAAGGATCCTCGACCCTATTAATAGCATCCAGCCTGCGAGGAATGTGTACAGGCATGAGTCGGGCTTGCTTTAAGGAGATGCTTTAAATATCACATGGGTCGATGGAGTACCGCTCGAGTCGGACCTAGCACACCGGACAGCAATCACAGCAAAGTTTTCTTAGCTCCAGCTCTTTTCTTAGCCTCCTCACCAACAGCCGTAGCCCTCATTTCCAACCCGCCAAATTCAAAAATTCCACATGACCAGCATCTTGTCAAACACCCATGGGCCTGTGGAATGGAGCCCACACCCTTCTACTCACCAAATGTACATGTAGAGGCAGAGCACAGCATTGATCGCAGAGTTAGCGAGTGCGATAGTTATAAAAATCCTGCAAGAAGTGCTTGCCTGTTAATGAGAAAGGATGCACTCCAGCAACAAGCTGTGCCCCAGGCCACAGGCCACTCGCCTGTTCAGCTTGTCACTGTACAGCACGAGGGTGACCATATCTGTCTCTCCGTTACCATAAAACAGAATAGAAAGCGCAAGCAGAGTCCAAAAACCCGCTAGGATACGCTGCCCGAGCCATCCCAATAGCCTTCTCCATAGAGGTTTCTCTCTACTGTTTCCTATCATTTTCCACTAGACATTGAAACAATTATTTTCTCAGGATTTTTCGAAGCGCCAACCGTTTGTTAGTTCAAACGTTGCGTTTCTCTGCAACCGTGTGTGATGTGCTTTGTCTTGTAACTCATGTTTACAATTTTATAAAGGTTCGTAAAATCAGCCTTCGAATAAATGCCCAAGAAACACAGCAAGCAGCAACAGGTAAACACCTAATTAGCTGTAGCAGCTATTTGATGTGTGCTGCTGGATTTGCCTCATAGGTGCAATGTATACAATGTCTGTCATGATCATTCATCCTTCATACCTGCCACGACCGCAGAGAGGGCGTTCCCTGGGCCAAGCATGGGCGCATGGGCAGTACGCTGCAGGCAGAGGGGCGCAGGCAGCAGGCAGCAGCAGCGATGACGAGGGAGAGGCCAGTTGCAGCGGCAGAATTTCCTTGCCTCTAGCTATGTGGGACCTGGGACAGTGTGACAAAAAGCGCTGCACCGGGACACGCCTGGTGCGGCAGGGCGTGGTGCGGGAGTTGCGGCTGGGGGTGCACTTCCCTGGAGTCATCCTGAGTCCATCAGGCACCTGCAGCATTTCTAGACAGGATGAAGAGCTACTGCGTGCACGGGGGCTTGCAGTTGTTGACTGCTCGTGGAACAGACTAGATGATGTTCCATTTGGTGAGTGTGCAAGGAGAGCAAGCACGGTTTGCCAGCAAATTTCTGCAAATCAGGCAAGCCTTGGCGTATCAGTATGCTGATTTGAGGAAGGCCCCATTACTAGCAGCCGTCTGCCTTGGACTTGCAGCTACCATTCAGCTGTTTTCCTGGGATGTGTGGCTATGCATGCCCCCCCTGCTCTCTTGACATTAACTGAGACGATGCCAGCTTGGACCATGATCAGAACGTATGTCACTTCCCCTGTTGCTCACTGTGGCAACCCCTTGCAAATGACTTCGCAGGGCGGATAAAGGGAACAGCCCCACGATTGCTGCCGTTCCTTGTTGCAGCCAACCCAGTGAATTACGGCAAGGCCTGCAAGTTGTCCTGTGCAGAGGCCTTTGCAGCTGCACTCTTCATATGTGGGCTGAAACAGGAGTCTGTTGCCGTGCTGTCACGTTTTAAATGGTGAGCATTGGCCTCTGTTGGTCCCCCTCTCCCCAATCCTCTCCCTAATCGATCTTGGATGACAGGCCATGCCATTGGACCCCGTTTCTTTAGCATGGCATGCACATTGCATCAACAAGTAAAACTGTTGCAGCTGTATTCCTTTTTATCAACTCTTTCTACTCCTTGGCAAGTCGCCCCCCACGGCTTACCGCGCGCATGCTTCAGGCAGGAGGGATCCCAAGCGCAATTCATCCCATCTTCCCGTCAAGCTGGGGTCCTGTGGATTCAAACTTGTTTTTGCGTGGCTACCAGTTTTGCCTCCAAAGCTCTGGTGTGCCTGATCTGCTTGACTGTGACATAGGGGCCACAGCTTCCTGTCAACAAATGCGGAGCTGCTTGACTGCTACAGCCGCTGCAACACTGCCACAGAAGTCATTGATGCCCAGAACGAATGGTTGCAACGCGGCTGCACCCCTGGCGCGCTCCTGCGGCCACCCACCATCCCAGGGGCGGATGGCAGCGAGGACGAAGACCATGGGAGTGATGATGAAGGGCAGGAAATTGATGAAGAAGACTATCGCCGGTGGGTAAGATGGGAAAGACAGCGGACCAGGCAGGTCTCATGGTTCTTGTTTTGCAAGCAGCAGGGCTCACGGTGCAGACCAACAAATGGCGGAGCCCGCTCATTTGTTTGTGTGCAATGAACACCCAAACGCAGGCGGATGAATCGTGAACTGCCGCCAACAGAAAGTGACACAGAGAGTGAGGACAGGAGCAGCGGCAGCCCTGGGGAAGAGGATGAGGGAGCAGCAGGGCATGCTAACCAGCAGCTTTGCCAAGGGCTTGCAGCGGGGCTCAGGATCAGCGCCTCGGACAGTCCAGCATCATAAATGACTTGTGTCTTTAGGCATTTAATTCGCCATAAGGCATGAATTTCTACGCGCCTTAGCATTTTGTGTTGGCAGATCAACCAAGATTTTGGCGGCTTCCCGACATCTGGTGCCATTTATTTTTAACCACTTAAAGCCCAAAACGTCTATTTGGATCGCGCACGCACCCTTGCAGCCAGGCTTGCCCCACCCGTTAGGTGGGCAAAGCCCTCCTTGTGCTTAATCGCTGATGAGCAGCAGCCAGGGAGGCCGGAGTGGCAGAGGAGGCAGCCGTAATGCGCCGAACCAGCAGCAACAGAGGAGGTCAGACGGGGCTGGTGAACGCCGTTTGTTACGCCTCTGCGCACCGCTCGCTGGTCAGCCCCTTGGGCTGGCAACGCTCCTCTCGGAGGCTGTCGCTACTTGTATCCAGCGGGCGCACAGCCCTTCCTGCTTTGTGATGTCGCTATGATCCGTGCGTGAGTATTAATGCGCCCCCGCGCATGTGTCGCTGTGTCTCGTCGCAAGCAGGCCGCAAGAAAATGGGAGCACTGCTGCCCCTGCACAGCAACCAGCCACCACCACGCCAGCAGCAGTAGCAGCTGCAGCCAAGCCAGCCCAGCCCAAGTCTACAGGTATGTGCACGTTAGCACGCCTGCTGCCTGGTTGAAAACATGATCATGCGGTCCAGCTGGGCTGCAGAGGGCATGTACAGGCAGGCGCTCAAGCGAGCTTATTACTGCTGTCTGGCCCTGCGCAGGCTGGAGCGGAGGACCTTCTTTCGCTGAGAAACTAAAGAGCCAACCGCCCGCTCCGGTCCAGAAGGAGCAGGCTGGGACAACGGTGGGAAAGGCAGCAGGTGCGCGTGAGCCTGCACGCCTGGGTGTATTTTATGCATACATGTGTGACTGAGAGTTTGGGAAAGCAGGCTTTACTTTTGCCTAGTACGGTGAGGAGCTCACATCAGGTGGGTTTCCTCCAGGCTTTCAACATGCATCTGTGTTATGTGTGCATGCCTGCAGACTCCACTGGGGGAGGAGCCGTCAAGCCTGGTCCTGCGTCAGGAGCGGGAGACGCTATTCAGTTTGGGTCATTCCCACAAGGAGGGGCGGCCAACAGTGCTCCCAAGGAGCAGCAGCAGCCGTCCAGCGGCAACAAGACGGTCCAGGAAGTTGCGGTGAGCGAAGTTCTCCGCCTCTCCAGATTTGCGTCTGATGCGACTGCTGCAGCTAAGCGTCGCGTGGACGCCATCTGCTTGCTAGTGAATTTCGTGCAGTGTCTGCTGCTCATTGCCGTGATCCGAGGCAGAAGGGTGGGTTGCTACTTCTGTCTAGCCTCCCACTTGGTCCTGTGATACTTGACATGCATGCATGCGCATGGTCAAGCTGGCACGTCTAAAAGAGGGAAGTTAAAATGCACGCTTGGTGTATGTCGTGCGTGCTGTTGCATGCACCTCCATCACACGTGCTGAGTCAAGGAAGTGCATGCCCAGTTGCTCAACAAGAGACGTAGCTGTCCCGGCGACAAAATGGGCGGTCACAAAATCTACTGGTCAACACAGCACAGGCTTCCTTTAAATAGGGTGCATGCTCTGACGCGACTGCAACACCTGCTGACCCTCTCGACAACCAGAACTCCGCCAGCGGTCCACGCAACTTCCAGCGCACATCCTCAGCTCCTCCTGGCACGGGTGAGGATGGCACAGGCGTTCCACCCGCGCCTTTCATCCCGGAGAAGACCTACAATAAGCACCAAGGCGGCAGCCGGCTAGGCAAGGGCGGTGGCCAGCACCACGCGTCAGCAGCAACTGCGGCAGCAGGTGCAGGCAAAAGCAACGCTCAGGTGCCCACCACAGCCCCAGCTGCCCCTCCTGCGCCA
>LFIK01005655.1_pt1 | contig 10019 bp, 16 predicted proteins | sample 643401 | NCBI WGS metagenome assembly LFIK01 (sample SAMN03777447, study PRJNA286221) | soda lake metagenome | biome: soda lake; feature: Kulunda steppe; material: water; isolation source: sample T5-Br brine of Lake Tanatar-5 | place: Russia: Kulunda steppe | collected 2010-07
CCTGATTCTTTGTGAGCAGGATACAGCACCACCGGTTTCTAATCATCATGCGACCCGGTCCGGTGTTGCGTGTCTCGCGTGCTTCCGCCGAAGATGTATAGGTTAGGCTGAACTGCACAATTTGTGCGCCTTCATGCGCCCACACGTAAGGGCGGATTGAAGGGCGGGCCGCTCGTGAGGTGCGGCGGATTATCGTTGAAAAGCAGCATGTTAACGGATGAAGTGGCAGCCCGTAGGGCAGCGGCTTCCGGCTTTCATGTGCTTTCCCGGCGTAGCATCTGCATAGCTTTTCCCATGTGATACAAGGTTTTCCCTTGTTCATTGCCTTTCATGCCCTTACTTTGCAGAACATTTCTAAGGGCAGAATGAAGGGCAGTAGATATGCCACCACGCGCAGCAGAAATGACACCGGCGCAAATCAAGGCGCTGAAACATCCGGGCGGCGACAAGCCGGTTAAGGTGGCCGTGGGCGGCGTGTCCGGCCTTCACATGCAGATATGGCCGAGCGGCGCGAAGTCCTGGGTGCTGCGCACGCGATACGGCGAGTGGGCCGAGACGACGCTTGCCGATGGCACAAAGCAGCGCGGCCGCAAGAAACGCGAAATCGGGCTTGGGCCGTATCCCGACATTCTGCCCGGCGCGGCGCGTGACAGGGCGCGAGAGGTCAAGGCGAAGCTGGAAGCGGGCATTGACCCTATAGCCGAGAGGAAGGCCGCGCAGGCGGCGCTCATGGCCGCTGCGCGGCGCGGCATGACCTTTGGCGAGGCGCTGGACCGCTACGCCGCCGAGAAGGTCAAGGAATTCAGCAGTGAGAAGTATCGCGTCCAGTGGAAAGCGATGATTGAGAAGCACGCGCTTCCCGAACTTGGCAAGATGGCCGTGCAAGACATCGAGCTTCAGGACGTGTTGCGCGTTCTGCAACCGCTGTGGGACACGCGGACGGAAACCGCGTCGAAGCTGCGCCAGCGTGTCGAGGCGGTTCTAAGCTGGGCGACGGTGCAAGGGTATCGCAAGGGCGACAATCCTGCGCGCTGGGAAGGCAACTTGAAGATGGTGCTTCCCGCGCCATCGAAGGTATCGGGCGCGCGGAACTATCCTGCATTGCAGCTTGATGACGTGGCGCGCTGGTGGGCGGAATTGCAGGCGCGCGAGGGCATGGGCGCGCAGGCGCTTGCGTTCCAAGCCATGACGGCGACACGCAGCGGCGCAATCCGCTTCGCCACATGGTCGGAGATAGACTTGAAGGCGAAGGTCTGGACCATTCAGCCGGGCCGCAAGTCGTCGAAGATTCCCGCCAGCGACAAGCCAAAGCGCATCCCCTTGACCGATGACATGGTGGCGCTTCTGGCGGCGTTGCCACGGATGAAGGGCAATGACCTTGTATTCTGGGCACCGCGCGGCGGCGCGCTTTCCGATGCCACGCTGGGCAAGGTGATGCGCAGCATTCACGAGGCGGACGTGAAGGCGGGCGGCGCGGGCTTTGTTGATGCGGCCACGGGCGAGCAGGCGGTGCCGCATGGCTTGCGTTCGACGTTCCGCACATGGGTTGCTGAGCGCACCGGCTTCGACGGCGACATGGCCGAGGTTGCGCTGTTTCACAAGGTCGGCAGCAAGGTCGCGCAGGCATACAACCGCGCCGACCAGATAGAGCGCCGCCGTGCGATGATGGGCGCATGGTGCGACTTCCTGAGCGGGCGGGCACCCGAGAAAGTGGTGCCGATTGCGGAGGCGCAGGCATGAAAAGTGACAAAGCTATCATCGGGATTGTAGCGCAAATGCTTTCAGCAAAAGAGCACCTTGACTTGGTGTTCTCAAGAGATCCACAAAATCACATGGGATATGAGGCTCATGTATTCAGCAAGATTTTTGAACTTGGAGACGATTTTGTACTAATAAACGACGGAGAATATTCGGGATGGGTTGCAAAGGCTGAGGTTATGGTAAGCTATGCACAAGTGTATGCGGGCGCATATGACATTGCGATTAAAGTTTGCCGCTGTCACCTGCATCGAGACTTGCCATTACCAGAGCCCATGAGATTGTTCGCGGCGGAGGTGCTCGCCGGAGAAGTGCCTCGCCCAAAAAAAGTTATAGGGAAGTCGCGAGAACGTAACTGGATGCGAAACGAAATGATTGTTCGATATATGGAAATGCTGACTGGACCATATTTTGAGTATTCACCCACTCGCAACTATGCTTCTGCGACGCTTTGCGCAGCAGACATTCTTGCTTACGCGCTGAATGAATGCGGCTACGCAATGATAACTAGCGACACCGTTCTAAATATTTGGAAAGACAAGAAATTCAGAAACGAGCTTGCAGCTTTGCGCAGTAGGTAACTAATCGCCACATATTACCTACGACTGCCGAATGTTGGTCGCATATATTTCGGGAAGTTTCTTGCAACCCGAAAGGTTCCGGCAGATGGCACACCAGACCAAGACACAATCGGAATTGTCCCGCGCCGCCTTCAGGGCGACGCATGGCCGCGATGTGAGCGACCAAACATTCCTGACCGGGCCGCAGGTTCAGGCCCGCTATCAGAAGTCGCCTGTCACAATCTGGCGATGGATGCGCGACCCGAAGCTGGGCTTTCCAAAGCCGATTCAGATTAACCGGCACAACTTCTGGCGCTTGCAGGAGCTTGAGACATGGGAAGCCGCGCAAGCCCGTAGTGACGGGAGGGCCGCGTGATGAATTGGGAAAAACGAGTGGTGCGCGCCACCCTTGAAGGCGCAGGCGATTATCCCGGCATCCAATTGCAATTCTTGCTTCAACGGCTGGAACAGCACCCCGAAGCCATTCCCGCAATTGCCGATGCAATCCGCGACATGGGCGAATGGTTTCAGCGTCACGCGGACGAGCTTGAGGCCGAAGGTCGCCGCCGCAATGGCGGGGGCGATGTGGTCGCGCTCGAAACGGAACAACGCAACGCAAAGTGAAACCCGCACCGGCGGCATCGGTGCGGGCTTCGGGAATGTTCCATGCGTGGCGGCTGGAACCCTACAGATAGCACGAGCCGGGCCGCTGGGCAAATCCAGAGGTTCGAGCACATGACACATGAAGTGGAAGTTCTGACCGGCTGGGATGGTGCAAATCCCTTCGCGGTTTACGCATGGTCACCGAGCGGCGATTCCGGTGCCCTTCTCGCGAGCTTTCCGACGCGGCGGCAGGCATATCGCTTCGCGCTGGCTTTCGCGCGCAAGAACGACATGCACATGCACACAGCGCGCATCCTGCCTTTCAAGCGGAGGGCGCACGCATGACACAGCAGATTGACCACATCGGCCTTCTGCACGCCACACACCGGCGCATGGAGCGCGCGGAGGCGCTTTGCAATGCGTTGGGCGATGCACACCCGGACGACGCGAAGGCCATCACAGCGGCGTATCTGGACGCCATGCGCGCGGGCGACCCGCAGCCGCATGACCCGTTCGGCGACCTGCGCAACGATGCCGCCTTCTGGGCCGATTGCGCCCATCCCGGCGAGCTTGAAGCCTATTTCGCCGCGAGCCTGAAACGCATAGGCGACCGCGCGCTGGGCATCCGCGCCCGCAAGCGGCTGTTCGCTGCGCTATGGGAGAGCTTCGACACCGCCGACCGGGTTGCCTTCCTACGCCGCGTCGATGCGGACGGTCGCTTTCACGGGAGGGCTGCATGAACGCACATGACCCTTTCGACAATCTGCCGCCCGCGCCGCCGCCAGAAGCCTATGCCGAGGAAGCCGAAGCGCCGCCAATTATCACGCCGACACCCTTCAATCTGCGCCCGGCATCGGAAATCCCGCCGCGACAATGGCTGTTCGGGCGGCATCTCATTCGCGGCTTCCTGTCACTGACCGTCGCGCCCGGTGGGCTGGGCAAATCGTCGCTTCTCATTGTCGAGGCGCTGGCGATGGCGACCGGCCGTGACCTGCTAGGCGATGCGCCGCCCATGCCGCTGCGCGTCTGGTATTGGAACGGCGAAGATCCTCGCGAGGAAGTCGAGCGCCGCATTGCCGCCGCCAGCCTGCATTATGGCATTGCGGCCGAGGCAATCGGCGACCGGATGAAGATGGACAGCGGGCGCGACGTGCCCATAACGCTTGCCCGGATGAACGGGCAGGGCGTGCATATCGCCAAGCCGGTTTCCGAGGCGTTGATTGCCGCCATACGCGAGGCGCAGACCGATGTGATGATTGTTGACCCGTTCGTGACCACGCACGAGGTCGGCGAAAACGACAACGCCGCGCTCAACGCGATTGTTGCCGAATGGCGCAGGATTGCCGACGCCACGGGATGCGCAATCGAGCTGGTGCATCATGTCTCGAAAGCCGGTGCCATGAGCGGCGACGAAATCGGCATCTATGCCAGCCGAGGCGCGGGCGCGCTGATTGATGGCGTGCGTTCGGCCCGCTACCTGACCCGGATGCGGCAGGAGGAGGCCGAGCGGTTCGGTATCGAGGAAGCCGAGGCCGCACAGCATTTCCGCGCGAACATGGGCAAGGCAAATCTCGCGCCGCCGGAAAAGGCGACATGGCGCAGGATGGAGTCGGTTGCGCTGGGCAACGGTGCCGGGCTGTGGCCCGAAGGCGACAAGGTGGGTGTGTGCGTCGCCTGGACGCCGCCCGATGCTTTCGAGGGCATGACCGCGCATGACCTGATGCGCGTGCAACAGGCTATCGAGGCAAGCGAGGAAGCCCACAAGGCGAACGAGCGCGCAGCCGACTGGATAGGCTATCTGGTGGCCGACACGCTGGGCTTGGATGTGGGCCGCGACCTGAAAAAGAACGAGCGGACCGCCGGACAGAACGCCGCCCGCGCCAAGCTGCGACGCATCCTGAGCGAATGGATACGCAACGGCGCGCTTGAGCTTCTAAGCGACCATGACGGCCGCACAGGCCGCGAGGTGAAGGTGGTGAAGGTAGGCGACCCGGTGACAGCCGATGACCTTGCATGACGTTTCCACACTCAAAACGACTGTGGTGGACGACTGTGGAAATCTGGGCGGTGGTGGGTGGCAATTCGGTGCCACCACCACAGTCATTTCCCTTTAGGCCGCGACTGTGGTGGTGGAAGCATTCGAGGGCATTCAAGGCACACTTGCGACTGTGGATGACTGTGGAGGCGGGCACCCTTCAGTGCGGCTTGCGGGATGGACTCGCGTCCCGGTGAAATATGCCCGATTTTTCCGCGCTGGGCGGTGTTGGCAGCCATATTGGAAGCCAATGAAGGGTAAGGAAATAATGATAACAGCAAGTTAATGCTATATGCTTTGCAAATCAGCCCATCAATCCGCCCTTAGAGCGCGCAACATGACCGAAACAAGCCGAGGCAAAGCACCGCCGCCGCCGCAGTTTAGCACCCGGAAGGGCAACGGCGCTGTGGTGTTGGCGGGCGTTGACGGCCGCAGCACGATGGCACGCCGCTTTCGCGAGATTGTCGCCAGTATCGAAAGCGACATGGGCGGCGACATGACCGAAGCGCAGAAGCACCTATGCGCCCGCGCCGCGACCTTGGCTGTGTGGTGCGAGGAACGGGAAACAGAGCTTGCGCAGGGCGCGGACTTCGACGCCGCGCAGTATGCGACCATCGCGAATGCGTTGCGCCGCCTGCTGTCCGACCTTGGCTTGGAGCGCAAGGCGCGAGACGTGACACCGCCAGACCTGCACAGCTTCCTTCGCCAGAAGGCGCAAGGCGATGGCTGACCCGGTGCAAATGCTGGTGACACTTCGGCCCGGCCCGGTGCTGCATGTGTGGCGCGATGGCGTCGAGGTCGCGGCGGTGCCCTTGAGCATCCCGGCCGCGTTGTCGCTGGTGGCACAATTGGTGGCGGCATTGAGGGAAGCGCAATGTCAGTGACCATCCGCGATGCCATGACCGACCCGGCGTTGTTCGGCGATACGTTCGGCGGTGAATCCTTCGCGGCATGGCGCGCGCTTCTGGCGGGCTTCTATGGGTTGCCGCTTGATGATGACGATGCCGCGACATGGCGGGCCGTCACAAGCCGCACAGAGCCGCCCACACAGCCGCATGACGAGCTATGGCTTGCCGTGGGCCGTCGCGGTGGCAAGAGCCATGCAGCGGCGCTTGTGGCGGTGTATGAGGGCGCGTTTCGCGACCATCGCGACAAGCTGTCACCGGGCGAATGGGCAACGGTGCTGTTGATTGCCGCTGACCGGCCGCAGGCGCGCACGCTGTTGCGCTATGTGCGCGGCATGTTCGAGCATCCCTTGCTCAAGCCGCTGGTGAAGCGCGAGACAGCCGAGGGCTTGGAGCTTTCCAATCGCTGCGCAATCGAGGTGGGCACCGCGTCGTTTCGTTCGGTGCGCGGTTACACCCTGGCGGCCGTTGTCTGCGATGAAATCGCTTTCTGGTATTCAGACGGCGCGCGGCCGGATTCGGAGATTATCGCGGCGCTGCGCCCTGCGCTTGCCACGCTGGGCGGGCCGCTGGTGGCGCTGTCATCGCCTTATGCGAAGCGCGGCGTGCTGTGGGACAATTACCGGCGGCATTTCGGGCGTGAAGGCCGCGTGCTGGTGGCGCAGGCACCATCGCGCACGATGAACCCGACGCTTCCCGAGCGGGTTGTTGATGACGCGATGAAGGATGATGCGGCGCGCGCAAGCGCGGAATATCTGGCGCGGTTTCGCACTGACATTGCGTCGCTTATCGACCCGGCGCTGGTGGAGCAGGCGACGCGACCGAAGCCGAAGGAACTGCCTGCGGCGCGCGGCGTGACGTATCGCGCCTTCACTGACCCGGCGGGCGGTGGTGATGATGAATTCACCCTCGCAATCGGGCACCGGGACGGCGACGCGGTTGTGCTCGACCTGGTGCGCGGGATGCACGGCAGCCCGGCGCAGATTGCGCGCGAGTATGCGCAGATTCTCAAGGGCTATGGTCTGCGGCGTGTCACCGGCGACCGATACGCGGGCCGATGGCCGCGCGATGAATTCCTGAAGCACGGTATCCGATACGAGGTCGCGGAACTGGACCGCAACGGGCTGTATCTGGAACTTCTGGCGGCGATGAATTCGGGCCGTGTCGAGTTGCCGCCCGACGAGAAGCTGGCGCGGCAGTTGGCATCGCTTGAGCGGCGCACGGGCCGCAGCGGGCGCGACCTTATCGACCATCCGCCGGGCGGGCACGATGACATGGCAAACGCGGTTGCCGGGCTGGTGGCCGTGTCTGCGCAGCCGCAGCGCAGGATGGAAACGTTTGAATTGAGGCTATGAGGGGAATCAGAGATGGCCGAAGGTGACGAAAACGACGAGTTGGAAAAGCTGCGCGCGAAGCGTGACGAGCTATTGCGCGAGGTGAAGGCGCTGAAAGCGAAGAATGCCGAGCTTGAGAGCGCGCGGGCCGAGGCGGTGACGCGGGCCGATGCCGCCGAGGGCGAGGTGCGCCGCGTGCGCCTTGATGAGCCTGTCGAGGCGGTGCTGGGCGACCTGTTCACGGTTCGCTTGAAGCATGTGTTGCCGGAGATACGCGAGCATTTCGACTTCGCGCTGGGCGAGGATGGCGAAATCAGCTTCACCACGAAGGACGGCGAGCCGGTGACGATCGGCAGCGGTTCGAGCGCACGCGAGGCGGGATTCACCGCCGACGATGTGCGGGCGGCGCTGGTGGCGCATGGTGCCTTCGATGAAATCCTGCGCGCGCCCGGTGCTGGTGGCAGCGGCAAGCCGCCGGGCAGCGGTTCGACGGCGCAGGATGCGCAGCGCCAAGGGCAGAAGCCTGCGCGAGTTGCGCCAGCATTCGGTTTGCGGTAATATGATACCGCGCGCCGCGCTGGGCTTGTGGCCCGGTCTGGCGCGCACCCTCGCCGCCGTGCGGCACCGAGCGCAGCCCTGTGGGTTGCCCGTCATTTCCCTGAAACCTGAATGATGAGGTGTCGGCATGGCCGTTACACGACTTTCTGACGTAGTGGTGCCCGAGGAATTCACCGCCTATGTCGTGCAAAACACGATGGAGACGAGCCCGCTTGTGCAGTCTGGCATCGTGTCGCGCAACGCGGTGATTGAGGAACAATTGCAGGCGGGCGCGGAGAGCTTCACGGTTCCCTTCTGGAATGACCTTTCCGACGATGAAGCGAACATCGCGAGCGATGACCCGGAAGTGACTGCGACGCCGCGCAAGCTGACCAGCGAAAAGCAGATCGTGCGCAAGAGCTTCCTGCACAATTCCTGGTCTGCGATGAACCTTGCCAGCGAGCTATCGGGCGACGATGCGTTGCCGCGCATTCAGAACCGGGCCGCAGACTACTGGACGCGCCAGACGCAACGCCGCCTGATTGCCAGCTTGAACGGTGTTCTTGCCGACAACGTGGCGACCGATGGCGGCGACATGGTGGTGGACATTTCCGGCGAGGCGGGCGCGGCGGCGCTGTTTTCGGCGGCGGCGGTTATCGACGCGGCGGGCACGCTGGGCGACCAGATGGGCAGCGTCGCGGGCATCGCGATGCACTCGGACGTTTACCGCAAGGCGCTCAAGGATGACCTTATCGAGACCATCCCGGACAGCCAGGGCAGCATGTTCCAGACCTTTCGCGGCATGGCGGTTATCGTTGATGACCTTCTGCCCGTGAGCACCGGCGATTATACGAGCGTGCTGTTTGCGCCCGGTGCCGTGGGCTGGGGTATGACCGCGCCGCGCATTGCCGAGGGCACCGAGGTTGAGAACCTGCCCGGCGCGGGCAATGGTGGCGGGCAACAGATCCTGCACAGTCGCGTCAATCTGGCGGTGCATCCGTCCGGCTTTCAATGGTCGGAAGGGTCTGTTGCCGATGACAGCCCGTCGATTGCCGAGCTTGGCGTGGCGGGGAACTGGTCGCGGGTTGTGGAGCGCAAGGCCGTTGGTCTGGCGTTTCTGGTGGCGCGCATTGAGGAATCGACCTGATGCCGGTGAGCGACACGCCGCTGGATTGCAGGATTGTGGACGTGTCGCTTCACTCGCCGCCGCAAGTGACGCCGAAGGGCTTTCGCGTGCTGGCGGGCTTCACGCTGTTGCGGCGACCGCTGCGCATCCGTGATTGTTCGCTTGTGCGCGCGCCGACCGGCACGCTGCATATCTGGACACCTGACCCGGCTGTGAGAATCAGCCGGGCCGGGCATCCCGAGCTTGTCGAGGCGGTGCAGGAAGCCGTCGAGGCCGCGAAGGCGCGGCTGAATTGACCCTGTGCGCTCACTTCCGAGGGCGGAAAAGTGGTGGAACTTATGCTACCGCTTCTCCAAGGAATCCGCTCTATTTTCCAATTCATCAGCTTCGCTTCTGAGGCGCGCAACATGTTCGAGCAGCGTATGTTTGTCTAGTTTTCTGGGAAAGTTGCCTGACTTAATATCAGCTTCCTGATTGTCGGCAGCTGTTCGCCTCGCCCTTGCCTTAGCGCGCAGTGCTTCCGGGCCTTCGTTTTCCGCCATAACTTGCTGTGCCTTTAATGAAACTCTTCACACTGGGCCAAAAATCCCTAATCCGCCCGATCTGTTCACGTCTTCTTTGTCGGCTTCGGTGGCCAGCTTAGGCTTAGCTTCACGCCGAAATGGCCTTCGTCCTCGTCGCCCCGGTCCCAGCCGCCAACGATGCGAGCTGAGCACGTTGCGCTACCGGCGTCATGATGCCGCAAGAACTCGGCGAACGTTTGGGCATCCTCCCGGCGAAGGTATCCCACCTGCTTCTTCGACACATAAACTGCGATGGCGTTCTTGTCATAGGGGTTGTTTGGCTCCGTTGTCAGCGTGGCGGTCACGTCGATTTTTGCTCCTTCTTCAGATTTTTCGCCGCCTGCAAGCCTGAGCAGGTTGTCCTGAAAGTTGGACTCCCCGACGACTGGAAAGGTCCAGCCGCGACCGGGCTTACACTGCAATTGCGGTTTCTTCTTCCCGCCAAACAATCCGAAAAGTGCCATCACGCCCCCTGATTCTTTGTGAGCAGGATACAGCACCACCGGTTTCTAATCATCATGCGACCCGGTCCGGTGTTGCGTGTCTCGCGTGCTTCCGCCGAAGATGTATAGGTTAGGCTGAACTGCACAATTTGTGC
>LFIK01005656.1_pt1 | contig 10017 bp, 14 predicted proteins | sample 643401 | NCBI WGS metagenome assembly LFIK01 (sample SAMN03777447, study PRJNA286221) | soda lake metagenome | biome: soda lake; feature: Kulunda steppe; material: water; isolation source: sample T5-Br brine of Lake Tanatar-5 | place: Russia: Kulunda steppe | collected 2010-07
ACGTACAACCAGCTTGCCATGCTGCTGCTGCTGCTGGGGGGGCCTTGCGAGGTCGGCAGCCGACAGCGCTCCATTGGAAGGGCACTCGCCCGCCTCACCCCCGCTGCCGCTCCCGGCACCACCACCGACGCCGGCAGCGCCGTGGCCGGTGCTGCTCCCGGCGGCCAATGAAGGCTGCGGCGGCGCCTCAGTTGCGGCGGGCAAGGGCTCCCGCAGGGCGGGCCGCTTGAGCAATTCCCACACGGACCAGACGGTCATGGCCATGGCAGGCCCGTCCCTGGAGTGCACGGCACCAGCCAGTCAGGCAGGATGCGAGGCCCGTACAACTCACATGCCTATGGCGTGCCTGCTTCGCTTGTGTCATCACGCTTCCAGGTCTTTGTGTTGCTGCATGTGTGCTCCCAGACCCTGTGCTTGCATGCATGCGCTCATCAGCGCCACAGGCGTGCCAGCGCCCCTAGAGATGGCGGGGCCGTCAGAGAGGGGAGCGCGTGCAGGCACGCTGTCATGGTGCTGCATGGTGCTATGCACAGACATTTTCCGGTGCATGCATGCATGTGCTGGCTTTTCCCGTCAGCTGTCTGCTCGACATGCATGTCGGAGCGGCTTTCAAGGACACGGGTATGTCATGTATGTACAGCGCTGACAGCAGGTTAGCAGCTCACAGGTGACAAGCTCCAGTTTTAACAGCTCGGGCACATGAGCCAACACATGCGTGTGCATGCGCGCATGTATGATGCATCAAGAAATTCCTTGCGCCCTAACAGCCACAACACGCACACACTCACGCACCACAAGCGCAAACGCACGCGCGCGCAACACGCACAACACACATACACACACACCTGGCCAGCTCCTGTATCAGGCTGCCCTGCAGGACCTCCAGGGCCCGGCCTAGCCACCGCTGCGGCGGCCGCAGCCCCATGCGCGCCAGCACATACAGCAGCTGCGCCAGCTCCTCCGCGCGGAACATGCCGGCTGTTGGCTCGGGTTCATGACCATCTCCTGCCGGCGCAGCCAGCCCTGGCTGGTATGCTGAGCCGGCCTGCAGCTCCGCCTCCACCCCGGGCCCTCCTTCTGCCCCGCTGCACGCCCCACCCTTGCTGCTGTTGGGGCCCAGGAAGGCGGCGGCGGCATCCAGGTGCAGGGCGACCCAGCTGCTACACTCGTGAGGGGGCAGCCCCGCGGCTGCGGGCCCCCCCATCAGCGCGACGCCGCGCACGACTTGCAGCAGCGCCTGCAGGCAAGGAGCACGGGCATGCGTGTGCAGTCCAGTTGCCGCGCGCACATATGCACATGTTGTTGAACTTGCACGTATGCGCACACACGCATGTGCATGTGTATACACACACACACACACACCACGGCACGCAAAGCCTGGACATCTGCAGGCACCACAATCTGCAGCAGCCCTCAGCGCTGTGTCTCACCTGCGGGGTGTACGTGCCGTGCCCCACGTGCTGCTGCGATGCGTGCAGCGCGGCCGCCATCCACTGCCGCGGTGGGCGCGCCCCGAGCATGGCCAGGCCCAGCAGCAGCTGCGACAGCTGGTGGGGCCGGAGGCGCGGGAGCATGGGCTGCGTGGCCTGCAGGGCATGGGTACACCAGATGAGGTGAGGTGAGGCGTGTGGGGGCGTGTGTAGGGGGAGGGGGGGAGTGAGGTGCGTGTTGGGGATGGTCTGCAAAGCATGAGGGCACCAAGTGGGGTCTGCAAAACATGAGGGCACCGGGCGATGCGAGGTGTGTGCTTGGGAAGGGTGTGCTTTGGGCCTGCACACTGAGGGCACCAAATGGGGCAAGGTGTGTGTGCCTGGGGAGTTTTTTTTATAGGAGGGGCCTGCAGGGCACGGGTGCACCTGGTCATGCGAGGTGCGTGTCGGGGAGAAGGGCCATGTGTGTGGGGGGGTGCGCCGCTAGGGCTGCTTGCCACTGATGTGCAATGAGGCTCAAGCCGCCTCACTGTCTACCTGTGGTGAGTATGCCGCCAATCATTGCACAACACAAAAGCACAATAAAGCAAGGTCAGGCAACACACGCACACCAGCTGCTGGGTGCGGTCGGCCCCTTCGCACATGCGCACTGCCTGCTGGCAGCACCCAGTACCACCTGGTCCCGGGGAGGGCTCTTCAGCTTGCGCTGGACGACCTATTCGCACTCAACAGCAGCAGCCGCGGCCCACCCCCTAACACGGCAGGCCCCTTATGATGCAGCAGCAGCAGTAGCCGCAGCCCACTCCCCAACACAGCAGGCCCCTTAGCACGCAGTGGTAGCAGCTGTGACCCACTATCCACACAGGAGGCCCACCAGCACGCAGTGGTAGCAGCTGTGACCCACTATCCACACAGGAGTCACCAGCACGCAGCGGCTGCTGCCAGCCGCCCGCACATGAACAGCCCACCCACACACCAGCACTCAGCAGCAGCAGCTGGCCCACCCACACGGGCCCACCCACACGGCCCCAGGTGCCATGCGCAGCTGCCACCACATGGCCCCAGGCGCCATGCGCAGCGTTCACCCACACGGCCCCAGGCGCCATGCGCAGCACTCACCAGCAGCAGCTGGCCCACCCACACAGGCCCAGGCGCCATGCGCAGCTTGCCCGCCGCCCACGCCAGGCTGGCCAGCTCAGGCGGCCCCATGGCCAGCAGGCGCGGCCCGGAGGCGTTCAGGAAGGCCTGGCTCCAGGAGGGTGCCGGCACAAAGCCCAGCCGCGCGAGGCCCCACAGCGTGTTGGCCAGGTGCTGCGCGTGGGCGGGCGGGCATGGGGCGGCATGTGTTGGGGCAGGCGCGGGCGCGGCGCGGCGCGGGGCGGCGTTTGGGGCTGATGGGGGTGGAGCAGGGTGAGGCGGGGAGCGTGGAGAGGCGTGGGTAGGCGAGGCAGTGCCAGGCGCGGCGCTGGCACCGCACGGCCAACACGGCGCGGCGCGGCACGGCACGGCACAGCACGGCGCGGCGCGGCACGGCACGGCGCGGCACTGGCACGGCAGGGCGCGATGCACAGGGAGGGCGGGCAGGCACATGGGTGAGGCGGCAAGGCGCGGCGTGAAGCCGCGAGCGCAGACACACAGCGCAGGACTCCGGCTGCCGCATGACTCTCAAGGTCATATACGCAAAAGGGCAAGCAGCTCCACACGCCTTCTGTAGGACACAGCAGAGCCCACAGCATCACACAAACACTGCCTGCCCAAGGGCATGCCCGCACATGATGCGCACATGTGCGCGAGCGCGCGCGCATGCGCGCCAGGGGCGCACGCACCTGGGGCTCCATGCGCAGCAGCACCGTGTAGGCCTGCTTGAGGAGCTTGCGCACGATGTCCGGAGCCACCCTATACTGCTTGCCATCAAACAGCAGCCGTCCAAATGCCCACAGCGTGTTGGACACATCCATAGGCCCAAAGTCGTGGAGCCTGCAGGCAGCATGTGTGTGTGTGTCTGTATCTGCACGTATGTATGTTTGTGTTCGTATTCAGGGGCGCGTGTGCCTCTCGGGTGTCGTGCCACCCACCATGTCTTGCACAAATGGAGCACAGCCCTGTAGTCCTGTAGAGCGCAGCGCGAGGTCTGAGCCTGTAGCCCTTCAGAGCCCGTAGCCCTATAGAGCTTGCAGCCCCATAGAGCGCGCAGCGCGAGGCAGGTCCGGGCAGAGCCTATCACGATGAGTGGCGAGGCTGCTTTTATGCATAGTGGCGGGGGCGGGATGAGAAGGGAGGGGAGCCACTCACTTCAGGTCAAGCGCGTTGTAGTACATGACCATCCACTCCCGATCTGGCGAGTACCCCAGCACCACGCAGCTCCAGATGATGTTGGCCAGGTTCTGGGGCGTGCCCATGTCCAGCCGGTACTGCACGGCCTGCAGGGGGGCACGCGGTGCGGCCAAAACAAAACAAGGCCAGGTGTTGCCAACCAGGGGATATAGGGGGTGCTCACGCTCAACAGCTGGTGCTGCGCGGCCTGTTCGGGCGTCCATGCCAATCGCAGATGGTATGGGCGAGGCATGTTGGCCTGCCAGCGCAGGATGAGCCCATGCCCACCTGCTACTGCGCGGCCTACATGGGTGCACACAACTCTGGTAGAGGGCATATAGGCAGGAGATGCTGGCCGGTGCGCTCCACGCCCCGGGGTTTTGCCGGCACTATGCGGCCTGCAGGCGGGCACATGCTGCCAGCAGGTAGCATGGGCATGTGAAGGTGGCTGTGATGTTGTGACTGCACCACCACACACAGTACCGCATGTACACGCACGCATGCGCTCCCAGCACCCACCCTCATGAGCTCGTCCACCAAGCGCATGTCCGGCACCCGTAGCACCGCCAGCGTGTACAGCGTGTTGGCCACGCCCTGCACATCCAGGACCTGCAGCTCCCTGTGCACGAGTCTGATGAGGGAGTCCAAGAGGGCCCTGACGCCTGGAGGCTGAAGGGCGAGACTGACAGAGGGTCTGCGCCTGCCGTGCGCGCGTGGTGCATGGAGGGTGGCGGGCTCAGGCTGCTTCTGCTCGGTCAGGGAGCCGGGCGAGAGCGCTATCGGGGCGGGCGCCTGTGCATTGGATGATGGCGGTGGTGCCCACTGAGACCCAGGGGCGTTGGACATGCTGTTCCCGCGACTGCCACGGCTGGGTCCGCTTTCGTCCGTGCTGCTGATCATGCCGCCGCCGCCGCCGTCACGGTCGCTGCCGCTGGTGCTCTCTTGCCCGTGCTGTGGAGAGCCTTCCACTCCATGGGCGCCTCCATGCCGCTCGCGCTCACTGCTTGGGCCGCTGCTGCCAGTGGGCAGCGTCTGCTCCTGCGTGGCGGCCCCCTGCAGCAGTTTGGCCAGGTGGACCATTGCCGCAGAGACGTGGATGTGGTTGAAGTTGCGGCCCTCCGCAGCCACCACCGCCTCCAGCTCCTGCCACGTCTGGGTGCGCTTGATGCGCTTGGTAATGAGGGGTGCACTCGCACGCAGTGGTTTGTTTGAGACAGGGGGTGGAGGGCTGCCTTCGCTGCTGTGGGGCAGGCTGCTGGCTGGGGCCGCCTGCTTGGGGGGCAGCAGGGGTATGGGCTCTGGTGTGCCCTCACGAGAGGCTGGTCTGAGCAGGCCCATGGAAGGGGTTGCAGGTAGGCGGGGCACGCTGCCGCTGCTGCTGCTGCTCACACTGATGCCTTGGGGCGATGGGGTGTCCTGCAAGCTGGCTGGCCCAGCCGGGGGCGCCAGCCTGCTTGCCCCAAAAGGAGGGAGTGCCCTGGTGCTTGCCTGTCATCATGCAAGAGCAGCGCAAGAAAATACATTGTCGTCCTCTGTTCTGTGCACAGTCATGTTTGTGTGCCAGATGAGATGCAAGCTTGATGCATGATTGCAAACTTGTACCACTGGTCAAATTAACTACAACAGAGCCTTTTAAGGCACTGATTGCTTTGATGCTGCCTGAAGTGGTGATGGTTGTGCTGTCGTTGATGCACTTGCCCATCCTGGCCACTAAAATCCAGGTGCACCCACCCTGTGTGTGCGAGGCAGACGCTGCCCAAGTACGGGAGAGCAGAGGGGAGCGCATATCCTGCACATTCACGACAATAACAAAGCAAGCAGCCCACATATGCCCCAAGAAAGGTATGATGTTTTCCGACTTTTGGCCCTCCTCTGCCCCAAGCACACGACAAAATACAGCGCGCAAAAATTGCTGGCCCCGCAATCCATCCAACAGGAGCGCCTTGCCTTGGGGAGGAGCTGCAACCCTCTGCAGTGGCCCATCTTTGGAGCGTTTGCTCCATCCCAGCGTTGTTGTGAGTTCACAAGTACCGCAGAGGTACTTTCACACTTTGGATGGACAACCTTGGATCAGTGCTGTGCAATCAAGCCCCAGCCTCATCCGTCCGATTGCAAACTGAACGAAACACGGTAACCTAATAATTGAACACCATTTCTAAATTTGGAGGCTGTGTACATCATAAATATCCATTGTTGTGAGGTTGTAAGGGCTCCGGCTCACGGAAGTAATGGTCGTTAACTAGAGTCTGTTCTTTCTGCAAAAAGATGTCAAATCCGTCATGAAAAAGTCATCGACACCGAAATGGTTGGTGCATGGTGAGCGTTGTCATCGTTCCCTCAAAGCTGCCCTTCCCAACATGGCATGGGACTCTTATTATCATGGCATAGGTGATGAATTTGTTTGAGGAAGCATTCCCTCAGTGAAGTCAATGCAATTTCACCCAGCTGGAAGTGCCCTGCAGGAAGTGCCATGGCCACGAGGTATGCGATTGATACACATCCATTATTTTACCTAGCCTTGGAGCCAAACTCTGGAGAAGTAAAGCCCACATGCCACAATTAAGTATAGGCTTCATGGCATGCCGGGACACGTAGCCAACAGGATCCCACCTCAATGGTTTACTTACCAAGCCTTTCAGCAGATGAACTTTGACCTTGCTCTAGCCAGACGCTATTTTATCACTGCTTACTTACTTCTTAGCGAAAGGATATCATAGGAACATCAAGGCTTCACACCCTTCCCACTGGGATTTGCACCTCGTGAATTTAAGTATTGCGATGACATGCGATCAGAGCAACAACTAGGAAGAGCAACTGAACAGCACAGTAGACTGCATTACACACTTGCACAGCAATGCCACGTACGATCCTGATTGGAATTATGAGGACCATCTACAGTGAGCTACCTCTTAGCACGCTTCGCCTGGGGCCAATGTACAGTCAAGAATCTTACACTAAATCCAAACACACATTCAATACACGACAGAAATCATGAATACAAGTAAAACGCTGAAAATTACACAGAAGGAGCATGTGGTTCTTTACAGAACCCTCCTGACCCCCACTTATGAATCATAAGAGGGTCAGACCCTCTTCCTAGGCTGATGGTGGGGATTAATTTGGTGCTTGCGCCATATGTAAACCTTTTCCTTTATTCTTGCGATCAGTGGCATTCCTTTTTGGCATAGTCCCTTCTCTTTGCTACTAGCAAATGTGTAGTACACATGGCAGGTTCTCTGTTCATTGTGCCACACTGTCACTCCATGCTGAACATTTTGTGCCAGTTAAATGTTGAAATGTTGGAGATGGATGTGTCTTTTTCTCCTATTTCGTCTGTTGCTGTCATCATTCAGTCTTGTACCGTGCAGTCTTATTATTTGCTATTTGAGAAGGAAATTGGCAGAAGCATTTGCTGATTTTACTGATAGGATTTACATTTTTGACACAGGCGCTTTTTACTTTGACAACATCAGTGCTGAGGATGTGAAATTGTTTTTCTTGAAGCAGACGTACAAATATCTTCTTTTTCTTTCTGAGACTATGGATATTTTTTGTCTGGCTGGCAGTGCCCAGCAAGCCCGGCAGTCAACCCATCTGGCTGAAGGTCTCAACCCATTTTAACTAATACTGTGCAGGACCCTTGCCTTGTCAGACTGCCTTCAATTTTCCTTTTTCAACAGCGCAACAAACTTTGCTATCTCAGTCCAGACATTATGGAATACTTTTTGCCACGGTGAAGACAATAAAATAAGCAGCCTAACGTCCAGGCTGGCAATTAACCTTCACTTGTAAACCTGTTGCTATAAAAAAATTCATTACCTTCTGCTTGGTAATGGCCAGCAAAATAAACATACTCAAAACAGTATTCTGGTATTCTGAATACTTCTGCATAAAACATTAAGACCGTCCAACCCTCCAACTCACCCATTTAAAGGGTTCCCTTACTCCTATCAGAAACCTAAATGTGCGTAACTAAATAATTCTAAAAGAAACACCCTGTCCAGCTTTATCTCACACAGCTATCCCATCTCTCTGCTCTTAAGCCGCTTGGGGCCTGTATGCCTTACTTCCTCTTCCCCCCCTTCACTTCTGCTCGGTCCACTCGGCCTCTTGCCATTGCCATTCTCAACCTGCATTTGATGCTGGCATGGTTCAGACTGCTGCAGCCCATGTGCATGCAGCTCCTGCACATGCGGTAGCGCAGCGCCCACCAGTTGCTGGGGCGGGGGCAGAGGCTGCTCCTGCAATGCTCCATGCGGCTGCTGATGGGGATTCACTGCTTGCAGTCCAGGCGGCAGTTGCATGGGGTGCTGCAAGGCATCTTGATGCTGCTGCTGCTGCTGCTGCTGCTGCTGCTGTGGTTCTGGGGGCTGCGCAGGGCCTGCATCAGACGTGGCTTGGGGCCGCCTCATGAGGAACGCGTCCATTGGCCCTGCGCCGCTGCTCCTCTCCATGGTGCTCTTGGACGCCACCTGGAGACGGTGCGCGTGTAATTTTACGTGTGAGCATGCCGGTATTTTTGAGTGTGGATACGTGCGTGTGGGGGGGGGCACGTGCATGCATGCTTGCACTCAGGTGCCACCTGGAGAGGTGAACTGAGCAGCAGGCGAGCTCAGACATACAGCCCCGAGTGCCGCTGCTATGGTCGCAGCATGGGAAGGACAGCAGGTGCCATGAGCAGAATGACTGGCTACTACGCCACCTAATCCGCCATGAGCATTGAGTGGGAGAGCATGCACCTGTCTGTTACAATGTGGACCACCCCGACCTGCAGCCTTGTTACTCATAATTCATGCCCTGGTGTTCTGTGACAGAACTTGAGACCTCAATGTGGAGGAATAAGGGTAGCGCTTCAAGCGTTGTAGCACACTTCAACAGCTCCTTGCAAAGGTGAATAGAGGAAGTTTTGCAGTACAGCAAAAGAACGAGTTTGAGAGGTTACAAGTGGGCAGCTTGGGGTTATCAGGGTCTGTTCCAACAATGCTGACATGGTAAGGAAGCAGCATCATTGCTGCAGCATAGCCATTTCAGCAAGGTCGCTGCGGCAAAGTGATGCAGCATACTCACGGTCAAGGAGTCTTCTTTGCCGTCCAGGACCTTGCCCACGTTTGTCAGCTTGTGCTGGACCGTCTCCCACATGATGTCATCAATCGTGTTCTTAACCTGCACATCAGGCATGGGCGCACTTTTGGCTTATGTGCTCAAAAAGTGTGTGGGCATCAGTGTAGCCGTCCAGCAGAGTGCCTTCCAGGCGCACAAGCTCTGCTCTTTATCCTGCAGGCAAGTGTCCACCTCACGCCACCCAAGCGCCACAGTATCGGCTGACGTCCAATCAAAAAAACTCCACACAAACACTATGGCGTCAGCAAGTGTGAAGACAATGCAGGGCCTGCAATGCCGGGCTGGAAGAGGGCTGAAAAAAGCATCAGGAAAGCAAGCATCAGGATAGTGTGCATCAGGACAGTGTGCGTGACGGAATGCTTGGTCATGTCAGGCTGCCGGCGGCTTGGTGGACTGTGTGTGGGAAACTTGGAATTGAGCAGCCTGCGCAGTGCAAGCACCATATAGGCTGGGCATGCAGGCATCGTGGGATGGGCATGATGGTACGCCTGTGACTCCTCAGAACTTGCGCCCCCCCCGGCATGTGCCTACATGTGCTCCTCCAGACCCACTTAACAACAAAGATTGCATGCCCTTTGTGTGAACCCATGAGCCGTCCGTGCCACAAGCGTGTGAACAGCCGAAAAGGCTACAAGCCCGACACTTTTTTCACACGGGGCAGCGACCAGGGCTCTAGGCAGGGGCATCTTGCCATGGTGCTGGCGCAGACACGAGCTCAGCTGCCACATTCAGATCATGTTCAGCCGCACTCTGTGTGCGCACATACATGTGTGCATGCATGTGTTTACTCACCAGCAAGAACTGGATGTTGACTGAGTTGCTTTCCTGCCCAATGCGGTGCACGCGGTCTTCCGCCTGGACAAGGCGCGTGGACAAGGCCCCCAGGACAGGGCGTGGACAAGCTAGTGCTCAAGGCATGGACAAAGGCGTGGACAAGCTAGTGCTCAAGGCATGGACAAAGGCGTGGACAAGCTAGTGCTCAAGGCGTGGACATGCTAGCGCTCAAGGCGTGGGCAAGGCATGGACAAGCTAGCGCTCAAGGCATGGACAAGGCGTGGACAAAGGCGTGGACAAAGGCTTGGACAAGACAAGGCGTGGACAAAGGCGTGGACAAAGGCTTGGACAAGACAAGGCGTGGACAAAGGCGTGGACA
>LFIK01005657.1_pt1 | contig 10015 bp, 6 predicted proteins | sample 643401 | NCBI WGS metagenome assembly LFIK01 (sample SAMN03777447, study PRJNA286221) | soda lake metagenome | biome: soda lake; feature: Kulunda steppe; material: water; isolation source: sample T5-Br brine of Lake Tanatar-5 | place: Russia: Kulunda steppe | collected 2010-07
ATTCCAAACCCCGTGTCTTTCGTGGTCTCGAATGTCAAGTGGGTGAGAAGGAAGTTGGATTGGACCGAACGGCGATTTCCGACACGTGTGGAACGGTCGTCCGAGAGCTGCGATGGCGATGGCGACAAGTGCGGCGATGGGAAGACCCGCAAGCGCGACGTGGCGGACTTCCACCGGCAAAGCGAGGCGGAAAGCGTCTCACGTGGTGGCCTCGTCCAAAGCGGCGGACTTGCAAGCCAGCTTCGGGATCGATGGAAGCGTGTCGGTGGAAGAAGGCAAAGGTGGACTCACCAAGGTGGTGCTGCGTCACAACTGCGGGAGCTCGGCTGAAGTGTACCTCTTCGGAGGATGTGTGACTTCCTGGAAGCAAGCAAGTGGGGACGAAGTGCTCTACGTCAGGCCGGACGCCAAGTTCGATGGGTCGAAACCCATCAGCGGCGGCGTCCCACACTGCTTTCCCCAATTTGGTCCAGGTGATATGCAGCAGCACGGATTTGCACGCAACTTGGAGTGGACCATTTCGTCGACCTCGGCAGATCCGAACCCAGATGATCCAGATCCGAGTGTCGAACTGACCCTGGAAGATTCTGAATACACGCGTGCAATGTGGGACTATCCCTTCAAGCTGGTGTACGAAGTCACCCTGCACAATGAGAAACTCATGACAGACATGAGGGTGGTGAACACGGGTGCAGAACCATTCACATTCACGGCTGCACTTCACACGTACTTGGAAGTGGCTGGTGTCAGAAATGCTTCGGTGAAGGGCCTCTGTGGTCTGAAATATCTGGATAAGGTGTCCGACCCAGAGAATCCGAAGGAAGGAACAGAAACCAGAGAAAAGCTCCAGTTTCAAGGTCCAGTAGACTCTGTGTATCTGGATGCCCCCGAGCAGGTGGAACTTGATGTCGGTACTGGTGCAGCTGTAGTCATTCAGTCGCGAGGATGGAAGGATGTGGTTGTCTGGAGTCCTTGGACGGCAATGGCTTGCTACGAAAGCTTTGTGTGCGTGGAAAACGCTGTGTTTGGTCAACCTGTGACTGTCAGTCCTGGCGACTCCTGGAGGGGTCAGCAAGAGTTCTCAGTTGTGGACTTGGAATGAAAGTTGTGCAAGCGAGAGCACTTAAATTTATTCTTTTGAACTCATGTAAACTCGAACTTCTTTGCTTATGAAGTCCATGAAGGAACTGTAACCCAAGTTGGATACATCGCCATTCTTCACAAGTCCTGTGCCTTCGTCTTCGATCAAGTGCTGATCAAACACATTTGTGGGGTCTTTTCCACCCATAAGAATATGAACTAAAGGAGAAATGCTCCTGTCCCTCTTCAACGCGTCAGCTTCTTTGCGCAGCAGTGACTCCCTAGGTGGAGGGAAAGGTGCTTCTTCTGATGTGGATGAATAGTAAATAATGACCTCTGTGTAGGCATCTAGTAGGAAAATGGGACTCCCAGTAATCGCAAGTGTTGTGCGCGACAAAGGGAGCCCAACATGCCCTTTGACTCCAGGAGAGGAGAAGGATGCTAGCTGTGGATACACCGCTCGATGCAGCAAGGCTGGCGGGAGGGTTGTATACACGCATTGCAAGTACATCCTCATGTCAGGGTGCGATGAGACCGTGTCCAGAGAAAGGAGCGGACACCTTAGAAGCGCGTAGACCAGTTTCAGTACCGGTTGCAGCACTGTGCACTCCTTGAACTCAATATCAAGAGGCTGGGAATCATCGATATCCCCAAAGGTAGCCAGCTCGAACCACTTATTGTAGTGAGACACCAATATGATGAGCCAATCCTGGAGGAGCAACCTTGCTTCAGCTATCCCATCCCTTCGAAGTGCTGAAACTACTTTGTGCAGCAGTACACAGACAAGGACATCTGGATCAGTTGCACAATACAGCTGCTTAATGCTATTGGCCACCTTCCATGGAACGGTCACAATACGTAAGTACCGGCGCAAAAAGTGAACAACTTTTTGCTTGCCATCGGTTTCTGTAACAACAGAAGGCCTGACAGCATAATACTGCAAGGCCAGCTGGAGGATAGGCGGCCATTGGACCTCTTTGTCAAAGCCACTGCTGGAAGTATGTTCGAAGTCGAGCACAAAGGTATCGTATTTGTTGCACACAACAATGTGCTGAAGGTTTTCAAATTGCTCATCTTCGTACAGGTTACCATAGCATCGGGACACTCGGAAATCAGGAGAGGTCCTCACTCTCATGTTGACCAATAGTCCTTGTAAACTTGTCAACCGTTTGTACATGTCCTGGGGCAAGGATGAGGTTGATGCATCCGGGTAGAGGTGTATTGCTCCTCCTGTTTGCGTGGACAAGTACCTCATAGATGCTAGGTCCACAAATTGATCTGATAGTATGTACATGTCTATGACGATCCCTCTTGCTGCCGCTTGGATCGCGCGTGCACGGTAGAACCCTGTTGCTTCGATCAGGCTCCTGTCAATCTCTTCTTCCAATCCGTTGCTTCCTTCTCCCCTCGAATTTCGATAATTCTTCCCAACTTTCCCACGTCCCACTCTGACGGGTCCGAACAGGAAGCACATGAGCCTCACTGCAGGTTTGGCCACACCGTCCTTTTCACGGTCGGACAGGTACTCCAGCATGCTTTGCAACGCACCCCCAAAATCGCGATCGGTCCCATCGTTGCTGTCCACACTCTCGTCGCTTTGAGCCACCTCTGGTTCTTGCGAATGGCTGTCATGAGCTCGGCTTTCTTCAGCTTCCAGCAGATCCACGGCTGCTGCCAAGGTCGTGCGATTTTCATCGGCAGAGACCAGGAACTCTTCCACAGGCAAGACGTCTGACAGGTCGGTGTTCGTGGCGTGTTTTCCAGACGGCTGCAAGGCGACGCGTCTCACGACGTGCGGAGAACCTCTTGCGTCCACCAATCTCACGTCTCGCGCGAAGGAAGCCAATCCGAACCTCGTCCCTGGTGTTGCAGCTTCCAGGGCTGCGTCCAGTGCCGACTTGACCACGTCCAGTTTCTCTTGTGTTTTTTCCGAAGTTCCTGCAAGGTCCACGAGCGCCACCGTCGCAGGTGTGGCCACTTCTCCTCTCTCGTCGTTTTCCACGCTTTTTCGGTCGGCAGCTTCGGCGACGTGTCCACGGCTTTCCGTCGGTGTGTGTTGCGCGTACACGCACCGCACGTCGGTGTGGAGGAGTTCTGGAAGGGTGGCGCGGCTGCTCGCACGTCCGTAATGCTTCCTCTGTTGGTTGGAATAGTAGCTGTATTGTCCGCACAGCGCGCAGTGCCATCCAAGTCGATCGAAGGCGCAGTAGCGACAGGCGTAGGCCAAGCACCGTCCACAACGCGCCCATTCTTCTGCGCTTCGCGTCCCATTCCCTTCCACAGATCCGTCCGCGAGGGGCTGCACGATGCAGGAGAACGGCAGGCCGCCTTCCACGCGCATCTTCGGATCTTTCGGCGCGCACGTGCTCGTCAGCTGCAGCGGCGGCTGCGTCTTGGTCGTGGCCATGCCGCGTGGATGCGTCGCCATCGCCTCGCTCGACGTCCTCCTTCCCTCTCTTCTCTCGTTCCATAAGGAATCCTTTCGGGTTCGATCAGGGAATCCTTTCGGGTTCGATAAGGGAATTTTCTCGGGTTCGAACCCGAGGGAACCCAGGGACGAACCGTGGAACGTCGGACCCACCACGGGAGTTTCTTCTCGAAAGGAGAGAGAAGAAACTCTCTGGTGGTGGTGGCGAGGTGGTACGTCGGTTCCGAAGCGGAAGGAGATGGCGGAGCGCGCACGTGCGCGCTCCACACGTCGCAGGAATGCGACGTAAGACGATGCCTACGCACGAGAGGAGACGTGACGGAGGCCGCTTCGGGATGGCCTCCGCTCGGCATGCCCGTGGGATGCAGCGACGCGACCTGTCCGGTCCAGACCGACCGATTCGTCCAGGTGCGTTCCACGCGAGATGGAGACGACGAACCGTTCGTAAGAACGGATGCGAGAGGGATTGGCAGCTCCATGCGACCGCAACGACGAAGGCGACGTCCACGGACACGAACCAACCAAGCAGCTAGCGAGCGTGCGACGCGACGCCTGGGTCGACCTTCGCGACGGAGATCCACTGCGTCGCTCGTTCCTCCGCCTCGTCCCAGGAACCAGCAGGTCGCATCACGCACCGCGTCACCGTCCTTGGACGCGTCGTTCTACCACGTCTTTCCGTGCCTTTCGCGGGACGTCTGCGGACGGTCCCTTCGCGTCACGTGGGTCCGTCCGTACCCCTTCCCGCCAAATTCCACCGTGGACCGTCCTTCCACGTGGATCCCTTTCCCGTCCGCCTGGTTTCACAACGGGTTCACAACCGAAGGGACGTGTCGGAAGGACGTCGGCATGGCGCGTTTCGCGACGATGGACGGCACGTTGCTGCGATATGGGAGCGGATCGTGCCACGTCGCGTTCACGAGCGGCACGCATCCACGCCACGTGGTGATGGTGGGCGGCTTGACCGACGGGATGTGGGCGACGCAGTACGTGAAACCGCTGGCTGCTGCGGTGGAACGATGCGGTTGGTCCTTCACGCAGACGTTGCTGAGCTCGTCCCACCATGGATATGGAACCAGCAGCCTCGAACGCGACGCCGAAGAACTCGCCATGCTTCTTCGCCATCTGCGCAAGGTCAAGTGCGCCAACGAACTCGTCGTCGTCGGACACAGCACCGGTTGTCAAGACGCCGTGCGGCTGGCAGCTTCGGCGACAGGAGACGGCCGACCGGACGGATTGGTGCTGCAAGCACCAGTGAGCGATCGAGAATGTTACCAGAAACGAGAAGACGCTGAGAAATGGATCCGGATGGCGCGAGAAATGGTGGAACGAGGCGAGGAAGAAGAAATCCTGCCGCGAGGTGCAGATGCTTGCGGCGCACCCATCACCGCCAAGAGGTTCTTGTCCTTGCACGACCTGGGCGGTGACGACGACATGTTCAGCAGCGACCTCACCGACGAAGAGTTGGAAAAGCGGCTGGGACACCTCGATGGCGTGCCCACCCTGATGGTGCTCTCGGAACAAGACGAATACGTCAAACCAGGGCTACACGCATTGGAGCACGGCTCAAGATTGGCAACTGCAGCAGGTACGAAAACCAGACTGGAAGTGATTGAGGGAGGAGACCATGCACTGGGTGATCACACAAGGAATCTGGTTGACGTCGTGCTCCAATGGCTAAGCTGGCATTTCCCGTAACATTTCATTTATTATTTCCTCCTTCATTGGCACGGCCGGATCTCTAGCAAGTTCGTCAATCGACGTTCTTCCCTCATGCTCGACGGACCGTAAAGTACAACTTTCTGCTCATCGCTGCAGCTTGCAAACATGCAGTCGTCCTGTGATACTGCCACACCGTTGACCGAGCGATGGTGCAGGCCACCATTTTGAGGCCCTTTGTACCACACGCAGGGCACGCCAAGCGACGTGTCCCACAGAGCCACAATGCCATTACCACAACCGGTCAGTAAGCATGGGCTGTTGTGCAACCAATGAGCCGAGTTCACACCCTCATCCCCTAAGTCAACAGTGTTTGCACGAACAGACACAACCCCGGGATCAACGTCTGGATCAATCGTTTTGGCAGGTTTTCCATGATCCAGACGATGGAGAGGTTCCTGAAAGCGCCTTAGGTCATAAACAAGAGTCAGGTTGCTAGAGGAAGATGTCTGCATGAAACGCCCACAGTGAGAAAAAGAAGCTGAAGTGGCTTCAGCCTCTGTCTTGCTAGGCTCCGTGCTAAAGATCAAACTTCCAGAATGGTTCCTCATGTCAAAAATATGTGTGGCCCCGGTTTCGCAACCCGTGAGAAATAGCGATTTTCCACCAACAGTACTTCCATGAACCACATCAATGTTTCTTCCCGGCATTTCGACCGAGAATTTCATTGCTGAGGCTTCTGTATCCCACACCTCAGCACGTGCCATGTCACGATTTGCGTGCCTCCCCAAACCCACGACCACGTCCATTCCTATTGATGCCATAGCATTAAGCTGCCTGCTTGCGTCACCACCGTTGACAGAGTGCAAATATTGCCCTTGCTCTAGATCCCACAGAAGAATGTGCCGATCTGTAGCACTGCAACCGTGAGTAGCTAGAAGACATCTGCCACTAAAGGTGCTGTCTTCCAAGAGGGCCAGTTGACCAACCTCTTTCTGGTGCCCTGGCGTGCCCATCACTTCACATCTTGGTCCAAAAGTGTGTAGGAGTTCACCCAAGTACGAATCCCACACATGTACCATGCCATTGGATGCACCGGCAGAGACAATTAGAGCGCCTTTCCTCGCATATATAACATCTTGGATAGCTGAACCGTTTGGAGTTGCCAAATCTTTCCTCGTACCATCCTCCAAATTGTACATGACAAGCTCCGATGGGGATTTGTTTGCGCTTACAACAAGCTGGGTGGGTGGACCACCACCAGCGTCTGGACGAAATCTCACATCCAAAAGCTTTTGCTCACGCTCGACCCCCCTAGCTGAGGAGTGGGTATAGCCGTACGAGATTGGAACAGTTTGTGCCATTCTTCGTCTGGTCAATGTGCAAGCAGTTGTAAGCCTGCGACTTGATTCTTTCCAGCCCATTAAGCGGGCCCCAAGGCTTGCAGCACACACAACTTTGGACTTCCTTGGCACACATGAAAAAGTACTCTTGCTCGTCCGGAGTTCTTCCCCACCAGGAAGTATGCATGCTTTCTTGACTGGCAAATCCCCGTTTCTCCACTGAACTGCCTGACCTGTTGCCCTCAAGTGCAGTAGATCCAACACGTTCTCTGACTGATTTCTTGTGGAGGCGCCAGACTGCAGTTGAGGATTCCTTATCCGAATCTCTAGGAGTTCCTGGAGCTTAGAAAGTAATTCAACTTCTTGTTCAAAGGCAAGAAGTCGTTTCACTGCATCAAACTGGGATGGAGACGCTTCTCCAGCTTTCGTCAATCCAGTAGATATCTCTTGGTGGATGTCCTGCTCGTTCATTCTTTCAAGTTCCTCCAGCATAGAGTCTGAACCCTCCGACACCGTTTGCAAAGTAGCAAATCGCCCTACAGACAACTCCTCTGATCTGCAAGGATCCGAATCAAAGTTTTCCTTGAGGTCCATGCTCGCAACAGTCGGAGAAGGCACCTGCGCTAATCTGTCCTGTAGAGGTTCGAGATCAACTTCCCAGCTATCCTCTCTGGTGTCAGCCTCTCCTTTAGAAGCATCAAGCTGCTGCCCGCCGGGGAGAAAGGAGCGTTCAGTTAAGTCAGGAACGTTGTGCGCGGCACAGTCCTCCTGTAGCTGCCCGCTTCCAGGCAAGCTTTCCACTGCAGTGCCTACTTGTTGCTGCCCAGAAGTACATTCATCCGGCAAGGAAGACGGCTGTGCAGTGTGCTCTGTTATTTTGACCGTACCAAGCTCTGTGGCATCCTTGTTTGCATTCAACTCCTCTTGCTCCACAGTATGTGCATGGCGATCTTTGCTTTCATCATATGTTTGCTCCATTGCGGAGCTTCCATCATTATCCATACTGTCGTGCTCGCTACTATCCTGGGCAAACGAAGTTAGAAATTCTTCACTGGTGAAGATGTTGGGTATGCCAGGGCCGCGTACTGTCCCACTATCATCCAATCTGTCGTTCAAATGCTGTTGTACAGGGTTCTGTCCATGTCTCGTGGCCATCTCCTCTGTATCTTTCGAATAAGCCAGCGAAGAAGAGGACATGAGCAATTGTTTCTTGGCTCTCTCTGTAATTGATGCCACTGGTAGCTTCAAAGAGGGAGTCGAACGTTGTTTCATGCAGGCCAGGCCCTTGCTTTTGTCATCGGGAGCCAAACAAGGCGGTGCTACTGGGGATTTGACTTGCCTTGCCACGTTGTTCCCCATGTCGTCTACAGTGGCAGGAGTTTCAAGTGTTGGGAAATTCCCGTCTGGACAGTCTGTTCCATGCTCCTTACCACCACCCCCTTGAGGTGACGGACACACACCATGAGAACCTTGTACCAAGTGGTCACAATTGACTCCTTTTTCATCAGGTTTAGAGCAGGGTGATTCTTTCCTATTCCCAGGCGATACTGGCTGGCCTTTCGGTCCTTTGGAAACGGACTGACCGGCACAATCTTTATACCTACCATGCTCCAGCTCTTTTTCCTCCCTGACTGCATGTTGATTCTCTGCACCATCAACTTGCATATTGCAGACAGCCTTACTTTGTTCTGTTGTTGGTTCTTTTATATTGTCATGAGAGACAGAAGGCATGTTTAAAGTCCTCGGGTTGATTCTAGCGTCTGTGTCATTCTTTTCTACTTGCCCAATGAGAGGTGTCTTGGGTATGTTGCCTGCAGGCGACGATCCTGTCCCACAACACCCAGCTTCCTGCGCCCGATTCCCTCTTTCAGGTGAGCAACCTCCTGGTGGTGCAACTTCGTCAACTTCATACACCCGTACGAGTTCACCTCCCACCTAGCATCCCCGAATGCAACAAACATTCAGTGGAAGCAATTCATCAACGCAAGAAATTGTCAGCCACGCAAAACACCATCAGAACCATTGCAACGCCAAACAAATTCGCAACAATTTCAACATGTGAAGAAACTGCTGCAGACAATTTCTTCTTCGTATAGACGAGCGCAGAGCACAGGTAAACCGAGCCATCTCTGCACTCTACCCCGGACGGCCATTCTGGTAAGAAAAGGAGCCATTTGCTGTTCAGGCATCGCCCATGGTGCCTAAAAGCGTCTGGATGAGAGACAACCGAGGAAAAGAGTGGACGCCAGGCAGAGCTTCGCTCACAACCCGAAGGAAATTTGGACGCGACTCATGTTTTTCCCGTTCGATATCCCTATGGATCGTCATCGCTATCAACCTTCGCACTTGTTTCAATCCTTGTGGCTGGCTCGAACCCGTCCGGTGTGCACAAACGCCTTGCTTTCGTCTCCGTGTCTTCCGTGGGTGTCCATTTTCCCTCGCGTTTCATGGCGATCGAGACGCACCTTGTTCCACGTGGCCACGATCGAGGACTTCCTCCTCTTCGCACGCGCCTCGTACTCTTCTTCGTCGCTGCTGATCTCGAGCACGTGCGCCATGCCGCACAACGAACCGTGAAAAAAATGGAGCGAAGCAGGTCTGAGGATCGGGACACGTCCCCTTACGAATCGAGGATCGATCCGGTTTCGAAAGGAGAGACGGTCCGGTTCAAAAGGGAACGTGGAAACCGATCGACGGATCGAGGGACCGGTCGGAGGAAGATCGATGAGGAATGATGGGGTATCATTGCGGTCTTTGGACGGTCCCTGGGATCGGCTGGCAGCTGCGAGCGGAGGGGATCCAAGATGGCCATCCTCCCAGTGGACAGGTGGATACACTAACTGCGCTTCATGAACGCTCCGAGCTGCTCTCAGAATGGATGGAGAGAACGGAACAAGTACAGGAGGAATGAAGACCAGCAGTGGTGTTGCGAAAAGAAATGGATCAGACAACTGCAGGGCTATGCAATGCCTCTGCCGCAAGAAAATCAGATGCTTCGAATCAGGGCAGTGAAGGCCCAAGTCAAAAAGGAGCAATGCGAGCATCATCGTGCGCAGTTGGAGTCCAAGAGAGTCTTCAGTCATCAAACAACTATGAAACGTCCATCTTGTGTCTCAACTCACATGCCTGCCTCACTCCAGGCCCATGTGCGGGGATTGTGCAGCAGGGTACGGACGTGCTCCAGCACCCTTTCTGAAAGATAAGGAGCAAAGAGGAATAAATCAGAGTATCTTTGGTGCGAGAATGTCACTGTGATGATTCACATATCCTGTATGCGAAGCCGCGTGTCTACATCTCCATGCGGCCAAACGAGTTTGTCCTTTTATTGGGAAGGTGATTGTGATGTTTCGTGCTTAAAAACCAATGCGAGAACCGGGCCTACTTCCTGTGGCTTCTTCCAATTGCTTCATGTACAGCTGGCTATTACGTAGAGGATCTGCATTTTTTGTGCGCTCTTGTGGAATATCTTTACTGCTGTGTGCATAGCCAGCCGCCTTGAAGCCCCTCA
>LFIK01005658.1_pt1 | contig 10015 bp, 2 predicted proteins | sample 643401 | NCBI WGS metagenome assembly LFIK01 (sample SAMN03777447, study PRJNA286221) | soda lake metagenome | biome: soda lake; feature: Kulunda steppe; material: water; isolation source: sample T5-Br brine of Lake Tanatar-5 | place: Russia: Kulunda steppe | collected 2010-07
TACAGGTTACAGACAACGAGAATAACCAAGGCTTTTATGTAAAACAAGCACTTATAGCTGCAAATACTAGTCTTAGATTAGTAACTGATGGAGAAAAATTAATTTTAGCTCCAGATAATAAGATAAGTGTTACTGCGAGTAGTCCGGCTAGTGTTGATGCAATTTTAAGTTATGTTGAGGTAGTGTAATGTCACGATATATAGGTATATCTCCAGAAAAAGTCTTAGACGGCTTTGCTAAAAAGTTTCTTTATGGGCTAAGAAGAAACGACGACGGCGAACTATTTTTAACCAGAGTAGATCAGTTAAGTGCAGGGGATCAAAACTCAATTGTTATTAACGATCAAGGGTCGTCAGATGAAAATTTCCCCGACTTTGAAGAAGGTATTGATTTTTTAGACGGTGTAGATGAAAATCACGATATTGTGTATGCAAATTTAAGATACACACAGCTAAAATGGGACGATAGAAGTTTATTATTTTATATTGATTCGGATACAGGGCAGTTTATTCAATTGGTGTCTGAAGGCCATCAATTCGAAGAAGAAATATCTTCACCAGGGTACGGAGAAGGCCAGGACGAGAATGTTCTTGCAAATACAGATTTTACAGATGCTGAGAGAGAATAATGGCAGAATTTAAAGTTGAAAGACTATCATATCTATGGAAAGGTGAATGGCAACCAGGTCAAGAGTATAAACGCGACGATGTAATAAGTCTAAACGGAAAAAGCTATGTGTGCTTAATCGGGCATACAGCAGATTCAGCCTTTTCGAACGATTTAAATGCAGTAGTTCCAGGCACTGTGCCGCCACAAATAAATCCTAGATGGGTTTTAATGACTTCAGGCATAACTTTTAGAGAAACTTGGGAAACTGCAACTGAATACAATCTAAGAGAGCTTGTTTATTATAAAGGATCTGTTTATATCTGTGTACAAGCACATATCTCAAGCAGCTTTCCTTCAGACAGAGAAAATTGGGAATTCTTTGCGTTACACATTGATTATCTAGGAGAATGGGAATCTTCTACAGATTATTCAGACGGAAGTATTGTAAAATACAACGGTATTGTGTATAAGTGTATAGAAGCACATCAATCAGACTCTGCACTTGAATTAGATATTGAAAAATGGGAAGAATTTTATGTCGGCATCGAATACCGGGGAGACTGGGAACCAAACATAGAATTTAGAAAAAACGATCTTGTAAAATTCGGAGCAAGCGTATATCGCTGCATAGAAACTCATACCTCACAAGAAACTGCACAAGAATTTGATCCAGAGACAGGACAACAAGTAACAGTAATAGGATTTGATTCAGAAAGATTCCAAATTGAATTTCCAGGAACTCAATACGAATCTGAGTGGGATCCTACGGAAAAATATCAAAGAGGTGATGTTGTACGTCACGGCGGCACATTATATGTTGCTATACGAGAAAATATTGATTCAGATCCTTTTAGAGAACCTACCGATTCGACCATCGACTGGGAACAATTTGCATATTTTTACAGATTCCGCGGCGAACATCAGCTAGGAGTAGAATACAGAACAGGCGATGTAGTACAACGTGGTGGCCAACTTTTTGTTGCTGTAAAAGATATAGATCGAAACGACGGTGCTGGAAGTTTGCAGGACTATCTAGATCCAGACTGGTGGGAACTGTTAATACCAGGATCTGCATTTAGCAGAAATTGGATCGAAGGAAGAAACTATTCAGTTGGAGAAATAGTATATTTTCTTGGAACAGCATTTAGGTGTAATTTCGAACATGTTTCTAGCGCAAGAAACTTTCCAGGCGATAACGGCAATCCTGAAGATTTTTGGGATACTTTTATTCAAGGTCAACCAGGCGGCCTAAGATTAAAAGGTGATTTATTAACATTTGGATTATCGAGGCCACTAACTGATGACGGATCAACTGTTGGCGATGTAAGAGTTCCGATAGGCGACGAAGAACAATTTCTGTCAGTATCTGAGGATCTAGAAGTATTTTGGCGGCACAGAGATCAAGACAGTGATCAAATTTTTGTAGGAAGGAATGGCATCGACGATCCTGACTTTGATAAAAATAGAGGACTAGTTAAAGAAAAGCCTTTTAGAACTGTAAAGTTTGCAGCACAATATGTAGAAGATAACTTTGAACCAGGTACCCTTGTGAGTATTAAAGTAGCAACTGGAACCTTTGAAGAAGTTGCACCTATTATTGTGCCAGCAGGGTGTGCAGTAATCGGAGACGAGTTACGCTCTACGACAGTTGTAGCCAACCGACCATTAGAAGAATATCAAAATGATTTTCAGTTTGTTCAGAACTATATATCTTACCTAAACACATTTATTTTAGATGTTTTACAAAATAATCCAGTCACACCTACAGCGGGTAATGATATTACACAAAATCTTAATACTGCAAGAACTGACGTTAATGGTGTTAACCTTATTCTAAATCAGATTGATCAATTTGTAAACTATGTAGAATTTAGAATTTCAGACGGCAGTATCGACCCTGTACTTTCAGGATCAAACGAACCAAACCCTAATCAAGACCGGGTGCGAGCAGGTCGAGCGATTTGGGAAAATAGAAAATTTATTGCTGCTGAATTATGGGCGTTTACACAATCCCAAAATCCTAATGAAAATTTTGATAGAACTCGGGTAGTTAATGATGTTATTTCTTTAATACGAGGAATAAGAAAAGATCTAGAAACAGCAGGAAATTATCATACATTACTTGCAGCAGAAAGATATGTAAACTCAGTAAACGGAAGTCAAACCGGTGATTTATTTAGATTAAGAGATACTACCGGAGTTAGATTAATGACAGTTACTGGTCTAGAAGGAGAAACGACTCCAATAACTGAAGAACGTAGGTATCCTGTGGTCACAGGAGGAGCGTTTGTTGCACTAGACCCAGGTTGGGGTCCGCAAGATAACAGAACTTGGATTATCAATAGATCGCCATACATTCAAAATGTTACCACAATAGGAAAAGGTTGTGTTGGAAAAAGAGTAGACGGTAGATTACACAATGGCGGAAACAGATCCATGGTATCAAATGACTTTACTCAGGTGCTATCCGACGGAATCGGCGCTTGGGTATCGCACGGAGGAAGAACTGAGCTAGTTTCGGTGTTTACTTATTTTAATGCTGTCGGGTATCTTGCTGAACAAGGCGGAATTATTCGAGCAACCAACGGTAACAACTCTTACGGAAGATTTGGCACAGTAGCATCCGGAGTAGACCCAGAAGAGGTACCTGCTACTGCACAAGTGTTTAATAGAAATAATCAAGCACAGGTTGATGAAGCAATTTCTGGAGGAGCAGCTGATGAAATTTTTGCTTTTGAATATTCTCATGCTGGCGAAAACTACTCGGAGGCGCAAGCCACAGTAATTGGCGCAGGTGATTTTGTTGAAACTGAATTTAGAGATTTTAGAGACGGTGCATTGTTCGATGGCAGATTAACTGCAATTGACGGTTCTGGTGCACCAGGTGGTTCGAGCTATCTAGTTCAACAAGGTTTTGCTCAGGTAACTGCAGACTCTACTTCGACAATTATTTTAAGTGCTACTGATAATGTACAGCTAGACACAGATTATATAGGACAAAGAATAATAATAATTGCAGGTAGCGGCGCAGGCCAGTTCGGCTTTATTAGTGCTTATTCTCCGTCAAGTAAAACTGCTACTATTCGTAGAGAGTCAGACGGAGAACTAGGATGGGACCACATTATTGCAGGGACACCGATACTTAGTGATCTTGATTCAACTGCACAATACAGAATAGAACCAAGAGTAACTGCAGCCCACCCAGGCTTTTCTAACACCGGGGAAAATTTGCCAGCGGGTAGAACAGTTGTAGCGTCAACTTACGGCGAAACAACTGAATTCTTTAATAATATAGAGCTAGGACAAGGAACAGGAACTGTAAATAATGTTATTTTTCAGCCTGCGATTGTCAATGTAGTAAAACGAGGAAGAGTCTACGATGTCGGTCTAGTAAACGGTGGATCTGGTTATTCTGCTGGAGATTCTTTTGTGGTTCTTGGAAGTCAGTTAGGCGGAACTACCCCAGAAAACGATTTATTTATTGATGTAATCTCAGCAACCGACGATAGTACAAACAGTATTTTAGAGATATCAAGCGAAGGTAGAGGTAAAAAAGGAAGAATAGTTGCAATTGCAGAACCTAACTTTGTAATTTACAGTGATAACGGGTCTTCTTGGCAAGAAAACACAGTATCTTTTGTCGGTGACTACAAGACTGTTATAGCAGGAAATAATAGATTTGTAGCTGTTGCTGAAAATGAAAATAGAATTAGTCTAAGCTTTAACGGTATTTCATGGCAGACTAGATCGACACCTGATACCCAAACCTGGAGTGATGGTGCGTTCGGAGCTGGAAAATTTGTTATTATAGCAGACGACTCTAACAATGTAGTTTATAGCAGCGACGGTGAAACTTGGTCGCTTACAGATATTCCAGATGATACAGGAGAATTTCAAGATTCAACAGTGTCGTCCTATACTCATGTTGCATTCGGAAAAGGAAAATTTGTTGCGGTTAGTGTGTCAGACAAAGCAACTGCTACATCGACAGACGGAATAACTTGGACACGCCACGTTAATGCTTTACCAGATCCAGAAGACCACACTGATGACTTTGTAGGACTAGCATTTGGTGATAATAAATGGATGCTGTTAAATCGAAACGGAGTAGTCTACTACAGCTTCGACGGTATAACATGGATACAGGGAGAAACTGCACCAAACAATGAATTAAATCCAATACATTATGTGAAATTTAAATATTCGCAAGGAGTATTTCTTGCAATTTCGCAAGATGAGTTCGGAGGTCCAACTAACCTTGTTGCAACTACTGAATCAGGTCTTCTATGGAGATCAGAAAACTTAAACTTTTCTCAGACCTGGACTGATTTTGCATCAGCTACATTTGATACACTGCCAGAATGGTATATTTTTGCAGACAGCGTGACATTAAACGGAGTAGCTCGGGTAAAAACTGGTAAGCAGGCTAAACTTAGAGTATCGTTATTCCAAAGATCAATTGATATTGTGAAAATTTTAGACCCTGGTTCAGGATACTCAGAACAAAATCTTCCACAAATCACTGTAATTGATTCTCAAGCAACAGTTGATGCACAATTTGAAGAAAGAATCGGAAGCGGAGTTCTTGCACAGCCAGATTTTATAAATCGAGGCTCAGGATATGTTGCTAGAACCAGTCGAGTAACAATTACCGGTAACGGTTTTGCTGATATTATTCCAGAAGATAACACAGTAACTTTATCTGGAATACAAATAGTTCCGCGAGTAGGAGCACAGTTAAGATTTAGCGGAGTGTTCGATGAAATTGATACTGAGTCTCTTAAATTGTTTAATGCATCAAGAGTTTTTGACTTAGGGGACGACGGTACTAGACAAGGAACTAGATTAGTAAGATTTGATATATCTCCGAGACTGCGTACTGAATATAATTTAGCACATAATACCCAAGTGTTAATAAGAGAACGATACAGTCAAGCAAGAATTACAGGACACGATTTTCTTGATATCGGAACAGGCAACGAACCGCAAACCGATTACCCTGCAATTTATGCAGAAGGAAATTTCTTTGTAGCTGCTCCAGAAAATGAAGTAAGAGAATTGAACGGAGGCAGAGTATTTTATGTTTCGACAGACCAAGACGGTAATTTTAGAGGCGGAGAACTTTTTGCAGTAAATCAGGCAACTGGTGTTATTACTATTTCTGCAGAATTTTTTGATCTTGGTGGATTGTCTGAGTTGTCTCTAGGCGGAATAAGGTTAGGCGGGTCAGGAGCAGTTGTAAGAGAATTTTCAGCCGATCCGACATTTACACAAGATTCAAATAACGTAGTTTCAACACAGCGTGCAATCAGTAGATTCCTTGAATCAAGATTGTCAGTTGGCGGCGAGAATGTTGAAACTAACCTATTAACAGCAGGCAGAGTTCGCCTTGGTGGGCCAGATAATGTTATAGAACCTATAACAAGAGCCCCTGTCAACTTTTCAGGAACATTTATACATCAAGGACAAGATGCGCTAGGTAATCCTTCAGGTGTAGGCGGTACAATGATTTCGCAACAGTTGTTCTTAAGAACATTTAACGACAGTATTCAGTAACATGATAAATACCCAGTATTCGGAGTAATAGAATGGCAGAATTTAAATTAGGTAGAATTAGATTTGTATGGAAAAGCGACTGGTCACCTAGCGAAACATACTTTAAAGATGATGTTATAGCGTTCAGTGGAAAGGCATACATCTGTGTAGTAGGGCACACATCAGACTCAGACTTTTTTACTGATCTAAATGCTATCCCGACTAAATGGAACTTAATTGCAGACGGCCAAAGCTGGCAAGGTGATTGGCAACCAAATGAAACATATATCGTTGACGATATTGTAAGATGGGGCGGTAAACTTTTTATTGCGAATACTGCACATACATCTAATTCAGACAGCGAAACAGGTAGAGATCAAGATGCAGCAAATTGGGATCTTTTTGCAGAAGGATTAGACTGGCAAGGAGAGTGGGCGCCTGCTACTTATTATAAAGAAAATGATTTTGTAAAATACGGCGGTATAACGTATGTAAATCGTGTACCACACCAATCGGCCGCTGATGCCGAACAAGGTCTCGAAGCAGATCAGTCTAACTGGGAAGTGTTTAACGAAGGCTTTGAATACAAAGAAGATTGGACCGAACTGTTTCGATACAAGAAAAATGATGTTGTAAAGAGAGGTGCAAAGCTTTGGATCAGTTTACAAGGGCACACTTCAACTACACTGTTCGAAAACGACTTAGCAAATTGGGAAAAATTTGTCGAAGGCTTTCAGTTTGAGGACGAGTGGTCTCCCTTTAAAAAATATCAAAAAGGTGATATTGTTCGATACGGCGGTAATCAATATATTTCTATCTTTGACAGCGAAGACGAAGTACCTACACAAGCGACCGATAAGTGGAGCTTATTCTCCGAAGGTTTAAAATTTGTAGGCGATTGGAACGAAGACAGCTCTAACGTAGACTATAGAGTAGGAGAAGTTGTACGACTAGGCGGTTTTACCTATCGTGCAATTCAAGACCACTCTAACCAACAACCCCCTAACGAAGATTTTTGGGAAAGATTAAATTCTGGGTTTGACTGGAGGGGAGAATGGGTAGACGGAGCTGAGTATCTCGAAGGTGACGTTGCACGTTTTGGCGATAACTCTTATGTAGCTGTTTCTCGTCATATATCCGAAGATGGTGTAAACTCTCCAGACATTGCAGATTCTTCAGACTTCTGGAGCGTTATTGCTGTAGGATCAGAACAGAGTGTGCTTACTACTACAGGCGACTTATTGTACTACAGCGGAAGTGCACCTGTAAGATTGCCTATTGGAAAGAACGGACAGCTCTTGCAAGTATCACCGGAAGGTATTCCTGAATGGGTATTTTTTGGATTCGAAGAAGACACTTACTATGTTGCTGAGCACGGTGTAGACGAACCTTCACCGGAGTATGGTAAGAGTATAGATAGACCATTTAAATCTATTAGATATGCTGCACAGCAGATTGATCGCGGTGCAAAAAATCCTGATGCAAAAAAACTTTTAGAATTAAACAGAAGATTTATACAAAAAGAAGTTATTAATTTTGTAGATCAGCAGATCGACGAAGGCAATGCTCCTTTTAATACTACATTTTCTTATAACAGTGCAAAATGTGAAAGAGACATCGGTTTAATAGTTGATGCACTAGTATGGGATATCTCGCACGGCGGTAACGTAAGATCTCGCGAAGCTGCAATAAAATATGCAACCGAAGCATCAGAATTTTACACAAAGGAACAAGAGCAAGAAACTATTGCTGCTATTAATTATGGATTAGACGTAATAGAAGCAGTTCTTGATCAGGTTGATCCTGAAGTAAACTATCAGACTTTGAGAGGTGACAATTCTACTAGAATTGCCGAGCAAATTAAAGACGCTCAACTAGAATCAGAAGATGTTTTCGGTGAAATACAGAAATTAACTGAAATTATTACCGATGCAATTGCTGCAGGTAATGCTAATAACATACCTCAAAAAATAGAATTGCATACTACTATCAGAGTGTCAACTGGTAGATTCTTTGAAGTACTACCTATCATAGTTCCGGCAAAATGTGTTGTAATGGGTGACGAGCTTCGATCTACAAGAGTAGAAGCAAGAAATGATCGAAATGCACAGCTAACACCTAGAAATGATTTTAAATTTAGTTTTGAAGCTCTTAAAAGAATTGAAGAAATTTCAGGACAGATTGCAGATGGCGCAGTAGTGTCAGAAACAGCAGGAAATCTAGAAACCCAATACAACGAATGGCCATTCTCTGAAGTAGACTGGGTTGCACCTCAGGTAGAAAAACTGTTTAGAAGTATTAGAAGACAGATTGATTTTTCGATCGGAGATAAAGTAGAAGCTGAATTTCCTCGATACTACGATATGAGTTCCCCTAATTTTGGTAGAGGACGCGATCTACTTCAGTTTAACAGAGAATTCTTTAAAGCAGAAGTTATTGCGTTTATTGCAGATGAATTTCCAAATCTACAATACTCTAAAACAAAATGTAAGCAGGATGTTGGATTTATTATTGACGCTGTTTCCTACGACTTAACCTTTGGCGGAAACTGGCAGAGTGTGATTGCCGGTGATGCATACTATGAAGGAGCAACTGGTCCTCTTGTTTTCAGTGAAGAAGAAAAGAATCCTACCCTAGATGCCTACAACTTTTTAAATAATCTTGCTCGTGATGTAGCTACTAACACAGAAGTTGTGCCTCTTCAAACCAATGTACAACAAATTCAAGGTGTCGGCGGTGATGCTGCTGTATCTACAAGAATTAATCAGCTGTTTACCGACATTACTGATATTATTGAAAACGGTGCAGAAACTGTAGCAATTACGTTCCCTACAATAAGCGGCACAGAAGAACAAGCAGTAGAAACTGCATTAGACACTGCAAAAAGCACTATACAAACAGATACTATTAACTTTATTGCTGCGAACTTTCCAGATCTTGAATACAATCAAGCAAAATGCTCTAGAGACGTTGGATTAATTATAGATGCTGCAATATACGATCAAGGGTTAGGCACAAACTTCGCTTCAATAGTAGCTGCGTATGCCTATCTAAGAAAGGCTGGAGGAAAAGTTCTTGACGAACAAAAAGAAGCTAGTCTAGCGGCATTCGAATTTGCAAGAACGCAAACGGTGGCAGCTGTACCTGTAGGATCTGAATACGATTTTGCAAGAGACTCGATTAATATGACCTACGAATGGATCGACGATATTATATTCGGAGGTTCGGCAGAAGGCAATACAAGACAGGTAGAAGACCAAGAAGTATACAATGCTATATTCCAACTTGACCTAAACGCAGATTTTGTAGTTGAAGAAACATTGACTTATGTCGATGATTTCTTTTCAGACATAGTAACAGGTATAGATACGAACTCAAATACGCTTACCATATCATCTACAAACTGGCTCACAACAAATATGCCAATCGTTTTTGAAGATGATTCTACAGATGTAGTTGACGCTGGATTACAGGAAAGCACAGTTTACTATGTAAATGACATTATAAGCGACACAGAGTTTACAATTAGAGAAGAATTGGTAGGTTCAGAACTAGATTTAACTCTAGCATGGGACGGCCCGTTTACAGTAAAAGCAGCATACAACTACAATAGAACATTATGTGCCAGAGACGTTAGAGAATACATAGACGCAGTACAATGGGATCTTACATGGCCAGCTAAGTGGCAACGATCTTACACAAACGGCATAGAAATTTATCGACCAGCCAGTTACAGACATAGACTGTCCGCCAGATATTATGCAAATTCTGTAATAGGCTCGCAAGAAGAAGACATGTTTTATTTAAGAAATGCAACAGGTCTTCGATTGTTTACTGTTGCAGGGTTAAACGGAGATTTAACCTCACTAAA
>LFIK01005659.1_pt1 | contig 10014 bp, 7 predicted proteins | sample 643401 | NCBI WGS metagenome assembly LFIK01 (sample SAMN03777447, study PRJNA286221) | soda lake metagenome | biome: soda lake; feature: Kulunda steppe; material: water; isolation source: sample T5-Br brine of Lake Tanatar-5 | place: Russia: Kulunda steppe | collected 2010-07
CATCATCAGCATGTCGGGCTATGCTGCCGGCGACTTCCACGCACAGGCGAGCCATCTGGACATCCCCAGCCTGACCAAGCCCTTCCGCCCGGCCGAGCTGATCGCCCTGCTGCAGGAGCTGATACCGTCAGACTGAGCAGCCTGTGGCCAGTGGACCCGGCACACGCTTGCCCTTACGCTTGCCCACTCAAGCGAGACGCTGATCAATGCGCCAGAGCACCAGAGCGCGGGCGCATTGATCAGCGTCTCCCGAGGTCAGCCTGCAGCTACCCGGGCCCCGGCGGGTCGGGATCGGCTCCCAGGCTTTCTGCATCAGCACTGGAGCAACTCATGAAACTGGGCATGGTGCCGATCAACATCGGCGTGTCGGACCCGAATCAGATGATCGGGCTGGCTCAGCTTGCCGAGCAGGCAGGATTCGAATCGGTCTGGACCTTCGAGCATGTGGTAGTCCCGCTCGACTATCACTCGAAGTATCCCTACAACAACACCGGCAAGATGGGGGTGGAACCGGAAACACCTTTCATCGACCCGCTGATTGCGCTGACCGCGATCGCCCAGGCCACCAGCAGCATTCGACTCGGTACCGGCGTGAACATCCTGCCCCAGGTGAATCCACTGCTGATGGCCAAGCAGGCCGCAAGCCTGGATGTGCTGTCGGGCGGGCGTCTGATGCTGGGACTGGGCATCGGCTGGCTGGAAGAAGAGTTCATCGCCATGGGGGTACCGTTCAAGCGTCGGGGTGCGCGCTTCGACGACTATGTAGCCGCCATGCGCAAGGTCTGGTCCGGCGAGGTGGTCGAGCACCAGAGCGAGTTCATCAACTGGACCAACTTCAAGTGCCACCCGACACCGGTACAGAAGCCGCTGCCGGTGGTGATGGGCGGCAGCAAGGGCCGTATCTATGAGCGCATCGCCCGCTACGGTGACGGCTGGTTCGTGCCGGGGGCAAGCCCCACCGACCTGAAACGCCAGCTCGCCGACTTGCGTGCTGCATGCGAGCAGGAGGGCCGCGACCCGAACGAGATCGAGATCACCTGCATGTGGCCGGGCAAGGGCGGTGTGGCCGCGCTACAGGAACTGGAATCACTGGGCGTGCATCGTGCCGTGGTGCCGCTGATGGCGCTGGGTGCCAACCCGGCTGATGCGGTCCGCCAGATGGGCGAAGAGGTGATCTCGAAGGTCTGATCGGAACCGGACCAGGCGTCGGGCACCAGGCGTCGGGCACCAGGCGTCGGGCACCAGGCCAACTTCCGGAGACAGTCCAGCTGAAGACCCTGATACTGCTGAAAGCCGGCTCTACCCTGACCGGGATCCGCGCCCGATACGGTGACTTCGACGACTGGTTCCGCGCACGCCTGCCCGTCGAGCTTGCAGTGCAGGTGGTCGACCTGCCCGCGGGAAGCGCGCTGCCCTCCAGCAATGTGGACGGGGTCCTTGTTACCGGATCACCGGCAATGGTGACAGCCCGCGCGCCCTGGAGCGAGGCCGCAGCGCACTGGCTGGCTCGGGAAGTCAGTACCGGCACACCCGTTCTGGGCGTCTGCTACGGTCATCAGCTGCTGGCCCATGCCTGTGGCGGCCTGGTCGGCGCACTGCCGGCCGGTCGCGAGATCGGCACCCGACCAGTACAGCTGGCCCCCGGCGCCCGCAACGACAGGCTGCTGGCAGCGCTTCCGGATCGATTCCCGGCCCATCTGACTCACCAGGAAAGCGTCATCCGACTGCCGCCGGCTGCCACGTGGCTGGGACGCAGCCAGCTGGATCCGAATCAGATCTTTCGCATCGGCCAGCATGCATGGGGCGTGCAGTTCCACCCCGAGTTCGATGAAGCCGTCATGCGAGGCTATCTGGAAGGGCGGACCGATACCCTGCAACGGGAGGGGCTGGATGTCACGGCCCTGCTGCAGGCCGTGCAACCTACACCTGCAGCGACCAGCCTGATTCGGCGCTTTGGAGAGCTGGTACTGGAAGACCGCTGACGCTCAGCCGGTGCGCCCGTCCTCGACCTGGGATTCGCCACGTTGCCGGGCGCTGCGCAGGCGTCCCTCCAGTTCACCGAACAGACTCTCGAGCGTGCCTTCACCAGCTTCCTGAATGGCAATACCGGCAGAGAAGCAGACATCAGGAATCTGCTGCCCCACGCTCGACATGGCCAGCGAGAAGCTCCGCAACCGAACCAGCCGCTCGCGCACTTCGTGCAGCTCCGAGCCGGGACTGAGCACCAGAAACTCGTCACCCCCCACCCTGAAGACATCGTCGGAGTTGGGGAAGTAGCGCAGGATCCCGCGGGCGAAGTTGCGAAGCGCCTGGTCTCCCCGGGCGTGCCCCAGAGTCTTGTTGATGCGCCTGAAGTCATCCAGGTCGATCAGCGTCACGATCAGACGTCCACCGTGCTGTTCCAGCTCGCGCGCATGGTGCTCGAAGTACGCCGGCAGGTCGCGGCGGTTCAGCAGGCCGGTGAGCGGATCGGTGCGCTCCATGAACTGCAGCCGCTCATGCAGCTGGGCAATTTCCTGGTAACGGGCACGCTCCGCCTGTACCGAGGCGGCCAGGGCCTCCTGACGACGGACCAGTGTGGTGACCTCCGTCAGCACCACCAGCCGCCCCAGGTCACCGGCCTGCTCCCCGAGCGGCTTCTCGATGGGCGTGATCTGCACATCGTAGTGGGCATCTGCCAGCGTCAGGGGTGTCTGATGTCCTGCACGAACATGCGCCAGCAGTTGCGCAACGGGTTCGAACTCCCTGGCCGGACGGTGGCGCCAGCCCGCGGGCAGGCCGAGCCGTTGCCGAGCGGCCGCATTGGCATCCAGCAGGTGGTCATCCGGATCCAGCGTCAGCACCGGCGCCGGGTGGGTCTCGAACAACAGATTGCGAGCAACACTTGCGGGGCCGAACAGCTGGCGAGACAGGACCAGCCAGCCACACGCCAGCACGACAATGGCAAAGGTATAGGGCGTGGGATCGAAATCGGCGATGGTGAAGCCGAACAGGGAGTAGGCCGTGTCACCCAGTGTGGGCAGGGTGGTCACCAGCAGCAACAGCAGGAAGAACGGCCGGTAGACCGGCCTTGCACGGACCACGCCCAACCCCAGGTAGTAGAAGCTGCCGATCACGAACAGGTAGATATAGCCGACTGCGGCGAAATAGAGCGGCCCGTGATCGTAGTAGACGGGGGCCCCGGGCAGTGCGTTGACGGGCCCCGTACCCGGACCGTAGAAGAGCCCGTGCCAGGGATTGCTGACTGCCAGCGCGGTGACCAGCACGGGCCCGGCCAGCAGCGCCGTCAGCACGCCGGCGGACCATCGGGTTTCCACTGCCAGCACGTAACTGCGCGCGAACAGCATCCAGGCTGCGGGCAGCATCGTGATCGCGGGCCAGGCCCACATTGCCGCGATCACCTTGCACTCAGGCTGCAGAAAGGCCTGCTCGAAGGCGACATTCACCAGCCATGCAGTGACTGCCGCCAGGGCCAGCAGGAACCAGCGCCGCCCATGAAAGTGTTCCTGGCTGCGAGTCCACACACCCAGCGCGAGCACGGCCAGGGCAAGCATGACCGCAAGAAAGCTGCCAAAACCGGGCGCAAGTTCGGCGAAGCAATTCAAGGCAGGAACACCCTTCCGGCTGGCTACGGCTTCAGTCTACAACCAGATGGACAGGGTTGCGTGCGCTCCGGGCATTGGTCAGGCCGCGGAGGGTGCCCGGGAAGGCCAGCTTCCCTGCTGACCCACCGAGCGCCCGCACTCGATCAACTCATTTCATCCAGAGGAGAGGCAAACTGTCCCGGGCCCTGACGAAACAGTCGCCCCGAATTCAGGGTGCGTATTCAGCGCTTCAGCCCGAGGTCATGGGCGCTACCGCCCGACCGCACGGGCTGTCCGGTCATTCCGCTGCGTCGAGAATGGCAATGGCTTCCTCGAGCGCCTCGGTGGCGTCGCCATGATCACCGGTCTGGTGGGCAATCTCCCCTTCCGTGCGCAGCTCGATCACGCGCTCGACTTCATCCATCTCCAGTGCCGGGCCTGCTGCCAGCCGGTCGTCGATTTCCTGCATGAGATCGGGGCAGTTTGCTGCCAGCGCCGGGATGCTGAACACCATGGCCAGAACAAGGATCGCGAACGCTTTCATGATGAACTCCTTCCTGCTTCATTTTCAGCTGCTGTACAGGTACGACTGCAGTTACCGGTACAGAGTTCCATGATCAGAACAACGGCCCCGGCTGCGAGCGAGTTCACGCTTCTGCACCTGGGCCTGGCTTGCGCATTGACCCTGCAGCCTCCGGTTGCTATCACGGCCTTTGCCCTGATCTGCCCCGGACCGCACCCGGGCGGCCACTTGCGAATTCAAGGAGACCCGTCGCGTGCACTCCGGCAGTACCACATTGCAGTTGGCCCCGCACCTGGATCTGATCTTCAGCGGGGACGATGCAGTGGTGCTGATGCCGGCCGCGGCTGCCACCGCCACGGATGCCGATGCTCCGGGCAATCGCAGGCTGCGGGGAGAGGCCAGCGTGATGCTTTGCGAAACCCTGCTGGATGGCCCCCGCGAAGCCCGCGAGCTTGCCGCCCTGGTAGCGCACCTGGATGCCGGCGAGGACAGTCTTCGGCGACTGCAGCAACTGGGCGCGCTGGTGCCTGCCGGCCCTGCCCTGCCGCTGTCGATCCACTGGTCCGCAGCCGGTTACAGCCCGGCCAGGGTCCGGGACCGACTGCAGGATCAGCCGGTCAGGGTGATCGGCCCGCGATCGGTACGCCTTCCCCTGCTGAGTGCCCTTGAACGACAGGGTGTCCTCACCCGGGAAGCGGGACCTGCAGCGCTGTCCGTGGTTCCCATAGCCGGCGACCCGGGCCTTGCACTGCCGCCGTCGCCCCCGGAGCTGTCCGATACCGGTCAACGCTGGCTGCCACTGCTTGCAGCAGGCCATGAACTCTACTGCGGGCCGGTGCTCGGCGGCTCCGATGGTCCGTGCGGCCAATGTCTGCAGACCATGCTGCGGGCCAACAGGGAGGTGGCAACCGCCCTGACCCCGGGGGCCCGCCGTGTGAGTCGGGCGAGCGCACGCGACAAGCCGGTACTGCAGGACCCGGATGCCCTGGCCCGCGTTGCAGCACACGTGGCCGACTGGCTGGTGCGTGGCGCAGAGGCACCCATCCACCGGGCCCTGTGCCGACTGCCTGCGTTGCCTGATGCCAACAAAGGCGGCATGGACAAGGTATTGAAACGCCCCCATTGCAGCGTCTGCGGCAGCCCGCGGGAACTGCCCTCGGGACCACCCCGGCTGACCTCCGAGCAGCGCCGGGCTCCCGCTACCGACCCGGTCGATGGTCAGCTGGCCTTCCTGCAGCAGACCCGCCACCTCGTGAACCCCACTACCGGAGTCATCACCCGGCTGCGCCGCCAGAGCGATCCAGACGACTGGGCTCACAGCTATCTGGCGGTCCACTCTGCCTCCGTCGGTCGCCAGGATCCGGCCAGCCTGGCGCATCGGCTGGCAAGCAAGGCTGCCGGCAAGGGGGACACCGACCTGGCCGCACGAGTCAGCGCAACAGGCGAAGCCATCGAGCGCTTCAGCTGCCACTGGCACGGTGACGAGCCAGTCCGGCGCGCAGCACTGGCCGATCTCCCGGAGGACGAGGCGCTGACACCCGAATCCCTGCTGCTGCTCGATCACCGGCAGCGCACACTGGCCTGGCGCCAGCAGTTCCCGCGACTGGCACCGCTGGTTCCGTTGCTGACCCCATTGGCGGCCGACCAGCCGGTGGACTGGTCACGCATCTGGTCACTGACCCACGAGCGCTGGCGGCTGCTGCCCCAGCCCTTGCTGCTCATGTTCGCCCCGCAACCGGAGCCGGCGTTCTGTCACGCCGACAGCTCCGGTTGTGCCGCCGGACCGGATCTGGCCAGTGCCGCTGTCAATGGACTGCTGGAGCTGATCGAGCGCGATGCGGTCGCCATCTGGTGGTACAACCGCCTGCGCCGCCCTTGTGCGCCGGTCGGCGGACTGTCCGGGTGGCTGCAGGAGATGGCACGGCGTTATAGGGCCCGCGACCGCGAGCTCTGGCTGCTGGATCTGACCACCGACCTCGGTGTGCCCGTGGCCGCCGCGGTGACCCGAGCCCATGACGGCCCGACCAGTATCTGCCTGGGCTTCGGCGCCGGTCTGACCCCCGCCGATGCAGCCAGAAGCGCGGTGCTCGAATTGAACCAGCGGCTGCCCTTCGTGGAAGCCTGGCGCAACGGCGACCGGCACCTGATGCCGACACCCCTGGAGGTGGAATGGTGGTCCGAGGGCTCGACAACCGATCACCCTCATCTGGTGCCGGACCCACAAGTGCAGCCGCCCGCTGCCCAATGCTGGCATGATCCGGAGTCGGCCGTGGTGCTGCAGCGGCTGGTACGCCAGCTGGCGGCCCATGGTCTGGAGGTCCTGCTGGCCGACCTGACGCGACCGGAACTGCAGATCCCCGTGGCCCGCGTGCTGGTCCCGGGGCTGCGACCGATATTGCCCCGATTCGCTCCCGGTCGCCTGTTTCAGGTCCCGGTCCGAACCGGCGAACGCGAAATGCCCATGGACGAGAGTGCGCTCAATGGCACACCGCCCTTCTGGTGATGAAACCTGCACGACACCCGCCGAGCGATTGCGACGCACGAGCATGCTGGCCCGACCACTGATCGATCGCCTGCAGGCCGCCCCTGACGAACCTGCAGGCGGGCTGCAGCAGGCCGGCTTGATGCTGCGCTGGCAGCAGCTGCTGAACCGGGCCGCCCCTGGCGGCATGGCCCTGCGCCTGAAGCTCGCCAACCGGACACCAAGGCAGGCAGAAGCTGCCCTGGCCGGTGACACAGCCGCCACGCACGAGGCGGCTCCTGACTGGCAACGGCTACTGCAGCAAGCGCTGGAGCAAGCTCCGGATCCGCGGGAGAGCGCTGGCGAAACGACCCTGGCACCCCTTTCCGCAGGCGACCGGGCGGTACTGGCACCCTTCCTGAAGCACGCCCGCGCCCAGTTGCAGAGCCAACCGCGGGATCGGTCGATTCAGCACTGGGCACAGCTGCAGGAGCAGGCGCTGGCTCATCTGGCCACGCACCTCGGCAGCTTGCTGGAACCGGCCTCCCGATCGGATCCGCCACCGGCTGCCGATCCGGGACCGTGGCTTGGTCGCTGGCCGGTACTGGCCAGACTGCTGGCACAAGCCACCCTGGCCGCGATCGACAATACCGCCGACCTGCTGCGGCAGCTGGCACGGGATCTGCCGGAAGTGACCGCAATCGTCGATCATGGTTCGGCTGTCGCACAGCCACGGACACTGCAACCGGGACTGTCGGATCCACATCAGGGCGGGCGCCAGGTTGCGGCCATCACGCTGGACTCTGGCGAGCAGTTCTTTCACAAGCCACGCCGGGCCCAGCTTGATCTGGCCTGGCGAGGGCTGCTGGACTGGCTGCAGGCACGCGAGCTGATCCCGGAATTGCACCATGCGCCCTGCCTGGACAGACCGGATGGGAGCTGGGCCGCCGGTGTCACCGCCTCTGGCTGCAGGTCAACCGCCGAACTCACTGCATTCCATGAGCGCGCCGGCGCTCTGCTGGCTCTGGCCTATCTGCTGCGGGCCGGCGACCTGATCAGCGACAATCTGATCGCGGCAGGCCCCTGGCCCTGTCTGATCGACGCCGAGTGCCTGCTGTCACCACCCCCGTTGCTGCAGATCCAGTCGCCTGACAGCGATACCAGCACTGCAGCCGCGCTACGGGATACGGTAGCCGGAACCCTGATGTTGCCGCTGCGCTGGCATTTCGACGCCGGCCAGTTCACGGAAGTGAGCGCGCTCACCTCCCGCAGTGCACTGGAGGCCGCCGGCGCCAGCCAGGCCAACCAGACGCTACTGCCGCACATGCCGTTCCTGAACGGGCGACCGGTACCGGTGGACGACTACAGCGACGCCGTGCTGGCCGGCTTTGAGCGCAGCTACCGGGGACTGCTGCGCTGGAAACGCGCCCATCGTGGTCAGCTGCCACCCCCGCTGGCAGCCATGCGAGCACTGCACATCCGCTATATCCCTCGTCCCACGGCGCTCTACCAGCAACTGCTGGAGCGGGCTCGTCAGCCGGAGTGCCTGCGCGACGGCGGCCGGCGCGGCCTGGTGTTCGAGTACCTGGCGCGCCTGCACCTGCAGCAACCGGACCCTGCCCGCCTGTGGCCACTGTTCGAAGCCGAGGTGCGGGCGCTGGAACAGGGTGACGTGCCCTATTTCGAGGTGCCGGTGGACGGGCGTGACCTGTTGCTGGAGGGCGTTCCACTGGTGCGCGACGCGTTTTCCGGCACCCCGTTCGACCGTGTCCTGGCGCGCTGGGACGGGCTGTGCGAGCAGGACCTCGCCCGCCAGCAGGCAACGATCCGCCGGCTGCTCGGTGGCGAACACTGAAGCCCATGGGGCAGGAAGAGTGTGCGCGCGCAGAGGCGCGCTTGCGCAAGGGCTCCGTTGGCAATAGCTTGGCACGCTGGTGCCACACGGCCGCACCAGGATGGATAAACGGGAGACAACGGATGCACGCAAGGATGCTGTTCGTGGCGGCGCTGCTGCAGGCGGGCCTGTTGCTGCCGGGCTGGACACTGGCAAACGGCAACGATCAGGGGCTGGTACTGGAAGCAGAAACCGGCGCGCTCTGGTTCAGTCGCAACCGCACGCAGATTCCCTCCGATGACGGCACCCGTTTCGACCTGGACGACCTGACCGGCAATGGCCCGGACGGCTACCTGCGGTTGTCTGCCCAGTACCACTTCAATCCTCGCCACAGCCTGCGGCTGGCCTATGCCCCGATCCAGGTCAGCGGCACCGGGACTCTCGACGAACCGGTCACCTTCGTGGACGCCACCTTCGACGCTGACACGCCCATCCGAGGCCTTTACCGGTTCGATACCTGGCGCCTGACCTGGCGCTGGACCTTCCACCGCAGCGATCGCTGGGACCTGGGGGTGGGTGCTGCAGCACTGGTGCGAGATGCGAAGATCCAGTTGCAGCAGGGCGATCAGGTGCGCACGGACGACGACCTGGGCGTGGTACCCCTGCTGCATGCACATGCCGCCTGGCACCTGAACCCGCGGACCTCGCTGGTTCTGGACATGGAGGGTGCCGCGGCTTCCCAGGGGCGAGCCATCGATGCCGCCCTCACCCTGCGCCATACGCTGCCATCGGGCTGGCAGCTGTTTGGCGGTTACAGGACACTGGAAGGGGGGGCCGACAACAACGATGTCTATACCTTCGCCTGGATGCACTTTGCCACCGTCGGCTTCTCGGTCAGCTTCTGAGCGCAGCGAGGGAGTGGTGGGCCCGGGAGGGTGAGCCGGGATTTCGAGCGCCGTCAGGCGCGAGCCGGCGAACGCCCGGACCGTCCCCGGTCCGGGCCGGAAAGTCCTGGGGTCCAGCGCGACCGAGCGCAGCGAGGGAGTGGTGGGCCCGGCAGGACTTGAACCTGCGACCTAAGGATTATGAGTCCCCTGCTCTGACCAACTGAGCTACGGGCCCGCGGCGCGGGAGTATAACCTGATCCCCCGGCCCTGTGACCCCGGCCCGGCTGCGGATGCAGCCGTGAGCACAAGCGCGTAACCTGCAGACAGCACAGGGGCCGGACAGCAGTCGAACTTGCTGGCCAGAACCCGGTCGAACCAGGTGACATCCAGGATTTCGGAGCAACAGCATGACCGATGGCCCCCGCAGGCAGGCACGACCACAGCCCTACCCGGTTGACCCCGGTTCCGGCAGCAGTGCCGGCAACTGGCTGATGCGTGGTATTGCTGCGGTGGCGGGTGCCGTGGTGCTGATCGCTGCCGTGTTCGTCGGCATGGTGATGTTCTTCGTGCTGCTGGGCCTGCTGGCGCTGGTCGCACTGGTGGGCGTATTCCGGATCTGGAGCCTCCGGCGCCGGTTCCGCAGGCAGCATGGTCCCCAGGGCCGCAATCAGGACGAAGCAACGGGCACCGGTAGTAGCGGGCGCGGCTGGATGCAGACCGAGTAC
>LFIK01005660.1_pt1 | contig 10014 bp, 8 predicted proteins | sample 643401 | NCBI WGS metagenome assembly LFIK01 (sample SAMN03777447, study PRJNA286221) | soda lake metagenome | biome: soda lake; feature: Kulunda steppe; material: water; isolation source: sample T5-Br brine of Lake Tanatar-5 | place: Russia: Kulunda steppe | collected 2010-07
CACGCGGGCAGGCGACCGCCGCCGGTGAGCGGCTGCGCAAGGCGGTGGCTTGAGAACCTGCGGCGAGAGTTTTCATGCGTACATCCTGCGCGCACTCGGCCGCGATTACGGCGAGCGACTGCTGCCGCGCAACCTTGACATCACCCTCTGCGATCAGTTGTTCCTGATCGGTAGCGGGCTGATCTGGAACGTCTATTTTGCCGCGCTGGCGATTCTGTTCGGCTTCTTTCTGGCGATTGCTGTTGCGCTGGCGAAATCCAGCGACAACACCTGGCTGCGCGTGCCTGCCGCGGGCTTCGTGTTCATCTTTCGAGGCTCGCCGCTGTTCATCCAGTTCTTCTTCTTTTACTCGGCGTTCGTGCTGCTGCCGCGCTCGGGAATCGACATTCCGCTCGGCATCATCACGCTGACCGTCGACACGTCTGCACTGACCCGCGCACAGGTCGGTGGCCTGCTGGTGCTGGTGCTGAACACCACGGCATATTCCGCCGAGCTGTTCCACGGTGCGCTGCGTGCGATTCCGAAGGCGGATCTCGAAGCGGCCGATGCCTTCGGTATGACCGGGTTGACGCGGTTTCGGCGCATCGTGCTGCCGTCGATGCTGCGGCTGGCCTGGCCAAGCTATACCAACGAGGCGATCTTTCTCACCCATTCGACGACGCTGGTGTTTCTGTCGGCGTTTCCGGCGCGCCAGCAATCCGGCGAAGCGTTCTACTACGCGCGCTACTTCGTCGATCAGACGTTCAACCCGTTTGTCGCGTATCCGATTGTTGCCGGCTACTTCATCCTGCTGACGTTGTCGATCATCGGTCTGTTCGGGCTGATGAACCGCTGGTTGAATCGCCACCTGCCGGCGCCGCAACGCCTCCGTTACCGGTTCCGGCCGCAATACATCCGCTGAACGGCAGGAGGTCCGCACGCACTGCGGCGGACCACCTGCCGGCGGGCTTGCGTCAGCTCACTTTCTCGAGACGCGCTGGCAGCGCTTGACGCACCGAGGCGCCGCTCAACCAGTCCACCCAGGCGTTGCCGGCGCCATGCGTCGGGTCGACCAGACCAAGGTCGTTGAGATTGACGCCGGCTGCCAGCGCCGGATCGCCCGGCAGCCGTTTGCCGTCGACCGTCTGGTCGCGCGCGCCGAGCTCACGGTGGCCGAAACCGTGTTCGACCGCGATCGCTCCCGGCATCACGCCGTCACGGACCAACGCCACACCCTCGACCGCACCGCCGGGGGTGACCAGCCGAATGCGGTCACCGGTGCGGATGCCGCGCTGCTCGGCATCGCTGCGGTTGACGCCGATCGGGTTGGTCGGATGGATCTGCCGCAGCCGTGACGCACCGATCGAGCTCGGGCTCTGCAGGTGCGACTTGAACGAGGTCAGCCGGAACGGCCAGTCTTGCGGCGGGTAATGGTCTTCCAGCCGCGAGCCGTCGGCGAAACGCGACGGGTGCCAGGTCGGGCAGCCGCTCAGCTGCTCGCCGGTCTGCGAGTGGCGTTTCGTCCCGACATCGGCGTTCCAGATGCAGACCGGTCGCTCCCAGACTGTCGGTGGAGCGGTGGCATCGGCTGCCGGTGACGGTGCGAACCGACCGCCGCGGGCATAGACGTACGCGACCCGTCGCCACTCGTCGGCGGGCAGATGCGCGGTAAGCTGACCCTGTAACCGGCGCAGCCCGGTGACGTCGAGATCATCCTCGCTGACCTCCGGCACCGGTTCGCCGGCAAAGGCAACGTTTGCGGCACCGCGCAGATAGTAATCCTCGGCGGTGTGCAGCGGATGCAGCGTGCCGTCGGCGGCTTCGATCGCGTTCTCGCCGAAACCGGGCAGGTCGAGGCGCTTGGCCACGGCAATCAGGAACGATTCGAGGCTGATCGGCTGGCCGTCGGGGGTGCGACCGGTACGCGGCTCGACCACCGGCCAGCGCGCGCTCAGCATGCGTTGCTTGATGCCTGCCCAGGCGCCGGTGAACCCCCAGCTCTCGTAGGTCATGGTGTCGGGGACGATGTAGTCGGAGAACGCCGTGGTTTCGTTGATGAACGGCTCGACGTTGACGATCAGCCCCAGCCGTTTCGGGTCCTTCAGTCGCTCCTCGATGGCCTTGCGCAATCCGGCCTGGCCGTACAGCGGATTGCCCATGTGGTTGATCCAGACCTTGGTCTGGTACGGGTAGCCGGAGAGCGTCGACGCCAGATGCTCGGTAAACAGCGGCGGCGAGACCGGATACCACGGCGCTTTTGCCGGGTAGGGGTTCTGTCCGGCCTCGACCTTGCGCCGGTATTCGCTGCTGCGCTCGTAGGGAAAGCGGCTGCGCGAGAGAAACAGCCCCTGCGGCGCGACCATGCCGGGGAAACGCCGCAGGTCGTAGCGCGCGCCGGTGCTGGTGTTCGGGAAGCCACCACCCCTGACAAACGTGCCACCGACGGCGTTGAGGTTTCCGACCAGCGCGTTGAGCATGAGAATCGCGTACGCGGTGTAGAAGGCGTTGCCGTTCATCACGCCGCCATGGCTGTTGACCGCGGCCTGCTTGCCGTAGCTGGTGAACTTGTGCGCCAGCGCTTCGATTGCTGCGACCGGAACGCCACACTCGCGGCTGTAGGCGGCCATGTCCATGCGCTGCGCTTCTTCCTTCAGCCGTTGCATGCTCGACTTCACCGCAACCGCTTGCCCGTCGAGTTCGACAACGGTGTCGACGAACAGCTCGGCTGGCGCTGGTTGGGTATGCGGCGCCCAGCCGCCACTCGCAGCGTCGACCACCACCCACGCCTCGTCATCGTCCCAGCCCAGATCAGCGCCACGCAGGAAGCTGCCTGCGCGTGGATGTGCCGGATCGCTGATCACCAGGTGCGTGGCATTGGTCCAGCTCGGCTCGCCGGCAGCCTGCTGCGCTGCTGGTCCGGGCTGGATCAGATGCTGACGGTCATAGCGCTCGTGTTCGATGATCCAGCGGATCATCGCCATCGCCAGCGCAGCATCCGTTCCGGGCTTGACCGGGAACCAGCTGTTGCCCTGCCGCGTTGCCAGACTAGACGTATTCGGCAACGATGGCGTGACCACAACATACTCGAACGGCCGATTGGTGCGCGCCGTCGCCAGCTGACGGCCCTGCATCTGGTAGGGGTTGCCGGCCTGTGCCGGTGCGGTTGCCATGAACAGCACGAAACGGACATGGTCCCAGTCGGGTTTGGCGTGCGCGTTGGTCGCGAGGTCGTTCAGCAGCGCGCCCGAGCCCATGCGATAGCCGAGCCCGCAGTAGGCGCCGTGGTGGCCGAAGTTGCGTGTTCCGAACGCGTTGAACGCGAAACGCTGCAGAAACGCCCGCCGCCCGTCCGGGCCGGCGTCGGTCACCAGCAGTTGGTTGGCGCGCGGGCCGTATTCCGGGTTGTCGGCGTCGACCGGTGTTTCCACGTCGCGAACTGCGCGCAGTCCGTCGACATGCCCCTCGCCGAACAGGTCGCCGCCCTCGACAATCTCTTCGACCAACTGCGTGAAGCTGATCGTCTGCCACTGACCGCTGCCACGTGGCCCGACGCGTTTCAGCGGCTGGGTGACGCGCTGCGGGCTGGTCAGCGTCTCGAGCATCGCTGATCCGCGTGCGCAAGCAGTGGCACGGCCTTCCAGCCCACTGTCGCCGCCGAGACGTGCATACGCGTCACGCACCGGTGTCGTGTACGCTTCCGGATGTTCATGCGAGAGTGGGCTGTACGGGTTGCCGGCAATGCGCAGGATCGTGTTCGACTCGGTGTCGACGCGCACCCGGATTCCGCACTGCGTCCAGCAGCCCAGGCATTGCGTCAGGCTGACTACCTGGCCGTCGGTACAGGTCAGCGTGCCGGTGTCCGGGTCGATCTGGAACTCCGGCTTGAGGGCGTTGCCGGTGATGCGATCGAGAGTCGGTTCCCCGGCGGTTCCCTTCGCCAGCCCGGTGACGGTGCTGCGCACCGGGTCCAGGTAGCCGGCGCCGAATGCGCCAAGGCCACCTAGCGCAACGCCGCCGCGTAACAGGTTGCGACGCTTCTTATCCATGTGTGCTTGCCTCCCGGGCATTGCCTGCGTTGTCGGTGTTGACGCCCCAGGCGACCAGGCTGATCAGACCGATCAGCACCGCCGTCCAGAGGCCAAAGGTTCCCAGCATGCCGAGCAGTCCGTCACTGCCGAGTGGGAGTTCGTAGGGGTAGAGTCCGGCGCCGTATTTGGGGACAGTCTGTACGTCCATCAGCACCGCCCAGCGGAACGACCAGGCGGCGAGCAGTGCCATCGGCGCGAGCAGCCAGGCGTGGTGCATTGCCTGCGGACGGTTCAGCAACAAGAGTGTTGCAGCCACCAGCAGTACGCCGACCACGCTTGACCCGACAAACAGCAGCTGCCAGTAACCGAATGCCTCGACCAGTCGCAACGCTTCGTTGAACGACACCCCATCAAACAGCCAGCCGCTGAGTGCCCAGCCGCCGGCACCCAGCGCGGTCAACAACAGACTGACCAGCATCAGTTGCAGGACAAATCGGGTATCGCGCGGCGCAGCACCGGTGACCCAGCGTTGCAGAAAGGCAATGGCGCTGACGCTTGCCAGCAGGGCGGTCAACGCGAGATTGATCGGCAGCCAGCCGGTATGCCAGAGCGCGCGCGCTTCGACGATCATCACCTCGGAGCCGGTGTAGAGCAGAATTCCGAACGCGTTGAGCACCGTCAGCGCAGCCAACCAGGGCAGGGCGCGGCGCCCCGACCAGCGTCCGGCAGCCAGCCAGCCGAGCCAGCCGGGGTTGTTGTCGTGGCGGACGCGCTCGCGCAGCCAGACCGCAACGTAGGCCAGAAAACTGCCGATATACAGCGGCAGCAGCACGGCGCCGATCGACATCCACGATGACGGAGTGATGTGTGTGTAGAACAGCCAGAAGCGGCCCGGTTGGTGCAGGTCGGCGAGCAGCGCAATCGGCGCGACCACCGTGACCGATAACGCGAGCAGCATCGCTGCTGGCTGAATCCGCCGCCACCGCTCGCCGCCGCCGAGATCGGCCGTTGCGGCCAGCATCGCTGCGGTGGTGCTGATGCCGATGAAGAAAAAGTACTGCACGGCCCATGGCAGCCAGGCCAGTTCCTGGAGCGGAACAGTCATTTCGGTGATGGTCATGCCGGCTCTCCCATCAGTCCGCCATGCTCGGATTCGAACCACAGACCTTGCTGGCCCTGAATGCGATCGATGAAGGCATCGGTCATGCCGATATAGAAGACATGCGGCCGGGTGCCGAGCTCGGGCTTCAGGACCTTGACGTCGTCATAGCTCTCGGCAATGACCCGGTTGATCGCGCTGTCCGGATCGTTCAGATCACCGATGATCCGTGCGCCACCGACACAGCTTTCGACGCAGGCCGGCAGCAGACCGACGTCGAGCCGATGGACGCAGAAGTTGCACTTGTCGGCGGTCTGCGTGCTGTGGTTGATGAAGCGCGCGTCGTACGGGCAGGCCTGGACGCAGTAGCCGCAGCCAACGCATTGCTCGTTGTCGATCACGACGATGCCGTCGTGCTGCTGCCATGTCGCCTGCACCGGGCAGACCGGGACGCAGGGCGGGCTGTCGCACTGGTTGCACAGCCGTGGCAACATGAAGCTAGCCACCTCGCCACTGTCGGCGTCGGCCACCTCATACTGGTGCACGACGGTGCGGAACTGGCCGATCGGCGGCTGGTTTTCGATCGAGCAGCTGACGGTGCATGCCTGGCAGCCAATGCAGCGACGCAGGTCGATCACCATGCCGTAGCGTTTGCCGGCATGGCCGCCGCGGCGCAACGGCTGCTGGTTGATCGCCGCCTCGACCTCGGCGAGCGGGACGAGACTGGCACCGGCGGTCAGTACGCTCGCCTGGCCCAGGAATTTTCTGCGACTCTTGTCCATCGACAACCTCCCATGAATGCTGTGAGAGCATTATCGACGGCGCTCCGATAGCGCCGAATTGTGGAAAACCACATATCGGGAGTGAACTTGATCTGGGTTAAACTTTTGCTGTTTTCTCGATGCGTGATTGATGGGGTCTCGGTGAACAACCGTCGCAGTCTGGTGCTCGCCGTGCTGCTCGTGCTGGGTTGGCCGCTTTGTGTGCATGCCAACACGGTGGTTGACGTTGGCGTGCTCGCGCCGCGCGGCGACGCGCGCGCCGTTGAAGACTGGACGCCGACGATGCGCGCATTGGACTATGCCGTTCCCGGGTACCGGTTTGTGGTGCGGCCGCTGACCTTGGCCGGGGTGACGCAGGCAGTGGCGAATGGTGAGGTCGATTTCGTGCTGACCAACGTCGGTCAGTTCGTGCAACTCGGTACGCCGTTTGCGTTGAGCTGGCTCGCCACGCTGCGCTCGCGGCCGGACGGCTCGACGCGCGAAGCGCTTGGCTCGGTCATGCTGGTCCGTGCCGATTCGCGGTATGCGACGCCTGCCGATCTGCGCGGCAGGCCGGTGGTTGCGGTCGATCCGCAGGCATTCGGTGGCTATCTGTTGCTCAAGCCACGGCTGCGCGAGTACGGTCTGCGGAGCCGGGCGTTCGATCTGCGCTTTCTCGGCTATCCGATCGACGCTTTGCTGTATCAGCTGCGCGATGGTGTTGTCGACGCGGCCATCGTCCCGGTCTGTCTGCTCGAGCAGATGGCCCGTGAAGGGCTGCTGCGCGCCGAACGGTTTCGCGCACTGCTCGAGATGCCGCCGGTCGGCGGATGTCTCAGCAGCACGCCGGCATATCCTGACTGGTCATTTGCCGCGTTGCCGCACGTGTCCGAGGCGCTGGCAGCAGCGGTTGCCCGTGCCCTGCTGCTGAGCGCGGGTGATGGTGCGGCGGAGTGGGGGGCACCGATCTCGTCGGCGCAGGTGGACACCGTCTACCGGCGCCTCGACATGCATCCGCTCGACGAGCCGCTGTGGCAACGGATGGTGACGTTGTTGCTGACGCATTGGCAGTACACCGCTGGCGTCGTGCTGCTGGCGCTGATCGGGCTGCTTCACCATCTCTGGCTGCAACAGCAGGCGTCAAGGCGCGCGCGTGAGCTGCGCGGCGCGCAGCAGGCACTGCGTAGCCGCGAGCGCGAGCTGGCGGCAGCGCAGCGGCTCAACGTGCTCGGCGAGCTGGCATCGGTGTTGGCGCATGAGCTCAATCAGCCGCTCGCGGCGATCCGCAACTATGCCGAGGGCAGCAGTCTGCGGTTGGCGCGCGAGCAGCCTGAGCATGCGCTGTTGCCGATCCTTGCCCGCATCGAGGCGCAGGCCGATCGCGGCGCGGCGGTGATTGCCCAGTGCCGGCAATGGTTGAAGCAGGACACTCCGCCGCCAGAGGCGTTGACGTTAAGTGTGTTGCTCGACGATGTGGCGCGGCTGCACGACGACCGCCTACGCGCTGCCGGCATCGGGCTCGACGTGCGCGTCGAACCAGGTGATCTGCAGGCGGCGGGAAATCGGCTGGCGCTCGAACAGGTCCTTGGGAATCTGATCGCCAACAGCGTCGATGCCTATCAGGTGGTCGGGCGTAGCGGGGTGATCGACATCAGCGCCTGCGACGCAGACGGGCGGATCGAGATCGTGGTGCGCGACGCTGCAGGCGGCTTTGCCCCCGAGCAGCTGCGCCAACCCGTGTCGCCGCGACAGAGCTCACGGCCTGGCGGTCTGGGGCTGGGCTTGTTGATCTGCCAGCGATTGATGAAGACGCAGGGAGGGACGATGGTGATCGGCAATGCGGAGGGCGGAGCAAGCATTCGACTGTCGTTGCCGCGTTGGTCAGACACATGAATGCACCGTTGCCGGTGTATCTGGTCGACGACGATCCGAGCGTCGCCGATGCCTGCCGATTTCTTCTCGAAGGGCTCGGCTATCGCGTTCACTGCTGGATCAGCGGTGAAGCGTTTCTTGATCAGGTAGCGCTGCATCAGCCGGGCTGCGTGATTCTCGACATGCGCATGCCTGGGCTTGACGGCGACGCGGTACGCCGCGAATTGTTGCGCCGCGAGGCGACGCTCGGCATGGTCATGCTGACCGCGCACGGCGATATCGACATGGCTGTCGAGGCGATGAAGCAGGGCGTGGTCGACTTCCTGCAAAAACCGGTCAACGGTGCGGCGCTGACCCGCGCTGTCAGTGCAGCGCATGCCGATTCGCTCGAGCGATACGCTCGGCATTGCATGAAACAGCGCGTTGCTGCGCTCAGCCCCCGCGAGTGCGAGGTGGTCGATCTGGTCAGCCGTGGCCTGACCAACCGTGCCATTGCAGATGCGCTGCATCTGGCGATCCGCACGGTCGAAGTGCACCGCGCCAACGCGATGCAGAAACTCGCTGTCGGCAATACCGCCGAACTCGCTGGGCTTTGGCAGCAATGGTCGGCGGCGCAGGAGGGTCGTCGCGATTGATGTGATGCGTTTGGCGATCGCCGTTGTTTTGCGTTACTGTCAAGGTTCTTTAATTCGCGGCTGGGGCGTTTGCCATGGAAATGCCGATCGCTGTTCTTTTTGATGTTCGTTTTGATGATTCTCTGGTCTCGACGGCATCCCGTGCGGTGTTCGTCGGCGTTGCATGGTCGATATGCCGTCGCTCACCAGCGCGCCGCTGATGCTGCTTGCGCGGCATGCCGAACGCCGCGCTGCGTCGCTTGCGACCGTCTCGGTATTAGTCGGCCCGGTTTCGATCGGACTTGCCCTCTGGCAACAGCATGCGGCGGGTCGTCCATTACTCCCCAGTCCGACTGCCGAATCCGCTGATTGGCTGCACAGCTGGCTGCAGTCAGGACGTGCGCGCCAGGCACTGGTTGCTGGTCTGGCTGAACGCTGTGGGCAGCCGTCGTTCGGCCGTTTGCCTGTCCTCTGCGCCAGCACCGATCACACATTGGCCACGCTTGCCCGGTCGCTGCAGGCGCAAGCTGGCGATGACCCGGGAACGGCGTTTGCATTGTTGCAGGCATTACGCGCGGCCGAGCAGGGTCATACCGCCGCCATTCCGATGTCGACCTCACCGACGCCTGCGTCGATCCCGTCGGCGCGTCTCCTTGCGCTGGCCGCCGACTGGTGCATGGCGCAACGGCTGCCTGCGCTGGTTGGCCACGCGCTGCCGGATCCTGATGCTGCGCTGTCAGCGGTCGAGCGGTGTGCACAGCTTGCCATGCGCTGTCCGGCATGGCCGATTGCGCTGTGCTTGACGCAGTCTGTCCATGCGGCGTGTCTCAAGCCGCCGCGGCGGTCACGTGCAGCCGCCTGGTTGGAGAGCGGACGGGTTGTTGTCGGCCATTGCCTGTCGCACGACGATGTGACGGCGACAACAGCGTTCAACTCGCCGGTCAACGCCCGCGAGCGGAGCCTGCCCGACGCCGTCATTCCGCTGCATGTGCAGGCTGCGGAATCGCTTGCCGACGCGCACCGTCAGCAGACTGCCATGTCGATCGAGCGTGCACGCAGCCATGCTGAACAGCTGCTGCATGCCTGTCTGGAACACTGTCCCGAGACCGCCGGCCTGAGTCAGCTCAACGTGCCGCTGGACATTCCATTTGGCCCGCGACCGCTTGAAGTCGATCTGTTGATTGCTTCGCATCGCGTCGCCATCGAGGTCGACGGTTACCACCATTTTCGCGATGCGGACCGCTACCGCCGAGATCGTCGCAAGGATCGGTTGTTACAGCTGCACGGCTATCTGGTGCTGCGTGTGCTTGCCGACGACGTGGTCGACCAGCTGGAAACGGTGCTCTCGACGGTCCGCGACACCCTTGCCAATCGAGATTGGAGGCCCCGAGCATGACACCCCTTGACGCCCATTTGCTGGTTCGGCTGGCACTGCTTGCTGCAGGCGAGACGATCCCCATGCGCCAGCTGCGTGGTCGGCTCGAACCGTATCTCCGGCACCGTTCGGGATTGCTCGACGCCACGCTGTCGGCGTTGATCGAGGCGGGCGATGTGGTACGGGTCGGGCGTAGCCGGCTGCGGCTCGATGATACAGCGCGTGTTGACGCCATTGCCGCAGCCGGATTGACGATCACGGCTGGCGTCGACTGGCAGCGGCTGAG
>LFIK01005661.1_pt1 | contig 10014 bp, 7 predicted proteins | sample 643401 | NCBI WGS metagenome assembly LFIK01 (sample SAMN03777447, study PRJNA286221) | soda lake metagenome | biome: soda lake; feature: Kulunda steppe; material: water; isolation source: sample T5-Br brine of Lake Tanatar-5 | place: Russia: Kulunda steppe | collected 2010-07
CGTATATCGATGGGGTAATGAGTATTGTTTATGTGTATGTTATTGTTATTTTTGTACATGTTTTATATTTTTTACTCAAACGCTACACATCATTAAATACCCAAGCGATTGTTGAATGGTATATGAACGGAAGTATCATTGTTCATATAGCATTAGGTTTTGCAGCAATCACTATAGTTAATAATTTTATGATGATCAGTGGGTATGACACACCAAAGACAGGGACATTTGCATATACGCATCTTTTAATTAGACTACTCATTGTATCTTTAGCGACTTCCTTAACCATGATTAAACCTATAAGTAAACGCATTAACAATATGATTCATAAAACATACAATGAACCATTGAACATTAAAAATTTAATGAACGCAATCACCATTAACCCTTTGGTACATAGTTTTGTTTTATTTACCTATATCACCGCTTTAGGCTGTGTTTTTATGATTCTATTCAGCCCAATAATTCAACCGGAAGCTGGATATAATTTATATGCCTCCCTTTTATTCATATATAGCATTATATTAATATACACATTAATTCATTTTTACTATAAACTTATTAAAGAAAAAAGAGGCGCTACTCAGTAATAAAGGAGTAGACGCCTCTTTTTTAATGACTAATTGTTCCCCCTACCAAGGTAGAGGGGTATTCGCAAGGTGTTGGTCATAAAAATTTTCTAGCTTTGTTTTCAGTGATTTGTTTAGTGAAAATTCTGAAGCTTTTAAATGTTCATTTAACTGCTCCTTATTTCGAATGCCCGGAATGACTGTATTTACAGCTTCATAAGACCAAATAAATCCTAAAGCATAAGGCACAAGATAATCATCATCAACCATCGTTTTTAATTTTTTAACCAAATCGTGACGTCTTTTCTTATCAGTTTCACTCCATCTTAAGCGAATATCATCAAACGTCATCGTAGAATGGTATTTTCCACTTAACCATCCTGAATCAAGGGGGACTTTGATGATTAACATGATATGGTTGGCTTGAACTTCTTTTAACATATGCCTTGTTGATTGTGCAAACACATTAAAATAGAGTTCAATGACATCAACATCTAAATGTTTGAGCGTTTTATTTAACTCATCTAAAGTATCGATGCTCACCCCAATCCTATGAACAATAGCTTTTGATTTAAGATCATTTAAATAGGTAAAATGTTTCGTTTTTCCTTCCAAAACCTCATTTGGTGGATTGTGTAAGATAACAGAATCTAAATAGCTAGTTTGTAAACGGTTTAAACTTCCATTCACCGATTCATAGATTTTTTCTTCATCAAAATCCAAAGTGCCATCAGGATGATGACCGAACTTGGTATTAATATACACATTTTCTCGAAACGCTTTTAAGGCTTTCCCTAAAATTGTTTCGCTTCTGCCATATGCATAATTTGGAGCGGTATCAAATACAGTGATCCCTTTTTCATACGCTGCTTGAACCAACTCAATGCCTTCTTCTTCGCTCATCGTTTTCCCTTTCGAAGTATTTCCTAAAGGCCATGCACCAAATCCTAATTTGGAAATCTTTAACGCGTTTGCTTGATTATTTTTTTTCATAGTTTCTCCTTTAAAATATTAATAAAAGATAAAGGCCAAAGAACGAATCCTCAGCCTTTATATAATGAGTTTATTTAATTAGTCTTGGTAAGGAAGCCCATCAGGTCTATATAGTTCTGGGTGGGCACTTTGTAATTCTTGATAGAAGCTTGCAAATGCTTCTTCTTTAGAATCAAAGTTTCCTTGTTTATAATCGTTCACCGTATCGCCCATAATTTCATCCAATGTACGATCATAGTTTGTAATATGATCAAGAGAAATAAGGTTTGCTTCTTCTAAGAAGATATCATAATGGTTAATTCCACCAAGCATAGGATTCCCTTCATAATCAGCGGTTACTTCTTCCATGATTGATGCTCTAGCGTATACATCACCGTTTTCAGCTCTTTCAATCATTCTTTCATCATCGAATAACATTGATTTAACAAAGTCATAAGCAGGTTCTTTAACATCTGACCCTTGATAAATACTTAAGTACGTTCCACCATAGAAATAACTGTTAGGTCCACTTGCCATTCCCCAGTTCCCTTTGTATTCACACTCTGAATAATCATCACCATCAGGATCACATGTGTTTCCGTCTGAATCTACACGTTCAACAGACCCATCTAACACATGGAATAACCCCCAAGTTGGAAGTGAGTAAGCCATGGTTTGATACGTCGTTCCATCCGCAGCAGTAAAGTCTTTGCCCATACCTTGGAACCATTCACCTGACCACTCATCTACATTCGCAGTGAGTGAATCTTCTAAGCTTTCACCATATAAGTCCGCAACAGCGTCCATATACACTTCTTCAGCTAAGATACGATCTGCATTGATTAGTTCATCCTCAGCTAACCAACTTTCAACATCATTGGTCTCTTGTGAGAAGAAACGAATGGCATCATCATTAGGGAATAATCTCCAGTTTTCATTGTATGCCTTCACTTCTTCACTTGAATCAATTAATGCTTGAAGTGAATGGAATTTCTCTTCGCTCATCCAATCAGATACCGCTAAGTTATAATTGTCTTCATGTTCTTCATCTGGGAATCCTGCTTCATCGCCCCATACAGCTTCAGCCATATCAGTTTTGAAGAAAATCCCCCCTGGAGTCACTTGCCAAGATAACGCTCTTAAATGATCATCATAAGGATCAATGCCTGCTTCCCAAATGTAATCAACGAAATCATCTTCCATTGCATCAAAATCCACATCATCATCATTGTCCATCATTGCTTCTAAATTCGCAAGGTATCCACCTTCCATAAAGTTTAAAAGCATATCTAGTTCACCAGTAAACACATCAGGTGCACCAGAGCCTGTTCTTAAAGTCGGCAGGATTGTTGTTAAATAGTCTTCAGTAGGAATCTCAACATATTCTATTTCCATGCCTTCATATTTTTGTCCTTCACCTGTGTAATTTTGCTCAAAATATTCTAAGTCACCTTCTGCTTGCAATTCATCCGTGAATGACCAAACGGTTAACGTTTCTTCACTATAATCAATATCTGGATCGTCGAAGATGCCATCATCGAGTTCGCTTCCACCACATGCAGCGAGTCCAAATACGAATAATGAAACACTAAATAAAGCTAATAATTTTTTCATAATTAAAATAATGCCTCCTGTATTTTTGATTTCCACCGTCATTATAAACGAAAATGTGAACGTTTACAAGAGAAATCGGTTTTTCTTTTTAATTATCTATAAGAAAAGGGTTTCTTTAATCCCTTTATTTAGCCTAAAAAACCGGTTAAAAAAAGATAAGAAATATGCTGTTATACATAATTCTTACCTTCAATTACATCCGAAAATACTACATAGAAGAAGAACAATCCCAGGGGAAAGACTAACATGTATGAAAACGGTAATATTCTAACTACAAATATCATACCAACGACTAAAGATATGGTGGATACCAATCCTTTTATAGGGTGAGCGTTAAATAAGATGAATGCTTTATTTAACAATTCCATATTAGGGGTTTTCGGATTTTGTGCATATAAAATACTACTTACCAGCATGACCCCTACCGCTTGATATACCATAAATGCTTGAACCAAGTATATGATAACAATGATTAAATCAGGAAAAAGCTCAAAAAGTACTTGATTATAATAAACGATGCTTAATATGAGCAACCCTATAAATAATATAAACAAATATAGCATTTTAAAGGTTTTTATTATGTTTCCTTTTATAAACTGTATATAGCTATAAATAATGCCACTAAATTCACGATGAATATACATGTTTCTTAAATAATAAATAGTGCTGACTAAAAGGACAGGAAATAAAACGAATACACTCATTATTGATCCAAATACTAACAAGATATTCGCAATCGCAACGCTTAAAATGATTTCAAAAACAACAAATACTCGATTCAGTGACCCTTTCATAATGGCTAGCCTTTAACCGATCCTGCAGCGATACTATCTACTAAGTAGCGAGAGAAGATAATAAAGAATAAAACAATTGGGAAAATAGTAACCGCGAGTCCTAAATAGATCGCGCCTTGATTATAGACCCATAGATTCCCTGCTCTTAGATTTGCAATTTGAAGGGGTAATGTAAAGAGTCTCGGAGAATTAAGCATAATTCTAGCCATTAAATAGTTGTTCCATGACCCAATAAAAGTAAAGATTGACATGGTCGCAATCCCTGGCATTAACATAGGAATTCCGATTTTATGGAAGATATAGTATTCTTTGGCCCCATCAATACGCGCCGATTCTAACATTACTTTAGGAATAACCCCTTCAGCATATTGTCTTAAGAAGAAAATGGTTCCTATATTCGCAATCATGGGAACAATTAAAGGGATAAACGTATCCACAAATCCTAAGTTCGCCATAAACTGATAAAACCCTAAAAACGCTAACTGAGGCGGTACCATTAAGAAAATTATGATAAAAACAAATAATGGTTTATTCCCTTTAAACTTATACGCAAAGAATCCATAAGCCGTTAATGCACCAAAGTATCCACTTAAAAAGGTCGATGTTACAGAAACAAATGTTGAATTAAAGAACCCTCTCACAATATTGGTACGGTTCATTAAAAGCGTCCAGTTTTCTCTTAATGCCCCCCCTGGGAACAATGACAAAGGATTACTAACAATCGCATTCCCTGTACGTGTCGCATTCATCATAACTAAAATAAAAGGCACCACACTAATTAAAATCAAAAATCCTAAAAATATATAAATCGAAGTATATACTGAAGTTTCTTTCACTTTTTCTTTTCGACTCATCTTTCCAGAGATTCTACTGATAGAATTAAAACTCATAGTTTAGCCTGCTTTCTTTTCTTCAAGAACGCTTTAATTTCTTCACGTTTCATAATGGTTACAAAAATACCTGATACAACCATTACAATAAGGAATAAAACAAACGCAATGGCTGATGCGTACCCGAAGTTATTATAGGTGAATGCGTGATTGAATAAATAGACAATTACCGTTCTGAGCGACCCTGAAGGTGCCCCCCTACCATCAGTGATTAAGTAAGGAACATCAAACAACTGAAGGCCCCCAATAAGAGAAGTAACCCCTACATAAATAATGATTGGTTTGATTAAGGGTAGCTTAACAAAGCGCATCATCTGAAGGCGACTCGCCCCATCAATTACTGAAGCTTCAATCACTTCTTTATTCACAGCTTGAATCGCAGCCATAAAAAGAATAAAGGAATTTCCAAACCACATCCATGTTTGAATATTAGCTACTGAAATTTGTGCCAACATCGTTCCTTCTAACCAACGCACAGAGCTGCTTATAAGATTTAATCTTAACAATATTGTATTCAATAAACCATAATCTGTATTAAGCATCATTCGAAAGATTAACGCAACCGACGCAGCCGCTATAAGGTTGGGTAAGTAAAATATAATACGGAAAAATTTCAACCCTTTAATCTTATATTGTAAATCAGAAAAAATCATAACCAATATAAACGCTAGCCCTACTTGCACAACGATATTGATTCCCCAAATTCTCACAGTATTAACCAATGCTTCTCTAAAGGTTGGATCAGAAATTACCCTTGAGTAATTATCAAATCCGACCCACTTAGGATCTCTAAATCCCCCAAAATCTGTAAAACTTAGATAAAGCGTATAAAGTATTGGATAAATACTAAATATAACGAATATGATAAGCATTGGAGCTACAAACATGTAGCCATACTTCGCACGTTTACTCGCTAACGTCGCTTTATTTGCCATAGTAACATCTCACTTTCTTAAACCTTTTTATTTAAAATAACTGTTATGGAATTTTCAGTTATTTTTTGTTTTAATTTAACCCCATAATCTGTTTTCACAAACGCGATGGGTTGGTTGTTTTCAAGAACGTCTTCAACTTGATATTCACCAAATGATAAATGATGAGGATTATGATAAGTGATGGTTACTTTTTTACCATTTAGAAGGGTCTCAATGCTTAAATTATCTTGATTTTCGAATTGTTCTTTAAGTAATTTTGGTTCAAACTTAGCATATCCAAAATCACTTTTGATGCCAAATACTTCGCACACCATCGTTAAAACCATCCAGCTTGCAGAGCCTGTTAAGTAAGCATACATGCCGCGCCCTCTTCTGTTAAAGTATTCAGGAATCCCAGGATACATTTTTGAATGATTAATATCTAGACTGTGTTCATAGATGGAACGGATTACCTTATACCCAGCCTCGACAAAGCCTCTTTTATAGAGTGCATTGGCATACATTAATGCCATATGACTAAACATAGCTCCGTTTTCTTTATGGCCATACGCAAAGCCAAAGAGTCTTCCCATGTTGGTCTTAACTTCTTTAAAATCTGTATTTAATAAATACCCACCAAGCTCAGGGTTATATAAATATCTATCAGCGCTACCTATGATGGTTTTGACTTGTTTGTTTGTGGCTGCACCACTCATAATAGAAAACACTTGGCCAGTTAACGTCATATGTTTTTTCTCAATATCTTCTAAAGCATTAGAATCATTATCATAATACCCATTGAACCAACCGTCTTCACCTTTTTCCATCCATTCATTATGTCGCACTTGTTTTAATAAGTCTTGTCCTTTTTCTTTGAGTGTTTTCGCAAGTTTAAGACTCGATAACTCAATTCTTTCACCACTAAATGTTTCACTTACAGAATCAAAATAAGTGGTTAAGCGTTGATGTTTTGCCCCAACATCATTTGCATCAATTGCATTTAAGAGAATTTCCATCTCTTTAAACACTTTAACACTCTCATACCCTTTAGCATGAAGCTTTTCTAAAAGTTCGCCTAGTTCGATGAGATTTTGTCCATAAAAAGAGGTAAAGGCGACTGATTCTCCTTTTTCTTTTGCCATGTCCAATCCATCGTTCCAATCAGCATCTTCTATTCTTAAATTATTATGTGCCCCTACATTATAATAAGGGACTAAGTTTTGAATGATTAAATGTTCTAATACACTCCCTTTATAGGGGTTAAAAGAAGTGGTTTTTAAACTGTTTTCTTTATTTAAAAGTTTGGAGTTGGTTTGTTTGGTGTAATGGGTAAACTGATCTTGAAAATACCCAACTTCTTCAAACAACAAATCAATATCTCCCATTTGGTCAATATAAAGTTTGGTGGTTAATAACGGCCAAGCACCATGGTCCATCCATATGCGGGTAATATGATTACGGTCCGCTAAAAATTCACCAACTTGATCGCCTATTATTGTAGCGTTTGACCCATCAATTCTAACCCCATTGAAATTATTGATTAACAACGCTCTAACGTCACCTGGTTTCGTTAAAATGAGGGCTAAAAGATCTTGCCATAAGTCACGCCACCCTTTGCCACCACGACCATAATCATGATGAGGCATAAAAGAATTTCCATACACCCTTCTTAAGGTTGGTTGGAGGGATACCCATTTCAACCATCCATTCAGTGTTTCATTTGAAAAGGTAAACGTAAGCGTTGATAATTCCTTTTTCCAAAAATCTTTGGTTTCTTTCTTTAATGCTTCATACGCTTTAAGGTCAGTTTTACTAATGGATTCCATCACGTCATCCCTTTTATCGATTGCAAGCGATATAACCATCGAAAACGATTCGTTTTCTTTTAATGTGATTGAATCATATTCTAACCCAGCAATAGCTTCATAACCGTCTACTTGATCGCCCGGTTTATAAGCTGTAGAAATCTCTTGTTTCACCGCCAATGGATCTAATAAGTTAGACGATTCTCCACTAAATTCTTCTAGCGTGGGAAAATAATTTTTTACACGACTGTGATGCGTTGTGTGCGTGAAAACCCCATACTTATAATCGTTTAATAAATGACCTCTTTCATCAAAGGAAAACGTGGGATGATTCACGATTCCGTTTTCTTTAATATGGATTCTATTCAAAAGCGATGTAACATGTCTATGGTCCCTAATATTTTCAGCCGATCGCCCATAGATTGGAATCCCAACAACGCTTTTGAGTTTTAAAGGGTCTTGATGTTTATTTTTAATGGTAATTTTATGCAACTCTTGAAATTGTTTATTCATCGGAACAAAACTTTCAATATCGCATGTAAATAAATCATTCTCTCTTTTTATATGATGAATCAAAAATTCACCATGTAAGTCGACGGTGTCTTTATTTAACAATTGATAGGGGGTTTGTCCATTGATGCTCCATGTGAATGAATCATTGATTCTAAAAAACACATGGCGTTTCATTAATGAGTTTTCTAAATCCTCTACCGATGTCGGTAGCAATAAAAAACTATTTTGATCAATATTCATATCGCCACTTAAAGATGGCGTTATTGAACTTTTTAATGATTGATAATTGCATAAGGGAAAATATGTTTGACTCATGTGATCAACATTCTTAATATGGAAAGTCCCATCGCCCTTTAATGCTAATTTAACACTCATAAATATACTCCATTCTACCTTGTATTGATGCATTTTCTAAAAAAATGCAAGCCTTAACATACAGGTATTATAATATAAAAATCGGTTTCCGTAAAGGTTTTCTTTCCTTCGTTTTTTTCTAAAAAAAAACAATAGCTTAAAAGCTACTGTTTAAGGGTCTTTACTGAATTTCTTTCTTTTAAAGTGACTGGAACTTTATAAATTCCACTCCAATTTTCTGCTTTATTTTGAATTTGTTTAAGCAAAACTTTACCCGCAGTTTGGCCAATTGTTTTAGCGTCCTGGGAAATGGTTGTTAAGGGTGGGTCAAAGTGTGAGGCAAATGGGATATCATCAAACCCAATAACAGAAACATCTTCAGGAACTTTTAATCCGCCATCTTTTAACGCTCTTATAAATCCCAAGGCAACAATATCGGCAACCACAAACATCGCGGTTGGATATTCTTTTAACGCTAAAAAGGCTTTCCCTACTTCATACCCATCTTCAAAAGCGTAAGCTTTGGTGTGAAATATATAATCTTCATTGATATTTAAACCAAATTTTTGCATCGAATCTTTAAAGCCAGTCATACGTTCACTCGCAGCCAAGGATAAAGTTTGTTCACTGACGTGTCCTATTTTTCGATGCCCGGTTTGATATAAATGCTCAACCGCCAAGTGTGAGCCTTTGATATTATCACTAATCACTGTATACAAGTTTTCATGATAAAGGTCCGTGGTGACACAGTAAATATCAGATTCAACCAATTCTTCTAAATAAGGATCATTTTCATAGCTCGTTAAAATAAGAACCCCTTCAACGTTTTTTTGTCTACAAAAATCTAAATATGTCATTTTCCGGTTTCCAAGATTGGTTATTACAAAGGTGATTTCATACCCTTCGCATTCCACATAGGTTTTAAAGTTTTGTAAGATACTTGAGAAGAAAAAGTGTTCTAATCCGATGTCTAAATCTTCAGAATAAACCACCCCAATTGAGAAGCTTTTTTTCATCTTTAATTTAGACGCGTTATAATTCGCATAATACCTTACTTCTTCGGCATACTTTAAGATTTTTTCTCTTGTCTTATCACTAATTCCCGATTTGCCATTTAATGCTTTAGAAACCGTTGATGGGGCAACGTTTAATTCTTTGGCAATATCGTAAATTGTCTTTCCCATGAAAAGCCTCCAGTAATTGCGTTCTAATAAAATCGTTCATATCAACAGGAAAATTATATCACATCTATACCACAAATTAAAGAAAGCCTTGGGTTAAATGCTAATCATTCATGTGGGAAGTTTAAACTGAAATTAATGCGCCTTTAAATCTGATTTTAAGTCGCTTATTAAAGCATTCATATCTTCATCTTTAATATTTTTATGGCGTTTGTATCGGTCTAAAATTCTCCATATTGGCTCTTCGTTTTCATGCCACCATAACTCACGGTAATTTGCAACAATATAGTCATACCAATCTTTATAAAACATCTCTAAAAATCGGATTGGATAATCCATTGTGATTAATGGTTGATACGTTGATTGTTTTGAAATAGTTATTTTCTTTTGATCGCTAATATCTCTTAC
>LFIK01005662.1_pt1 | contig 10014 bp, 2 predicted proteins | sample 643401 | NCBI WGS metagenome assembly LFIK01 (sample SAMN03777447, study PRJNA286221) | soda lake metagenome | biome: soda lake; feature: Kulunda steppe; material: water; isolation source: sample T5-Br brine of Lake Tanatar-5 | place: Russia: Kulunda steppe | collected 2010-07
AATGCTTCCCTTGCTTTGGATAAAGATATTGCCAGTAAGGTCACTTTGCATCAATGTGGGCTTGGCAATGAATCCAGGTTTGGGGTTCTTGTCAGTGAAAAAGTAAACACAGGTAACAGCTGGGTCTTCTTGAACGAGTCAGAAATACAACCAATTGGTGCACAAACCCATGTGGAAGGGAATGAGCCGATAAAAATTTGCTCATTGAATGACTTCTGTGAGACAGAGATAAATATCATGAAGATTGATACACAGGGTTTTGAACGAATTGTACTAGAAGGTACGCAGAAATTCTTGACCCAGAAGCTGATAAAGAATATTGTTTTCGAGTTTTGGCCTTATGGTCTTCGAGCACATGGTTCAGATCCAGAAGAGCTCCTTGACTTCCTGGTTCGATATGGATTTGAAATTTGGCAAGATTCAAGGAAGATCAAACCTGATCAATTTGCACGCCTTGTCCAGGGCCTAGGGAAAACTAGATTTGTAGATTTGCTTGCAGTTCTGAAAGTCGATAAACCAGCTTTGCCATCTCTTGATCCACAGCTTGCAAGTGCAGGAGGGAGTTGTTCCTGGATCTGGAACCTTGCGTCTGCAGAGCAGAAAATTCTTTCTCAAGGTACACAAGATGGCATCATCTCCAAAATATTTTCAGAAATCGGAATTCAGACCAAATTTTTTGTTGAATTCGGATTTGGGTATGCTAGAACCATCACGTCAAAGAATCTGAACAGCTTTGGTCTGAACACACTGCATTTGCGTCAAAGTGGATGGAGTGGAGTATACTTTGATACAAACTTACACTCAGTGGAGTTCAATGTAACGCAAGCTACACTTACCCCTGAAAATATTGTTCAGCAATTTCTTGCTTCTTCTATACCATTGGATGTTGATTATGTTTCTATAGATGTGGATTCTGTGGATCTGTGGCTTCTGCATGCACTGATTGGTAAAAAATCACCCTACAGACCCAGACTCATTTCTGTTGAGTTCAATATCAACTTTGCTGCTGATATGCTGGTTAGTATGGAGAAGGAATGGCATGGATGGACACATCGATCAATATACGGGGCAAGTGCTGGGGCAATCAATTATATTGCCAAACTTCATGGTTATACCCCAATTTACATCATGCGAAGTGGTTTGGACATGTTCCTTTTAAGGGATGACATTCTCGGAAACCATTGCAAACAGCCCCCTTCATTTTTGGAACTCGCAGCGAGAGCACAGTTACCCAAGAAGATGCACAGCTTTTGTTCAATGGTGGATGTGCAGAGGCTGGTGCATGTTCCCTCGGTGATAGATGGCAAAATGGACCTAGCATATTCCCTTGCCCAGAAGGAGGTACTTAGACTAGCGAGAGAATTTCACCTGCCCATATGCACAAGAGCTGTGCTGAAACAATTACAAGTGTATGTGACAAGGTAGCCACGCCCAAATTAGCCATGGGTTAGCAGAACCATCTACTTTTGCTCGCAGGAGTAATCATGACAAAAAGTAGTGAGGAAAATTAAATCTATGTAATGCTCCAGTACGATCACAATAGCCATGCCTTTGTTCAAAGTGCTCGTGGTTGGATGCATCAGTAAGAAAATTACACTTGAACAGAGTAGCTATCATATGATTTCCTGTTGGGGTAGAATTGACCATCATGACTTTGCAGCTTTACTTTAGACAAAAAATGCAACACTACGCTCACTTAGGCCACAACACAACGTGCAGATCCTTTGCCGCCTTGAGAAAGCCATTGCCTCAAAATTCGATGTCGTCAGCAACAGCAGGCACCAAGTGAGGGAAACTTCTAGATGGAGTAGTCAATACATCTCTACAACCGTGTAGGTATACAAATACCATTATTCTAGGGACATAGAGACAAAAAATGCATTGCTGAGGGGAAGTGATGCGTGCTACAAGAAATGTAGTAGAATAATTCCAAGACCTCTACATCCAATTGAAATACTGCCGCACAACTCTTGAGTTGTGTCTCACAACAACTTTAAGTATCATATGACGGCTAAATGTGCATCAAACTTTGTGATCATTGCATCTTTCCACGGGGGCTCTCACTGGTTTCGGGTTCTAGAATGATTGGAAAAGATAGGATACTTGGTAAAGCGTGATGAAGTGGCCTACAAAATGACAAAACATCCCCACAAGAATCTGGGGTGCTTTCTTCCCTTTCGAATCGGGCACCTACATTAAAACCCAAAGAGTCAATCGAACCATCCAAAGTTCTCCCCCCAATCTTGTCGGCAGTCTAATGTTGTACGTACATTTGGCATTGGTGTTCTTCTTTCAACTTTGCCCTTACTTAGCACACTAATTATGGTAGTGCTCCTCTAGCCATTCCTCCTCAAAACTAAGTTTCATTAACGTGAGTCGAGCGTACCAATTTAGTCGTTATACCCAAACTCCACTTGCTCTTGATCCCTTCGCTTAAAGCAACTACACCGTGCGTCCCCCATCCACTTCAAAGCGGCATTCACTTTTGCCAAATATTTTTTTCATTAAATATTCATCTTCCTCCTTGGAAGAATTTTGTCTTTGTCACGTAGTCAAGCTCACAAAAGGACAAGTTATCATTCATTTCTCACATTGATAACTATTGCTCCATTTTGCTTCAAGATCTAGCTAGCGCCCTCATCCCTTCAACATTAACTGCATGAAGGAAATAGTATTATGCGAAGGAGGTCTCTCTCGTACAAAGTCATAAGCTTCCTACGGCGAAAGCAATTGACAATACGATCCTGACAACATGTAAGTTTATCGGATAGACCATTGGACAATTTTCCGAGGTGCTTGGATGAGCTAGTTTGACTTTGACGGGACTCCATCCTTGTGTTTTTTAGGCGGGTAGTGAAGGGTTGCCTTTGTACGTCCACGAAACTTTCGAGGACGTTCGAATCCTAGTTCAAGCATTCGACTAAAGCTGCTTTGTTGGTCATGTTGTAGTGTTTTGATCGAGTAAACGTGCCCTTAAATTCTGTTTTCTGCCCATGACCCGGTGATTCCATCTTTTCTTCCGCCAGGGTTCGTTGGTGTTCCCCTTCTTGACAGTGAGGTAGATGAACTTCGATCCTCTGTAATTTTAGATGTACGTGTTCGATCGACGCATATGACCTCTCATTCGACAGATCTTAGTGTCAATAATTTAATGGTACCTTTTGTATAGTCCAAAACGGCCTATACGCGATTGAGAGGGCCAGAAACCAAACGCACCTCAAACACGACGCTCCTGCCTACTTCACACACGCGTTTGACCACGTGTCTCCACAACCACGCGCCCCACTGCCAGATACCAGACCTCAAAAGAAAGAGTGGTAGTAGATGATAAATTCCATAGAAAAATTAGAACTCAAATACGTCGCATAGCTGCACGGCTTGAATTCCCATTTTGACTCTCAAACAGGCCAAAAAGGACTTGGTTCCAAACGTCAAGCCCCTCAGTGTGGCACAAAGAGGCAAGAGACACGAGGGTAAGGAGCAACACATACCAACCACGTGATAGAGCGCTCAAATCGAGGAAGATTCATGCCCCATTCGTTTGGAAAGCACGACGTGATGGAACACGAGGACTAGGGACTCATCCGCCCAAAAAGTGGCACAAGGGTGCTCCCCAAGGGTGAATGGAAGAAGAAGGCTCGCTAGACCCGAGATATCTGAGTCACTCTTAATGAACAAGAGACTTAATCGGGGATCACCTATTAAATTACTAATTGTTCTCGATCTTTACAGCATGCACTCAACCAAACTGGGGACCCGCCAAACGAAACAGGTCTAGTCATCCAAGACCTAGCCTCCGACAAACTCGAAGGCCACATCACCGGAAAACTGGTGGCACTAGGTGAAGAAGTACAAGAAACTCAAATTAGCCCGCCAAATAGTAGTACGGAACAACCTCGTAATCATCGCTAGAGTGGAGTATATAAACACTCGCGACTACTAGTGTAACAATATTACCTATCTTTTCGCTACAAGTTCATCTCCTTGCCACTTGCCACAGTCTTCAAGCGCGCAAGGTCAACAAAAGTTCACTAGGAGCTACGCACCCTCACAGCCTGTGTAACCCTAGGCAAGCCTCCTATAAATTCAACATTAGTGCTTTTCCTAGAGGTATCCTACGCAACATTGCCAACCGGAAACCCACTTTCTCTAACATCACCCCAAAAGAACGAGGCAGAACGGGGACCCAAACCCGTCCCGATCTTCCAGGCTTGATTGAAGGGTGGGGGAGCAACCTGGGACATGGGTCCCGTGCATGTCGGTCATACAACCATCCGATGAAGGAAACAGGGAGACGTGACCACTAGACGCCCCGTGAAGTTCACGAAAACGGCTAGATCCACAACCCGCAAAAGGGTTCACTAGGGGACCTACTTGAATTGACTTCTGCCTTAACGAATCTCAAGTATGCTGCTCCACCAACTACGAGCTCGATGCGGCTTCCAAAATCCGCCAAGACTCGTTCAAGACAGCACGAGCCGTCACACACGGCCGACGCTCGAGATTCGTGCCTATGAAGGCGTTTCCCGGGCTTTCCTCTCGTTGTCTTGACCTCGTTGAGGCCCGAAACGTGTGTGAGTTAGCGGTATCGTTACATATGTTGAACAATCAAATTCTCGGTAGCTTGTGAAGACACTTTTGTAACTCTCACATCCACTAGCCCAATTCGAATTTGACGGGACGTGTGATTTATGTGGGCATCCATTAGCTAGACCAAACGATTCGCCGAACATGAAGTTGGGTCGGACGATGCATTAGCACGGCATTGTGTGGTGTTGCTCCCATCCATTACACATGGACTCCTACCTAAGGGTATGACGGCAAAAGATGTACATTGCCTTGCCTGCATAAACAAAGTAACGTCCTTTTCGACACCTTTGCTAGAGAAGAATGTGTACGAACAAAAGGAGTTACCCTTCCCTTCCTCATAAACGCGCCGGATGCTCAACATGTTTGAAAACCTCGTAGTAGACCATTTTGTACATTTTTGAGATTGGAAGAGGAGATATACAAGAGTGTTTTGCAAAATTGTAAAACCTTTTCTGTACATCTACGCATCGAAGAAGAAGCATCAAAGTTTTTTTTTACTGATGAGACGCCTTTTCCTCGCGGATCTCGAGATACTTACCCTCCCAATATCCCTAGAGGATCTCGATTGCATCCCTTCCAACTTGAAACCTACATCCGAACTTTACCCTAGTAAAAATCTCCGCACTCTATTCTAGACTTGGAACTGACCCTTGTGGGCCCTATATTTGTCACCTTTCCGGCAATCCTCCATCGCATTCTCTTGCAAGAACATTCAACTAGGCTCTTGAAGTTGTATTCAAATCTCGATCTCCGTTTGCAATCACCATTGCAACGATACGGATATTAATGGTGCTCATTCTACACAATTCCCTTTCGTTATCGCATGGCAATGCTAGTTTTCCTACCTTCCTTCCTCGCTTCTATGTAGCGGAGGAAAGCGGTCGAGAGTATTGCTCTCGTAAGTAAAATCTTTTCTCTCAAAGCATTTGCAAAGCTAAGAGGATTTAAGAGGTTATCGTTCGCGTTTGGGAGATAATTGTACTTTTCTTCCCAAACGGCCCCTTGGTGTCCTACAGTGAATACGAGATTTCGACGGACATGTCTCATTCATTTCGGTCACGGTAGAATTGTCGGCAACAAGTTGCATAAAATCCTTCGAAATCATGACTTTCTACCATTCCGCATTCCTCTTGTAGGAAAACTCAAGACTATGAGATGCATTCGTCCTCTCTTCAACAATCAGTGATCATGCAAGGCTATCTTCCCATCGATTGGGCGCACGTACGATCTATGGCTCGCTTGTTCCGAGGAAAACCTACCTCCGTTACGGTTAGGCTTGCCTCGCGTCGCGTTCCCCTTGCCTCCGTCTTGGACACCGATCCTCTGATGTTTGTCCCGTCTTGTTCCCCATGCATACGTTAATCTACGTATTAACAAGTCATGGTCCGTGTCCCACCTTCGGGTCGATGCACCTCTAACGTTGAGGACTTCGCCAGAACGTTGGGTGGGGAGCATTACCACCAATGGGACCTCGCCCCGGGGCGTCCCATGTGCATGACGTGTCTGGAGATAGGGACACGTGTGTGCTTTGCCGCTCGTTTTCCTGGCGACGTGAGCGTGCACGACATGGAGGAAGGACACTCTGCAGATGATCCAGGGAAAAGAGAAGCGCCAAGAGCGGCAGCGGAGGTTGCTGTATTTCGCCCTTGCCCTTGCTGGAACATCCCTGATTAGCAACACATGGGTTTGGCGAGATTTGTTCCTGTGTTCCATCCGAAAGGAGGGCTCTTTCGTTCGTACTCAAGTCAATCTTGACGTTCCTCGTTCCTTGCGAAGAGACTGGGATGAATGGAACCAAGTGGATGTTCCTGTGCAGTGGGAGGGTCCTATGCCCAGCAAATCCCAGCTATTGGATGCACTGGCCCTGGTGGCTAGCCTGCCTCCTCCACATTCTATCAACCAATCCTGCACACCACCTCCATTGGATCCACATCCCACTTGCACGGGTGGCACTGGCTTCACAGGCACTGCTCTCCCTGCCCCCCGTCGCATTGCACATATGGTGCTGCTTGGTTTTGAGACGGACACATTAGAGATTCTGCTGCGCGAGGAGCTGGATGTGGTGGATGTGCTGTTTTTGGTGGAATCCACTAGATCCCACAACCCCCGTGGTCAAGACCCACGCGCTGCCAAACCTCTGATGTGGGATCGCTTAAAACACACTCCTCGATTCCAGTTTGTGCCTCCAGACAAGGTGGTGCACATAGTGGTGGATGATGCGGAGATGCAGGATGCCACCGCTGCATCAGCAGAGGACCGGTTCTCCGTGGAAGACCTGCAGACGCATGCTGGAATCGATCGCATCAGGCAATGGGCAGCGACGACCGGTGAGCTTTCCTCCACGGACATCTTCATCAGTGGTGATGTGGACGAGGTTCCCAGCCGTTTGACCCTGCATCGCTTGCGTTGGTGTGAGCTGGGAGGTGCGTTGGTATCCAGTGCCTTGTGGATGCCCATGGGCAGGCTGGATCGCGCTTACAAGGACAAGCGCATGGCTTTGGACCTGCCGTACACCTTCTGCAGTCCAACCATCTATGAATGGGGAGGTGTTGCTACGAACCGACATGATGGAACCCGCATGACCAAGTACTCTTTACTACGTGATCAGCAAGTCCCTTATGTGTTGGGAGGTTTGCACATGACCAATGCTGCTTTCATGCCAAACGTGATGCTGAAAGAACTCTCCGCAACTTCGTACAGTGCCAAGCTCCCTACACAGGCTTATAATATGCAGCTCTTGGAGCAGGAACAGCACAATCGGTATTCTCTAAAGGCTCAGCCAGAGCTTTGGGACAAGGTAGTTCCATTGAGGAACCTTGGAAACCAGTACGATGGGTGGCTTCGATTTGTTCCCTGGTTCTTGGCATGCAACCCGAGCCGCTTTCCCTACTGGTATGGTCATCCTGACCCTCGCAACCAAGTGCTGCTGTATGCGATGAAACGATTGGCAGCAGGAAAGGATCCTTCGAATGTCCAGCAACTACATCATTTGCACATCCATGGGTGACCCCTTCTGGCCAAGGTGGGCATGTGGTCCCTGCCGCTCTGGTTTGGATGGCAGATTGTTCCCTAGTTCTGAATTGGGAATCTTGCACATCTCCATATGTATGTCTTGTATCAACTGGTTGTGCATCTCAGAGCACATGACCCTGCCATACGGATTCGTCCTCTCAACCTCAACAGCAAGTCCCACTTTTCCACGGTCTGCATGGTTGAGCTGAGAATTCCTGTCTGCCTTCGATATGTATGTTTCTGCTCTACCCGTCTCTTGTGGTAGCCATTCCCAAAACTACAAAACAGCAAGGAAAAGTGGAGCTCAGGTGGATGGGATGGCCTTCCTGGACCCTCTTCGAACCAAGGTACTTGACGAAACACCAGCAGTTAACTTCTCTGCTCCCTCACAAATCTCCGTCCTTTCTTCCACTTAACTCTTGCATGAAATCCCTCCGACCCATCCTGGGTGAACTCGTCCAGTTCATCCCGAAACTCCGGACGTCCCCTGAGGACGTCCTGTCAAACGTCGACTTAACTTAACCCATCGCCGTTCGTAAACTCGGTGCTCGGCGATGGCGACGGTTCATTTTTTCGAGCACCATGACACGCGCGCGCGCGTGCTCTGCGGCGATGGCGGACGCCATGGCACGTTTGGAAGCCGATCCACGGGATCACGAGGCGTATGTGACACTTGCACGTTGCAGTGCACGCGCAGGAGACGCCGAATCCGCCCAAGAGGCGTTTCGGATCGCCATCCGGATCCTCTTGGAAGCACCAGGCTGTGTAGGTCGTGAGATGGAGTGGGAAGATCGCCAAAGAGCTGCCTGGGAGTTGCAGGAGGAAGGAGAAAAGCTGTTGGAAGAAGCCACGTGGCGAGAAAAGGATGCGATGGAGGCTCTGCGGAGGAAGCATGACCAACAAAAGGAACATGATCCACCAGGCAGCTCACCACACAGTATGGCACATCAAACCAGGAGTTCTACTGCTACTCGAAGTATCAATCTGAAGGATGGAGTGGAAAGAAACAGGTCAAAAGATCCTGCGAGTGGGTATATTAAAGGAGCAGGAAAGCAAACACCTTCCTGGCACAGGCCGTCACACTCACACCGGGACCCGCACCATCACCAGCAGCATTTCACGTACAAGCACCAAGAGAATGATAAGCCAAGAGATTATGAAGCAAGCCGGCGGACGAATAATTACCAGGAAAACGATGTTGATGTGATGATGGAACATCTGAACCATTACCAGCTCCTCGGGGTGGAGGAAACTGCCGATTTCAACACAATTCGAAAAGCCTATTTGAAAAAGGTGGTCACTGCACATCCTGACAAAGGAGGCAGTGCACTGCTATTTGCAAGAATGCAGGAAGCTTATAGTACACTGGGAGATTACACCGCAAGGCAAGCCTATGATCGGCGGATTCAGCACGACCTCTCCTGCACCACACCACGCCGAGGTACCTTTTCTGGACCAGGGAATCCCGAAGTACCTCAGGAGCATGCAGATCTTTCAGAAGATGCATACAATGAGATGCTTCGCCATAAATCCGAGCATTTTCTTGGTAGAGCTAGGTCCTTGCAACATGAAGGGAGATTTGAACAAGCCTATGAGATAGCTACAGAAGCCATTCGTTTGGCCATTGCATGCAAGAAGGAAAACTTGCACGAATTCTTGTTAGCGCGAGCACTTCTCAACCAAGATTTAGGCAAATATGACCATGCCATTGCCGATGCCGAAGAAGCCCTGTCTATGAAGAAAAATTGTGCAAACTGTTTGTGGCTGCTAGGGCAGCTGCATTCTCAAGAGGGGCAGTGGGAAGAGGCAGAGGAAGTTCTCACCAGGTTGTCGTGTGTTTGCCAAGACTCTTCAATCCTTGCAGAATCCAACATACTACTTGAGGAGGTATTGCGCCAATCTTCAGACCTCCGATGCCCTTTTGCCTAAGCAATGCTTCTCCGTGGGCAAAGTTTTGCCTCTGCCAGGCCTCAAATGTGTTTGAGCCTTCTGGCTTTCTGCCGGCCCTAGCGTTGGAATTTCCATGCAGGCGCGATGCTGCTGCTAGGAGTGGGCCCATCAGATCTTTGGGAATGCTTGGCCAAAACTTGTCTTTTGCACAACTCAATGGTTACAGTATTTCAAGAGATGATGAACCATCCAGAGTGAATGACCGTCTACCAGTTGAGATCGATAGAATTTTACCAATCTTGGCGTAACTCGCTTGCCATGCGCCGCTCGGAAGTAGGTTTTAGGAGATGTGTTTCCCCGGCATTGTCCCTTACTACCACTTCAAATTTTTGCGACCTTGCTGGAGGATCGCCACTTTGAAGTAGTTTGAAGTCTCTTTTACATGATACGAGCATGCGCCTCTTGTGTAGTTCCAATGGACAATGTAGAAGCCAGCATTTATTTCTTCGAAGCTCCCTACCA
>LFIK01005663.1_pt1 | contig 10013 bp, 8 predicted proteins | sample 643401 | NCBI WGS metagenome assembly LFIK01 (sample SAMN03777447, study PRJNA286221) | soda lake metagenome | biome: soda lake; feature: Kulunda steppe; material: water; isolation source: sample T5-Br brine of Lake Tanatar-5 | place: Russia: Kulunda steppe | collected 2010-07
ACCACCGGCGCATCCGGCGCCGTCATCGAAGGCATCACGCGCAGCATCTCGCGGATCGTGTAGTCGAATTCCGGCCGCCGGGCCTTCACCCGCTCCAGAAGATCGGTGATCTCGCCCTGCACGTCCGACAGCGACTCCTCGGGCAGGAAGCGCCGGTCGATCACCATGCGCGCACGGTCCGCCACCACGGCGACGGGCAGGCCGGTATAGTCGTCAGGCTGCTCATCGGCGCCGCCATGCAGCGAGTTGATGTTGAGCGTGGAGGCCCGCGCGCCCTCGGGGATCACGGGCATCGCGGTGATGCGCTCGGCCAGCGCCGGAAACAGCTCCGCCTCCATTTCGGCGAGCACGGCGCCCATGTGCCGGATCGCGCTGTCGCCCAGAAACGGCATGCAGCCATGCGCGATGCGCCCGCCCAGCGCAATCTCCGCCCACCATACGCCGCGATGCCCGAGGCACACGCGGTCCTTGTGCAGCGGCTCGGGGATGATGACATGCTGCACCCGCGCCGGGTCGAACCACCCCTCCCGCGCAAGCCAAGCCGCCCCGGCGAGCCCGCCCGATTCCTCGTCGGCCACCGAGGAGATCTCGATGGCGCCGCCATGGTCGGGATTCGCGGCGATGAAGGCCTCGGCGGCGACGATGCTCGTGGCGAGCCCGCCCTTCATGTCGCAGCTTCCCCGGCCCCAGACGCGGCCGGCGTCGATCTCGCCGCCGAAGGGATCGCGGGTCCAGCCCTCGCCGACGGCGACGACGTCGTGATGGCTGTTGAAATGCACGCAGTCGCCGGGGCGCGCGCCCTCGCGCCGCGCGATGAGGTTCCAGCGCGGATGCGCGTCGCTGTCGCCGGGCGCCCCCTCGGCGCGCATCAGCTCGACCGCGAAGCCCGACCGCTCCAGCCGCGCGCGCAGGAACTCGCAGATGTCGCGATAGTGATCGCCCGGCGGGTTGAGCGTGGGAAAGCGCACGAGGTCCGAAGTCAGCGCGGCGAGATCGTCGCGGCGGGCATCGATTTCGGCGGCGAGCGCTTCGGCACGCGCGGGACTCGGGGGCATGGCGGGCTCCTTTGCCGGCCACGCTAGACCGGGCGCGACGGGCTCGCAAGGGCGGGGGCGGGGGCGCGAAAAAGGAGAGCGTCGCCTGCATCGCGCCGTCATCCGTGCCGCTTTCCGCGCCCGGCGCGGCGGTGCGGACGCCTGTTCCGGCGCGGGCGCCGGGGCGCGAACACGCGGCCATGCGACGCGCGGCGTAACGATTTGCCACCTGCGGGCGAAAGACGCATATGCCGCAGCAGCGACGCGGGCCTGCGCCCGCGGGACCGGACAAAGGAGACAGAGATGACCAGAGTGCTGCAACGCAGTTCCGCCATCGCCCTCATCGCCGCCGCGCTGCCGGCCGGCGCCATGGCCGCGCCCGATGGCTGGGGGCCGCTCCTCGACCCGGCCGATCTGGCCGGGATGCTCGACAATGGCGAGCAGATCCGCGTCGTCCATGTCACCGGCGACAGCGGCGTGATCCCCGGCGCCGTGCGCACCAGCTACGCCGCCTGGCGCGGCCCGGACGACAACCCCGGCGCGCTGCGCGAGGTGGCGGAGTTCGAGGCCGAGGCGCAGCGCCTCGGCATCACCGCCGACACCCCCGTCGCGCTCCTGCACGAGGGCACCGATCCGACCGACATGGGGGCCGCCGCGCGCGTCTACTGGACGCTGAAATCCATGGGCGTCGAGGATCTCGCGCTCGTCAATGGCGGCTTCGAGGCGTGGAAGGCCGAGGGGCTGCCCATCGACGACGACGCCGCCGAGGTCGCCGCGAGCGATTTCGAGGCCGACTGGACCGAGGAGCACCGCGTGACCACCGACGAGGTGCGCGAGCTCTCCGAATCCGGCGAGGCCAAGCTCGTCGATGCGCGCCCCTCGGGCTTTTTCGAGGGGCTGACCTGGTCGATCGCGCGCCCCGGCACGATCCGCGGCGCGGACAACATGAGCTACGAGGACTGGTTCGAGGGCGAGCGCATGGTCGACGCGTCGCAAGCCGTCGAGCTCGCCGAGGCCAGCGGCCAGGGCGAGGGCGCGCTCACCGTGTCGTTCTGCAACACCGGCCACTGGGCGGCGATCAACTGGTTCGGCATGAGCGAACTCGCCGGGCTCGACGGCGTGCGCATGTATGCCGAGAGCATGGCCGAATACGGCGAGTCGGGCGGCCCGCTCGACAACGAGCCGGGGCGGGTGCGCTACTACTGGACGACGGCCGTGAACTGGTTCAGCGGCCTGTTCGGCTGATCGGGGGCGTCGGATGATCCTGACACGTTCGGGGCTTGTGCTCGGCGGTCTGTTCCTGGTCCTGGCGGGGTTCGTCACAGCCGGGCCCCAAGCCGGGCTGCTGATCGCGATCGGGCTCGGTTTCGGGCTGGTGCTCGAGGGGCTGCGGCTCGGTTTTTCCGGGCCGTGGCGTCAGATCTGGTTCGAGCGCGACGGGCGCGGGTTTCTCGCGCAGCTTCTGGCCGTCGGGCTGACGGCGGTTGTTGCGCTGCCGCTTCTGGCGGCGGCGCCCGAAGAGTTGTCGGGCGCGCATGCGCCGGTGGGCCTTGCGATGATCGTCGCGGCCTTCGTCTTCGGGATCGCGATGCAGCTCGTCTTCGGCTGCGGCTCGGGCACGCTCGTCAATGCCGGCAGCGGCAACGCGATCGGGGCGGTCGCGCTGGTAGGGTTCATCGCCGGGAGTTTCTTTGGCACGCTGCATCTGGGCTGGTGGACGTCGCTGGGCAGCCTGCCGGTGCTGACGCTTCAGGGAATGCTGGGCGACAGCGGGGGGCTCGTGCTGACGGTTGCGGGGCTGGTGGCGCTCGCCGGGCTGATCTGGTGGCGCGCGACGCCGGGCAAGCGGATGCCGCCGGCGCGGCTTTGGATCGCGGCGGGGCTCGTCGCGGCGCTCGCGCTGGGCAATCTGGTCGTCGCCGGGCAGCCGTGGGGCATCGTCTACGGGCTGGGTCTGTGGGGGGCGAAGATCGCCCAGGCGGGCGGCGCGGATGTCGCGGCCAACGCCTTCTGGGCGAACCCGGTTCATGGCGAACGGCTCGGCGCCAGCGTGCTCACCGACATCACCACGCTGACCAATATCGGGCTTCTGTTCGGCGCCTTCATGGCGATGCGCTGGCGGCGCAACCCGGGTGCGCAGGTGGTGCGCCTGAAGCCACAGGGCTGGATGTGCGTGCTGATGGCGGGGCTGGTGCTGGGCTACAGCGCGCGCGTGGCCTTCGGCTGCAATGTCGGCGCCTTCTTCAGCGGCGTGTCCACCGGCAGCCTGCATGGCTGGGTCTGGCTCGCGGCGGCGTTCGCCGGCTCGATCATCGGGGTCAAGCTGCGCCCGGTGCTGCTGCCGGTGGCGGAGCCGCGCGGGCGGGAGGTGTCGGCATGAGCGAGTCACCGCGCCTTGCCCTGAGCCGCCCCGTCGTCGCGCTCCTTGCGATCGCGGGGCTTGCGCTGATCGTGGTGGCGGATACGGCCGCGACAGGGCTGCCCGACCCGATGGCGGCGCCGCCGCCGGTCGCGCTCGGCTCGGGGCTCGCGCCCGGCGGCGCGCATTGCGCCGCACAGTGAAAACCGGCGCGGGATACCCCGCGCCGGCCCGCCGCATCAGTTGACGCGATACTCCTCGGGAATGAAGATCAGATCGTCGCTGTCCGCGCCCATGGCGGTGTGGCAGGCGACGCACATCTGCTGCATCTGCTCGGAGTTCACCCCCCCGGTCCGCCCCATGAGCGAGCCGTCCGGCTGGACCGTGGTGTAGATCCAGTCATTGCTTTCGGGGAAGGCGCCCTCCTCGGCCTTCTCCATCAGGAAGAGCGGCCCGAGATCGGCGCTGCCATTGGCGCCGACCGTGAAGGTGGGCTTGGCGATGATGCCGCCGGCGGGCATTGCCTCGATGTCCTCGTATTCGCCGTAGACCTCCGCGGCGATCTCGTTGGCGTGGTTCGTCGCGAAGCGCCCGCCATGGGTGGAGGACAGGTAGGGCAGCGTGGCGAAGTTCGTCCAGTCGACGAACGCCGCCGCTTCCGGCCGGTCGCTGCCGCCCCAGTTGCCCGCATCGGCCTCGGCGTCGGCAACACGATCCATAAGGCAGTCATAGAGCGCGTCGAGCTCCGCCTCGGTGAGATCGGGTGCCTCCTCGGCCGGGGCACAGGGATCACAGGCCGCGCAAGGGTCGCACGCGGCGCAGGGGTCACAGGCCGCCGCAGGGGCGCAGGGGTCGCACGCCGCTTCCGGAGCACAGGGGTCGCAGGCCCCGCAGGGATCGCACGCCGCGCAGGGGTCACACGCCTCCGGCGCGCAGGGATCGCACATGGCCTCGGGCGCGCAGGGGTCGCAGGCGGCGTCCTGAAGACGCGGGACGTTGCACTCGGTATCCGGGCCGCAGGCGGCCGCGCAGGGATCGCACGCCGCGCAGGGGTCGCAGGCGGCGCAGGGGTCGCACGCTGCTTCGGGCGCGCAGGGGTCGCACGCCGCTGCGGGCGCGCAGGGGTCGCACGCCGCTGCGGGCGCGCAGGGGTCGCACACTGCTTCGGGCGCGCAGGGGTCGCACGCCGCTGCGGGCGCGCAAGGATCGCACGCCGCTTCCGGGGCGCAGGGGTCGCAGGCGACGCAGGCAACCTCGAAGGCACCGTCGCGCGCCTCGACCGCGTCGGGAACTGGCGCCGGCGCGGAGTCGGCGGCGAGGGGCGCCGGAGCGGCGAGCGCGAGCGAAATCGCGCCGGCGCCGATGGCGAGCGGGCTTGCGGTGCGCATCCAGCGGCTGCGTGGTCCTTTTGTCATGGATCGTCTCCCTGATGTGTGCATGCCGGAGTCCGGCCTTCGAACACCCCGCCCGGCTCCATCCGGGCGCGGCGGGTTGACGCGGCGCGTCTCACCCTTGTGTTATTTCCCCCGCCGGCGGCCGAAGGTTACACTCGGGCATCATGCGCAGAGCGGGGCGGGATATGGCGGACGCGACGAACGGGCCCCACGCGGCCCCCGATCCCGATGCGCTCGCCGCGCTGATGGCGGCGGCGCAGGACGGCGACGGTGCGGCCTATCGGTCGCTGCTCGCGCAGGCAGCGGTGCTGTTGCGCCGCGTGATCCGGATGCGCGCGCCCTGGCTGACAGCCGAGGATGTCGAGGATCTCGTGCAGGACACGCTGCTGTCGGTGCACCGCGCGCGGGCGAGCTACGATCCGGTGCGGCCGTTCATCCCCTGGCTGCTGGCGATCGCGCGGCACCGGCTCGCCGATCACCTGCGCCGCGAGTCGCGCCGGCGCAACGGGGCGCACGCCCATGCGACCCATGATGAAACCTTTGGGACGCGCGCGGCGAAAGATCATTCGGACACGGTCGTGAACGGGCTTGCCCTGCGCGACGCGATGCGCGACCTGCCGCGGGCGCAGCGCGAGGCGGTGCATCTCCTGCGACTGCGCCAGCTTCCGCTCGAGGAGGCGGCGCGCGAAAGCGGCACGAGCGCGACCGCGCTCAAGGTGTCGCTGCACCGGGCGGCGCAGCGGTTGCGCACGATGATTGGAGGCGCGCAATGAGCGACGAGACCGATGCGCTGATCGACCGGCTGAGCCGCGCGGCGACCCCGGTGCGCCCGCTGGCGCCGCCGCATCAACGCGTGGCGATGTGGCTGGCGCTGGCGTTGCCGGTGCTGGCGCTGGCGGTGGCCGCGATGGGGCCGCGCGACGATCTTGCGGCGCGACTCGGCGAGGCGCGCTTCGTGATCGAGCAGGGTGCGGCGCTGGCGACGGCGATCACGGCGGCGTTCGCCGCGCTCGTGCTCGCCACGCCGGGGATGGACCGGCGGCTCGCGCTCATGCCGGCGGTTCCCGGCGCGGTCTGGGCCGGCACGCTCGGCGTCGGCTGCATCGCGGACTGGATGCGGGCGGGGGCGGACGGGCTGAGGCTGGCGCCGGAGCCTGCCTGCCTTGGCTATATCGCCGGAATCGGGCTGGTGCCGGCGCTCGTTCTGGTGGCGATGCTGCGCCGGGGGGTGCCGCTGGCGCCGCGGGCGGCGCTGTTTCTGGCCGGGCTCGCCGCGGCGGGGCTGGCCAATTTCGGGCTGCGGCTGTTTCATGATACCGATGCGGCGCTGATGGTGCTGATCTGGCAGTTCGGCAGCGTCCTCGTGCTCAGCGGCGCCGCCGCGCTCGCCGGGCGCGCCGTGCTGGGCCGGGGCTGAACGGAAGGGAGCGACGATGGGTCTGGACACGACGATCGACACACCGGATTTTTCCAACCTGCCGCGCGACCGGCTCGAGACGATGCGCCGGGCGGGCGCGGAGGTGCTCGAATGCCACCGCGTGCTGCGCAAGGGCGGGCTCAACCTCGTGGGCGAGGTGCTGCGCGAGCAGGGCACGTTCTACAAGACCAACCACTATCCCAAGGGCGACGTCTACGACCGCGACAGCCATTCGCAATACTACTATCACGCGCACCGCGAGAACGAGCACGGCCATTTCCACACCTTCCTGCGCGGCAAGGGCATGCCCGAGGACGCCACCCCCGCCCCCGAGGCCGCCGAGCGCGACTGGCCCTCCGGCGAAAAGGCGCTCGCCCATATCGTGGCGATCTCGATGGACAAGAAGGGTCAGCCGCTGGGGCTTTTCATGACCAATCGGTGGGTCACCGGCGAGACCTGGTTTCCCGCCGATCAGGTCGCGGCGATGATGAACCGCTTCGCGATCGATCACGCCTACCCGTCCTGGCCGGTCAACCGCTGGATCACGGCGATGCTGCGGCTCTACCGCCCGCAGATCGAGATGCTGCTGGCGGAACGCGACGCCGCACTGGAGGCCCGCCGCGCCGCCTATCCGGACCGCGACGTGTTCGAGGACCGCGATTTCGAGGTGCTCGCCCAGTGTCCGATCGACCTCAAGGCGCAGATCGGCGCTGTGGCCGACGCGCTGGGGCGCTAGAGCATGTTGCGCAAAAGTGGGAACCGGTTTTTCGCTCCTCGAACTCGCGACTCCAAAAGATTAGAGCGCGCGGCGTTCATCCGCAGTCACGCGCCGCCCTCTGACCTGCCGCAAACGCAGGCTCAAAAGGGCGCAAGACCGGGTCCCACGCTTGCGCAACACGCGTCAGTTGATGATCCCGGCATGGCGCATCGCCGCATCGATCGCCTCGCGCGTCGGCTCGGTGACCGGCACGAGCGGCATGCGCATCTCCTCGTTGCACTGCCCGAGCCGGGCGAGCGCGTATTTCGCCCCCGCCAGCCCCGGCTCGATGAAGATGGCGCGGTGCAGCGGCATCAGCCGGTCCTGATACTCCAGCGCGGTCGCGTAGTCGCCCGCCAGCGTCGCGGCCTGGAACTCGGCGCACAGCCGCGGCGCCACATTCGCCGTCACGGAAATGCACCCGACCCCGCCATGCGCGTTGAAGCCGAGCGCGGAGGGGTCCTCGCCCGAAAGCTGCACGAACGCCGCGCCGCACAGGGCGCGCTGCTCGGAGACGCGCACCACGTCGCCGGTCGCGTCCTTCACGCCGATGATGCGCGGCAGCTTCGCGAGCTCGGCCATGGTTGCCGGGAGCATGTCCACCACCGAGCGGCCGGGGATGTTGTAGATGATGATCGGCAGCTCGCAGCAATCATGCACCATCCGGAAATGCGCGATCATCCCCGCCTGGGTCGGCTTGTTGTAATAGGGCGTCACCACGAGCGCGGCATCGGCGCCCACGGCCTCGGCATGGCGCATGAAGCGCATCGCCTCGGTGGTGTTGTTCGAGCCCGCCCCGGCGATCACGGGAAGCCGCCCCGCCGCCGCGTCCACGACCGCCTCGATGACCTGCTCGTGCTCCTCGTGGCTGAGCGTCGGACTCTCGCCGGTGGTGCCCACGGGCACCAGCCCCGACGACCCTTCGGCGACATGCCACTCCACCAGCGCGCGAAGCGTTTCGAAATCGACCTCGCCGTCGCGAAACGGTGTGACCAGAGCGGGCATCGACCCCTTGAACATGGCGCGTGCTCCTCCTCTGCGGATCGCCGCCAGCGTAGTCGCGGCGAGACCGATTGCCAAGTTTGCGCTGTTGCATGGCGCGCCCGGCGGTTAGACTGCGCGCGGCAGGTTTTCAACAGGAAAGACGGATGATGCGGCGGACACTGCTGGCGGCTCTCACGGGCATGGTCATGACGACGGCGGCAACGACGGCGGCGGCGTCGAACGCGCCGGAGACGGCGCAGCGGCCGATGGCGCGCGCCGACGGCGATGCGCAGCCCCGGGCGGTGGCGCAAACCTCGGCCGCGCAGGCGGTGCCGGTCGCACAGGCGGCGGCGGACACCCCGCGCCCGGCGCCGCGCGCCGCCGCCGCGCTCGACGCCGCACTCACCCAGGTCGCGGCGCGGCAGTGGTTCGCCGCCGGGCGCAGCGCCGCCGCGGCCGGCGAGGTGGGCGAGGATCTCACGGTCTGGACACGGTTGCGGGGGGGGAACGGCGGCTGGAACGAATACGCCGAGTTCCTCGAGCGTCGGCCCGACTGGCCCGGCCTCGCCCGGCTCCAGCGCGAGGGCGAATCCGCCGTCGCCCGCGCCGCGCCCGCCGAGGCCGTCGTGGCCTATTTTTCTGAGCGCGCGCCGCAGACCAGCGCCGGGGTGATCGCCCTAGTCAACGCGCATGAGCGCCTCGGGGACCGCGACGCGGCCATTGCCGAAGCGACGCGCGCCTGGCGCGAGATGCCGCTGACGCGCGAGGCGCATGATGCGCTCTCGGCCCGCTTCGGACAGCATCTCGCCGCTCATCACGAAACCCGCATGGAGGAGATGCTGTGGCGCAACGCGCGCAGCGCCGCGACCCGGATGAAGCCCCTGATGAGCGCGGGCTGGCAGCGGCTGGCGGATGCGCGGCTGGCGCTCTATGCGCGTGATGCGGGTGTCGATGCGCGGATCGCGGCGGTGCCGGACGCGCTCGCCGACGACCCGGGCCTCGCCCATGCCCGTTTCGACTGGCGGATGCGCGCGGGTAATCACGACAGCGCCGGCGAGCTGATGCTCGAGCGCAGCCGCAGCGCCGAACGCCTCGGCCGGCCCGAGGCCTGGGCGAGCGACCGGCATTTCCTCGCCCGCCAGGCGATGCGCGCGGGCGACGGCCGGCTGGCCTATGACTACGCCGCCCCGCATCACCTGAGCTCGGGCGCGAGCTTCGCGCAGCTCGAATGGCTCGCGGGCTATGTCGCGCTGACCTATCTCGAGGACCCGGACGCCGCCGCGCGCCATTTCCGCACCCTGCGCGACGGGGTGAGCACCCCGATCAGCCTGAGCCGCGCGGGCTACTGGGAGGGGCGCGCCCGGGCCGCGATGGGCGACGACGATGCCGCCGACGCGGCCTATCGCTTCGCCGCGCAATACCAGACGGCGTTCTACGGCCTGCTCGCCGCCGAAGAGGCCGGGGTGCCGATGGATCCGGCGCTCGCTGGCGGGGAGGCCGGCGACTGGCGCAGCGCCTCGTTTTCGGGGGACGCGCGGCTCGAGGCGGCGCAGCTTCTTTACGAGTCCGGCCGGCGCGGGCAGGCGCGCTGGTTCCTCAGCACCCTCGCCGACGACGTGCCCGAGCACGAGCTCGCCGCGATGGGGCAGTTCGGGCTCGATTTCGGCTCGCCGAACCTCGCCGTGACGGTGGGCAAGCGCGCGGCGATGCGCGGGGTGGATATCCCGCATGCGGCGTTTCCCGTCGGCGATCTCGCCGGGCTGGACCTGCCCGCCCCGCCCGAGCTGACGCTGGCCATCGCCCGGCGCGAGAGCGAGTTCGACATCGCCGCGCGCTCCCATGCCGGGGCGCTGGGGCTGATGCAGGTGGTGCCGGGGACCGCGCAGATGATGGCCGACCGCATCGGCGAGCCCTATGATCTGGGGCGGCTGACCACCGATGCGCGCTACAACGCCCGGCTCGGCGCGCAATACCTGCGCCAGCTTTCGGACGAGTTCGGCGACTCGCTGATCCTCGTGGCGGCGGGCTACAACGCCGGCCCGGGCCGCCCGCGCCGCTGGGTGCAGGA
>LFIK01005664.1_pt1 | contig 10013 bp, 10 predicted proteins | sample 643401 | NCBI WGS metagenome assembly LFIK01 (sample SAMN03777447, study PRJNA286221) | soda lake metagenome | biome: soda lake; feature: Kulunda steppe; material: water; isolation source: sample T5-Br brine of Lake Tanatar-5 | place: Russia: Kulunda steppe | collected 2010-07
AGAGAGAGAGAGAGAGAAAGTGTAGAGAAGGATAAGGGAATCAGAGACTCCTCAGTCTCATCGCGGGCAACCTGTTGTCTGCTTGGTGTACACTGTTGCTGTCCGCAGCCAGTCCGCTCACCGCATTTGCTAAAATACCTATTAAGGCCATGCCGCGAGTCTAGTTTGGATGCAGCAGTCTCTCCGCATGAAAAACTTCTGTTTGTTGCATCATACATCGCTTCTAAAAGTTTTTTTTTCCAAGCTGGCGGTGGCTTGTCTCGATTTGAGACTCCCAAGGGTGAGGAATGGGCCTGACGCAAACAAAGCACACAGCAGTTCAAAAAAGTACAAAAAAGGGCAATGACTCATCATTGCCCAGGGGGCTCCAAGCAGCAATCTTCTTCACCAGGATGCTGGCATCGGCATTTGCATGATCTTGAAATTAAGTCCTCTGTCCAACTCTTTGTTTCCTCCGACATACAATCATCTCAAGTATGATCACTGAATGCCATAATGTTGCCTGCAGGCTCATCATGAAAGCCATCAGCAAAGGCTCTCTGGCACGTTGTTTGGTTCATTTGGATTCCGGCAGCACAAACTGTTTGGCCCAACAAAATCTTTAATTTCTTGAGAATGCTAATGATAGGACTATACACAGCTGGCTTTTTGGTGCTTGTCTATCGGCTAGAGATAGACTCACCTCTAGTCGCCCTGATGCCATTTTGATCACCCCCTTACCTACTAAAAAATCCAAATCGCCAACCACTCCTCATTTGCACCAGGTGTCAAAACCAAGACAACCCAGCAGAGACGTACGCAGAGTCCACGAGCGCAATATCAACACGAGGGAGATACACCTTCTTGAGGTTAAGTACTGTGAAGATACTCTAAAAAACAACATGAGTTTCTTTGTAAGCGCTTGAAGGCCAAAAAAGTCATCCTTCACACGATTCTTCTTGGTGTGGGAGGCTCGAATTATACCTCACATGTGTGTACACACTTTGGATCACCTAACAGAGCTCGGCCTTGATGTATAAAAAGCCCATAAGACTGCCCTTAAGCTACATGCTCATTCTGTGCTCTATGCACAAACTGACAACTACTAGACGCGCTCTTGAAAAATCCAGTTGCTCTCAAGGTCTTGGTCTGGAGCAGGGGGCGGCTTGTCACCCTCCAGATCCTCACTAGTTCTTCCTTCTCCCTTGTGGAGGAGACTCTTGGCTCTTCGGGCCAATGTGTCTCCTTTTCCTTAATTGATGTAGGGAGTGGTTTCACTGCCACCTATTTTTCTTTCTTTTCTTTCTTTTCTTTGTTTCCTTAGGCAAGCCATTTGATGTGGTCTTAGCCAGCTTATGTGCTCTTCCCAGTAGATTTGCCACATTTCTGAGGTCAGATAGGTTGCCAACCTTGCAGGATTTCTCATGCCCCTTCACGACTTGCAATGGGGATGAGCGGGAGGAGGATGCCACTGATGACATGCACTATCACGCCCCTACCAAACTCAATATCACCACAGAGTACACAAACTGTATTCCCTTGGCCATCTTCGACAAACAGCTGACCTTCCCTGAAAGAGCAAGCACCATGAAAAACACTTGCTTGCTTAAGGCGCATACGCGTAGGATGTTGGCATAGATGTGTGCTTTCATCTGTTTGTGTGCACTTTTCTGTTTGTCTCTGTGTTCGTGTTCATGTGTGCGTGGCGTCTCTGTGTAGATTTGTGTGTAAGATTGCAAATTTCAGCACTTAAAAAGCAAAGGGATCCATCTTCAAAAATGAACTTTGATAACAGCCACATGGTCAGGCTTAGGCATTGGTATTGCACGTGTGAATGCAGGGAACCGAGAGTGAAGCAAGGTATAGGAATGACAGTGAATTTTGCAATGAAAAAAGGGCGTGCAGCGGCATCACGACATTTGAAGCCTGCTCTGCCAAACAGGTGTGACAGTTTACAGGGCGCAAGCAATGCAACCTTTACTCATGTAATTTTTCAAAAGGCAGACTCTTTTCCGGCTGGCAGCAGGGCTTATATCAAGCGCTTGAGTCCGCCTCTATGTATTGATCACCTGAATACCACAAGTGAGATTCCCTACCGTTTGAATGTGTAGAGTTTATTGTTGTTTAAGCCCGTTTCCCAAGAGGTCCTGTCCATCATATTTGAGATTGCATAAGAAGTCCTCGTCAACACTGTGAGCCTCTGATCAGCTTAGAATTGGCAAAGTGGCGTGTGTCCAAGCAAAGCAGAGGAGAGACAGCAAGCTATGCCGGTTCAGAATGCTCATATTGCCTTTAATTTGCACAGCATCAATCATCGTCATTGTCATCATCATCGTCATCATCATCATCATGACATACCTGGCATCTGGGAAATCAGAGGCTGCGGGTATAGCAAAGAGAGAGTATGGGCTGTGTTACAGATTACAAGAATTACTCTCATGGCCCATACTTGCCACGTTGGAAAATGATACCCTCTGATGGTTGCACAATCAGGCTCATCATGAGGACCCAATGGTTGCAATGAGGACCCAGTGGTTGCACAATCAGGCTTATTATGAGGACCCAACATCCCCATGGACTTGCGATTCATGTGTGCATGTGTGTGTGTGTGTGAGAGAGAGAGAGAGACTAGATCCAATGGAAGGAAAATCTTAAGGATGTGGGCTGTGTGTGTTTGTGATATGTGAGGTAAAAAAAGTTCACGCTAGCCAGATAAGTGGCAGAATGCATAAAAAAAAGATCCTGGCGTAGCGTCAAGCATACCTACCTACCAAACCACAAAAGACAAATCAGAGAAGCATCAAGTGCAGAAGTTATCTCCAGCAAGATGGCCCCCACCCAGGGCACCCAGGGCACGTATTTTGTAGATAAGGTTAGTTCCTAAAGCGTAGGAAGATTATAACTTATAGTATAATCTATAAATGAATAGGGGATTCATACCCTAAAATCTTGGCTGGTGCCATGCATATTTGACATGTAAATACAACCTGCATGACTTGACTTTATGATATTGATCTTAAATAGGACATTGACCGCAGAGGTTCACACATTGACACATTGGTTGACCAAACAATGGTCCAAATGCACTTTGTGGTCTACATACACAGATCAGTCTACTGGTACAGATCAGAGTACTTTGCACGCTTTGCACGGGAGGAGGGAGTTAGGTGGGTGCTGGGGGAGGGTACCTGGCGGTTTCTGAGAGCGGGGGCGCTGGGGAGATTCGCGCGTTCCGCGGTCTGACAGATTTAATACGTACTTCCGGATCACCAACACGACACACAAATTCCAATTGTTGAAAGGCAAACCACCCATTATGAAGTGTCTCTGTAGCACCCGGCTTGGAAAGAGCATGATTCTCAAAAGCTAATGGCAATCTTGCTCAACAAACCCGAGCGCAAAGTCCACTGTTGCATGGGCCCCTCCCAATCCTCATTTTTTCTCTTGTCCTCTCTGGCAAGGGTATCACCTAGGTGGTAAAAGCTGGCAGGTATCTATGCCCACATTCTGCTGCGATTTGACAAGTAAGAGCATTGCCTTCTCCTTTTTGTGGCCACGAGTACTCACTGTAGTGCTGTTGCGGGTTGCGGCATGCTGGTTGGCACCAGGAATGACTGCAAGATGCGTCATAAAGTTGCTTGAGGTTACGTCCAGTATTGAATGCTGTTTAGGTTTGAGGTGGCTAGGGATTCGACAAAGCACCACTTCCCAAAAATTGCACACCACTTACTATGGAACTTGATGATGGATCTTGCCAGTTGGCGCAGCTCATGTGATGTCAGATCAAGAGGAGATGTCAAGCCAAGGTCTTGAGCTAGTGCATAAAAGGCAGCATCTGCACATGTATTCATAAGGCAGGTCATGCCCCTTTTCAGCCTGCTAGGAGCCCTTGCTAGATTCCAAATCATATCGCACCTTGTGGCACAAAGATGGTGCTGGTGTTCACAGTTGAAGGCCCACCTGAGGCGGAAAAGAGGGGGCAAGCTGCAAATTTAGATCTGTTCCCCCTTTGAGAGACTCAATAACACACGATATCTCCTGCATGATATGATCAGGATAGACCCATTAAGCTCACCAATGGCCTCGAAGAATGCCTGCAATATATATTATGCACAATACAGGCAAACCGAGTGAGCTGCAGAAGTACTTCTAGTATTTGTACTAGTAATATGTATACTACATCCACACTGGATCAAGACAGGGTGTGGGCTACCTTCGCAACTTCCGTTGTCGCCCCTGACGGTGCGTCGCAATGTGCCAACGCTGTCGTCATTCCGACGAGCACGAGTGCACTTGTGTGCCTCCATATGGGGCACTTCATATTAGCTATATAAGTTGTTATTTGTCTCGATGTTTTAACCTGTGAGTGTACTCACGGACTCGTGTGCGGAATGGGGGTACCGGTCCCCCCCTCATGCCTCCTCGCTATCTGCACCTTGATCTCCCTAAGCATGCTATGAGGAATGTGAGTAGGTTTCGCTTGAGAGCTCATACTCTCGCGGTGGAATCCTCCATCTGGCGCGGGGGAAATGGCCACTGTGACAAGTGTTCATGTGCAGCTGTTCATAATGAGGTACATGCTCTTTTTCACTGTCAAGACTTGTTCGTGTGCTCTCTCAAAAGGAAGTACTCGTTCCTTTTCTTCCCTATTTGCCAGTCCTTTTCTGGTGAGGCCCCTTACACTGTAATGGCATTTTACATGCCTTGCCTAGTCAGCCTGTCTTTTATCTCCTTTCTCAACAGCACAACAAACTCTGCCATTCCATCTCGGACATTATGCACTACTCTTTGGCTGGCAAAGACCAGCAACAATCAGCCTAACGACCAGGCTGCCTGGTATCAGTTAACCCTGATTTAAATGCATTCTCAGGTTGTTCCCCGAACCTGCCCAACTTATATGGATGTGTGTTGAACCCTCCTGACCCTCGCTGACGATTCTTCTACCCAGTTTGATGGTGGATTTTTTGCCTGGTGCTACCTCTCCCCTCAATTACACCAACAGAAGTACCCTGCTGGTGCAGTCTTATTATTTCTTTTTCCTTCGGGGCAATTAACCAGCACAAATGGACAGCGCTGCAAGCTGTGGCCCACTGAAAACAAATTGAGATCATGACAGGGAGTAGTGCAACAGGCCAGCATTAAGTCAGACGGCACCCATCTACAGCCGCAACCAAGATACACAGGGACATATTTCACTTGTATCAAGTCTCAATAGGGCAATCATGCTGGCTCATTATGTACAGATTAATCATACAGTTACTAAGTGAAAGGGCACCAGAGGAGCTTCAATTGGACAGGTGCTGTGCCATCGGGTGGGCAGCTGGCTTTTCAGCACCATCTTTACCCTCCTGCAAGAAATTGTGCAATAAAGGAGTGAGGTGATATGCAGAAGCAACATTTCTGAAGCAATTGTGCACTTGCACACAAGCACACAAGCACTGGCTAAGCATGGCTCCTTCCATTTATATGAGTATTTAGCTATACTGCTCTGGCACCTGTGCTGAACAACTACTCTTGGCACTCAGCGCATGGGTGCTGCACAATAATTTGTATTGGTCTGAATCACCCTCTGATCCGCCGCTCATATTGGTCAAACTGCATTAATCAATGGATTCATGGTTTCCAGATCCCATGCTACATACCGCCTTGTTTTGTCTGTTCAGTTCTGAGCCTTGACATGGGCACGATATGATTTGAGCAATCGATCCAAGGGCAAGACATGAGCTCGGCAAACGTGCATTACACAAGCAATCTGAGAAATGCATATGCATCTCCCTCGTAGCGCTCACCAGCTCTGCATCCAGCCTCTCGAACTCCTTCAGGCCCTCCTCCTCTGTCTCATCCGGGGGAGCCTGGAGAGACAGACGAGAGGATGAAGGAGTAGGTGCATGCTGTGTGCTAGAGGGTTGAACTGGTTAAGACACAGTGCAGTATTATCTACGACTCTTTTTTGCCAAAACACTGCTCAAACCTACTCGAGTGCCATGCTCGTCATGAGAGCCGTGCACACCATAACAGAAGCAGAGCCAATGTAAAAGGAAGCTGCTTCCGTCCTGGGAGAGAAGCAGGCCCAAGGGCAAGGGGCAGGCACGGAAGGAGGGCCACAAAAGAGCTGCGACTCCCTTACTGGAAGAGGAAGTTGACAAGCAGGCACACACTAAGGCTGCCTGTAAGAGGGCTATTGAAAACCCTAGCCCCGGTGTTTGGAGCATAGGGCGTACAAAGAGAGGAGAGGAGAGAGCAGGTTTCAGGCAAGCAAGCAGAGCTCATACTTGTCAAGCAACGGCAACAGGTCAGTCCTCGCTCTATGCCCCTTCATTTCCTCGCCTGCCAGACTGATGCTGCACAAGGAAACATGCGCAAGCTCCAGGTAGATTACGCACCTCCATCACGCCCTTCACTTCTGGGATATAGTGCATGAGCATGTTTTCAATGCCGCTCTTCAGAGTGACAGTGGATGAGGGGCACCCACTGCAGGAGCCCTGCAAACAGGGCGCAAGGGTGAAGCACAGGAGAGGCGTGCTTGAGCACTGCTGTTCATGTCGTCATGGGCGCGGAGGACGTCATGCAGGTAGCCCTGGGCACCAGCCTAATAAAGCCATTACCTTTCAGCAACCTCCTAAGCAGACATGGCTGCTCACATGCCCACCAGTCGAAGCACTGCCAAGGCACTCTGTGGCTCAGCGTGTGCATATTACTGATCTCAACAGCAGCTTCGGCTCTCACATCATCATCATGCTGATCAGACTAAACGGGGCAATCCCATGCGGCTACAACTCAACAGGAATTGTGATGGTCCAAGGGAGGCTTCAGCGACCCACCGACAGCTTGACCATCACAACCCCTGAGTCCACATCAAACTCCTTGAAAGTGATGTCACCGCCATCTTCTGCAACAGCAGGCCGGATACGCGTCTCCAGCAGCTCCTTGATCATGGCAACAACCTGGCCGACACACAAATGAAATGCACTGTGATTAATCATGCATGGGTCGCTAAGGAACGCAAGTCATTGTTGCAGCTCCTTGGTCATGGCCTGCACATCTTGAGGTGCCACTGTGGAGTTGTGCATGGACCACACATAAGACAAATCATTGCAGCAGCTCTTTGAACAGTGCCCTTAGGACTTGCAAGGGTAAAGAGCAGCCTCGACTTCATGCAAATGGATAGAGCAGCCAAGCCTGCAGACATGGCCAAGCACTTGCAGCCACAAAGCAACAAGTACGCACGAGCAATATCTTTGGTGGCCAAGCACTTGCAGCCACAAAGCAACAAGCACGCACGAGCAATATCTTTGGTGGTAACAGGTTACCAGGAAAGATAAAGGACCATAAAAGAAATGCAGGCAACAGCTCAGTGCAAAAACAAGGTGTCTTTAAGCAGCAGCAAAATGGCTCTGCATGCATCCTGGAAAGGGCACCTTGTTGCAGCGCAAGAGTGCAGTGCACTGTATCTCGTCTCAACACAACATCACCATCATCTTGGTCAACATCAATATCTGAGTCGGCGAGTGTCTGCGCACACAGACATGCACCCACAACAGTGTGCAAACGAAGAGAGCCTCAGCCTCAACTCCACTCCTCCTCATCGCCACCCTCACCGCACAGAACCATCACCCTCACCTCGTCATCATCCTCGTGAATGGCTGTGTCCGAGCGTGCCTGCATCTCCTTGTCCTCCAACAGGGGCTCGCCAGAGGAATAGTGGTCCATGATTGCAGCAAACACAAGGGGCTTGAGCGCAGACCACGGTGCCTCCTCCTGCATATGCATGCGCACGTGGAAGGGCATGCGCGGCTTTGCCAATGGGATGCGTCGCACACGGGTGCAAGCATGTGTGTGGTTGGCATCTCGTACTCAGACCAGCGCAAGCTCTCCTAGACGTGCGCATCGGCCGGGCACTGGGCAGGGAAGGAGCTTGATTTGGGCGCAAGTGCAGCGCACAGTGCGCCTCCTCCTGCATGAGCGGGAGAGCACATTGGCTGCTCAGGTGAGACGCGCACCGCGTGGCCCTCCACTCTCAGGCGCGTGGCGTACCATGCGCACAGGCCTGCACCGCCTGGGGCAAGGAAGGGGATTCTTGCGCAGCAGTGAGGGTACGCACACCGGGCAAGTTCTTGGGCTAGTGTATGTGTGTGTCTACCCAAGGCCACGCTGCTTCACGTTCTTTGGGCGCAGGTAGATTCTTGCGCAGGGCCCGGGCGACTCTCCTGTCATCATGCTGTCTGTGCTGTCTATGCTAAGGGCACATGAAGAACATCAGGCCCTCACGGTCCAGGGCAAGCCATGTTGCCATGGAGCTATTCCAGCCTGCACAATGCTGCTGCTGCAGCGATATGAGCAACGTAAACCTTTTCAGATGGCATTTGCACTGAAGTGGGCCTCCACAAGACAGCAGTACTATGCCCCAGGTCCTGTGTCCCAACCACCCTTGCTGCATATCCAAACTGCCACAATAAATACAGCCACACACAGAGCAGCACCACAATGCACGTGAAGGGTCGGCTTGCAACACCCTCCTAGAAAATGGGCAGCAGCATCAGACACGACCTGGTTGTGTCAGGCACCACACTGCGGCACACACTCGCCACCAGGTATCGCAATACACACCCGCTTTGTTACGGTGATGAAGTCTGCTCCAAAGAACACGCCTGTCACGCCATCGATGCTGAAGATGCGCTTGGCCAGTGGCGAGGCCATCGCCTCACGTGCACTTGAAAATGACATGACTCCACTCTGCAGCAGTGTACAAAAGGGCAATGAGCTGGGCTCCATGTCCAGACATGTGCACCTGACAGCATCTTGGTTCAGGCACAAGCATGCAAGGAGCCGAAGGAAAGGCGAGCACAGCCACAAGCGGTGCCTGGTTATGCGTCTCAAAAACACTGGTGCCTCACTCATCAGAAGATGATGCTTGATCCTGTTTGCAAGGCTGCCCAACAATCCCCAGCATCATTACAGGACAATGCTGCAAGGTCCACATGGCTGACAGCTCCTACGACGTGCGCCATCACTCTGTGGGAAGGATGCTCGTCGTGTTAGAATTGACTTACCTCCATGACCGTGCGGCCTGGTAGGAACATCTGGCTCTGAGGGTTGGGCGTGTTCTGTGTTTGAATGAACATGCTGCGCACTTGTCCTGCATTGTAGGAGACAGCAGGCACGCTTGTGCTGTGCAATCCTGACGCATCTACTGCCCTTCCAGTTGGCTTTGCCTTTAAATTTCAAGCCCTCGATACTTTTTTCCTCCAAAACCTGGTTATGCAAGGTGTATGAGACAATTTATAACGTTCCTTTTAAAACACTAGGTTTCGTCCTCATTCCTGAAGAAAGCACACGTGATGCAAGGGAGGGCCAAACGGGCATGTCAAAAGTAAACAAGCCCGTGAATCAGCAGCTTCTGAACTATCTGTCTGCATTCTAGCTATAGCCTAATAAGGCCCTTTTGTGTTTACCTTTGGATCCAAAGCCAGGGTCGCGACTCCGCTCAACAAGAACATGGCTCCTTAAGGGCAAACCAGTCAGTGAGGATGTGTGCAGATTACCCTGCATCTGGTGTTGATCCCAAGAAAATCCCACAGGCTTCCATGCGCTCCAAGTCTGCGCGGCCAAGCTTTGAAGGGCTCTGGGGATCTCCTGCACAGGCGCGGATCCCAAATGTCAGCACCGACCTTGCTGACGAATCCGCTGGTAGACCCACAACATGTGGCAAACTACACAAACCTGAGCCCTTCCAGAGAAGCCTGCCTCTGTAGAGGACAAGGCTGTTGTAGGGGCGTACGCAAGGTGTCGGAGTGCACGACGCATCTCAAAAAAGATAAAATCAAAAGTTTGGAAGTTATTTTTTAATGGCTCGGGCAAGCAAGTTATTCATAATATTCGTGCACTTGACATTACAACGCCACACGTACCATCGACGCAAACCATCGACGCAAAACATGCGCGCGCGCACACACACACTCTCTCTCACACACACACACACACACACACACACACACACACACACACACACACACACACACACACACACACACACA
>LFIK01005665.1_pt1 | contig 10012 bp, 8 predicted proteins | sample 643401 | NCBI WGS metagenome assembly LFIK01 (sample SAMN03777447, study PRJNA286221) | soda lake metagenome | biome: soda lake; feature: Kulunda steppe; material: water; isolation source: sample T5-Br brine of Lake Tanatar-5 | place: Russia: Kulunda steppe | collected 2010-07
GCTTTCGCAGCGACCGAAGCCGCATGTTCAAAATAGCCTCAGCCTGCATATCGGTCAGGCTGAAGGCGGCGATCAGACCGGCTTTTGCATCGTCTTCCTCGCGGATGATGCGGATGACCTCATCCAGGTTGAGGAATGCGACCAGATAGCCGTCGAGCACTTCGAGACGATCGACGATCTTCGCCAGCCGATGCCGGCTGCGGCGCACCAATACGGTATGGCGGTGAAGCAGGAAGGCTTGGAGCGCTTCTTTGATGCCCATTACGCGGGGCACGCCATGGGCATCGAGCACGTTCAGGTTGACGCCGAATCGGGTTTCGAGATCCGTTTTGCGAAACAGATGCTCCATCAGAACATCCGGATCAACGTTACGACTCTTGGGCTCCAGAACGAGGCGGACATCATCGGCCGATTCGTCGCGGACATCGTTCAATAGCGGCATATGACGGCCATTGATCAGATCGGCGATCTTTTCGATCAGTTTCGATTTCGGTACCTGATACGGGATCTCGTAGACGACGATGATATAGGTCCCCTGCCCCGTCTTCTCGGTCGTCCAGCGCGCCCGCAGCCTGAGCGATCCCCGCCCGGTTCGATAGGTCTCGGTAATCGTTTCCGGCGATTCGACCAATTCTCCGCCGGTTGGGAAGTCGGGTCCGGGAATCAGATCCGTCAGTTCCGCGGCTGTCACCGGGTCGTCAGTTATTGGCAATGCGGCCTGGGTGGGCTTGCCCGGCTCCGGATCCAGTTCCGGCCCTGGTGCCGCCTCGGCTGGTGGCGTGCCGGGAGCATCATTGTTGGCCGGAGGCTGTTCGGGACGCCCGGCACCGACGATGTCGGAACGGTCGATCAAGAGCGTCAAAGCCCGGCACAGTTCACCGACATTATGAGGCGGGATGTTCGTGGCCATGCCCACGGCGATGCCCTGCGCCCCGTTGGCGAGCAGGTTGGGCACGCTTGCCGGCAGGACGATCGGCTCGCGCCCCTCTTCATCATAGGTTGAGCGGAAATCGACCGCGTCTTCATCGATGCCTTCGAGCAAGGCTTGGGCAAAAGCCGTCAGCCGAGCTTCGGTGTATCGCATGGCCGCTGCATTATCGCCATCGATATTGCCGAAGTTTCCTTGGCCATCAACGAGCGGATACCGTACCGAGAACGGCTGCGCCAGCCGGACCAGGGCTTCGTAGACGGACTGATCGCCATGGGGATGGTATTGACCGATCACATCGCCGACAACGCGCGCACATTTTTTGGGCGCTGTCTCCGGAGCAAGCCGAAGTTGTCGCATGGCGTATAACAGTCGCCGATGGACGGGTTTTAGTCCATCGCGCACATCCGGCAGCGATCGGGCCGTGATGGTCGACAGCGCATAACTGAGATATCGCTCGCCAAGCGCCTTGGCAAATCCGATGGGAACGATGCGGCCATCACCGGAATCGTCGGTGTCGTTTCCGGGAACTCCGTCATTCATGCAAGCAATTCCACTGGTTTATCGTTGGTGCTCATTGACTTGGTGCTCATGTCCATAACATTCAGGCTTATCGTGCGCGATCGGCCCGGCCCCCGTCCTTGCCCTTGTTATCGTGACCGTGAGACCGCGCATAACGCGCCACAAACCGCTCACGTGCCGGTAGGGGCCCAGCGCCGCCGTGCTGCGCCCGCATTCGGCCAAGGAAGGTGCCGGTCAGCAACAATCCGTCAATAATCTGATCCGGCGTCCCCCCTGTTCCCGGCATGGCCAAAAACCCCGGTAATGGCAGCAACCGATCAGCATAATCGAAGCCGGCCGCCGCCGATACCGCTCGCCCTGTTCTGGGGCTGACATAGCGCAGGTCCGTCGTCGCGCCCGTCGCTGCGCACCGCGTCAGATCCAGGGGGTATCCCGCATGAGCCAAAAGCGCAAGTTCCCAGCGAACATAGGCAACATCCCAAGCTGGCCCGGCCAGGAAACCGATCAGCGCCTTGAGGTCCTCGAACACACCCGGCGCCGCATCGCGTTCGGCCGTCATGGTTTCGACCAGCGCGCAGGCCGACGTCAATGCTGCCAGTCGGTTTCGATCGTCCATGAGGCCGGCTGAGCCGGCGTCGAGGACCTCGAGGCTCCAGGTGCCCAGATGGTCGGTCAGGCGCGCGCGCCAAACGGCCTGCACGACCGTCCCCGGCTGGCAGGTTGCACGGGCTTGCCGCCCCCGCACAAGGCCCGCATGGCGCCCGTGCGCCCGTGTCATCACGATGGTGCGCAGACTGGTGTCCCCAAGGGGATAGGCGGATAAGACGATGCCCTCATCGACCCACTGCATGCCGATGCCCCCCTTTTGCCAATGCCGCCCAAAGGCCCACCCCGATAAGAAAAGCTCCCATGACCCCGCCCAGCGCGATCAGCAAGCCGGTTTCGGGCCAAAGCGCCATCGCCCCGCCACTGACGACCGGGCCGACGATCATGCCCGAGGTGTAGGCCAGGATGAACGCGGTGCTTGCGCCGGCCAGATCGCCGGCGGCATAGCGTTGACCCAGCATCACCATGCCGACCGTATAGAGGCCGGCCACCGCACCGCCGAAAACGACCACCAATGGCCAAAGCAGCATTTCGTGGCCGAACCCAACGGGGATCGCGACCAGACAGCCAAGCGAGATTACGACAATGATGAACAATAGCGCGGGCCGCGACATGCGGTCGGCAAGCCAGCCGATCGGTGCCTGGAGGGCGAAATTGCCCAGTGCGAAAGCCGAGGCCAGCAAGACCGCCCGCTCGGCCGCCATTCCCAGATTGGTTCCATGAACCGGGAACAGCGAAAAGACGGACGCCTCGGCGAAACCGCAAAGCATCCCGGTCACGACAGGCAACGGTGCCCCGCTAACAAAAGCCGCAATCGACCGCGGCGATGTCGATCGCCGGCCAATCGATGGGGCGATTCGGCGAGCCAACAGGACCGGCTGAAACGCGACGGCCAGCAACGCCGCCCCGACCAGGAACGGCAAAGCGCCGGACGTACCGGTCAGAGAGAGGATCATGGGCCCCCCGGTCGTCCCGGCCCCCCATATCGTCGCGTAGATGGCCACGACCTTTCCGCGGTTCGCCTCGCTGGGCAGTGAGTTGATCCAAGTCTCGCTGATGATCCAATCGCAGGCGTTGCCCAGCCCCATCACGAAACGCAAAAGGATGATCAACGGCAGACCGGGGGCAAAGGGAAACGCAATCAGCGCGCCGGCGGCCAGCACCGACCCGAGCGCCAAGGTTCGAACCGTTCCGAGCCGGGCAACCACTGTCGGAACGAAGGGGCCGAAGATTAGAATGGCCGCGCTGTAGGTCGCCGCCACGAAGCCAATCGTCAAGGCCGAGTAACCACGCCCCTCAAGGTACAGCGCGATGAGCGGTTGCGACATTCCGATGGTCAGGCCGACACCAAAGGCCGAGCACATGATGGCGGCGAGGCTTTTGGCCCGGTCCGGCGATGTCATTGAGCGCGTGTCTGTCTTCGGGGTTTCCGGCACCACCGTTCGGCTCCTTCAAGCCCGTCCGCAACCCATTGGGCTGTTGCCGACCGCTGATTGCGATTACCGGTTTGATCTCAGGCGTCGAAGTCGAGGCCCCAGGTTTCATAGCGTTCGGGATCATCGGGCCATTCGGACCGAACCTTGACGAACAGCGAGACATGGACCCGATGGCCGAGGATGTCTTCCAATTCGAGGCGCGCAGCCTCGCCAACAGCTTTGATCATGGCCCCGCCATGGCCGAGAACGATCGCCTTTTGGCTGTCCCGGCGAACATAGATCACCAAACCGATGCGCACGCTGCCGTTGTCGAAGGCTTCCCAGCTTTCGGTTTCGACGGTCAGATCGTGGGGCAATTCCTGGCGGAGCCGCATGAACAGTTTTTCGCGAACGAGTTCGGCGGCAAGCTGACGATCCGACATATCGGACAACTGGTCGTCGGGATAGAGCCAAGGCCCCTTGGGCGCGGTGCTGATCAGCATATCGGCGATGTCCCTGACACGATCACCGTTCAATGCGCTGACCATGAAAGTCTGCTCGAAATCGGCCTTTTCGTTCAGGCTAGCGGCCAGCGCCAACAGCTTTTGCGGCCGGATCAGGTCGACCTTGTTCAATACAAGCACCCGCCGAATGTCTGCTGTTGCCAGCCGCTCGATCAGTGAAATCGTTTCGGCGTTCGGCCGTGTTTTCGCGGCATCGACAACCGTTAGCGCGACATCCGCGCCGGCGAGACTGTCCCAGGCCGCGCTGGTCATCGCCCGTTCCAGCCGCCGTTTCGGCTTGAACAGTCCCGGCGTATCGACATAAACGATCTGCGTCGCCCCCTCACCCGCAATTCCCATGACACGGGTTCGCGTCGTCTGCGGTGTGGCCGATACGATCGAGACCTTCGCGCCCACCAAGGCATTGACCAGGGTGGATTTGCCGGCATTCGGTGCGCCAACCACGGCGACGACCGCACAATGGCGGTCTTCGTTCTGGTTCATAAAATCGTCGTCGCTGCCGGTCTTTTCATTCGCCATTGGGGTGCCCACCATCGGGAAGCTGTCGCATGATCGCCGCCGCTGCTTCTTTTTCAGCGCTGCGCTTGGATTGGCCGCTAGCCACAACGGGCTCGTAGCCTTCGATCGTGACGATGATTTCGAAGGTCGGATCATGGTCCGGCCCGGTGCGGGACAGAATATCATAACGGGGAAGCGGCAATCCGCGCGCCTGCGCCCATTCCTGCAGTGCGGTTTTGGGATCGATCGGCGGCGCGGCGCTATCTTCTACGATCGGCAAAAATGCATTTCGAATAAAGCCGCTGACGGCCCGCAGTCCGCCATCAAGATAGATGGCCGCCATCACCGCTTCGCAGGCATCGGCAAGAATTGCCTGATTATCCCGGCCGCCTGCCCCTTCTTCGCCAAGGGACAAAATGATGAATGGTCCGATATCCACCGCTGACGCCACCCGGGCCAAAGCCTCACGCCGGACAAGGGCCGTATGCCGCCGGGCCAGTGATCCCTCGGGTTCGTTCGGAAACTTCTCCAGCAGCCATTCGGCAATGACCAAGCCGACGACCCGATCGCCGAGGAACTCGAGCCTCTCATACCCAAAGCTGGCCATGCCTCGGTCTTCCGGGGCGCTGCTGGGATGGGTCAGGGCTTCGAGCAGCAAGCCGCGATCCGCGAAGCGATGGCCAAGCCGGCCTTCGAGGACGTCGAGCCCCTCTGCGGTCGATCCGTTGGGGCGCCGCTCTCGGTCCCCTCTTTCTGGCTTTCCGGGTTCCGTCTTTCCGGGGTCCGACACGATCAGGATCCTTACTCGATGCCCGTAAACAACCGGTTGAAGCGGATCGAGGTCGGCCAGCGCCAGATTTCCCAAAAACGCGCGCCATCAAGGCTGAACCACAAAAATTCGGCTCGGCCGACAAGGTTCTCCTCGGGGATGTAGCCGACAGCGTTCAAGACCCGGCTATCTTGCGAAGCATCCCGGTTATCACCCATGGCGAAGTAATGATCCGCAGGCACCTCAAATACTTGAGTGTTATCGAGGAAATGGTTTTGTGTCCGTTCCAGAACACTATAGGTCCGATCGTCGAGCCGTTCCTCGTACTCGGTCACCTGCTCAACCCGCCCGAACCGGTCACGCAATTCGTACCCGCCAATCCGGGTGCGTTCGACCAGTTCGTCATTCACGTAAAGCCGGCCCTCGCGGACCTGGACCCGGTCGCCGGGGAGGCCGACAATGCGCTTGATATAGTCGATCGACGGGTCGGTCGGCAGTTTGAACACCGCAACGTCCCCACGCTCGGGCTGGCTTCCGAAGATCCGTCCCTGAAACAGCGGATAGCCGAAGGCGATCGTATGGTAACTGTAGCCGTATGAAAACTTTGATACGAAAAGATAATCACCTTCCAACAGCGTTGGAATCATAGAACCTGAAGGAATATTGAATGGCTCGTAAGCGAGCGTCCGAACCGCGAGGGCAATCAGAACCGCATAGAGGACCGTCCTGACGACATCGCCGATTCCGCCTTGTTTGTTGGATGACATAAAGGATTCGCCTTAAATATCGACACGCTAAGATGGCGGCACAATGCCGTCTTGTATCCACGGATGACAGCTTGAAATCAAGCGCCGCGCGACGGCCGCTCGAATTCTTCTGGTCATACGACAAAAATCCGCCACTGCCAATGGGTTGCCCCCATGATGTCTCCCTCCACGCCGGACTGATGCCAAACAGCCGTCAGTCGGTCGTGGAAATAATGGCGAATGCCTGCGCCCAGGGATAATCATCGGTCAAGGTCAGGTGAATAACGGCCTGGCGGCCCGGTGGGGTCAGGGCATCGAGCCGTTCGAGTGCCCGGCCGCTCAGTGCGGCCGTGGGTTGACCGCCGGGCAGATTGACCACGCCGATATCGCGCCAGCCCACGCCACGGGCCAGCCCGGTTCCCAATGCCTTGGCGCAGGCTTCTTTCGCCGCGAAACGCTTGGCATAGCTGGCGGCCCTGTTGTGCCGGCCGTCGGACTTCCGCCATTCGATTTCGGTGAAGACACGTTCAGTGAATCGCTGATCGAAGCGGTTCAGTGTCTTCTCGATCCGTCGGATGTCGATCATGTCATTGCCGATGCCGATGATCATAGACGATGCTCCTTGGGGGGCGAACGAGCACGGGACTAACCACTGCGGGCGCGATCAACTTGCGTAATAACCGGTGTCGCGCGAAGCGCCGCGATGATATGGGTCAGATGTTTGACATCACTGACATCGATATCGATCAGCATTTCAAAGAAGTCAATCGAGCGATGGGTGATTTTTAAATTGGTTATATTTCCGCCGTTCTTGCCGATTACGGTCGTTAAAGTGCCCAGGGAACCGGGCTCGTTAGCGATGACGGCATGCAGACGGCCGACATGATCGTCGCCATGTGTCGCGTCGGCATCCCAGGCGACGTCGATCCAACGCTCCGGCGTGTCGTAAAAGTTCTCCAGCGTTTCGCAATCGATCGTATGGATCGTCACGCCTTTGCCTGTTGTGACGATCCCGACGATTCGGTCCCCAGGTATCGGGTGGCAGCAGCGGGCGTAATGAACCGCCATGCCGGGGATGAGGCCCCGAATGGGAAGGGGTTGACCGTGCCCACGGGGATGATTTTTTCGAGCCTTGGAGAGCGGAACGACATTGGCTTCGTCGGCGGCCTGACTTTTCTGGGCCGCCGACTTGTTGCCGGGAAAAATCTGGGTAAAAACGTCGCGCGCCGGCGTGTTGCCGGCCCCAATGGTTGCATAGATGTCTTCGGTCGACGTCGCCTTAAACGCCTTGAGGACACCTTCGACGGCTTTCTCAGTGAATTCGTACCCTTCGTTGCGGAAGACCTTTTGAAGCAACGCTTTGCCGAGATTGGCATACTGGCTTCGCTGCTGAAGCCGGACGAATCGGCGGATGCGCGCGCGGGCCTTGCCGGTCGCAACGAAACGTTCCCATTCCGGTGACGGCGTTGACGTTCTCGACGTGATGATGTCGACCTGATCGCCGTTCTGCAGTTGCTGGCGCAAAGTCACCATGCGGCCGTTAACTCGCGCCCCGATGCAGGTATCGCCGATTTCGGAATGAACGGCATAGGCGAAATCAACGGGCGTGGCATGCTGCGGCAATGCGATGAGCATACCTTTGGGGGTGAAGCAGAACACCTGGTCCTGGAAGAGTTCGAGCTTGGTATGCTCGAGGAATTCCTCCGGCTTTTGCGCCTGCTCGAGTATGTCGAGCAGCTCCTGCAGCCAGCGATACCGTTGGGTTTCGCTTTCGACCCCCGGTCCGCCCTGCTTATAGGACCAATGCGCCGCCACACCCAGTTCAGCAACGCGATGCATCAAATCGGTGCGTATCTGCATCTCGATCCGCCGCCGCATCGGGCCGATGACGGCCGTATGGAGAGATTGATAGCCATTCGGCTTGGGTGTCGAAATATAGTCCTTGAACCGTCCGGGTATCGACGCGTAGGTCGCATGGATGATGCCTAGCGCCTGATAACAGTCGGCAACGTCATCGACCACGACCCGAAACGCCATGATATCCATAAGCTGTTCGAAAGGCACCGACTTGCGCTGCATCTTGCGCCAAATGGAATACGGGCGCTTTTCCCGACCGGTCACCACGGCGTGAACGCCGTTCTCCGTGAGCACCGCAGACAATTCGTCAACGACGCCCGGGACCGATTCACCCCCTTCGAGGCGCAACTCCGACAGACGCCGAACGATCGAGGCACGGGCATCCGGATTGAGATGCGAAAAGGCGAGATCTTCCAACTCGTCCTTCATCTCGTTCATGCCAATGCGCTCGGCCAGCGGCGCATAGATTTCGATGGTTTCTCGGGCAATTCGCCGACGTTTGTCTTCGCTCTGTATGGCATCGAGCGTGCGCATGTTATGCAGCCGATCGGCCAATTTAACCAGAAGAACCCGAATGTCCTTGGACATGGCCAAGACGAGCTTGCGGAAATTTTCCGCCTGTTTGGCTGCTGCGTCTTGAAGCTCGAGCTTGGAAAGTTTGGTCACGCCATCGACGAGTTGCGCAATCTCCGCCCCGAAGGTCTTTTGGATTTCGTCGTTTGTTGCGACCGTGTCCTCGACCGTATCGTGGAGCAGTGCCGTCACGATCGATCCGGTATCAAGGCGCATATTCGCCAGAATGCCGGCGACTTCGAGCGGGTGGAGAAAATAGGGGTCCCCGGACGCTCGGCGTTGGGACCCATGGGCCTTCATCGAAAAAACATATGCCCGATTGATCAGGTCTTCATCGGCCTCGGGATCGTAGGCTTTTACCTTCTCAACCAGTTCATACTGCCTGATCATTTATGCACCCCGACACATCCGACCTGAATACCCAAATCCTATTCCGCCTTGCAGACCTCGATCGTATTGTGCGCCGTCACCGGTCTGCCCGATCGGCTCCGCCATAAGGGGCGCGATCTTTCGCCGCAGCCGGACCGATCCTCGACAGCCGGAGGCCCCAATCGGTTCATGGCATGCGCCGAATGCGGGCCCTCTCGACAGATATGTGGTTTTCAACGGCGTCCACCAGCACCGCTCCGTCCCAAATGCAAAATCCGCACAGGCTTCGGCGCCGGGGGTGCCCCTGTCTTAGGCTTTGCCGTCGTCAAGCGATGAAAAGACGTCGTCGGCCGAAATGTCCGTACCGTCGTCGACCACCAGTGACGCCGGGTCTTCGGTCTCATCGCCGCCACTCGCCAACTCGGCTGCCGATACCTCGCCCGTCTGGTCGCCGGTTACGTCAACGACTTCCATGTCTTCGGCGAGTGTGTCCGCGCTGGCCTGCGCATAGAGCTCCTCCTCACCCGCCATCAACTCGATGACTTCGTCGTCGGGCTCTTCTTCCTGCGCGACGCGCTGACGATCACGAACGAGGGCATCCTTCAGATGACCGATGGTAATCGTGCCGTCGGCGATCTCACGCAGCGCGACAACCGGGTTCTTGTCGTTGTCGCGATCAAGCGTCAGCGACGCGCCGGCGCCGATATCCCGCGCCCGCTGGGCAGCCAGCATGACAAGTTCGAAACGGTTCGGAAGTTTAACAATACAATCTTCAACGGTAACGCGCGCCATAATCTGTAACTCCAGGTCTGCCGTGCCGGTTTTTCCCACCCGGTGCGAGCGGGGAACTATAGACATGGCGACGCTGCGGTGCAAGAAGACCATGCGCAAGGATCGATCTTGGCCGGCAAGGGGGCGAACGCTTTTGTGCGCGGCGTTGATACCCAGACATTGACAGCCAATCGCTGAGTGCGTCATGGCGTATCAGGGTTCGGTTTTGCAAATCGGATGCCGGGTATTACATGAGAGTCTTAGGCTGTGGTGTATCGGCCCTGTGCGATGCGCCACATATGATGACGACAACCTTTCATATTATGACATCAAGGGTTTGAGATGATATTTTACAAGGAAGAGCGGCTTTCTCTCTTTATTGACGGCGCAAACCTGTACGCTGCGGCACGGTCTCTCGGTTTCGACATCGATTA
>LFIK01005666.1_pt1 | contig 10012 bp, 9 predicted proteins | sample 643401 | NCBI WGS metagenome assembly LFIK01 (sample SAMN03777447, study PRJNA286221) | soda lake metagenome | biome: soda lake; feature: Kulunda steppe; material: water; isolation source: sample T5-Br brine of Lake Tanatar-5 | place: Russia: Kulunda steppe | collected 2010-07
CCCGCACTCGCTTGCTGGCCGGCAGCAGGACCAGTTCGTCGTCGTTGCGCACTCTGCCTGCGTGCGCGGTACCGGTGACCACCAGGCCGGTACCGGTCACGTGAAAGGCGCGGTCGATGCAGAGGCGGAAACCCGCTTCACGGGATTGCCGGGCGCGTGGCTGCAATGACAGCAATGCCTGCTGCAGGGCATCGATGCCGTCACCGGTGATGGCGCTGACCGGGATGCAGGGAGCGTCCGCCAGCGCGCTGCCCGCAAGCAGGGCGCGGGTTTCCTGCGCGGCCTGCAGGCGCTGTTCGGCGCTGGCAACGTCGGCCCGGGTTAAAGCCACCACTGCCTGGTCCACGCCCAGCGCCTGAAGGATCGCAAGGTGTTCCAGGGTCTGGGGCTGGGGGCCGCTGTCAGCCGCCACCACCAGCAGGGCAGCATCGATGGCGGCCACGCCGGCCAGCATGTTGCCGATGAAACGCTGGTGACCGGGCACATCGATCAGCCCCCAGCGCTGTCCCTGCCAGTCCACGTAGGCGAAGCCCAGATCGATGGTCAGCCCCCGGCGCGCTTCCTCTGCCAGGCGGTCCGTGTGGACGCCGGTCAAGGCCTTCACCAGCGCAGTCTTGCCGTGGTCCACATGTCCGGCGGTGGCAATGATCATGGTGCGTGCGATCCTGCAGGCTGCAGGGACTCGATCAGCAGGTGCTCATCGCCTGCTGTCAGGCAGCGCAGATCCAGCAGCAGGGCGTTCTGCTGGATGCGGCCGATGACCGGGACTTCCGCCGCGCGCCCCTGCCGCGCCAGGGCTTCGACGGCCTTGCCGGCGCCCGATGCGGCCCGGATGGCAAGGCCGGCGCTGGGCAACGCGTCCACGGGCAGCGCGCCGCTGCCGATCTGGCTGTGCAGGTCGCAGACCTGGACCTGCCAGTCGTGGCCCAGGGCGGCTGACAGCAGGGGTTGCAGGTGCTGTGCCTGAGCACGGATGGCCTCCTGCGGCCGCGTCAGCAACTGCAGTACCGGCAACTCGGCACGGGCCTGATCAAGTGCGCCGTAGCGACGCAGTATGCTGGCCAGGGCTGCCAGGATCAGCTTGTCGACGCGCAGGGCGCGCTTGAGCGGATTGGCGCGAATGGCGTCGATCGCTGCTCTGGTGCCGACGATCAGCCCGCACTGGGGACCGCCCAGCAGCTTGTCGCCGGAAAAGGTGACGATATCTGCGCCGGCACGCAGCGCGTCACCGGGCATGGGTTCGCGGCTGAGCCCCAGGCGTGCCAGATCCACCAGGCTGCCACTGCCCAGGTCCCAGGCCAGGGGTACGCCATGGCTGCGGGCCAGTTCGGCCAGGGTTGCGATGTCCACTTCGGCATGGAAACCGGCAATGGCATAGTTGCTGGGATGGACCTTCATGACCATGCCGGTGTCCGGCCCCATGGCCCCCGCGTAGTCGCGGGGATGGGTGCGGTTGGTGGTGCCCACCTCGACCAGGCGGGTGCCGGCGCGCTCCATGATGTCCGGTAGCCGAAAGGCACCGCCGATCTCTACCAGCTCGCCGCGTGAGACGGGCACCTCCTTGCCACGAGCGAAGGTATTCAGTACCAGCAGCACCGCGGCAGCATTGTTGTTGACCACGGTGGCGGCCTCGGCACCGGTCAGCTCGCACAGCAGGCCTTCCACGTGGTGGTCGCGATCGCCGCGGCTGCCGCTGTCCAGATCGAATTCCAGGTCGGTGGCGCCCAGCGCGGGTGCCAGCGCCTCCAGAATGTCGGTGGGCAGGGGCGCGCGGCCCAGATTGGTATGAATGACTGTGCCAGTCAGGTTCAGGACCCGGCGCGGCCCACGCCGGCCATGGGCCTGCAGCCACTGATGCAGGTCCCCCAGCAGGGCCTCGTCGGTCGGCACCGGTCCGCTCCCGTCGAAGACCGCACGGGCGCGCTCCAGCACACTGCGGATGCCGTGCGTAACGCTGCGCCGCCCCCAGTTCCGGAGCATGGGGCCGGTACTGGCATGCTGCAGCAGTCGATCCACGCTGGGCAGTCGCTGGCGCGGGTCTCTTGCAGTCATGAGTGGCTCCCGTGCTGTGCTGATGAGGCTGGGAGTGTATGTGATCACGGCGAAGCAGTCGTCGTGAAGCAGTCGTCCAGGAACAGCGGCTTCAGTACTGACCGCCAACGAGCGTATAGTGCTGTAGGTCTGCCGGCTGGTCGTGCAACAGCGGCTGCAATCGGGTTGACGCCGCCGAAAGGCATCAATACGGATGCGCTTGACGTGCATCAAGGTCGATGCGCAGGCTTGCTGCAACGCTTCGACAGCGGTGCAGGTCATTGCCTGGTTGTGGTGCCGGCTTCCGGGCCACCGAGTGTCGGGCCACCGAGTGTCGGGCCAACAATACAACGGACGCAGACGTCGTCGCATTGGAGAGGATGGAATCGATGAGCTACAAGAACGTGCTGGTTGCCGTGGACCTCACCGAAGAAAGTGATCAGGTCGTCAACCGTGCCAAACACATTGCCGAAACCGATGGCGCGAAGCTGGCACTGATCCACGTCATCAAGCCCATCGAACATGTCTATGGCGGCTTCGGTGCGGTGGGTCTGGCTGGAGACTTCTCTTCCCAGATGGCAACGCTGGAACAGCAGGCCGTCTCCCATGCCCAGGAACAGCTGGACAAGATCGGCAAGCATCTGGGAGTGAAGGCGGATCGTCAGTTCGTGCCGGTGGGTTCTGCCTCGCGGGAGATCCATCGGGTGGCGAAGGAAGAAGAGATTGATCTGATCGTGATCGGCAGTCATGGCCGTCACGGCCTGGGGCTGTTGCTGGGTTCCACCGCCAATGGCGTGCTGCATGGTGCCAGCTGTGACGTGCTGGCAGTGCGGGTCGCCATCAAGGACTGAACCCGGGCAGGCTGGATCGCGAGTCAGGCCCGAAACCACCCGAGTGCCGCCATTGTGAAATGACGGCACCGGGTGGGTCTGTCGGTATTCAGGGCGGGGCTGGATCAGCCCAGCACCTTGTTCCATTCCTCCACGCGGGTTTCCTGACCGGCAAATGCGGCAGAGGCATCTCCGGTGAGCTCTGCGCGCTCGATGGTGTCACCCTGGGCAATGGCGTCCACTACGGACTGGTCCTCTGCGTCTATCACTTCGCCGAAGATGGTATGGGCACCGTCCAGCCAGGGGGTGGCCGTATGGGTAATGAAGAACTGGCTGCCGTTGGTGCCGGGACCGGCGTTGGCCATGGACAGGCGACCAGCGCCGTCGTGGCGCAGGGCGCTGGTGCACTCGTCCTCGAACTGGTAGCCGGGCCCGCCAGTGCCTGTGCCGCGAGGGCAGCCGCCCTGAATCATGAAGTCAGGGATGACCCGATGGAAGGACAGGCCATCATAGAAGCCGCGCTGGATCAGGTTGGCGAAGTTCGCCACGGTCACCGGCGCCTGTTCGGGGAACAGCCGCAGCCGGATCGGACCACGGGAAGTGTGCAGGATTGCGCCCAGGTTGGTGTCGCTCATGAGTGTCTCCAGGTGGAATTCGGCGCTCATGTTATAACGGCCGCGGCGCTGCCGCGAGGGCGTGATCGGGCGCGGAGCCCGCGGTGGCCCCATTGCGGGTTCGACCTTTGACAATCGGGAGTTACAGCATGCGGATTGCATTTCTGGGACTGGGCGTGATGGGCGCGCCCATGGCGGCGCATCTGCTGCGTGCAGGCCATGACGTCACCGTGTTCAACCGGACCCGTTCCCGCGCCGAAGCCTGGGTGAAGGCGCACGGAGGACGGGCTGCGGCAACGCCGCTAGAGGCCGCTGCAGGCGCCGAGCTGCTGGCGCTCTGTGTGGGCAATGACGATGACGTCCGCAGCGTGGTGCTGGGCGATGAAGGCGCACTCGCGGGTCTTGGCGCAGGCTCTCTGCTGGTGGATCACACCACGGCTTCGGCAGGTCTGGCTCGGCAGCTCGATGCAGCCTGCCGGGAGCGATCCGTCGGCTTTCTGGATGCGCCGGTCTCGGGTGGCCAGGCCGGTGCGGAAAATGGCCAGCTCACCATCATGATGGGCGGCGAGGAGGCCGACTACGAGCGGGCCCGGCCGGTACTGGACTGCTATGCCCGCAGTGTCCGGTTGCTGGGTCCGGCAGGCAGCGGTCAGCTGGCCAAGATGGTCAACCAGATCTGCATTGCAGGGGTCCTGCAGGGCCTGTCCGAAGGGTTGCACTTTGCCCGCCGGGCTGGACTGGACCCGGAAGCGGTGATCGAGGTGATCAGCAAGGGGGCGGCCCAGTCCTGGCAGATGGACAATCGCAGTCAGACCATGCTGGCGGACCAGTTCGACTTCGGCTTTGCGGTGGACTGGATGCGCAAGGATCTGGCGATCGTGCTGGCGGAAGCTCGGGACAACGGCGCACGGCTGCCGCTGACGGCGCTGGTGGACCAGTTCTACGGCGACATCCAGCGGCAGGGCGGCGGTCGCTGGGATACGTCCAGCCTGCTGCGGCGACTGGAGCCGGGCCACGAATGACGGCCCCGGGCTGAGGCTGCCGGCGTGCGGAGTGGCCCATTGCCGGTCCGGAGCGGCATGCAGCTCCGGACCGGGTGATCGACTGCAGTCAGCGCTTGTCCACCGGCACGAAGTCGCGCGCGTCGTAACCGGTATACAACTGACGCGGACGACCGATGCGGTAACTGCCGCTGATCATCTCGTTCCAGTGGGCAATCCAGCCGGGGGTGCGGCCGGTGGCGAAGATCACGGTGAACATGTTCACCGGAATGCCGATGGCCTTGAGGATGATGCCGGAATAGAAGTCGACGTTGGGGTAGAGTTTCTTCTCCACGAAGTACTCGTCTTCCAGCGCGATCTGCTCCAGCTTCATGGCGAGCCGCAGCTGAGGGTCGTTCTCCATGCCCAGCTCGGCCAGCACCTCGTCGCAGGTTTCCTTCATGACGCGGGCGCGCGGGTCATAATTCTTGTAGACCCGGTGGCCGAAGCCCATCAGGCGGAACGGATCGTTCTTGTCCTTGGCCTTCTTCACGTACTCGCCGACGCGTGACTCGTCGCCGATCTCGTCCAGCATGTCCAGCACGGCTTCGTTGGCGCCGCCGTGTGACGGTCCCCAGAGTGCGGCGATGCCGGAGGCGATACAGGCGAACGGGTTGGCACCGGTGGAACCTGCCAGTCTGACCGTGGAAGTGGAGGCGTTCTGCTCGTGATCCGCATGCAGCATGAAGATGCGGTCCATGGCGCGGGCGATGACCGGATTGACCTGATAGTCCTCGCAGGGGTTGCCGAACATCATGTAGAGGAAGTTTTCGGCATAGCCCAGGTCGTTGCGCGGATACATGAACGGCTGGCCGAGCGAATACTTGTAGCACATGGCTGCCAGCGTCGGCATCTTGGCGATCATGCGATGGGCCGAGATGCGGCGATGATCCGGGTCCGCGATATCCAGCGAGTCGTGGTAGAACGCCGACAGGGCACCCACCACGCCGATCATGATGGCCATGGGATGGGCGTCGCGGCGGAAACCGTTGAAGAACACCCGCAGCTGCTCGTGCACCATCGTGTGGTAGGTGATGGTCTCGTTGAATTTCTGCTTGTCCGCTGCCGACGGCAGCTCACCGTGGAGGAGCAGGTAGCAGACTTCCAGGAAGTCGGACTGCTCGGCCAGCTGTTCGATGGGATAACCGCGGTGCAGCAACACACCCTTGCCGCCGTCGATGTAGGTAATGGCCGAATCGCAGGAAGCAGTCGACACGAAGCCGGGGTCGTAGGTGAAGTAGCCCTGCGCCGTCAGGCCGGAGACGTCGATGACGTCGGGTCCGGTAGTTCCGGACAGAATCGGCAGTTCCACGGGATCGCTGCCCTCGATGGTGAGCAGGGCTTTCTTGGCCATGCGAGACTCCTGGCGTTGGCTGTGCGGACATAGGAGCCGGAAAGCTATCGGTGGGGCGGGGGGTTGTCAATGTAGAACGGCCGGTTCAGCGCGTTGCACCAAAACGCCGCAGCGCCCGGCCTGCCGGTGTACGGCCCTCGTACTGTCCGTTCAGCGTTTGTCATCGAACGGGCATGGTCTTATCATGCATGCCGGTCGCATCAAGTGTTACCGCAGGAATCATCCGAGTCCGGAGGAGCTGGACAGGACGCTGACGGGCAGGCCCGCCGCCATCACCGTGATCGTGGGGGTGTCCTGTCGGGTCCGCTCTGCCGGGGGGCGAGGGGGCAGGCCCGCAGGGTCTGACGCCGGGTCATTCCTGCCGTGGCACTGCATTCGACACGCACCTGGCCGGGGATGGCAGCAGGTCCGCTCCATCCATGTTGTCAGGATGTCTCGTCTCCACTCAGATCGGTGAAAGAGAAGCGGATGAAAACTCGCGAAAGGCCCGTCAACCTCGAGCTCACCAAGTTCAGCTTTCCACTGCCGGCGCTGACTTCCATCACCCACCGCATTACCGGGGTGATCCTGTTCGTCGGTATCGCCTTCATGCTCTATGCGCTCGATCGCTCGCTGGGGTCGGCGGAAGAGTTCGCCCGTGTGGCAGCGCTGATGGATACGCCGCTGGCGAAGTTCATCAGCTGGGGGCTGCTGACGGCGCTGGGCTATCACCTGGTGGCAGGGATCAAGCATCTGCTGCTGGACATCGACATCGGTGATTCACTTGAAGGCGGCCGTCTGGCGGCGCAGCTGACCGTGGTCGCTGCAGTCATCCTGAGCATTCTCGCGGGGGTGTGGGTATGGTAACCAACGCTACGAGCCTGACGCGCAGCGGGCTGTCCGATTACATCATCCAGCGGGTCACGGCGATCATTCTGGCGGTCTACACGCTGGTGGTGGTGGGCTTCCTGCTGGGCAATCCCGGTCTTGACTACGCCACCTGGCGCGAATTCCATTCCGGTGCGGTCATGCAGTGGTTCAGTACGCTTGTGATCCTGTCCCTGGCGGCACATGCCTGGATCGGCATGTGGACCATCGGCACGGACTACATCCGTGAATATTCCTTCGGTAAGCGGGCAACGGTCTTTCGTTTCATCTATACGGCAATCTGCGTCGGGGCACTGCTGGTGTTCGTGGCGTGGGCGCTGCAAATCTTCTGGAGTCTCTGACCGATGGCCAAACTTCGCACCATGACCTTTGACGCCGTCATCGTCGGTGGCGGTGGCGCGGGCATGCGCGCTTCACTGCAGCTGGCCCAGAGCGGCCTCAACACCGCGATGATGTCCAAGGTATTTCCGACCCGTTCGCACACTGTGTCGGCGCAGGGCGGCATTACCTGCGCGATCGCCAGCGATGATCCCGACGACGACTGGCGCTGGCACATGTATGACACGGTCAAGGGATCCGACTACATCGGCGATCAGGAAGCGATCGAGTACATGTGCAGCGTCGGCCCCCAGGCGGTGTTCGAACTGGAGCACATGGGCCTGCCCTTCTCGCGCACCGAGTCGGGCCGCATCTATCAGCGCCCGTTCGGCGGCCAGTCCAAGGACTTCGGCAAGGGTGGTCAGGCGGCCCGCACCTGTGCGGCCGCTGACCGTACCGGCCATGCACTGCTGCATACCCTGTATCAGCAGAACCTGAAAGCAGAGACCACCATCCTGTCCGAGTGGTTTGCGGTCGATCTGGTGACCAATCAGGACGGTGCAGTGACCGGCGTGATCGCCATCTGCATCGAGACCGGCGAGACGGTCTACGTCAAGTGCAAGGCTGTTGTGCTGGCCACCGGCGGTGCCGGTCGCATCTATGCCTCCACCACCAACGCCCTGATGAACACCGGCGATGGCATCGGCATGGCGCTGCGCGCGGGCTATCCGGTGCAGGACATGGAAATGTGGCAGTTCCATCCCACCGGCATCTACGGGGCCGGTACGCTGGTGACCGAGGGTTGCCGCGGTGAGGGGGGCTACCTGATCAACAAGGACGGCGAGCGCTTCATGGAGCGCTATGCTCCCAACGCCAAGGACCTGGCCGGCCGCGACGTGGTGGCACGATCCATGGTGCTGGAGATCCTGGAAGGGCGCGGCTGTGGGCCGGAAGGCGACCACGTCATGCTGAAGCTGGATCACCTGGGCGAGAAGGTGCTGAACTCGCGTCTGCCGGGCATCTGCGAACTGTCCCGGACCTTCGCCCACGTGGATCCGGTCAAGGAACCCATTCCGGTGGTGCCCACCTGCCATTACATGATGGGCGGGCTGGCCACCAACGTGCATGGCCAGGCAATCACCACCGCTGTCGATGGCAGCGACCAGTTCGTGCCGGGACTGTTCGCCTGCGGCGAGGCGGCCTGTGTGTCGGTCCACGGTGCCAACCGGCTGGGTGGCAACTCGCTGCTCGACCTGGTGGTGTTCGGTCGCGCCGCGGGCATGCACATCGAGGAGACCCTGCGTCAGGGCGTGCAGCAGCGGGAGGCGTCGGAAACCGACATCGAACGTGCCATGCAGCGCCTGAACACGCTGGAATCCTCGTCGTCGGGCGAATCGACGGCGGTGCTGCGCAAGGAGCTGCAGAACTGCATGCAGAACAACTTCGGCGTATTCCGTACCGAAGAGTACATGGCCAAGGGCGTCAAGGTGCTGGCGGACCTGCGCGAGCGGATCGGCAATCTGCACCTGGTGGACAAGAGCTCGGCATTCAACACGGCGCGGCTGGAAGCACTGGAGCTGGGCAATCTGCTGGAGGTTGCGGAAGCAACCGCCATCGCGGCCATGGAGCGCAAGGAAAGCCGAGGCGCGCATGCTCGGGACGATTTCCAGGAGCGCGACGACGCCAACTGGTTGTGTCATTCGATGTATTACCCCGAGGACAAGCGGGTCGGCAAGCGGGCGGTGAACTTCTCTCCGAAGACCATGGAAGCCTTCGAACCGAAGGAACGCACCTACTGAGACTGCCAGACGGAGACCAACCGCCATGCAAGTCAGCATTTATCGCTACAACCCGGACACCGACGAGGCTCCGTGGATGCAGGACGTGGATGTGGAGATTCCGCAGGGTCGGGATCTCATGGTGCTCGACGTCCTGGAATTGATGAAGGGCAGCGACCCCAGCATCGCCTACCGGCGCTCGTGCCGAGAAGGCGTCTGCGGGTCCGACGGCCTCAACATGAATGGCAGGAACGGCCTTGCCTGCATCACCCCGTTGTCGGAGGTGGTGAAGAAGGACCGACTGGTGCTGCGGCCATTGCCCGGCCTGCCGGTCATTCGCGACCTGGTCGTGGACATGACCCAGTTCTTCCGGCAGTACGAGAAGATCCAGCCGTACCTGCAGAACGATACGCCGGCTCCGGCCCAGGAACGGCTGCAGTCTCCGGAGGATCGGGACAAGCTGGATGGTCTTTACGAGTGCATCCTGTGCGCATGCTGCTCCACGTCCTGCCCCTCGTTCTGGTGGAATCCGGACAAGTTCATCGGCCCGGCGGGACTGCTGCAGGCCTATCGGTTCCTGTCGGACTCCCGTGATACGGCGACTGCCGAGCGGCTGGCAGAACTGGACGACCCGTTCAGCGTATTCCGCTGCCGCGGCATCATGAACTGCGTCAACGTTTGTCCGAAGGGACTCAATCCCACCCGTGCCATCGGGCATATCAAGCACATGCTCATGCAGCAGGGGACCTGAGCGGGCCTTCTGGCCGCGGTCGGCATCCCCAGGGGCCGGCCGCGGCTGCAAGCAGCCGGTGGTGATGTGCCCCGCATGTCGGGGTGCAGGCCAACCGGTTATCCTGTCTGCACGTGGAGTCCTATAAAGGAGTCGTGGCCGTCATGCAGGACAGCTTCACCGAGATGATGCGGCGTACTTCCCACCTGTCCGGCGGGAACGTTGCCTACATCGAAGCGCTGTACGAATCCTATCTTGAAGACGCCAACAGCGTCCCCGAAGCCTGGCGGGCACATTTCGACAAGCTGCCCAGGGTAGATGGCGTCATTGCGCCGGATGTCCCCCACGCCCCCATCCGGACCCACTTCGAACTGCTTGGCAAGAGCCGCAACCGGTCCCGGGCGGTGATGCCCTCACCGGAAGTGATCACCGAACACGAGAAGAAGCAGG
>LFIK01005667.1_pt1 | contig 10010 bp, 5 predicted proteins | sample 643401 | NCBI WGS metagenome assembly LFIK01 (sample SAMN03777447, study PRJNA286221) | soda lake metagenome | biome: soda lake; feature: Kulunda steppe; material: water; isolation source: sample T5-Br brine of Lake Tanatar-5 | place: Russia: Kulunda steppe | collected 2010-07
CAGGTACGATTCCATTGAAGGGCGTCCTACCGTAGAATTGCCTTTTTCTTTAATGGTTTGACCATTAAGAGGCAGTTCATTTAAATCTCCGGTATGTGGTTGGGAAAGTTCGGCCATCTGTGATTGAGTTTTCGTTCAAACACAGATTAGGGGCAAAAATACTGGCTTACAATGCTCAAATGACCGTTTGGAGGGAATTGGAGAATTAAAGGATTTATAAAAATTTACTGACAATTACATGAGTATAAATCCATGAAAAGACCGATACGAACAGTGTGAGTAAACTGGACAAAATTTTAGTATAATGGGCGAAATGATTTGTATTTAACAGACGACCTCGAATTTATCAATATCAAAATTTTGGCTGCGGGCTGTACTCTGTAGAAATTAAAGGCCTTTTGTATATCATTTTTGAGAGTATTGAAGATAACATAAGAGTGTTAGTTTTTTAAGTTTACTCACTGTATTAATTGATGCAGTCAAATAGCTTGCAAAGACTTTATTTCTTTCTAAATGAATCAAAAAAATAAAAGTCAATTCAATTAAGTTATTTAAAAACAATTATTTTGAAGGATATATACTATAAATATCTTAGCATGTCGAGAAACGGTTGAAAAACCTAGCATTAACACTCTTAAACAAATTGGAGATTCAAATAATAAGCCTGATTTTAGCACAAAATCTAAATTCTTTGATCGCTTTTATAAATTAATGAAATAACACCAAGAGGTGTAAATTTTAAAGTATAGGTAAAGCTGTGAAATTTAACTGCAAATATAGAAAAGCTTGCTTAGGGTGAGTTTCGAGGATACAGATTGGTAAGATTAAGACTATAACTCAAATGATTGGCAATTTTTATTTAAATAAGAATTGACCATTGAGCATAATGATTAGGGTTATGCTTAACTAATTAACATTAATGGTAAGTAATTATAAATTTTCATGAACAAACAACAATTAGCAGTTAAAATCTGGGAATCAGCGAACCAGATGCGTTCTAAAATTGAGGCAAATGAGTATAAAGATTACATACTTGGCTTCATTTTTTACAAATACTTATCTGATAAAGAGGTCCAGTTTGCTAAGAAAATGGATTTTACTAATGAAGACATTAGGGGATTGTCGGAAGAGGATACTGAAACTGTTGAGTATATAAAGAAAAACATAGGTTATTTTATTTCCTATGAAAATTTGTTTTCTACTTGGATTAAGAAAGGCAAGGACTTTGATGTCTCAAATGTGAGGGATGCATTATCGGCTTTTAGCAGATTGATTAGTCCGGCCCATAAGAAATTATTTGAGGGCATTTTTGCTACACTAGAAAGCGGCCTAAGTAAGTTAGGTGATAGTTCAGCAGCGCAGACTAAAGCAATTAGTCAATTAATACACCTCATTAAAGATATTCCAATGGATGGCAAGCAGGGTTATGACGTGCTTGGGTTCATTTATGAGTATTTGATTGCAATGTTTGCCGCAAATGCAGGAAAAAAAGCTGGCGAATTTTACACTCCACATGAAATTTCGGTGTTGATGTCTGAAATCATAGCTAATCATCTAAAAGAAAAAAAAGAAATTGAAATTTATGATTCAACAAGTGGTTCAGGATCGCTGCTAATTAACATAGGTAGTAGTGTAGCCAAATATGTAGATGATGAAAATAACATCAAATTCTATGCTCAAGAATTAAAGCAGAATACCTATAACTTGACTAGGATGAACTTGGTCATGCGTGGGATTTTGCCAAACAATATTGTAACTAGAAATGGAGATACTTTAGAAGAAGATTGGCCATATTTTGATGAAAATGACCCAACTCACACTTATAGACCTTTGTATGTAGATGCAGTTGTTTCTAATCCGCCATACTCACAAAAATGGGATCCTTCAGATAAAGAAGCTGATCCAAGATACTCAAGGTTTGGGCTGGCACCAAAAGCGAAGGCTGATTATGCTTTTTTGTTACATGACTTATATCATATAAAGCCAGACGGTATCATGTCTATTGTTTTACCTCATGGGGTTTTGTTCCGCGGCGGAGAGGAAAGCGTTATTCGTGAAAAGCTAATTGAAGCAAACCATATTGACACCGTCATAGGGTTGCCACCAAATATATTCTTTGGTACAAGTATACCTACAACAATTATGGTATTAAAACAAAAGCGAGAGAATAGTGATATTTTGATTGTTGATGCATCAAAAGGCTTTATAAAAGATGGAAAGAATAACAAGCTTAGAGCTTCTGATATTAAGAAAATTTCGGATACTGTAATCAATCGACTCTCCATACGTAAATATTCAAGAGTAGTTCAAAGAGAGGAGATTCGAGAGAATGAATATAATCTTAATATTCCTCGATATGTTGACTCATCAGAGAGGCCGGAAAGTTGGGATATCTATGCTTCTATGTTTGGCGGTGTTCCAGCTAGAGAGATCGAAGAACTTAAAAAGTATTGGGTTGCACTACCTGGTTTAAAAGAAGCTTTATTCTATGAAAACTCTAAAGTGAATCTCGAATTGAATGTTAAAGACATAAAAAAAGAAATTGAAGAACATCCTAGTGTAAAAGAATTTGTTAATAAATTTAACAATTCATTTAGTGACTTTAATAAGTTCCTTAAGGAGGAACTGTTAACCAACATGGATACAGTCAAGATTAATAGAGAAGAAGCGGTTCTTAGTAAAGATATTTTTAATAGGCTAGAATCCATCCCCCTCATTGACAAGTATGAAGCTTATCAAATCCTCGATGATAACTGGGGTATTATAAAAGTCGATTTAGAAATTATTCAAACTGAAGGTTTTGAATCAACAAAAAAAGTTGATCCTAATATGGTAATAAGAAAGAGATCTGGAGAAGATGTTGAAGTTCAAGAAGGCTGGATTGGTCGTGTGATCCCTTTTGAATTGGTCCAAAAAACATACTTTAAGGATGAATTAAAAAGCATTGAAAATAAAGAAGGCCGACTTTTCGAAATTGATTCAGAATATGATGAAATCATCGATTCTCTTTCTGATGAAGAAAAAGATAAGCCTATTTTAAATGACTCGAATGATAATTTTATAAATAAGGAGGTCGGTAATATACTGGCTGAGATTTTAGATGATGTAGAGTCGGAAGAAATCAACACACTAAAAAGTTATCTTGAATTTCTTGATGACAAACCAAAGAAATCAGAAAAGGAAGGTTATGTCAGCGATAATCCGCAAGTAGCATGGTCAAATATCGATCCTAATAAGGATGGCACCTATGGAAAAATGGCTGTGAATAATTATCTGACTGATTTAAAACTTGCATACACTTTTCCTGAAGGTTCATTTGAAAGCAAAATGGTGAGAACAGCTAATCTTATTGCAGAAGAAAAAGATCTTAAGAAGCTGATTAAAAAAGAAGAAGATTTACTTCATCAAAAGACTAAAAAGTTTATTGAAATACTCTCGGATGAACAAGTGTACGGCCTGCTTGAGCAGAAATGGATAGATCCTATTGTTTTATCTATAGATAATCTTCCATTAGATATCATACAAAAATTGACTGGTAAGATTAAAGCCCTTGCTGAAAAATATGAGACGACTTACTCGGATATAGCTAATAAAATTAATGAAGCCGAAAGCTCTTTAGCATCTATGATAGCAGAACTAGAGGGGAATGAATTTGACATGAAGGGGCTCAAAGAATTTCAGTCATTATTAGAAAGTGAATAATATGGATGATCAAAAAAAATTACCCGAGCTTCGATTTTCAGGCTTTGAAGGTGAGTGGGAAGAATACAATTTGGGTGATTTATTTGAAATTACATCAGCTTCTCGTGTACATAAAAATGAGTGGACACAATCAGGTGTTCCTTTTTTTAGATCAAGTGACGTAGTAGCTGATTTTAAAGGTATTGAAAATAAAAAAGCTTTTATTTCATTTGAATTGTATAAAGAATTATCCAATAAATCAGGATCAGTTCAAGCAAATGATCTATTAGTAACAGGTGGGGGTTCTATTGGGATCCCATATTTAATTAAGTCAAATGATCCTTTTTATTTCAAAGATGCAGATTTATTATGGTTAAGAAATGGCAATAAACTGAATGGATATTTTTTATATAATTTCTTCGCAACTACATCATTTAGAAGTTTTATAAATAGTATTACGCATATTGGAACTATTGCCCACTACACCATTGAACAGGCAAAATCTACACCAATAATAATCCCACACAGAACAGAACAGAACAAGGTAGGAGAGTTTTTATTAAAATTAGATCAACACCTCGCTCATCGTGAACAAATGCACGATAAGCTGATCAATCTGAAAAAGGCCATGTTGGAAAAAATGTTTCCAAAAGATGGTGATGCTGTTCCTGAGATTCGATTTAAGGAGTTTAAAAAGGACTGGAAAGAGGATAAATTAGTTGATTTATGTTCATTATTCTCAGACGGTGATTGGATTGAATCTAAAGACCAAAGCAGCAATGGAATACGGTTACTTCAAACAGGAAATGTAGGTGTGAATGAGTTTAAGGATAAAACTGACAAATCAAAGTGGATTTCTGAGGAAACAATGGAGGCATTAAATTGCACCGAAGTACTTCCAGGAGACATTTTGATTTCCAGATTACCTGATCCAGCAGGAAGAGCATGTATAGTTCCGAATTTAGATGAAAAGGCAATTACGGCTGTTGACTGCACCATTGTGAGGGCATCTGATAGATTAGTCAATACTTTTTTAATTCAGTATTTGTCAACTAACTCATATTTCAACAAAGTAAACAATCTATTAGCAGGAGGTACTAGACAACGTATCAGCAGGTCTAGTCTTGGAGAGTTCATTATTAAAGTGCCATCAAATGCTGAACAAAAAAAGATTGGAAATTACTTCCACAACCTAGATAGACTAATTTCTAAGCATCAAGATCTGGTAACAAAATTAGTGGCAATAAAAAAAGCCTGTTTAGAAAAGTTGTTTGTGTAAACCTATTTTTAAAATAGTGATTAAGAAATGACCTTTACTACCGAAGCAGAATTCGAAAAAGCTTTAATTCAAGCGCTTTCCAGAAAAGGATGGGAAGAAGAAGTAATTAAAAACCCAACTGAGGAAAACCTATTACAAAACTGGGCAGATATTCTTTTCGAAAACAACAGAGGAATAGATCGATTAAACGATCATCCTATAACAGAAGGGGAAATGCAGCAGATTTTGGAGCAGATCACTAAATTGAGAACACCACTCAGACTTAATGGCTTCATTAATGGTAAAACTGTTTCCATCATCAGAGATAACAAAGACGACAAATTGCATTTTGGAAAGGAAGTAATTCTAAAAATATATGATCGGCATGAGATAGCTGCCGGTCAAAGTCGTTACCAAATAGCTCAACAACCTCAATTTAAAAGTAAGTCTAAAATACTTAATAACCGGCGTGGAGATCTGATGCTGCTCATAAATGGTATGCCGGTCATTCATATTGAGTTAAAGAAAAGTGGTGTATCAGTTAGTCAGGCGTATCACCAAATCGAAAATTACTCCAGGTCAGGCATCTATACGGGTTTATTCTCCTTAATACAAATTTTTGTAGCGATGGAACCTGATGAAACCGTTTATTTTGCCAATCCTGGATCGGATGGTAAATTCAATAAAGATTTTTTCTTCCATTGGGCGGACTTCAATAATGAGCATGTAAACCAATGGTCTGATATCGCTTCTTCTTTGTTATCCATTCCAATGGCTCATCAGTTAATAGGATTCTATACGGTACCCGATGATACCGATGGTGTTTTAAAGGTGATGCGTAGCTATCAATATTATGCTGCTAACGCTATTTCTGATAAGGTGGCCAAAACAGATTGGAATAATAAACATTCATTAGGTGGATATATCTGGCATACAACCGGATCTGGAAAAACGATGACTAGTTTTAAGTCAGCGCAGCTCATAGCTAACTCAAAAGATGCTGACAAAGTAATTTTTTTGATGGATAGGATTGAGCTTGGCACACAGTCACTACAAGAGTACCGTGCATTTTCTGACGAAAATGAAGATGTGCAGGGTACTGAAAGTACAAATGTCCTAGTGACAAAACTTAAAAGTGACGATCCTAATGATACATTGATTGTTACCTCTATTCAGAAGATGAGTAACATAAATGATGAGGAAGGTGGGCTCAATAAAAGAGATCTTCAGATCATGAATGAGAAAAGAATTGTGTTCATTGTGGATGAAGCACACCGATCTACTTTTGGAGATATGCTAATTACTATTAAAGAGACGTTTACTTCTGCTATTTTTTTTGGATTTACCGGCACTCCTATTCATGAAGAAAATCAGAAGAAAATGAACACGACGGCAACTGTATTCGGGAACGAATTGCATCGCTATAGTATCGCGGATGGTATCAGAGATGGAAACGTATTAGGTTTCGATCCTTATAAGGTACTTACCTACAAAGATCGTGACCTAAGAAAAGCAGTTGCCCTAAAGAAAGCTAAAGCGAAAGATGAAAAGGAGGCGCTATCAGATCCTGGCAAGAAGAAAATCTTCAACACATATATGAAGAAAATTAAAATGGCAGGATACTTCGATGAATCCGGGAACTACATTCGTGGGATTGAAGACTTTATACCTCGATCACAGTATGAACGTGAGGATCATAAGCGTAAGGTTGTAGAAGATATCGTCGAAAACTGGCTTGTTTTGAGTCAAAACGGGAAATTTCATGCAATATTTGCTACTAGTAGTATAATTGAAGCAATTGAATATTATAGGTTGATCAAAAGAATGAAACCTGAATTAAAGATTTCAGCATTATTTGACCCTAATATAGATAATGTTGGGGGCGCTGCATTTAAAGAAGATGGTTTAGTCGAAATAATTACAGACTATAATAAACTCTATGACCAGAATTTCAGGCTCTCCAATCATTCAAAATTTAAAAAAGATATAGCATCGAGGCTCGCTCATAAAAAGCCGTATGTCAGAATTGAAAATACACCTGAAGAGCAACTAGATTTGCTCATCGTAGTTGACCAAATGCTTACTGGCTTTGATTCTAAATGGGTTAATACGCTTTACATGGATAAAGAAATTAAATATGAACATATTATCCAGGCATTTTCTCGAACCAATAGATTATTTGGCCCGGATAAACCTTTTGGAACGATACGCTACTACAGAAAACCTCATACAATGGAACGTCATATTAATGGCGCAATAAAATTGTATTCAGGTGACAAACCAATGGCATTATTTGCTAGTCACTTGGACGCAAACCTTAATTCTATGAACAAAGTGTTCCAAGATATTTCCTTTCTTTTCAACAATGCCGATATAGAAAATTTTGAAAAATTACCGGATAATCTTTCAGAGCGAGGAAAGTTTGCTAAACTTTTTAAGGAGTTGAATGACTATTTAGAAGCTGCAAAAATACAAGGGTTTAAATGGGATAAATTGGAATATGAGTTTGGTAAAGGGAAAGAAATAGTTTCTATCCAATTGAATTTCGATGAAAGCGTGTATTTAATTTTAGCCCTTCGCTATAAAGAATTGTTTAGTAATGGTGAAGGCGGAGGAACAATTGACGTACCTTACGAAATTGATGGTTACCTAACTGAAATTGATACTGGTGCTATTGATGCAGATTATATGAATTCACGATTTGAAAAATATCTTAAATCACTTCGAAATGATGACCTAGATAAAGAAGAGGTACAAAAGACCTTAGATGAGTTACATAAATCTTTCGCTTCATTGACTCAAGAGGAACAGAAATTCGCAAATATATTCTTGCATGATGTAGAAAGGGGTACTGTTAATTTAGAAAGTGGCAAAACCTTCAGAGAGTATATAAATCAGTATAAATTTGAAGCCAAAAACGATCAAATATTCAGAATTTCACAAGTGTTAGGCTTGGACGAATCGAAGCTTCGGAGCATGATGGACTCTGGAGTAAATGAGAAAAATATTAATGAATACGGACGCTTCGACGATTTAAAAAGTACTGTAGATAAAGAAATGGCGAAGGAATATTTCGAAGAAGTTGAAGGGGCAAAATTGCCTGCTTTTAAAGTAAATATCAAAGTCCACAACTTGCTTCAAAAATTTATTTTAAAAGGTGGCTTTGAAGTCTAGGTTTATTAATAGAGGTTTAAAAAGTGTAGAGTTTTTTTGGGGATCGTTGTGGTCAAGATTTCTATTATGCATTAGCCAACTCAAATTATCTAATTAGCCATCTGTAATTTCAGAGAAGAAATTATTTAGGAATTCGTCGATATTTTGAGTTATGTCATTTATGCGATTGAAATGTCTATTGCGTGATTGACTAAACTGGGGATTTGGCAGAGTTGGAAATTATTACAATTCCCAACCTACTCGGAGAAATAACTAATATTTCAACGTATTTGCCAAAAAATGGTCTAACATATCAGTTTACATTTAAAAATCAGATCATACAACTCTTCATCTGTGCAATTACTTGTTCCACATCCTCTTTCCGAACTACCAAATGAGCTGGTCGATTTGTCCGAAAATTTTTAGCAATAGGCTTTGGATTTAAAAGCGGACGTACACAATCATAAAACATGCTGCTCCGCATTCCGGTTTTCTCTTCTACATAGACCTGGGCCTGCTTAATCGTCATCACTTCAAGGTTTACCAGGTATTCGATATCGGTTCTGTCTTTTTTTGTCATCTTCGTGGGTAGTTAGGTTGTTAGTTGGTGTTGGGCACTGCCTTAATTATTAAACCTGCTTTTATTAAAAAGCCCTGTTCATGTGATTGTTGCTGTATTTTGTTTCAAAAAGGGAAAAACGATGTTTACACGTATCAGATGGCCGTTTTTGTTGAAACAGTTGTGGAAACATTGCTGTTTCAAGTTGATTTTAGTTTTAAATGGATGTAATAAAAACAGATACTTATGTTCTTTGATTTTGAAACTTTCTTGAAACATGAATGTTACCGTTTCAGGAGCCAATGTTTCAGCCGGTTTCAAAGAAGTTTCAAGCAAATGTTTCATAAAAAGTGTGTTTATGATGATTTAAAGTTCGTTTTATACCTTTTGAAACATTAAAACAGAGATTTTCCAACTTTCACCGATCTCATATTACTGGTTAAAAAAATATGTCAGAAAGGGGCTGACTCTTCATCAAGTGACTCCGTGTTTTTTGGTTGCAGGTCATCCTCTTCCTCAACGATTCCATACTTCATCTTATAGGTTGCCCAATCCGAACTTCCGACCGGTCTGAACTTGTCCCAGTTAAAGGCATTTCTGAAAATCTCGATCTCTACCGCTTTAGGGATGGAATAGCCTCTTTGTCGGGTATAACCCATCGCAATTCCGGAGGCTGACTCGCTTATCGCCCAATTCACGACCTTTAAATCGCCATTTTTTCCCAAATCACTCAAGTCTTTCAGCTTTTCATCCACGATATCCTTTCGTACAAGGCTATCGGTTCCACGCTTTTCCTGCTCGTAAATATCCCAAACCGCTTTTGCCCAGAACTTTAACCGGCCGTCTTCCATCCAGTTAAAATGGACCGTAGTGATTTTCTGCGCCTGAATAAGCGTACCAATAGAGTCGATGTAATCGGAAAGCGGATCATGTCTTGCAGCAATTACCGCATTTCGGACAATTTCTTTACGCATGAAGCCAAAAAGCTTTTTATCGATTAGCCCGTCAATCCGATCGTGAAGATTCTCCTGGATCAGTGTTTTGAATGATTCATCATCACTCTTTTCCAACTCCCGAAATTCCAGCTCTACACTGCTGATCTCCCGTCTGTACTCCGGTTTAAGCCAGTGGTACACGGTAAGTAGTGAGGCAAACTGGCTGATCTGACGATCCTGAAGAACCGCATTTGAATCTCGCTGAGCAATATCCTGCTTCACCGTATCCCGGAGAAATGAACGCATTCGATCCAAATCCCAGACAAAGAGCTTTCGGTCAACCAGGTAATAGTTCTGCATATAGGAGATCATCAAGAGCTGAAGGATCTCCTTATTCTGCATGAGCCATTTAACATGCTGCTCC
>LFIK01005668.1_pt1 | contig 10010 bp, 17 predicted proteins | sample 643401 | NCBI WGS metagenome assembly LFIK01 (sample SAMN03777447, study PRJNA286221) | soda lake metagenome | biome: soda lake; feature: Kulunda steppe; material: water; isolation source: sample T5-Br brine of Lake Tanatar-5 | place: Russia: Kulunda steppe | collected 2010-07
CACACACACACACACACCTTCGCTCAGGCCAGCCTGCACATGTCTGCCCCACACAGCTCACGCGCTGGGCAACCCCTTCTGCTAGGCCCGGGCACCACGCATACCCCTTGCAACTTGTCCTTGTGCCACCCCTCTGCGGGTCCATGCGCACACAAACACACGCTCGCTCGCACGCACACAAACACACATGCAATCCACCCACCCACCCATCCAAAAACAAGCGCGGGAAAATGCTGCACCCACAGGGACTGCCCAGCAGCAAGCCTGACCTGCGGCAGGCATGCTGCTTCCTGCGCCACCACCAGGTGCGAGCGAGCTCAGACCCTGCTCCTCGTGCCCAGCTCCTGTGTGTTTGCCGCCATGGTGATGACGCATGCGCGTGCAAAGGCCGTGGCCAGGCAGGCGCGTGCGCTCTCAGACGGCGCTGCTGCGCACGCCTTGCGTTTGGGTGGCCGGTGCCATGGCCATGGCCAGGCAGGCGCGGGCGCGCTCAGACGCCGTTCGACATTCCCAGCCCTTTGGTGACTGGCGCCATGATCATGGCCAGGCGCTCCATGCGCATCTGGCAGAGCGCGGCTACAGCCAGGAAGACGGCGCACAGGCCAAACATGACGCTCAGGGGGAACAGGTGCACCTGCGCGAGGGGGACAGAGGGCCCCGGGGGGGGAGGGTTTTCACAACTGGGCAGGGGATCCGGCTGGGCCAGGTAGCGTTGCGATCGGGCAAGGGCCACAGGCACATGCCTGCACTGACGAACACGTAGGTAGGCATGCGCACGCAGACAGGTACGCGCATGCAGACAGGCATGCGCGTAGCAAAACCTGCACCCCCAACCCTCTACCTAATCAAACACCCACACAACACATAATCCCCAACCCACCCCATCCCCGCACCCGCTCACTGCAAGCCGCACCCTGTCACACACCCAGGCAGCCAAAAGGCGCAAGAGCAGCTGAGCGCGCGTGCTGCACATGCTGGCAGCGCAGCACCCTGCCGCGCAACTCACATTGTACAGGATGACGCATACAAAAAGGTTGAGGGGGATGCGGAAGCAGTTGATGATGGTGGACCGCAGCTCCTCGGGGACGTAGGATGCACGCATCGTCATCATGGACGGCCAGAACACGCCCACCATCAGCTGCGTGCAGGCAGCGCGCGCACGTGCGCAGAGGCATGAGAGTGCTTCCATTCCAAAGCACCACCTGTGCGCACTATCGTCATGGACGGCCAGAGCGCGCCCACCATCAGCTGTGCGCAAGACCTGTGGGGTGAATGTGCGGATGTGCTCAGGCATGACAGTGGCTGCAGGTGGAAAAGTGCTCTGCAATGGGTTGCCGTTGATTGCTCAAGACCGCAGCGCTGCTACGCACCATACGTGTTTGAGCAAGGGCACACTTGTGCATGTTATAAGGCACATCCACCTCAAGGCCTGGATGTGCCCTTCAGAACACAGGGTTCGGGGTAAAGCCGCTGTCCCGCTTTGGATGGCATGTTGTGCCAGCACCAGCACTTGCTTGCCAGCGCAGCAACACTGCAAGGCATCCCTTTACCGGAGTGCCGCTATGAGGCAGCCTCGCTACTGCACTTGACGGTCCTCAACCCACCCCATGGAATCAGTTCAGAGGGGCACAAAAGCAAGCTAGCCACCACATGCCAGGGGGCTTGCTCTCTGCAAGCTCTCTACAAGCCACAAGGGCTTCAGGGTGACCAAGTCCTCAGGGTTGCAGGCCTGAGGGGAGCATATGCACATCCCAGCCCGTCTCAGGCGTTCTCTCAAGCGCTTCGAGCAGGCAGCAGCTGCAGGGCACCACCATCAGCAAGCGTGGCCCGGCCCACCCAAGCCATGAGCACGGAGCCCCCAAGGACCCAGCGCGCGTATGCCCATGCAGTGGACCCAGCCAAAACACACGCGGGCCTCCTCTTGTGCAGAGCGCGTAAAACGAGGGTTGAACCCTTAAACTTTAAACCTTACCCTAACCCCGAGCCCTAAACCCTAAGCCCTGCAGAGCACGCACGCACCTCAAACACGCAGAATGCCAGGAGCTGCACCTTGCCTTCATGGGTTATGCCTGCATCCAGGGCGGGCATCTGGGCCGCGGGATCTGCGTGCAAAAACACACACACTCCAACTTGCATGCACGCACCACCTTTGCATGTGTTCACCTTTTCGTACCTGTTTTCAGCACACCAGGTTACCCTATTGGGAGTGCTGGGACGTCAGAAAGGACAGAGGTTGGCACATAAGCGTGTCCTAAGCCACCATGAAAACATGCGTGCACGTGCACGTGCACTTTCTGCAGCAAGCAGGGCGTTTGCCGGACTTCCACCACGGCATCTGCTGCAGGGGGCAGCTTGGCAGGTAAGGCGTGCACATGCAGAATAGGCTGCAAGGCATGCTGTGCCAGCGCATGAGACTGCAAGGCTCATCATGAAGCGCACCATGAAAGTGTGCACTCAATTGCACAGGGTAACAAAAGGGCTATGTACAGAGCCTGAGGCATCTCAGTACACACACTTTTCACAGACTTTCACAACACTAATTTCTTGTCCATGCAAAAGTGGCACTGAAAGTCCACCCAAGCATGCCACAAGAGCCTTGGGAGTGTGACACTTGTAGTATGCTACTAATGCAATTCCACACCCCATGCGGGTGGTACAGATGCAGGGACATCATCCAGAACCCAAAAAAAGTGGCAGGGGCAGTAACATCAGTGACCAATGATTGCACAAACGCATCATCGAGCCAACTGTGCGGGAGACACAGTGCGGAACGCCAACACACATACGCACATGCATGCACACGCACACGCGCACACACACGCACATGCACACGCACACGCACACGCACACGCACGCATGCATACACACGCACACGGGCGTCCCCCCCCCCTACCCCGATCGCACTAGCAGCACATATGCCCAAACAAGCCGCACACCCCTACGCACCGTTCTTGTCTGGCACCCTTTGCAGGTGGTACAGGAAGGGCACACCCAGGGAGCACGCGCTGATGGCAAAAACGTACTTCATGTACATCTCCACCTTGTACCTCCGCATCAGCAGCGGGGACAGCGCGCTGCCGGCCTGCAGAAGCAGGGCCCCAAGCCAGGCGCTCACACAAGACCAACTCGTGAACAGTACCTCCAAGTCATACGCAGGAAAAACAAGACGTGCAGCACGCAGCCAGTAGGGCCCAAGCCAGGCGCAGCGCACAGGCCATGCGCTCACGGCTACAGTGCTGCTGGGCTTATTGCAGAGGGGTGCGCTCGAAGACCAGGCGATCTGACAAAGATACCACGCCTGTGCTCCCTTCAGCATGTGCATGTATCAGGCGTGGGCAGCGCACGCGACCGAACGAGTTTGCCAACTTGCCAGGGGATCAATTGGGCAGCAACCCACAATGCAAGGCGTGCGCAATGCGTGCGCATGCATCCTCACGCACCATGCTTGAGGCCATGAAGCATGAGAAGATCATGCCATGCGGGATCTTCTCGCCGTTGGGGCTGAGGGCGGGCGTCCACAGGAACACGAAGGAGTACATGGAGGCCTCGAACAGGGACTGCATCACCCCCAGCAGCACCACACGCATGTCTGCGTGCGAGGGGGAGCAGCCAGCATGCAGTGTGTGCGTGCGCGCGTGTCATGCGTGTGTGTTGTGTGGGAGGAACTGCCTTACACGTGTGTGTGCATGCGCATGCACATTTGCGCGACAAGGATACAAACACCGCAAGAGTGTGTGAATGCGCTGCGCGGTCATGAGCGGGGAGATGCATGGCACTGGCCAGGACAGGCGTGGTCTTGACCAGCTGTCGTCAACTGAACTTTTGCTGTGACCGAAGAGCACACTGTTGGCTGCAGCCATTTCCTGGCGTGACAGTACCTGTGTGCTCAAGGATGCGAGACGAGCACAGCTAAAACACCAGCTGCACCTGACATGACCACCTCTGTACGTGCATGCAGGAGTGTTTGGGGAATGCAGGGGCGGGTACAGCGCACGCCCCTGCCAGGATCGCTGCAGTGTGCGCATTCACACACGGGTGGCAAGGCAGCCCTGTGCTTTAACAGGTGCGGCGTGCGCGACTTGCGCAAGGATGGTTGCAGTGTGTGCATGCAGGCATGGGCGGGGAGAGTGCATTTGACAAAGCGGGGGAGGCGGGGGGGAAAGGAAGTGCGCAGGGCGGAGGCGGTTGCAGCGGGTGCACCTGGCAGAATGTGGCCGCAAGACGCGCATGCAGTCAGGGGGGGAAGGGGGAGGCATGGCGCTATGGCAGGCACAGCGCACGCACCTGACAGGATGGCTGCAAACGCCATCTGGAACTGGTGGTTAAGGTTGTGCTGGTGCCGTGACTCGCCGTAGTTCTCGGACCACAGCAGCGCGATGCCGATGCCGCCCACGACCAGCACTGCGGCGCTGGCATCAAAGGGCGCCACGGGACCCATCTGCACGGGGGTGCGCGCAGCAGGCGACAGCAAAACTGACGAGCATGGCTCAAGGATGCGGAGGTGGCATGGCCAGGGTGCGTTGGAAGACACTCCGGATGTAATGGAGGACACAACACGGGAGCAGTATGTGGCCTGCACACGCAGCCATCCATGAGGGCATCGCGCAACGACGGCCACAAGACGGGTGCGGGAAGCACCCCGACAGGCTCGCACACCTGGTTGTGCATGGCTGCGTGCAGCGCGCAACGCTTGCAGCAAGGCAGGTGCGGGAAGCACCCCGACAGGCTTGCACACCTGGTTGTGCATGGCTGCGTGCAGCGCGCAACGCTTGCAGCAAGGCAGGTGCGGGAAGCACCCCGACAGGCTCGCACACCTGGTTGTGCATGGCTGCCTGCAGCGCGCAACGCTTGCAGCAAGGCAGGTGCAGGGAGCACCCCGACAGGCTCGCACACCTGGTTGTGCATGGCTGCGTGCAGCGCGCAACGCTTGCAGCAAGGCAGGTGCAGGGAGCACCCTGACAGGGCCAGGTAGCGCCACACGGCCCTGCGAGTGGAACACCACTGAAGCCCTGGCAGCACTGCCCTGTGCTGCAATGTGGCACTGGGCATTCTCCACGCGGTGCACACAAGACTTCCCCCCCTTCCCTCCACCCCGCCCTCCCCCCCCTGCTTCTGCCTTATGCGACTGACTCATCTGCTTCCTCTCCCTTCATGACACACATTGTTTGGCTACACCCATTTACACATGGCTTCCATGTCTTGCCCTGTGCTTGCCTGAACTGCAGATCCCAACTCCAAAGTCCCAGGCCTGCTCGCTTGTGTGCACTGCGTGCTGTCAGGAAGAAGCCACAGTCGGCGTTACCCCTGCCCTGACCCAACCTCCCCCTGGATTACGCAGCGTGTCATGCCACCGCATGTAGCCACATGATGCCTCGATTTTCACACCTCTTCCCCCCTCAACCCGGCCTGCATTGCCCCCCCAGCTGTGCGCACATCCAGCTTTGAACATGCGCGCAACCCACCCGCAGCGCGTATTCATCTACCCGCACCGTTCCCACAGTGATCGCGCACCCGAACATTTGCAAGGCGCTCCCGCCTTCCACGCTGCACCCATCGTCCCTGCTGATCACCGTAGCCCCTGTAGCACGCTCACATCCCCAGTGCTGCACCCTGTGCACGCCCGCGCACCCACACCCACCTGCAGCGTGTTCACAAGCGTGTTGGCCACCAGACCTGCAAGGATGGCCATGAGCCCATTGCCGCTGAACACCGCCTGCACACACACGTGGGCGTGCACCAAGGCGTAGCATGTGCACCACATGGGCATGCGCACTGACTGGGTGGGCGTGAGCAAGAAGGGCCACGCTTGTGCGTGCGCGCGCATGTGCCATGTGGGGCTGAGTAGTGTGCTAGAACAGCCGCGCGCCCTGGAGAGGCGTGCAGCTGGGTGCAAGCAATCCATGAAGGATGCCAGGACAGTGCAAATAAGGTCAAGGCTTGCAGGAGCTGAGAGACGTAGGGGCGAGGTGAGGGCAGAAGTGCTGTTGCACTGGGGGAACAGGGCACAGTCAGGAGTCTGTGGCGAAGCGAACAGGGCATGCAGCGGCGGAGTGTACAAGGCAGCCTGCAGCGCAGGGAGCAGGGCAGGTTGTGCAGTGTAACGCCACTGAGGACTGCGGGAGGGGAGGGGGGGTGCTGAGCCTTTGAGCCACCCCGGCTGCCCCGGAGTTGGTAGGGCCGCGAGAAGCACAGGCTTTCATGTCTCCGGCTGGCTTGGGATGTCCTGGTCCATGCTGTCGTAGTTGCGCACACGCGCGTGCATGCATGCATGCACACACACACACACACACACACACATGCACACCTACATGCGCTCACACACACACACAAATATAAACCCACAACACGCACGCTGACACACATACACACACTTTAACGTGCGCGCATGCACACATACATGCAGCCGTGCCTGCACATGACGCTGCCCTGGCCTATGACGCGCGCTGTAGGGCAGCGCATAGCATGATCAGGCAGCGTGAGGCACCACACAGCTGCAGGGTGCGCGTTCCACTGGGCCAATGGGGGGGCCAGGAAGCGATGAGTTCATTTAAAGGCAGGCCAAAAGGTCAACAGGCAGCGCGGGAGAAGGTGTCCCTCACCACTTGACGTAAAAGCGCAGGTTTCGGAGCAGTGGCGCACACCTTGGAGCACATGTCTCCTTGCCATCTTGGGTTAAATCACATATGGAACACAGGTAGGGTTGCAGTGCAGGGTTTGGAGCAGTGGCGCGCACCTTGGAAAAGGTGTCCCCCAGCCACTTGGGATCAAAGCCCCTGTTCAGGTGCTCGCCCACCACCCAGGACTCAAAGGCCGAGAACAGCAGGGACGTGGAGATGCCGCCTGCACACACATGCGCGTGCAGGAGGGTGCCTTCACGGATGCTGGTGCGAGTGCTCAACATGCTGCTGAACTAGTGGGGCACTTGCATCGCCATAACGCATCTACGGCACTGTTGCGCATGGACAACCTGCCTGCCTGTCCGTCTGCCTGCGTGCTCGTCTACCTGTCTAGAAGCCAGCCAATCACCAGTACTAGAGGCAGTAGACAAGTTTGCGTGCCCGCCTGCCTGCCTGCCTGCCAGAGCACTTCCTTGCCTGCGCGCGCGCCTGGACAGGCACATGTGTGTTTGCCTGCCCAGGACCTGGTGCACCACTTACCCAGAATGCGGCCCACCATGAGAACCCAGTAGTCGGGGGAGTGCTTGGTCATGCAGCTGATCACGTAGCTCACGACATACAGCAGGGCTGCTTTCTTGCGACCACTGCAAGCACGCCATGTGGATGGCTTGCGGGGTCAGCTGATGGGGTTGGCTGCGTCTGGCAGCTTGTGCACACGTAAAACTTCCAAGTTTTGCCTGCTGCCAAGTGAGTTTAGCCTAGTGTGCCTGAGGGGAGTGCTTCCTTGGATACACATGAGACAGCTGGTCATCGCTTAGCCAGGCCCCCCCTTGCAAGCTAAATACTCCCAGCCATACACTATCTGGAACCCTCAGCCCCTTACACATAGTTAGTCCTTGTGTGGGCAGGCAGTGCACCACTGTCACAAGCGGGGGCCAGTGCCTGCGAGCGCAAAGCCTGGCACGGCCAAGATCTGCAATCAAGCCACTGCTTCAGCCGACTCGGACATCCGAGTCCTCACTCACTGCTTGTCTGCCAGGGATCCCACAATGGTGCCAAACACCATGGACGAGCCAAAGCCCGCAATGAAGAGGCGCCCAATGTCTTTGACCGTGAAGCCATAGTACTCATACAGGGCGTACACGTAAGGGCCCTGCAACCAGTCCCCCACTGCAGCCAAACACCAATGCATGGATCATCAGTGAGGATCCACACAGGAGCACACCTGTCGTGCCATGCTGCCAGCAGTGGGCATGTCCCAGACCTGGACACCCATGCAAGGCAAGCTCCCCACTGAGGCACAGAGACTTAAGGACCTCCCCTCCAGCAGGTACACTCACACATCATCAGCGAGTAGATAACCACGTAGATGGCCATGTGCCGCTTGTATGCCCCAATGTTCGGTCCTGATTGTGGGGCGATGCCGCTATCCCTCGCCACAACCAGGAGCCCACCCGCCACCACGCACATGAGCGTGAATATGACCCAGTAGAAGTCCATCGCGGCTTGGCGTTAAGAGACACGACACAATCAAAGTAGACCCCCTATCGAAACTCCCCCCTCGAAAGATTTCAATTGATATAATGATATATTATATAAAATCGAATTTTCGCCCATTCACAAGGCTGGGATTTTGAATGTTCAACTGAAACACTATTCTGCTACGGGGCAAGCAATTTCCCACCCAATTTAACTTTGTAAAAAGAGTGTTATCGCGTTAGTAGTATGGCAGAAGAGGAGAAGGGAGGTGGACAGGCCCCCATGGAGCATGATGGACAGCAGCATGAGGCTCCTCAGGAGCGGCCTGCCCAAGCTTCTGAGAAGCCTGATGAGCCCATGCAAGAGCAGCAGCCAGCAGCAAATGCAGAGGATGATCAACAGCAGAATGGTGTAGAGCGCAGCGCGCAAGGAGACGGAGAGCCAGCAGGCGGTACTGAGGGGAAGGCTGAGCAGCAAGGTCAAGAAAAGGGGGGCGATGGCCCAGACGGGGGGAAGCCTGCTGCCCAGGATGGCGGAAGTGAGCAGGGTGCCCAGGAGCAGCGAGCTGATGGGGGTGCGGCTGGAGCTGGTGGAGAGGAGCAGCCACGGGAGGTCAAGGAGGAGGGCAAGGGTGAGGACAAGGAGGAGGGCAAGAAGGACAAGGAGAGCAAGAAGGAGAAGGAGCAGGGGAAGGGTGGCGAGGAGGAGCGCAAGGAAGTCAGGGACAAGGAGAAGGAGCGGGCAAGAGAGAAGGAGAAGGAGCGGGCAAGGGAGAAGGAGAAGGAAAAGGAGAAAGAGAAAGAACGGTCCTCCTCTCGGCGACGATCGCGCAGCAGGGACCGGGGCAAGTCCTCCAAGGAGACATCGCACCGCAGCAGCAGGCGCAGCAGGTCACGCTCCCGGGACCGCAAGAAGAGTAGCAGCCGCAGGTCGAGGTACGATTTGTGCTATGGTGGGGAGGGTGCCGCTTAGTTAGGGATTGCATGGTTTGCATGCGTCCTCTCATCAGCTAAGGAACAGGTGCTGAGGTTATGGAGCAGAAGTCAGCGCCGGTGCTCATCTGAGCTCTTGTGCCAATCTGTGCACACACTCATGCGCGGTAAAGTTACACCAGCGACAGGGGAGGCGTGAACGCCCAATACCTCAGACTTCATACAGATTACAAGCTGCGCATGATGCATGGATTGCATGCTCACGCCTGCATGCTGGCATGAGGCCTGGGTGAACATGACCGTTCATGTGCACCTCTCCACGGCTCGACCCCCGGTCACCCAAGCTCAGTTTAAGCACACGTTGAGGCCCTGCGAACTTGTGCATGCATGCTTACATGCGCTTTCACGTGCGTGCGCATGAGGCGTACGCCACACACACATACACACACACACACTCTCACGCCATTGTGCAACCTAGATCGCGCTCACGTGACCGGAAGAAAACGAGCAGCAGGCGTTCGCGCTCTGCTTCCCGTGACCGTCGCCGGCGTCGCAGCAGCTCCAGGGATAGGAAGAAGAGTAGCAGCAGGCGGTCCAGGTGGGTGCAGGACCATGTGCTTGCAGGGCTGGTATGCAGCGCAAACTTGAATCAGACATGAGAGGGGAGAAAACTGCGCCGAACTTGCCGCTCTCGTGCTGTCGCATGGCCGTTGGTTATTGGTTCTGGGTTCCTGGTGCAAGAGTTTGTTCCATGCATGACCACACTTGGTGGATGAATGGACCTTTTTTCTGACAGCCAGGGCCACCACACATGCTCATACATGCGCTCAGGCGCACACAAGCACACACTTGCATGCATGTGCCAGCATGAGCACACATACGCGCGCGCACACGCGCGCACACACACACGCACGCACACACACACACACACACACACACACACACACACACACACACACACACACACACACACACACACACA